>Ga0210402_10002184_pt1 | contig 19264 bp, 17 predicted proteins | sample IncBWC7MmetaG_FD_161055 | JGI IMG/M metagenome (GOLD analysis project Ga0210402, IMG submission 161055) | Forest soil microbial communities from Barre Woods Harvard Forest LTER site, Petersham, Massachusetts, United States - Inc-BW-C-7-M | ecosystem: Environmental > Terrestrial > Soil >... | reverse complement strand
CCAACGCCCGCGATTATGTGCTCGGCTACACCTGCGCCAACGATGTCTCCGCCCGCGACTGGCAGCAACAGTGGGGCGGCAGCCAGTGGTGCCAGGGCAAAGGCTTCGACACATTTTGTCCGCTCGGTCCCGTGCTGGTGACGCGCGATGAGATTCCCAATCCGAATTCACTCCAGATCAAAACCCTCCTCAACGGCCAGGTGATGCAGGACTGGAACACGGACGACATGATCTTCGACGTGCCGAGGCTGATCGAGTTCCTCAGCGGCGGCAAAACCCTCCTGCCCGGCACCGTCATCCTCACCGGCACGCCGCACGGCGTGGGCTTCGCGCGCAGGCCGCCCGTTTTCATGAAACCCGGGGACACCGTGAGCGTTGAGATCGAAAAGATCGGCACGCTCACCAATCCTGTCGTGAATGAGCGGGATTAAACCATTGGTAGCAGTAATTAGTAGTTGGTAATTGGTATTTAGTGGATCGAAGTTGGGCGTTGGATGCTCGCGCAGCGCGATGTCCAAAGTTCGCCACAGGCGGTTGCCTCCCGGCTTTTGCTTCGTTCGTTTCTTCACATGAAGAAAACAAACATCAACGAGCTTTCGTGGGATGAAGGCAAATCGCCCACGGGAAAATACCATTCGTTCTATAAAAACATTTCCCTCGCGCTCGGCGGCATCCGAGACATCGGCCCGTGGGGCGGCGGCCATCCCTTCGACCTGCAGATGCGGCGCGTGCCGCCCGGCGCAGCCGTCTGTCCGCTGCATGCGCACACCGTGCAGTGGGAACTTTTCGTCGTACTCAGCGGCACGGCAACGGTGCGCGTCAACGACGAGACCCACGGGGTAAAGGCCGGCGACGCCTTCATGCAGCCACCCGGCACCGCCCATCAAATCATCAATTCAAACCAGGAAGATTTCATTTTCTACGTCATTGCCGACAATTCACCCGCCGACAGCACGTGGTATCCCGACTCAAAAAAATGGATGATGAAGCCGCAGCGGAAACTTTTCCGCATGGCCGAAGTCGATTACTACGACGGCGAAGAGTGAAGGGGCTCGGAGCGTTAACCACTGATGTACACTGATGCCGAACGAATCCGTGCCGATTCGCGTAATCCGCGAGAAAAGCATTCTCCTTCGCGCCCTTTGCGATCTTCGTGTGAAAGTCACCTCACCGCGCGGTGAGCTTTTTTAGCGACGCATAAAGTTTTTCAAGCCGCGGCACGTGCGCGCCCGCGGCCTGGGCCCGGCGCAACGGCTCGCCCCAGATCGCCTCGACCTCCACTTCGCGCCCGGCGAGAAAATCGACGAGGCTCGACGGACGATAAGCGCCCATGGGCGGCGTGACATCGAATTGCTGCCGGAGAAATTTGTCGGGGATGACGAACCCGAGCCGGCTGGCAGCGGACTGCACCTCGTGCATCAACGCGCGCACTTCCTCTGCCAGCCGCGGAACGGCACAGAGCCGGTCGGTTGCAATGCCTCCGGCCGCAATGGCCAGTCCGTTAAAGGGAATATTCCAAACCAGCTTGTGCCAGCGCGCCTCGGCCAGGTCATCGACCACACGCGTCTTCACGCCCGCGGCTTCAAACTGCGCGGCCAGCGCGCGGGTGCGGTCCTGCGGCGGCCGGCCGAATTCGCCGAGCGAAATCGAGCCCGGATGATAACACGTCACCTCGCCTGGCGCGGTGCGCGTCGCGGCGATGAACGCGAGCCCGCCCATCACGCGCTCCGCGCCGAAGAGCGCCGCGAGCTGCTCATCGGAGCCCAGGCCGTTTTGCAGCGTGAAAATCACCGTGCGCGGGCCGAGCAGCGGCGGCAGCAGGCGCGCGAGCTCCCCGTTCGCCGTGGTCTTGAGCGTGACAATGACGAGATCGACCGGTCCAATTTCTTCAGCGGAGCCAAAGGCCGCGACCGGCCGCAGTTCCATGGTGCCGCCTTTGTCGTGAACCAAGAGCGAGCCCCGCGCCCGCACCGCCGCGAGATCGCCGCGCATCAGGAAGCGCAGGTCCACGCCGGCGGACGCGAGCTTCGAACCGTAATACATGCCGATGGCTCCGGAGCCAACGATCGCAATTTTAGAAACCATAGATGTAGCTTAATTCAGAAGCCATGAAGCCAGGAGAACAGACCTTTCGGAACTCCAATCTGCCACCTTGCATTCCTGATTTCCAATTTATCTTTTTCTGAATTCATGGTTTCATGGCTTCCGAATTAAGCGCTTTGGCTTTGTGGATTTCGCAGGACATTATTTCCGCCTCTACCTCGGTTTATTTCAAAATAAGCCTTGAGTGTAACTCACGAAAATTAGACATAAAATCAGCCAAAGGGTAAAAAGAATACGAAATCTGTTAACAGGCTGGCGACGCGCCTTTGTAACATCTATCGCCCGCTTTATGCAGAAGATTAGTTCCCTATTAGCCTGCATTTCAACCACTCCGATAAAGTTCCACGAGTCGACGGGGCTTATTCAAGCCGATTGCGAAGATATAACTCACAGGTTATTCACAGGCGGATTTGCCTGCCGGCGGCGGCAGGAACCTCTTCACTTTTTCCGCACAACCGAATTGCGCGCCGAGCGAAGCTTTTTGGGGAAATCGGCGATGGCATGCAGGCCGCGGCTCTCGTGCCGTTGCAGCGCGCAGGCGACGATGATTTCCGCCACCTGCAGCAGGTTGCGCAATTCGAGCAAGCGCGGATCCACGGAAAAATTCCAGTAGTATTCGTGGATTTCACGCACGAGATCGGCGATGCGCGTGCGGGCGCGCTCGAGGCGTTTCGTCGTGCGCATGATGCCGACGTAGTCCCACATCGCGCGGCGCAACTCGTCCCAGTTGTGCGTGAGCACGACGCGCTCATCATCGCTGCCACCGCCGAGGTCGACCCAGGGCGGAATCTCGGCGGTGGCCCGCCGGGCCGTGCGCAGGTAGCGGTCCACCGACTCCGCTCCGCGGTGCGCCACGACCACGGCCTCAAGCAGCGAGTTGCTCGCCAGGCGGTTCGCGCCATGCAGGCCGGTGCAGGAGATCTCGCCGCATGCGTAGAGGCCCGGCAGGGAAGTCTCCGCGGCCAGGTTGGTGGCCACGCCGCCGCAGGTGTAGTGCGCCGCGGGCACGACCGGGATGAGGTCGCGCGCGAGGTTGAGGCCGAGTTTTTTGCAGGCTTGGAAAATCTGCGGGAACCGCTCGCGCAAAAACGCCTCGTTGCGGTGCGTGATGTCGAGCCACACATGCGGCGCGCCGGATTTCTTCATCTCGGTATCGATGGCCCGGGCCACGATGTCGCGCGGGGCGAGGTCCGCCATCGGGTGATAAGCGCCCATGAACGCCTCACCCGCCGTGTTGCGCAGGATCGCACCCTCGCCGCGCACCGCCTCGCTGATGAGAAAGCGCTCGCCCGTGGCCGAATAAAGCGTCGTCGGATGAAACTGGATGAATTCCATGTTCTTCACCGCGACACCCGCCCGGAACGCCATGGCGATGCCGTCGCCCGTGGCGATGTCGGGATTGGTCGTATAAAGGTAAACCTGCCCCGCCCCGCCCGTGCTCAGCACGACGACCGGCGCATGGAACCTCACCACGCGGCCATCGCGCACATCGAGCGCATAAACGCCGGCCACGCGATCCTGGGATTTGGCTTTTGACGTTTGGGATTTGCGGCGGCCGCGCGTGCCCAGCTTGTCCTCCGTGACCACGTCGACCGCAAAAAAATGTTCGAACAGCGCAATGCGCGGTTCGCGGGTGAGCGCCTTGAGCAGGGCCTCCTCGATCGCCTTGCCCGTCATGTCCTTCACGTGCAGGATGCGCCGTTCGGTGTGGCCGCCCTCGCGGCCAAGGTCATAGCCGCCCCTCGCGTCGCGGGAAAATTTCAGCCCGAGCTTGACCAGCTCCTGCACGCGCGCCGGGCCGTCGCGCACGATCTCGCGCACCACGCGCTCGTCGCACAGCCCGTCGCCGGCCACCAGCGTGTCGCGCACGTGCTTGTCGAAGTCGTCCGTCTGCGCGGTGACGACCGCGACGCCACCCTGCGCAAAGTTGGTGTTGGAGTCGGCCTTGTTCTTTTTCGTGAGGATCGCGACCGAATGGCCGCGCTGCGCGACCTTCAGCGCAAAGCTCAGCCCCGCGATGCCGCTGCCGATCACAAGGACGTCAAAATGCCGAGAACTCATTGCAAATTCGAAAACACGCACTCAGGGCGCGATCAATGCACCCATCTCAAAAAAAGAGCGGTCGGGATTTTCGTAACGCAGGCGATAGTTGCCATGGGCGCGCTTGGGCAGCTGCACCATCATCGTGTCAGGGCAGGTTTGGCCGTTTTTGGCCCGCACCGTATAAACTTTTATCCGCATTTCATCACCGCGTACGCGGACCGAGGCATGGTCGAAAACCAAAGCGGGATTTATCAACACGGGCTTGCGGGTGATGGCCTGCCCACCCCGTGGATCGAACCGCACTTTTGCCGCAAGCTGACCATGCCCAAGCTGAACGGTGGTGACCTCAATCCCTCCGACTTTCTGCACGAAATCCCAATCGCAATGCTTGCACATGAGCCAGCTGGTGACTGAGGCAGGCGCCAGCGACGCGGACACAAGAAAGATGGCGGCCAGCCGGAGCGCGCTCCAAAATTTGTTGGTCAGGGTGTTCATAATTCCACGTTGTCGATCAGCCGAACTTCATCCACCCAGGCGGCGATGGCCAGCAAGGTTTTTCCGGGCACGACCTGCCGCTGGGGTTCGAAAGTGTCCTTGTCCACCATCGCCACGTAGATGACGCGCACGCGGCGTTTTTGGCCAAGCAGGTGCGTGACCTCGGCGATGAGCCGGTCGTCGCGGTGTTCGCCGCCCGCGACCATTTCCTGGGCGCGGCGCAGCGCCTGCGAGATGACCACGGAGTCCTCCCGCTGCACCGCCGTGAGATAGCGGTTGCGCGAACTCATCGCCAGGCCGTCGGGTTCGCGCACGATCGGCGCGACGACAAACTTCACGGGCAGGTGCAGGTCCGCGGCCATTCGTTTCAGCACCGCCACCTGCTGCGCGTCCTTCTGCCCGAATACCGCGATATGCGGGCGCACGATGTTGAAAAGCTTCGCCACGACCGTGGCCACCCCGCGGAAATGCGTGGGGCGCGAGGCGCCTTCGAGCGGCTTGCTCACCGCTTCCTCGATCACGAAGGTCGAGCAACCCTTGGGATAAATCTCCGCGGCCGGCGGCATGAAGACCGCGTCCACTCCCGCCTCTTCGCACAGCTTGAGGTCCTGCTCCAGTGGACGCGGATAGTTTGAATAGTCCTCGCTCGGCCCGAATTGCGTGGGGTTGACGAAAATCGACACCACCACCGCGTCGGCCTTCGCCCGCGCCAGCTTCATCAGGCTCAAATGCCCGGCATGCAGCGCGCCCATGGTCGGCACAAAGCCGATGCGTTGCTCCTTCGCGTGCAGCTTGTCGGCCAGGGCCTGCATCTCACGAACCGTCTCGATTTTTTGCATGGGGAAAATAAAAGCGACAACTCTAGCTTGAACTAACGAAATACCCAGCGCTTATTCAAGTTTTTCGCCCGACACGGGTTCAACCCTCCGCAAGTTCACGTTCCCTTTACTGCCATGATCCGCATCAACGAAAACTACACCAAGCTCAAGGCTTCCTATCTTTTCAGCGACATCGCCAAGCGCGTCGCCGCCTACTCGCAGGCTCATCCGGACAAGTCCATCATCCGCCTCGGCATCGGCGACGTCACCGAACCGCTCCCGCCGGTCTGCATCGCCGCGCTGCACGCCGCCACCGACGAGATGGCAAACCGCGCCACCTTCAAGGGCTACGGCCCCGAGCAGGGCTATGCCTTCCTGCGCGAGGCCATTGCCCAGCACGACTACGCGGCGCGCGGCGCGAAGATCGAGCCCGACGAGATTTTTGTCAGCGACGGCGCGAAGTGCGACTGCGGCAACATCCAGGAAATCTTCGCCAACGACATCCGCATCGCCATCACCGACCCCGTGTATCCGGTTTACGTGGACACGAATGTCATGGCCGGCCGCACCGGGGCCAATCGCGACGGCCGCTACGAAGGCATCACCTACCTCGAGTGCACCGCGGCCAACGGCTACGTCCCCGCCCTGCCCACCGCACCGGTCGATTTGATTTATCTTTGTTTCCCCAACAACCCCACCGGCGCCGTGGCCACGCGCGCCCAGCTTGCCGCGTGGGTCGAGTTCGCCCGCAAAAACAAGGCCGTCATCCTCTTCGATGCCGCCTACGAGGCCTACATCCGCGATCCGCAGATCCCGCACAGCATTTACGAGATCGACGGCGCCCGCGATGTCGCCATCGAGTTCCGCAGCGCCTCGAAGACCGCCGGCTTCACCGGCACGCGCTGCGCCTACACCGTCGTGCCCAAGACCGTCGTTGGTTACGATGCGGCGGGCCAGGCGCACCCCCTGCACGCACTCTGGAACCGACGCCATACGACCAAGTTCAATGGCGTCTCCTACCCGGTCCAAAAGGCCGCCGCCGCCATCTACACCGACGCCGGCAAACAGCAGGTGCGCGCAATGACCGATTTTTATCTCGGCAACGCCAAACTCATCCGCGACGCCATGGCCCAGCTCGGCCTCAAGTGCATCGGGGGCGAAAATGCGCCCTATATCTGGGTCAACACCGGCCGCGATTCGTGGCAGTTCTTCGACCTGCTGCTGGAGAAAGCCGGCGTCGTCTGCACGCCGGGGGCCGGCTTCGGCCAGTGCGGCGAAGGCCACGTGCGCATCAGCGCCTTCAACAGCCGCGAAAACGTCGAGGCCGCGCTTCAGCGCATCGCCGCCGCGTTAGCGGCAAAAGACTGAAGAACTGAAAAGCTGAAAGCAAACCTTCGACCAAAAGCAATCAAAGCAGGCTTGGTTCAGTCTTTCAGTTCTTCAGTCCTTCAGCCTTTTTTTATTGCCGGGCCGATTGATCCCAGCGCAGCCTCTCGTTGGAAATCATGCGCCCCTCTTGCTTCCGCCGTTCCCTTTTTATTGCTGCCGTATGTGCGATGAACTGGGCTGCCGCGCATGCTGCTGAACCTGTTCCGGCCCCATTTTACGACCTCGCCTTCGAGGCCGCCGGCCAGCGTGCCGCCGCTGAACAAAAAGTTCTCTTTGTTGATTTCTACACCACTTGGTGCGGGCCCTGCAAAATGCTTGATCAATCGACCTGGCAGGATGTGACCGTGATCGATCTCCTGCGCACGAAGGCCGTCGCGATCAAAATCGATGCCGAAAAAGAGAAAACGCTCGCCGACCATTACAAGGTCAGTGCCTATCCGACGCTGCTGCTGTTGAAGCCGGATGGCACGGAAATCGACCGGCTCGTCGGCTATCGTGAACCCAAGATATTCGTCGCCGAGTTTACAGACAGCCTCGCCGGCAAGACGGCTCTCGTGCAAGCACGTGAAGCCGTGGCCAGCGCTGCGAGCGACCATGGCCGCGTGCAAGCCCGCTTTAATCTCGGCCGCATCCTCGCCAGAACAGGCAATGACGAAGAAGCGCTCGCAGAGTTTCTTTGGTGCTATGACACCGGGATGACACCATCGTCCGGTTTTCAGGGCGTGCGTGATAGTTTTCTTCTTTCAGACATCGCCCATCTTGGCCGTCACTTTCCCCCGGCACGCGCCGCATTGCGTGAACGTCGTGACAAAGCTCTCGCCGACGCCAAGGCTCCGGATGCTGCTTTCGGCACCTTAATGGATCTCGTCGCATTGAACCAGGCACTCAAAAAGGATTCAAAGACGCTCGCATTCCTCGATCAATTACCGGTCGATGATCCTCGGCGAAAGAGCTTGGATCTGGTGCTTTTTTCCCAGCTTTTGGCGGCCAAGCGTTACGCCGATGCTGCAAAAGGGCAGCCTTATTCGGAAATGAAGCGTTCCTTCGTTATGAGCCAACAAGTCGAAAGCCGGTTCGATCCATCAAGACGCCAAATGTTTCATGACTACCAAGTGCGCTGGCTCGCCGAGCATATCGAGGTGCTGGCTGGTTCGGGCCAAATCGCCGAAGCCAAGGAATTACTCACTTTGGCGCTGACCTATGACCATTCTGATGAGGCCAAGGTCATGATTCGCCAGCATCTTGAACGGGCCGGCCACACCGAGCTGCTTGATTCTCCCGCTGGTGTGAAAGGCTGAAGAACCGAAAACTGAACCGGGCCGGCCCTGGTTTTTGCTGAAAGATTTGTTTCCGCTTTCAGTCCTTCAGTTTTTCAGCTCCTCAGCCCTTTGCCGGAGGCAGCGCCGCCGCAATCGCATCGGCCAGTTTCGTCGCATCGGCGCTGACCAGCCCGGCCAGCCTGGCATAATCACGGCCATCCCACTTTGCCGGATCGGCCGTGAATGCGCCTTGCGTCACCAGCGCGCCATTCGCACCCGCGGCATAAATTTCAAACGTCGCGGAGAATACCACCCCGCCATCCGATGTGCCTTCGCAGGCCTGCACCCGCACGCGCACATCGTAGTCGCGCACCTGCTCGAGCGTGAACGGATAGGCCAGCACCTGCGCCGTCGCCGACAGCCTTTCGCGCAGCACACGCGTGAGGCCCGCGTCGAGCGACTCGGCCCAGCGTTCCTCGTCGTTGTAGCGCACTTCGCTCGCGCCCTCGCGGACAACCATGGCCCGCTGCTTCAAGTATTCTGGCAATTGCACCGGGAACAAACCTACATGCCGCCCGAAAGATTTCGGCGTCACGTCCTCCGCCGCCACCCGCAGGACATAAGTATGCGCCACGTCCGGCCTGGCCTCGGGCAGCGAGCAGCCGGCACAGAAAAACCAGAGGGCAGAGGGCAGAAGGCATCCGCCTGCGCCAAGGCTACGGCGGACGAGGGAGCCGGCGGATAGAGTTTTTATTGTGCGGGTGTACATTTTTCGAACTTCGGGTGAAAATAAATTTCAGGGGGCTGGTTTCTTGCCGACAATGAGGGCGTTGGGATTGCGTTCGAGGAAGTCGGCCAGGCGGCGCACGGACTCCGCCGCGTCGCCCAATTCCTGCAAGGTCTGCATTCCCTGGTCGCCCACCCAGCTCTGCGCCTCGATGAAATGCTGGGCGCTCGCCGCGGCGGCGTTGAAGCGCTCGAGCGAGGCTTTTGCCTCCTTGAGCGTGGCGGTGAGATTTTCTCCGGCCGGCGTGACCTGTGCGTCGACCTTGGCGAGCACGCCGCGCAGCTCGGCGATGGCGGAGTTGAGATTGGCAAAGGCCTGCTTGGCGTCGGGCGACGAGGCCAGTTCCTTCACGGCTGCACCGGCATCCTTCCATTGGCTGACGAGTCCTTTCACATCCGCGCCATCGAGTTGCTTCTGCGCGGTGGACAGCAGCTTTTTCACGTCGTCGGCCAGCCCGCCGAAATCAACTTTTTTCAGGTTGCTCAAAATCATCGTCAGGCTCGCCTGGTATTCGGCGATGGCCGAGGGCATGGCAGGCACGACGGAGTATTTTTCCCCGATAACGCCAGCGGCCGGCACCGGGTATTCCGCTGGATCGACAAAGTTCATCTCGACGTAGAGCAGGCCGGTCGCGAGGCCCACGACGCCAAGTTTTGCCCGCAAGCCCCGGTCGATGAGGATCTGCAGCGCGTTCCGGTTGGACACGTCGATCGGCACCCCGCGGGAGTCGGTGAGGATGTCGCGGCTCAATTCGCAAACGACCCCGACCTGCGAGTGATTTCCCTTGGCGTCGTAACGCACGTTCAGGTCAACCACATGCCCAATGCGCACACCGCTCAACTTCACCGCCGAGCCAAGGTCGAGGCCGTGGACAGATTCATCGAAATAAACCACGAACCGCTGCGGCTGGGAAAAAAAGTGCAGGCCGCCAAAAGACAGGAGCGCCACAACGCCCAGCGCGACCGCCCCGATGACGAAGACGCCGACCACGGTTGGGCTGAGCTTGGCTTTCATGTGCGTGTTTTTTTAAACAGAATGGGCAAAATGGACAGGATTAAACGCATCGCAGCCTGGTCGGTCTGCGCCCAGGCGGGCCAGGTTCCCTTTGGCGATTATATTCATGCTGTCATAATTTTGCGCTTTCCCCGCCGCGGGTGAGAAACTCCTGCACGCGCGGATCATCGCTCTGGCCGGCCAGCGTACGCGGCGCGCCCTCGGCAATGATGCCCTGCGCTTCGCGGTCGAGCAGGATGATGCGGTCGGCCAGCGTAAAGATGCTCGTCAGCTCATGCGAAACGATGACCATCGTGGTGCCAAGCGCGTCGCGGATTTCACGGATGAGGGCATCGAGCTGCCGCGCCGTCACCGGGTCGAGACCCGCCGATGGTTCGTCGAAAAACACGATGGCCGGGTCGAGCGCGAGCGCGCGGGCCAGGCCGGCGCGTTTTTTCATGCCGCCGCTCAGCTCGGCCGGATAATATTCCTCGAAGCCGGCCAGCCCGACCTGGGCGAGCTTGAGCATGATGATCTCATTGATCTCGCGCCGGGGGAGCGTGGTGTACTCCTCCAGCGGCAGCGCGATGTTTTCACGCAACGTGAGCGAGCTCCACAGCGCCGCGCTCTGGTAGAGCACGCCGAAGGTCTTGAGCAGCGCCCGCCTCGCCGCCGGCTCGGCATCGGTGAAGTTTTTCCCGAAATAGCCCACCTGGCCCGCGAACGGGCGCTGCAGCCCGATCATGTGCCGCAGCAGCGTGGTCTTGCCGCAGCCGCTTCCGCCAATGACAAAAAACAGCTCGCCCCGCCGCACGAAAAAGTTGAGGTCGCGCAACACCACCGTCTCGCCATAGCCGCACACCAGGCCGGCAACCTCGATGACAGGGGGATTATGGCCTGCGTCCATGCGATTAAATATGCAGGATGTTGAAGACCACGGCGAATGTCGCGTCGGCTATGATGATGAGCAGGATGGCTGAGACCACCGCCGACGTCGCCGCGCGGCCCACGCCCGCCGCGCTGCGCTCCGCCTGCAAGCCGCGCAGGCAGCCCGTCAGCCCGACAATCAGGCCGAACACACAGGCCTTGATCAGGCCGGCGTTGATGTCGGTCAGTCCAATGCTGGCCACCGTCTCCACCCAATAGGCACTCGGTGGAATCGAAAGCAGGCCGGCGGCCACCGCCATGCCTCCGAGGATGCCAAGGCAGTTCGCATAGAGCGCGAGCAACGGCATCATGACCGCCAGCGCGAGCATGCGTGGAATGACGAGAAACTCCACCGGGCGGATGCCGAACGTCTCGAGCGCATCGATCTCCTCGCCCGTCTTCATGTTGCCCAGTTCCGCCGCAAACGCCGCGCCCGTGCGGCCGGCCAGCACCACCGCGGTCATGATCGCACCCATCTCGCGCACCGAGCTCAGGCCGACCAGGTCGGCGACCCAGATGTCGGCGCCAAACTGGCGCAAAATAATGGATCCGGTATAGGCGAGCGTCAGGCCGACGAGAAAGCTGTTCAACCCCACGATGGGCAGCGCCATCGCGCCGCACTGCTGCATTTCGGTAAAACAGTCGCGCCAGCGGAATTTTTGCGGCTGCTTCACCAGCCGCATCGTCGCCAACGTGCACTCTCCGACAAAACGGGCAAAGCCCCTGGTCTTACCCACCACCTCTCCGGTCGCCACGCCAAGGTCGGCGAAAAAGTTATTGGAAGAATGGAACGGCGGCCGCGTCAAATACGCCCCCTCCAGTTGGTCGGCCAGCCGCCGCACCTCGGGCAACAGCGCGGCGAGATCGAGGCTCGCACCCTCTGCTTTGCACCACCGCCGCGCCCCGTGCACAAACAGCACCAGCGAGCTGTCCCACCGCGACACGCCATCCATTGTCAGCTGCACGCGCGTCGGTCGTTGCGTCCCGAGCACGCTCGCCCACGACGGCCGTGGTTCGGTGATTTGCCACGCGCCGGCCAGCCCAAGCACCAGCCGTCCGTCTTCGGTGCGCGCGTTCACTTGGGCCGTGGGCAATTCTTCACTGACCGACATTGCGACTGGTTCTAAGGGTGTTTCTTCACGTCGGGCCATGCCAATTTGAAGACACACCCTGAGCGAACCGCCGCAAAATCAAAACTAAAATTTTCGTGTTCTTTGCGCCCATTTGCCGCCTGGATCCGAAGAACGCATAGCCGGTCAGCGGCTCTCGACCCCGGTTTGTTTGAACATAAGATAACGAAGAGTTGCTGGTGTTTCTGCACCCAGAGGCAAGAGCAGAGGCCGTTTGACCGTGTCCTCCAAAACATTGGCAAAGCATGGAAATTTGACGCGAGCCGGCATTAAGCGCTTCGTTTCCCCTGTTACCTTCTGTGAAAATGGTCTTTAAACCTAAATCGTGACCCGCTTCCGCACCTTCCTCTTCGACCTCGATGGCACGCTCATCGACCACTTTGCCGCCATCCACCGCAGCTACGCGCACACCCTGCCCCAGCTCGGCCTGCCCGCGCCCACGCTCGCCCAGGTCCGCGCCGCGGTCGGCGGCGGACTCGAGAACGCCATGCGCAAGTTCGTGCCCGAGGCCCGCCTTGCCGAGGCGTTGAAAATCTACCGCCCCTTCTGGGACGTGCACATGCTCGAAGACGTCCAGCCCCTGCCCGGTGCCGTCGAACTCCTGCGCGCACTGCACACCCGGGGCCTCGTTTGCGCCGTGTTCACCAACAAACACGGCCCGTCTTCGCGCGCCACCTGCGATCATCTTCATCTCACGCCGTACTTGAGCGCCATCATCGGCGCGACCGACACCGCCTGGCTCAAACCCCAGCCGGAATTCACGCGCCACACGCTCGCGGTGCTCCAGGCCGAGCCGGCCACCACGCTCCTCGTCGGCGACTCGCCCTACGACGTGCAAGCCGCGCAGGCCGCCGGCCTGCCCTGCTGGGCCGTCACCACCGGCACGCACAACGCGGAAGAACTCCGCGCCGCCCGCGCAGACAAGGTTTTCGCCGGCCTGCGCGAAATTGCCGCCGAACTCGGTGTCGGGTGAGGGAAAAATCCATTTTCTCACCAGAAGAACGCGAAGGCGGAGACGTTTTCCGCGGATAGCACGGATAAAACCCGGATAAGTTCTGATCTCAATGATCCTCCTTCGCTCTCCGAGCTACGGAGGACAGGCAATCAGTGCCGTGCCCTTCGAAGCTTTAGCGAAGAAGGGTGCATTAGTGGTTAAACCTAAGCTTCTTGGATCGGGTCGGCATCCGCGTTTATCCGCGCTATCCGCGGGAAAAATTGCTTTTTAAAACCACGGCGCGTTGAGGGCAACGCGCCCTACCTTCCGACCTAGCCAGCTGCTAGCGCTTTCCGCTCAACCGCCAGCCAGCGACGGCCCCGACAAAGCACGCCACCATGACGGTTTGTTCGCGCACCAAATCGGGGCCTTCGCCCGGCCAGATCATGGGTGCGACAAAATAGGCCAGCACGCCCAAGACCACCGCGCCCGCCAACGCGCAGAGCAGCCCGCGTTTGATCACCCGGTCAATTTCGTTCACGCGCTCGACGGACCCAAACCGCTCAGGCCTCGCTTCCCGCAAGATCTCGTTGGCCGACAGCCATTCGTCGTCCGGAACCTGAAGCTGAATCCAGAAAAGTGGGCCCAGCTCGTTCCGGGTGGTCTGGTTGTTCATCAGGTAAACCGTAAGGCCGTGCGACTCCAGGAACGATTTATCCAGCTCCGCCTCCGACGGCAGTTGATAGCTGAGAACAGTGCGAAGGTAGGCCATGGGGTCTTGGAATCGAACCATGAAGATACGCCGAGATTTCCAGTTTTGCCAAACGGATATGCAGGGATCTTCGCTTTTCACGCTATTATAGGCATCACCCACCGCCAATATTGTCGCCCAACCTTGACTCCCTGCAATATAGCTACATTATATGTACATGACAAAAACGGCCAAGCTTTTTACCACCGGCGGCTCGCAGGCCATCCGCCTGCCGAAGGAGTTCCGCTTCCCGGGCAAGATCGTGAGCCTGCGCCACACCAAGCGCGGCGTGCTCGTCACGCCCGCGGAAGATGACTTCGAGGCTCGCCGCCAGCGCTTCATCAAGCTCGCCGGCTCCTGCCCGGATTTTCCTGATGTCCCGCCGCCACAAGGCAAAGACGTCCCACGCAACTTCGAGTGGTGATGATTTACCTGCCCGACACCAACGCGTTTTCACGCTATTTTCGCGGCCGGGATGAGCCGCTCGCCACGTTCATGTCGCGCGAGTATGCCTCGCTGCGGCTGTCAGCCGTGGTTTTGGCCGAGCTAGAGTTCGGGGCGGAAAAAGGCGGTTTTGTCAGGCATCGCGCACAGGTTGATCAACTCTCATCTTCAGTAGCAATCGAGCCCTTCACTGCAGTTGACGCCGTGCACTATGGAAAACTGCGCACATTGCTCGAACGCAGGGGCGAGATCATCGGCCCGCATGATATGCTTATCGCCGCGCAGGCCCTGCGTCTCGGCGCGACCGTCGTCACCCACAACGTCCGCGAGTTTCGCCGCGTGCCTCGACTGAAGGTCGAGGATTGGCAGGCGCGGTAAGAACTCATTTGTTTGGTTTGTGGCCGCCTCACCTTCCAATTCCGCGTCGCTCTCCGGCGTCCTCGAGCGCATCATTTTCCTTAACGAGGAAAATGCCTACACCATCGCGGAATTCCGGCCCGATTCAGCCTCCGCCCCGTTCGACAGGCTCAGGGCCACGGCGGGCGCGGCGCCCTTGCGGGAAAAAAAATCCGGCGCGGCCGCCCGCGTCGGCAAGGTCACCATCGTCGGCCCGCTGCCGGGCGTGCAATGCGGCGAGACGCTGCACCTCACCGGCGAGTGGACCCGGCACTCACAGCACGGCGACCAGTTTCGCGTCGCGGCGTTCAAGAGCGAGCTGCCGTCGAGCGTTTACGGCATCCGCAAATACCTCGGCAGCGGCCTCGTGCCCGGCATTGGCAAGGTTTACGCCGAAAAAATCGTCGATGTCTTCGGTGCCGACACGTTCCGCGTGCTGAGCGAGGAGTCCGCGCGGCTGCGGCGCGTGCCAGGCATCGGCCCGAAGCGCGCCACCGCCATCAAGCACGCCTGGGACGGGCAGCGCGCCCAGCGCGAACTGTACATTTTTCTCCAGACCTACGGCGTGACGCCCGCGCAATGCGTGCGCCTGGTGGAGCGCTACGGCGCGCAGGCGAAACCCATTTTGCTCAGTGAGCCCTATCGTGTGGCGCGCGAGATCGACGGCATCGGCTTCAAGACCGCCGACCGCATCGCCATCAACCTCGGTTTCGCCAACGACGCGCCGCCGCGGCTCGACGCCGGGCTGCTCTTCGCGCTCGAGACGCTGCAGGAGGAGGGCCACACGGCTTACCCGCAGGGAGAGCTCATCGACTACGCCGCCAGCCTGCTGGAAACCGCCAGCGAACTCCTCGCCGCACGCCTCAATGCACTCGTGGAGACAAAACAGCTGGTGCGCCATTCCGCCGGCGCAGTAGCGCCGGCGCAGTTGAAAGTTGAAAGTCCCAAGTTGAAAGCCGACAGCAAAGCCTCACCCAACTTTCAACCTTCAACTTTCAACCTTCAACCCGCAGCGCAAGGCGCGCTGCTCCAACTGCCCGTCCTCGACCGCGCCGAGCGAAAAATCGCCGCAGTCGTCGAACGCCTCGGCCGCGCCGGCAGCAGCCTGCCGCCGATCAAGGCCGGCGCCGCCATCGAATGGGCTCAGAAGAAAGCGGGGTTCGCTTTCCACGAATTGCAGCGCACCGCGCTGCAGCATGCGCTCACCCACAAATTTTCCATCCTCACCGGCGGCCCCGGCACGGGCAAGACGACGATCCTGCGTTCGCTGGTGGAAATCCTGAAGGCGAAAAAAGTCCGCGTGCACCTCGCCGCACCCACCGGCCGCGCGGCCCAACGGCTGGCCGAAACCACCGGCGGCTTCGCGTCCACCATCCACCGCCTGCTCAAATACGACGCCGCCACCGGCGGTTTCACCGCCAACGAAAATACGCCGCTCGCGACGGATTTCCTCGTGGTCGATGAAGTCTCGATGCTCGACGCCCGCCTCGCCGCCGCGCTGCTCCAGGCCGTGCCCGCGCGCGCGCACCTGCTGCTCGTGGGCGACACCGACCAGCTCCCCAGCGTCGGCGCCGGCAATGTGCTCAAGGATCTCATTGCCGTCGCTGACGCACCGGCAAAGTTGAAAGTTGAAAGCCCCAAGTTGAAAGCGCCAGACGGAGCATCGCCCGACTTTCACCCTTCAACTTTCAACCTTCAACCTGTTATTCCCGTCACGCGCCTCTCCGTCGTTTACCGCCAGCAAGGCCAGAGCACCATCGTCACGACCGCGCACGCCATCAACTCCGGCGACCCGTCGCTCCCACCGGCCGTGAACAAGGTGGCCGACGCGAAGGCCTGGAGCGACCTCACGTTTATCGCCGCCGATTCGGCCGAGGACTGCCTGCAAAAAATCATCGAGGTATGCGCCGGGTTCGTGCCGCAGCACTGGAAGTGGTTTGACCCGGTCAATGACGTGCAGGTGCTCGCGCCCATGCACAAAGGCGCCGCCGGCGTGGCCAATCTCAACGTGCAACTCCAGGCTGCGTTCAACGGTTCGGCCCATTCGGCAAGCTCAGGGCAAGCTTCGCTCCGGGGCCCTTCCGGCGAGTTTCGCGCCGGCGACAAGGTCATCCAGTTGCGCAACGACTATGACAAAAATCTTTTTAACGGCGACATCGGCACCGTCCTCTCGGTAAACGCCGGAGCCGGCACGCTCACCGCCAATTTCGACGGCGTGCGGCACGAGTTCGACCGCGGCGCGCTGGGCAACCTCGCCCTCGCCTACGCCATCAGCATCCACAAATCACAGGGCAGCGAGTATCCCGTCGTTGTCATCCCGCTGCTCAAGGCGCACTTCGTGATGCTGCAGCGCAACCTCCTCTACACCGCCATCACCCGCGGCAAAAAGAAAGTCATCATCGTCGGCGAACCCGCTGCCTACGCGATGGCCGTGCGCAACAGCGAGTCGAAGCAGCGCTGCACCCACCTGCAGCAAAAAATCGCCGCGAATGTTTTTAGGTGAATGGATCCGCCGATCCATTCACCTAAAAACATGAAGGCCGCCCCTTTCGAGGCGGCCAGCATGACCTAACACCAAGCAAACCGTATAACTACAAACTATGTTGTTCTTTCGAACAGACACTGACTACACGGAGATAGACGAAGCGTCACGCGTTTCGCTCAATCTTCGTCGTTAAAAAATTAAGAAACCGGAGATTTCTTTATAGCTTGTAGATCAGCATCTTGCGTGACAGACAGCAGAAAATGGGGGAACGAAAGAGATGTATTAGGGCAGACCCCTTAGACTATTACTTGGCTGAAAGATAGGGGCAACGAGAGTGGATCGAATCTTTTGGCGCCATGATCGCAAAAAACTACCGCGGATCGGTCACGCGCCCGAGAAACAGGCATTCGCCCGAGGGCACGTGCTGGATGGCAAAAATGAACGGGTGATCGACATGGACTTCGATGGGGATGGGCCTGTTTGGCTCGTACCTCACCATCGTCGCCCTCATCATTAGCACGACTGTGGCCGCCGCAGCCTCCGTGCCCTCTTCGTCCAGCGAAAGGAAGGCCTTGTGAAAGACCTGTCCGATGTAGAGGTAATCGTCCGGTTTACGCGGAGCCATGCGGTCAAAATGGGCGCTGCCTTTCGGCTGGTCGAAAGCGTTCTTCAGGCCGAGTTGCTGGAGCTGGCCGCCGAGCGCCATGGCCGGCGGCTCAAGTTTGAATTTCGGCAGGTGCAAATCGACGAAACTCGCCGGCAAATTCGCGCACTCGGCCAGCAGCGCGGGCGTGAGTTTTTGCTCAAGCGCCGGCAGGCCGTCATGCGCATCGGGCAGCAGGATAAGAAATTTGATCCCAGCACCGACGTAGGGCAGGCTGACCGCGGTAAACCCGTCGCGATGCAGGTACCCGTAGGTGTGCTCGGTCTTGTTCATGGTCGGCACCTTCACGCTTTCCGTGCCATGGACGAAGAACTCCGCCGGCTTGGTCCAGCCTTTATCGAATGGGTTGCCCCAGCCGGCATGCAGATAGATGGCGTTGGCCAGAGCCAGACGGGTCTTTTCGGTAAGGCCGCCGGGTGGAATCAGGTTGCTAATCTTTTTCTTCGTCTGGTCTTCGACCCAACTGTTAATGGCCAAGCGCGCTTGCTCCGTGGCATGGATAAAATCGAGCGGCTCGGGCTCGGCGCCATAATTGTCCTTCACCAGCGCGAGAAACGGCGCGCGCAGCGGGTAACCGTCCTGGACAAAAAGCCGGTTGGCCGCGTGCAGTTCGATCGGCGTGCGCGGGTGACGGCCTTCATTTCTTGCCCCTGCCATCACCGCCTGGATTGAATCTTGTTGGATTTGCACAAGCTCCCGGGCCAGCTCGGCAAAACCAGAGTGGAGCACGGTGTCGTCCGCGGGATAATGCAGCACGCGCTGCATCTCGGCGCGCGTGTCGCCGTCGGCCCCGGCGTACGTCATCGCGAGGGCATCCTGGATCGAGTACGGTGAAAGCAGCAGGTTCCCGTCGCCGGGCTGGATCCGATAAAGATCGAGCCCAAGGGCGTTGATGGCACTGACCACGTCGCTGGTGTCAGCCAGCGTGGTACCCGCGAGCAGCGGGACGAGCAGGACAAAAGACAACAAGCCGCGCTTCATAGGATGTGACGATTAAATCCAAATTCTCCCAATTGGCGCAACCGGAAATGGCGTGCTACGGCGATTACGAGTTTTGCTCATCATCAATATAACGCGTACAGCGCGGTTTTCTTAGAACTTTTTCCCGCGGATGGCGCGGATAAACGCGGATACGGATTCAGGTTTTTTACAGGAAGGTCGCAAAGAACGCGAAGTAGAGGTACCCACTGCTGACACTAATTGCGCTGGGAGAGTGAAGGAGGGTCACTGATAACAGAACTCATCTGGGTTTTATCCACGCCATCCACGGGAAACACGTCCGCCTTCGCGTTCTTTGCGACCTTGGTGTGAAAAGATCTTTGGTAGGGCGAGACCTCCGGGCGAGCCGCGGCTCGCTCGCCCTACCGGCACTACCGCGTCAAAGTCCAACGATAATTGGCATGAGTCCATTGGCAGCCGGCCTTCGCTGGAGCTTCGCCCGACAAGACGGAGTCGGATAACCAACGACAAATTACCAACTACCAATTCCTGACCTGAAGGTCAGGTGAACATCTCGGCAGGCTGCACAATTCTTTCCGCTGGCTTTTCGGCCGGCAGGAGCGGCGTGCTTTTGAGCGGATAGCGGAACGTCTTTCCTTCGAAATTGCGGAAAACCACCTCGTCGTCGGTGATTTTTTCGACGTAAT
>Ga0210402_10002183_pt1 | contig 19265 bp, 31 predicted proteins | sample IncBWC7MmetaG_FD_161055 | JGI IMG/M metagenome (GOLD analysis project Ga0210402, IMG submission 161055) | Forest soil microbial communities from Barre Woods Harvard Forest LTER site, Petersham, Massachusetts, United States - Inc-BW-C-7-M | ecosystem: Environmental > Terrestrial > Soil >... | reverse complement strand
GTTTCTCTCCCTCATCACCACCCCTTTCTTAGTTTCATTTTGATTCTACTTTCATACAGCTGCCCCCGAACTCCGCCTTCGGTCTCAAGCCAGCGCCAGTCCAACTCATCACCTCCTTATTTTTCTCCCTGGTGAACATCCCAAAACGTTGTACAGTTAGTTTATATTCAACATGTCCACCCACGGTCCAATAAATGGTGTCAAGATCTCTCGTGCGTACCATATATCCCATATTCGTCGTCACATATTCATGCCAATTATTGTCTACTATCGCACTCCTCATCTCACCCGTTTTACCGTTTCTTCCGTGCTTTTGTCCACCTGTTGCATATCTCCTTTGGATCGCTCTCGATCGATCTATATTCCTTGCGTCTTACTGCCAACCAGCCATCGACGACCCTCACAAGGTGGTCAAAGTCATTGCCGCCGATGGCAAGTCTGGGGACACCAGGGAGATTTCCTATAGCAATTGCAAAGTGATTGGCAATGGCTCCTTTGGTGTCGTGTTCCAAGCCAAACTCGTGGGTGCACCAAAGGAGAGCGAAGACATTGCGATCAAGAAGGTGTTGCAGGATAAGCGGTTCAAAGTGAGTTTACTTTGTCTCCGCAAGCCATCTTGTGTTTGGGGTTGGATTGGTGACTTCATGCTACAAGATGATGCTGATTATTGGTTAATAGAACCGCGAATTACAAATTATGAGACTTGTATTTCACCCTAATGTCGTTGACCTGAAAGCTTTCTTTTACTCGAATGGTGACAAGGTGGGCTGTCATTCCTTTTGTGGTCATAGGTTATATTTATTTATCTTCAACAGAAAGACGAAGTGTACCTGAATCTCATGTTGGAATATGTCCCTGAAACAGTCTATCGCGCTAGTCGCCATTATGCCAAACTCAAACAACCTATGCCCATGCTACAAATCAAACTGTACATGTATCAGCTCTTGCGCTCACTCGCCTACATCCATTCGGTTGGCATTTGCCACCGAGACATTAAGCCCCAGAATCTTCTGCTCAACCCAGCGACGGGTGTGCTGAAGTTGTGCGATTTTGGCTCCGCCAAGATATTGGTGGCCGGCGAGCCGAACGTCAGCTACATCTGCTCGAGGTATTACAGGGCCCCCGAGCTCATCTTTGGCGCCACCAACTACACGACCAATATCGGTAAGCACTGGGTTATTATGGTCGCTGTTTATGGTAGTATGGACTAATGTGGAGCTGTCTTTCTGTGATGTCGAAAGATATCTGGTCAACAGGGTGTGTTATGGCAGAGTTGATGTTGGGCCAACCACTCTTCCCAGGTGAGAGCGGCATTGACCAACTGGTGGAGATTATCAAGGTGCTCGGGACACCGTCGAGGGAACAGATCAAGACCATGAATCCCAACTATATGGAGCACAAGTTCCCACAAATCAAACCTCACCCGTTCTCAAAAGTCTGTTTCAACGCTGTGTCTGTAATGCTGCTTTACTCATTGGCTTGTATTCAGGTTTTCCGGCCTCGCACGGCACCCGAGGCAATAGATCTGGTGGCAAAGTTGTTAGAGTACACACCGGGAGCGCGGTTCAGTGCTGTCGAGGCGATGATCCATCCATTCTTTGACGAGCTACGGGTTGAAGGAGCTAGAATGCCAAATGGAAAAGATTTCCCCCTGCTCTTCGACTTTACGCGCGAGGGTGAGTTAGACATTTTTACCCGTCCCCACTGTGCGTGGCTGACGCGACTGGTGATGCAGAGCTCTCAGTGCGACCGGATTTGATCCGGCAGCTCGTTCCGCCACACTGTGAACCGGAGCTGGCCTTACGGTCGGTTGTGTTGGACAACTTTGTGCCCATACCACTTGAGCAGCTGAAGATTACACTGGACTGAGTTCCGGAGGCGTGGTATCTGTTTTTGTTTGATCACTTTTATATATCTTGAATCGAACGCGTGCAAAGTTGTAAACATGATATAGTTGGAGGAATACAAGTGTGTGCTTTGAATTGTATCGAATAAAGTTTGATCCCGGGCATGGCGCAATGTGCCACCAGTCAAGCGCGACTGCGCGTGAGTTTTGCATCAAGTTTGGTAAAAGTTTCGTGACAAGATTCCGAATGCGACATAGCCAAAATGCCCTGGACAGTTCATCGCTTGCCTTCAAACTCTCATGTCCTCTGCTTCTTTACCATCGTCTTACGTCTGTGATACCCTACCCGCTGCCCGATTAGCCACCACGTCCGATGATTACCCCTCCGACCCCCCATTCGTTGATCTCTCTGAAGTTCCCGTGTCATTTGAGGCTCCTACTGTCCTTGATAACATTACCTCGAGCTCGGAAGGGCCAGATAATGGTTCTCCGCCTCCGTCTCAACAACCTCCACCTCGCAAGTTATGTGTTCGACATCAACGGATGGCGGACGAAGGGACGAATTTAAAACTACAGCAGGTGGGTTGTCCGGCCTGTTTAGTGTCGTGTACACAGCTTCTTACTCTTTTAACAGTCTCTAGATGCCTTACCCCTTGAGGAGCGAGAAGCTGTCAATGCCGTTTGGTCCAACTTCTCCTCTTCCTCACACCCTCGACGAGCTCTCATCCTCCAGGGTCTCCTAACCATGTGTTGTTTCTCTCAGCTTTCTCTCCTCACCGAACACCTCGCGCATCTCATACGTATTGATCCATTTACTATCCTGCCTCGTGAAGTATCCCTCAAAGTCCTTGGATACCTCGATGCCACCTCCCTTTGCCGCGCCGCTCAGGTTAGCAGACAATGGAAAGGCCTTGCAGACGACGACATTCTCTGGCGTGGGATTTGTGAACAGCATATTGGCCAAAAGTGTCTCAAATGTGGATGGGGGTTACCTATCCTGGAGAAGAAACGTACCTACCGCCTCCTCTCCAATTCACCCTGTCCATCCTCAGAGTTGTCATCGTTTCCATTGAAGAGGATACTTGAAGAAAACTTGCAACTGTCCGAACGACCGTTAAAGCGACAACGACCCGAACCCGTCCAATTACCCACATATATTCAATCAATAGATTTGGCCCATGCTTCTACCTCGACGCTTACCGGACCTGGTGATTTTGAATCGCCATCAGATTCCCTTCTGGCACCCAATCCACCCCGTCGTCCGTGGAAAGACGTGTACAGTGAACGCCTTACAATCGAGAGGAATTGGCGCAGAGGTCGATGCACTGTGCGTACATTGAAAGGACACAACGACGGCGTGATGTGTCTGCAGTTCAGTGAGACTCTGTCTCACCCAGCATTCCCCGTTCTTGTTACCGGCTCTTACGATCGCACAGCACGGGTGTGGAATCTAGAGACCGGCGTTGAACTTCACTGCTTGAAGGGCCACACTCGTGCAGTTCGGGCATTGCAGTTTGACGAAGTCAAGTTGATCACAGGGAGCATGGATCATACGATCCGCGTGTGGGATTGGAGGCGAGGAACATGCATTCGGACATTGTCTGGCCACACGGAGGGCGTCGTGTCCCTCAACTTTGACACTAATGTCCTGGCGAGTGGCAGTGTGGACTCCACCATTAAGGTGTGGAATCTACGATCGGGAGGAGCGTTCACGCTTAGAGGACACCGCGACTGGGTCAACTCGGTGCAGCTGTGGGACTCGAACCCCAGCGCCCGCACACCGTCGTCGAATGCCTCTGTATTTGATGTTCCCGGCTTCGCTTCGCCTTCCGCTAGCAACAGTGCAGCACCGCAGATTGACCCGGGAAAAATGCTGTTCTCAGCTTCGGACGACGGAACAATCAAGCTTTGGGATCTCACCCTTCGGACTTGCGTTCGACAGTTCACAGGTCATATTGGCCAGGTGCAGAGCATGAAGCTTCTGCTTGCGGATGAGTGTGGTGAATCGTCTCAGACTGGCGAGCAACACGATGAAAGCGATCAATCCACCTCACGCTCGAATTTGCCTGATTCTGTGCAAGTCACTGCTCTTGCGCCCCAAGCCGGCTTGAGACCAAACTCAGAGCGCTTTCCATCGGGCAGTCGTGTGCCAGGTACAAATGCCGACTCGTCATCGTCGTTATCTTCGTCGCGGGTGACGAGCCGGCCGAAACCCGTCCTCATCTCCGGCAGCTTGGACAATACCATCAAGTTGTGGGATATTGACACAGGCAAGACAGTACGGACGTTCTTTGGTCATATCGAGGGTGTTTGGGCGGTTGCCAGCGACAAGTTACGGCTGGTAAGTGGCAGCCATGATCGCACGATCAAGGTATGTAATATTTCAACTGTCAGAGTAGAAATCGTGTTGGTGTTGACGCCACGCCCGAATAGGTCTGGTCCCGTGAAGAAGGTCGATGTTCGGCCACTCTTGTTGGTCATCGGGGCGCTGTGACTTGTCTGGCGCTTGGCGAAGATAAAATTGTGTCTGGGAGCGATGACGGAGACGTGAAAATATGGAGTTTTAGCGGATGAACTTTTTCTTCTCACCGCAATGTAACGTAACCTCGGGAATTAATAAATCTTTGGTCTGGCACGCTTGCCAATGTTTCCAACTCCCTGTCTTCAACTTGATTGACCGGTTTTGGGAGTAGAAGAAAATATGTGAGAGACAGTTTATTCTCGTGATACATAATCATGTCTAAAGATACATCTGATAATCAATGACCGCGACTCAATGCTATTAATCTGCGGGTATAAGGATGGTTCTTGTGCATAGCGGTCAAAGGTCAGTGAAGGATGGCGGGAATACGGCCACCTAGCTAGTATTAGAACTGGAAGAAGATACGTAGAAGAAATGTAGATAAAGGCTAAGTGTTGCTATGCTCTGAAACCAAGACTTTTGAGTTCACGAGTCCTCTTCTTGTGGCTTCGTGTCTCTTCCGCTTCGAGCGCCAGGCTCCTTTCCAAAAGGTCATCATCCAAGTGGGATTCGAGGTGAACGCCACGGAGCTGATTGTCCAGGTAGGCAAGCTGCCCTTGGTTGCGATAACGCTCCAAGTCGGGTGGCTTGTACTGAAGGATTTCCTTGATGCGACCCGTGAATTTGACGTACCGCTCGAAGTTAATCAAGGGACGCCCGTCGATCTCAACGACGGATGGGTACTTGCGCAACAGCAAGTGTAATTCGTGGAGGTGCACAGCTGCAAATGGTGTACTTTGTCAGATACACGCTAAAAAACGAACGACAAGAGTACTTACCAAGCCACGGAATGCAAGAGTCCTTAAATTCAGGGTCCAAAGTTTCATTCAAAGCTGCTTTGTACGCTCGATGGTCATGGGCTGGGTCAAGCACATGGCTCAAATTGTCCAGCAATTGCTTCGCGGGTGGTAGTAACTCGTTGTTTGTTAGAGTAAGGCGAGCAATGGGAGCAGATTGTAGAGCGGTGATAATTGCGGACATGGATGCAAAGTTGCGAAATTTGCGACATTCCTGCATTCAAGAACTCATTAGCTTGACTACATATCTTCCATTCTAGTGAATCAAAGTTACCTGCGCTGTATTCACGAAGAATTTAAGAACGTTTCCTCGACTCTCTATATTATTGTAGTGGAGGATAGACTTCTTTACCCAGAAGTCAATCTTGTTATTTACCACACGGGCACAATCGACATTGTTAGGGCCTTGATGGTGCCGAAGGTGAGCAATGTAATCTGTAGGAAGAATGCACTCGTATCTGTCGCCTTCTAGCAGCGTAAGAGCAATGGCAAGATCATGGGGAAGGATCTCCGACGTTTTCGGAATCCTCCGCCCAGGTGAAAGTGAATGTGGTGGTGCTTGTAAATTCTGGCTCGACTGAAAACGAATGTTAGTTGGGAAATCAGGCATAAGACAAGGCAAGTACTCTTTGGTCAATTGACTGCATGAAGTCTTTCGCCTTACTCTTCATTATCTCCGAACTCTTGACAGACAGCGCAGACAAGGCAAATTCTTTCATTTGCCACAACAACTGAGGGTCAAGCTGAAAGTGATGACTCGACAGCCAATACTTCATGACCACCAAAATGCTTTCGGGGGGTTAGTAACCCTATTAACACGTCAGGGTATAGACTTACTTGTAACGGACAGCTACACGTTGCTCTGGATGGAGGGCAATGTTCGTGTCGGCCTCATGAAACCGACGAGCCAAGATGGCATATAAGTCTTCAGGTGTGGTGAAATCAGTGCAAGTCGTCAGGAGAATGTCTCTGTATTCTACATCCTTTGTAAGATCTAGGGGGGATGAGGCCATGATGTATTGGTCATAGTGATATGGCTTCTAAACTCACTTGAATTATTGATTAGCCGTTCCACTAGACCTTCTAACGTCCCTGCTGCAACAGAACCATCCCTAGTAAGATGGAAGATCGGCGTAGGGTCTGTGACCGCCTGTTTAAGCGGCCCAGATATAGTGGAGCTTGAGACAGACGAGCCTGCACTCGGTAGTGACGGTGGGTGGCCTTCCGATGAAGGAGTTCGCTGGTGCAGAAAGTGTGTTCCGAAGTTCGTTGGTAGGGATGCAGATATGTTCAGTGGTGAAAGACTCAAAGAACTAGACCAAGAAGAACTTCGAAACGACGGGGTCGCTGCAGAACCGCATTGATCTGTCACAATCAGTCGTAGACCACCCCCGTCGCCATCAGAAAGGTTTAGTTTCGACCCAACGGATGGAGGGGATCGCAGGGGACCATCGGTGACTCTGATGGAAATTGGGGATATTTGTTCCTCAGACGAATTTCCTACACCACCTTCCTCGGCTATTTGCGTTGAGGTTTGTGTCAGGAAAGGTATCCGTAGCCGATGAGAGTTTGAGGATCTGACACTGGTCTCGCTACCACTAGTGGAGGGCCGCCGAAGAGAGAAAATACTACGTTTCATACCGGAACGCTGCCAAGGGTCCGGTGACACTCCTGTCAGAGAAAGGGACATCAGAACCAATAGAGGGACCTCGAGAGTCTAGCTAACCTGGAGTAAGTGATAACCCGCGTAGTTGTGAGAGCGTCATCTTGACAGTCGTGATTGATGGTCTAGATTCTGGATTCTTGTGCCAACACTTTCGCATCAATGACCACAGCCTATCACTGAGGCCTCTGGAAGTTACATGGGATCCAGGACGTTCAGGTATTTTGCCTTGGTCAAGTTCGCGCATAACAGTGATGTCTCGAGTCATTTTGCTAAATGGCTGTTCACCCGTCATCAACTCAAGGCAGACCATAGCGAAACTCCATACGTCCGAGTGCTTGGAAACGGGGCCCGATTGCCGAAGTAATTCTGGTGCAAACCACCGTGGATTTACCGAAGGAGAAGAGGTCATGCCTTGACCAACCTAGAACCATTCACGTCAAGCTCGATCAGATACAAGAGTAGGGTGAATACACACGTCCTCCAGAAATTTTGACAGACCAAAGTCGGAGAGGCGCGCTGTGCCGTCTTTCGAGATCAGAACATTTGCCTAATCATTGAATTTGTCAATCTTTGCACATCAATTTTTATATGACATGCGACTGACGCCACGGAGGTCACCATGCACTATTCCCTTGGCGTGTAGATATTCCAACCCTAGAATAATCATTATACTGTTCGAACTTTGCCATTTTTAAAGGATGCACACATACCCGAAGCTACTTCGCTCAATATTCGCAATCTATCAACATTGGGGCACTTCTGGACATATACGGTAGCAGTGCCATTAGCCATCCACGGGCTTACCTGCAAGTCATGGTAAGGTTCAACAAGAAGATACTGCTCATCGACTTACTGAGAATACATCCTCTCCGATATAAACAATTCCATACAAAGGAACAACATTTGAATGCTTGAGCTCCCGCCAGATCGTGACTTCCCGTTGAAATCGCTGTGAAAAATAAATTATTAATTTAAATATATCGTTCCGCATATATAAGAGCATGCCAGACCCTTTGGACGTCTTGATTATTAGCAAGCGCGCGTGGAAGGCGCAGCGCGACCTGGTAAACAAATTATAAGAGACAAAAGACTACAGGACGTTGAGGCTGACTTGTTCCCTGCCCAACCATTCACCTAATGCAAGGGTTTTCATAAGAAATCGAAAAATAAGCACGGTTAAAACTAGCTGACCCATGTAAACATCATTAAAAGTGCCCTTTGCCACTGTATTTTCTTTACACCGAGTGACTTGTCCCGTTACTGTCCAAAATGGTTATGAGCAATACTAGCATATAAATCGTGTGGCTCACGATCCGTCATGGGAGGTAGCATCGAAGTGCCTTCGTGTAGTAGCCATAACCCCTCTAGAAAGCTTTGCTCTTGGTTGGGTTCCAGACTCGGATTGCGAAGTTCCTAAACAGAATTCAACCAGCGGTTTGAAACAGAACTGTGCGACTTACTGTCTGGAGACTCTCCATGATATTCTCCACAGGTTGTGACGACTGCATGCTGACAAGGGTTTTCATGTCATCTGTGCTCTTGACTATGTTCTGGAGAAGTTCCCGTAGCTCCACTTTATCGCGTTCTTGAATGGCAATGAGATCTCGATGACCCCGCGTCAATTCAAGGGTGATAGATATCTGCAAAACACAAATGTTAGTGTTGCGTCCGTGAGGTGAAGAGCGCTTATATGAACGTTAAATTTCATCATCGCAGCATCAAGATCTCGATGGTGTTTATCAATTCCATCCCTGATATCAGATTGTTGACAAAAACTCTTCAGCCTGCTCCACGACGCCCATTCGTTCACTTTGTTGTGAATACGCCTAATATTGCTGAGGATTGTTGCATCAAATTCGAAGCCAGAGCAGATTAGGATGAAGACTTACTTTTCAACTTCGTCCGCCAACTCAGTCGCTTTCAAACCTTCCAGACCAGTGGAGCTATCTCGAAGAGCGAGCATTAAATTCACACAGCGATTGCTCAAGTCCCGGCATTGTTGCTGAGGTGATAGTGAGCCAATGATATTCACCGTGGCAAGACTAACGCAGGAGAACATACACGGTAGAGTTTGACATTCTCGAGGATCTGGTAAGTCTGGCGGACTGTAACAAGGCTGCATAAGTCGCAGAATATAAACGGTAGGTACATCAGCCGTACTCAGTTCTAGCGCAACATTCAGTCCCGGTACGCCACTCAAGCTCGACAAGTCTTTGATGGGTTGCAGAAGGGGGCTAAAGGACATGGTACCGACGTCTATTATCTCGTTGGAGGTCACTGGTCAGCCTGAGACCTGCCTTGCTGTGTGGTCCAGCTCAACAAGATGCTGCGAGTAAGTCCCAGCCGCTTTGGATTTGTGATTCTTGTGCACAGTGCAAGGAACAAGAAGTTTGAGCTGTGCGAGCACTGGTAATTAAACTCAAGGTACCGGGCCATATTTAGAACTTGAATTGGCGTCAATCATGTCCGTAAAGAGAAGGGGTTTCAATGAGTCAGATCTTGGAGATCAACTTGAAGCAGTCTGGGGTTGGTAGCGTGGCCGAGTTGGTCTAAGGCGTTGGATTTAAGCTCGCTTGATTCCCAATGGACGCAAGTCCGCGCGAGTTCGAACCTCGCCGCTACCATAAGCCTTCCTTTTTTTATACATCAGTCATTCTTATGCCTCAGAACGCCCTACTATGCCCTGACACACCCGCAAACCGATCACCACATCTGAATGATAAAGATATATACAAGACATATCTTGGTAAAGCTACCTGTCGGGTACTCACCACAATAGGCGCTTTCTGAGGAGTCAAAAAATCTAATTGCGTAACATAAGACGGCATTGTGTCAATGCATTGAGTATTAAACTTACGCCGTTGATGTGGTCCTGTCCTCCAGGGCCCTGCCTGACTCTAAATGGGCGGCATTAGGTTGTGCAGTCGTTTCTTTGTAGCAACAATTCCAGACGTACCTGCGCGAAGGCTTGAATACCTCTTGTCCTTGTTCATCCCCATCCCAAAAATTCGCCAGAGCGCTGTTGCCCCCAGGATTCGTCCTTACACGCCTACAAGAACCATCAGGTACACTTTACAGAGTTTAAGCTGTTGATACTAACCTGCTTGGTTTGACACTCGATGTAAAGTTGATTCCAGACTCTTCTTCCTCTTCTTCGACGCGAGTTTCAGGGGCAGATTCTATAGTCTTGGCAGCCTGAGACAAACGATATCATATTGAGAACAATTGTAAGCATCATGTGAGTTCTTGTGATGCCTTGTACATACCTGGGGGTCTTCAGGCCTTGGTGGAGCCAAGGATAACGCGTCGTCCTCCGTGTCGTGTCCGAAGATGTCGGTGTGGGGACCACGAGACGGCTTGAATGTGTCTGATGCACTGGTGGAGTCTGGTGAAATGGTTTCAGCAAAGAAGTATCGCAGTTTTTTGGGGTGGGTTTACCAGAAGCAGCAATGGCAGCTGAAGATCCGACTTCGGCTGCATCGGACGAAGGAGCGGATATTTTTCCAAACTTGGCGTATTCTGAAATATGGCAGGCGGATTTGGTGGTCTATGTGATGAAGCCAAACATTTCACTTACTCGGAAGCTTCTGGATGTTCGTAAAGTTGGGGTCTACCGTGATTCCCGTATATCTGTAGATTGTAAGTATGGAATCTTGAAGTCTCAAGTTGGCATGATTACTTCAAAAATTCAATCAACGACCGTTTCGTGAACACGATACTAGTCGCGTCCCAATCAAGCATGCCTAAGGTCACGTCAGGACGCCACACTTAGCGGCAAGGCGAACGATCAGAGCTAACCAAGGTTTACCGGCCAATCCTTCTCCTTCGACATGTCAATAACATTGGTAGGGTTGAAACTACAGAAATCTCAGCAGCATTTGGCTTGCAAAAGATATGAACACATACGAAGAAGACATAGTGTTCGACGACAGACGAGACAGGGATATAAATGACCAGATGCCAGTGACCACAGGGCAAATGCTTCCGTGGGTGACTAGTGACTGCGGTGACATGTGACTCCGATAGTAATATACAAATTTCAAAATTTCAAAAGAGCTTTTGTTTGCCGCCCATCTTCCCGTCAACCGCATTTTTTCTCTTTTAGAGATAGGACCAAGGCGTTGGCGTCCCAGAAATCTGATGTCCCTGTCATCTCTTAGACGCTTGACTTTCGTTTCTTCATGTGGAAGAACATTTACAACAAATCTTGCTGCATCTGCTCGCTACATGAACAATTCGGACTCGAACGACCCTGCCGTGACGACAACACCAAGTAATATCACATCTGAACAACGTCATGCCCTAGACAGTGCCTTGCGAGTTGACCAGGCAGGAGAAGTGGCAGCGAATTGGATCTATCGCGGCCAAATGTTTGTCCTAGGGCGCGACCCATCCGCTGGACCTTTGATTCAAGTATGTTCGTTGTTTAGTATGCTTCTTGGACCCATTCTGATGTACGAACTTTCACAGGAAATGTGGGATCAAGAGAGAAAACACCTTCAGGTGATGGACAAGCTACAAGTACAACATCGTATACGGCCGACTATATTTTCTGAAGTCGCCAAGGTTACAGGTTTTGGGTTGGGTGCTGTTACCGCTCTGATGGGCAAAGAGGCTGCCATGGCGTGCACAGAAGCAATTGAGACGGTCATTGGAGAGCATTATGATGAGTGGGTCTCAGTACCATTATTTCGTTGATGCATGAATATTCTTAGCCTTCCATTCTCTCCAGTCAGCTGAAGGAACTGGAATCTTTTCCGTCAGATCATCCAAGCGTGCCACTGCTTATGGATGTGGTGCAGGAACTGAGGGACGATGAACTGGAGCATCTGGACATAGCTGTCGAACAGTTTTCTCAGCGGGCTCCTGTCCACGCTCTCCTTAGTAGTCTTGTTGGGGGAGGTTGTAAATTAGCGATAGAACTCTGCAAGAGGTTCTAGTTGCTGGCGTCAAAAAATTGAAAATAGTTCCCCAAATCCTGCGATGCGACGGGTATCTAAAACACCAATGTTTCAAAGTTGTTCAATTGCGAGATTCAACGGCCTGCCTCCTTTGCGCCTCGAGCCCGTTGACCCCAGCTGAGAATTATCATTTGTTGGAGACCAATGAATACAATACATGTACAGATGGAATGCAAGGGAACGACTTGTTATATTTCAAGGAAGTGTCTATTCTGACTCGGGTTTTGAAGCATTAATGCTGAGAGACTCTCCCTTGAGTTTTCCGGGCCAACTCCATTTTGCCTAGACGAGTAATGAGTGATGCTACATACTGAGTTTTATAACTGACAGGACCTACGTTCCCTCTGCTTGCGATATAGTAAAGAGCACCTGGGACGACTATGAAACCCAACAGAGCCGTTCGGATCGTGCGTCTTGTCCAACGAAAGTTTAAGTATGCCTCCTCACGCTGGGAGGAATCAGCTAGAACTCCTCATCCAGTCGAGAAAGGCGCATACCATGCGGTTGAAACGTTCTATGGCAGGATCGTCCTAGCGGCGTGACTTCAGCATAAACTATTGATCTATATGCACTGTGCCGCACCTTTATAGCTCCTGGTATCAGAAAGAACTCAGATTGGAATTCTCGAAGGAAGGGAAATCCAGTACTGACCATGTCCAGCCATTGTGGAAGTGAAAGAACTTGCTTTGATGCTGTTTGGTACGATTCTTCAACCACTACCCAACACTAATCCAATGGCTTACAACCGGGAATGGGACAGAGGAAAGGATTCTTGGAATGAAGGAACCTCTTGGAATGGCGCTGATGGAAGAACCAATGTGCGTCCTAGGGAAGAGGACTATTATGCGGAAGGGAAACGCAGAAAATACAACAGCGGGGTTTGTTACCTCCCACATTTCTGAAGTTCCGAATATCTCACAGCTCTTACGGCTTCTAGGGATACGATGCTTCTCAGACATACGACGAGGGTAGCCATGACGGGGGCTACTCCCAAAATCGACAGATTGACTCCATCCAGGATTACACACAAGAAGAACGCCCTCAACGAGGTGGCTTCGTCAAGAAACGGTTATTGTCTCAGTCTGTACCCAGTCCCCACGTCATTTTTCTGGGTTTGGATCCAGACTTTACTGAGGCTGATGTCTGTCGACTTCTCCATAATCTGACCATCCAGTATTCATCACTGAAGTCACCCCTTACTCCAGCTTCAGGCCTATCTCACCGCCAACGGATGCAATATAGAAACAGTTACAATCATCCGAGAGAGATCATCAGGCACTTGCCCATTCGTATTTGCTTCTGCGCATACATTAACGTTAGCTACCGTTGGATTTTAAAAGGTGCATCGAAAGGCTTCGGATTTGCTCAATTTCCAAGCACAGAACACGCTCGTGCATTTGTGGATCCTCTCTTTCCGTTCATTCAAGTTCCTCCACCAGCCTCTCATGGTGCTTCTTCCACGGCCCTCTATTACAAAGCCCTCGAGACTGGTCTGCCGCACAATGGCCGCAGAGTCAAAATTGACTACTCCCAAAGTGCCACTCCCCATGAGAAGGGCCGCCTCAATCGACAAAATATGAACGATGGTACTCGTGACATCGGTAATACTCAAGCTGCCGTGTTACTTTTCCGAGGTCTCGATCCGCTTTCTGGTCCTCAGGCTATTCACCAGGCCATGAAGTCTTCCTCCGGTCCTGGTAAAGAAGGTGCCAAAGGCATGAAACGGATCATACTGATCAAAGACAAAGTTACGATGGCGAGTTTCGGTTTTGCTTTCGTTGAATTTGTTGACGTTCAGGTAATCGATTCACTCATTCCAAATAGTCATGAGTTATAACAATTTTGGTCAGTCTGCCGCAGCTGTTCTCGCTGCAACAATGTCGCCTCAGATCCACCCTTCCGGGTTCCGAATCTCGGATCGCCCTGTTGCCGCGTCATTTGCTCACCCTTACTCCTTCCAGCCTATAACTGACCTTGTGTTGCGGGATGAGGCTTGTCTTACATCTTCGCCTAGTTTAGGAGGAGTGGAAGACTCGTGGGTCAGGTACTGGGATGAAACATCCATGATAGCTGTGTTGGAATTCCAAATCGACGAACCCGCCCAACCTACCGTTCCTGCCACCAAAGACAAGAAGGAGAAGAAAAAAACGAAAGGTGAAGAAATGTCCTCTGGCGATTCGCGAGTGCGCTAAGCGTGAAGTTAGGCGATTCAGACACAGTAGCCACACGATCGGCACCGGCGGCACCATCGATTCTGCCCTTGTCAGACAAACCCGTGACGCTGAGCTTTAGCAAAGGTATAAGCAAACCGGGCGCAGGAGGTATGCAAAGCGTTGTTTTCCTTGATGTTCCTTCTAGATTCAATCCTTCTTTGTGCAGGCTCTGGACCAGTAAAATCAGTAGTGCTAGGTTTCTCGTTGGATGACGCTAGCGCCTCAAATGATCCAGATGAACCAATGGACGGGTCTACCAATTTCGAAACCAACAAGGGTTAGTTTTAGTTACAAATCCGAATATCTCTCGCCTGACATATCTATTGTTCAGTCGCTGCAGCCAAGAAGGTACCTCCTTTAATTGCGAGCAAGAAGGTACTGTGTTTGAAGAATGGCCAACAACATACACAAGCTTCCTTGAACGATCACCGCTGACGGCTTCGCTTTTTAGACAGTGAGAAACATCAACAAATGGAACCAAGTCCAAGAAGAATTAACTCACGCTACGGGCGCTACATCGGCCTCTCCTCTGGTGACATATTTCTTGGCTTTGCATTGCAGATAATTGGATTTCCTGGTGCTTACGTTCGGCATACTGTATATGCAGGCAACGCCCCCGAAAGCTATCTCGGGAACTTCATTGGCTGCGAAGCCTGCGGCTGTTCCCGTCGCCAAGGCGAAATTGGAAGCACCCGTATCTGTCGAAGCAGAGTTCGAATTTTCGGATGTCACTGCTTTGACCTGCTTGCTCTGCGCCCGGCAGTTCAAGACCATGGATCAATTAAAGCGACATAACAAAGAATCTGATTTGCATAAGGCTCGCCTCCCTCAATGCTGTGTGCTATCTAGTTTTCGTGACTGGGCTAACCCTGCATTTTGTTCTTTCTTTCCTGGATTTTTGCTTGTCCGGTTGCCGACCAACAGAAAAACTTCAAGGATTCGAATCTACGAGATGTTGCACGTCAGAAGGTGGAAGTACGGCAGGCAGCAGCGGGGTCCAAGTCAGCGAATCAACCCAAGTATCGTGATCGGGCATCCGAGCGCCGGATACTTTTTAACCAGCCCGACACTCCGGCACCGGAAAAGGACACCAAGCCCAACAAGAAGAAACCAGCTGATGGACCACCTCCGCCTCCTTCGCCACCTCCCCAACCCGTCAATCCCGGACAGGATGAGTCCAATGTTGGGAATAAATTACTGAAGATGATGGGGTGGAAAGAAGGGACCGGTCTTGGAAGTAGCGGCGATGGCAGGGTCGATCCCATGTTAGCGTCATATCCTTTCATTTTGATTTGGCCCTGACTTTTGACTCTTAGTCAAACTGCTATCTATGCTCAAGGGGTCGGCCTCGGTGCCAGCAAAGGCAAAGAAATAGGGAAGTATACAGAGGGATACTCTGGCTATGTGCACATGGCCCAGGATGCAGTACGTGGAATCTGACGGAGCGCTGAAAATACTGCCCGAAATGTACTGAGTAACCCCTCTGACCAGGCTCGGGAGCGTTATGGAAGTTGAAAGTGCTGAGCCGTTTGATGACTGTCTTGCTCTTGTTTTTTGATTATCTTCCTGTGGCGTTTTTGCAATAAAACTTTTCAACTGGATATTATAAAATCCTTAATATAAGTTATCAAAGTAAGCGAGTGTTATATAATTGTCCAAAAATTGCCAACTAGGCAACAACCAAAATCGTCAAAGCTGTCAACACCAAGGTGAAGGGAACATTTCCAACTTTTAACCCTGAACCACCATTTGGGGTGGCACTGCGACTTGGTGTAGCCGGCGAGGTACCCGACTGTTTGTCGGAGGACAATGGTGAGGCCACAGAGGCGAGAGTCGAAGTGACGACGGCGGAGGTTGCAGAAAGGGAGACGGTTGCTGTACCCTCTTCAACAGTGATGTAGGTGGCCTGCCAATATATTGTCAGAAAAAAAGAAAAAGGCACTGGTTATGGTTAATGACATACGGCAACGATGGGACCTAAGCCGCTGTCCTGAACGTGTATAATGTATTAGTCAAGCACTTGATAGAGCCTAAACACGGACCTTGGCATAGGCGTTCACGTCAAAGACAGACACGCCCATATTAGGTCGAGAGAAGGCTTCCGGAGGGCTAAAGGTAGACGGCTGAGCATACAGGATAACCACATATCTAGAGAGGGAATATCAACCGTGGGGGTTAGGAAGTACGAGAGATTGAAATACCGATGGGGGCCAGATCCCGCAGGGGGAGCGGGTCCAGCATACTCAGTTATGGCCGTCGCGGAAGTATTGGATACTTTGGAGCCTTCGAGACACGTCAATAAATCATCTGGCGCATAGAATAGCACCGTGGCTCACTGGAGACAGTAACGCCATTGACGAGCCAGTGGCGAGTTACGCCTTTGGATTCGTCGGTGCCAACAGGACCAGCGTCAACCATGGCCAGAGTAAAATTTCCGGTCAATTCTACAGAGGAGTTGGCCGCCGTAACAGTAACACTTGGTGTCGGTCCGACCTCTACAGAAGGCAAATTAAGCATATACTCCGATCTGTGATGGAGTGAGCGAGAACTGACGGTCCTCCGTAAGTGCTTGTCCAGGAGATACATCCCCGACACCTAATTGAATGCTTAGTCAAGTGTACACGTATATCCAACCTGTTAGAATTGATACTTACCAGCGTAGTTGAGGGTAAGAACAGCGCTTGGGTTAAATGTGGATAGCAACGATGGGACGATACCAGAAGCAGTGAAATGGGCTTCAATGGCCTCAATTTGTAGTGCCGAGTTGGTAGACTGTGCGGTGACAAAAGGAAGAAGCGCGAGGGAGGCAATAATTGGGAAAGAGATCATGATTACAAAATTGGGTAAGGAGCGAGCGTGGGCGGTTCTGAACAGAGTTTTGGAGAATTGGAATTTTGTGAGATGAACCTTTGTTTTGCTTTGCAATGGTTCCTGAACCAAACAGAGTTACTAATTGGTTACTAACAAGTTAAGTACTAATGTGAAGTACTCCTAAGAAGAAAATATTAAATGAAACGAGATCTAACAAGGTGATTGTCCCAATTAATGTAGATGATGAAAGTAGCAAGTGAGATACAGATACATAAAAATTGATCAGAAAGAGGAATCCTAAAGATTATGGTGTTTCCGCTGTCTCCTCGGTAGAAGTCCCATCGGATGAAATGTCATTTGTTATCTCGCTAGACAGTGGTGATATTGGACTCTCGACATCACCGCTGGCTGTCTCCGCTCTCCGTCTTCTTCGTCTTTGTGCGACTGCCACCGTGGGAGATGCGGGGGTGAATGCTTCGAAACCGTCTGATTGCAGACGCGCCAACATGTCCCGCGCGATATCAGCAGTATCCCCAACGGGTGTAGACCCATTAAGGTTTAAAGTGAGTGGACCTGCAGGGCGATTGTCTGCACTCGGTCGTGCTCTTCGTGCCCTGCGGCCTACAGTGTCGCCGTTGCGTAATTTCTCGAGAAGAGTGTCGAGAACGTCATCGTCCTCACTGGGTGTCGAAGCATCCAATACCTTCTGACGATTGGCCCTGGACTCTTCCGCCGCTTGCTTGCGTTTCGTTAGAGCCAGCCGTTCCTCTGCAGCAGTTTGGTTATCCGACATGCATTTCTGCAAAGAATTTACGATGAATAGGCTACTCGCCGATTATATGAAAAATTTTCATACCTTGTATGATGTCACAAATGTTTTGAAGATACCATAAAACTCCGATGACGACATGTTCTTGTCCTCCTCTCCATAGTATTTAATTACATCTGTGAAGGTGGTATCGGCGAGGTTGACATCGTCGATCAGGTCTTCCACCTGAAGGTTGGCTTTGCTGACGAAATTCCACATTTGTCTGCCGTACTTTTCATCCTGGTCCATATTGGCGAAATGCTCTCCCAACTCTTGGCGAATGCGGCCCAGACCGTCCCGTAATTCGAAAAGTCCCTTGCGAACTTCTTGGAGATTCACTGAAGGAAGAACGGAAGTTCAGCCCAAGCCTATTAGATCGCTTTAAATGTCACATACCGCGATAGGCTTCAGCAGGTTTCGCCAGTTCTTCTAGGAATTCTTCCATATCCGGGAAGTGCTTAGCCACAGTTCGTTCCACGAAATGTAAGAGTGTGGTATTATTTACCGACTTCGTGTCGACCAGCTAGTAAAGCCAGTTAGAAAGAATAACATTGCGAAATACCCCTCAACCCACTTTGTTGATGCTGCTCACTCGGAAACCAAAGGCGCCACCTTTAATTCCAGTGCCATTCATATAATTACCAATCAAAAGGATGAGCTTGGAACGTAGAAGTTTGAGCCTGTGATTTGCCAGGGCAATGGAAGGGCTTACACTGAGTAATTCCTTGAAGAACTTGGCATTTAAGAGAGCTTGACCGGCCTCTGACAGTTTTTTTGCCCCCTGTACTCTCATGTCAGGGGGAACCTAATGACATTTCCAATCAACACTCACATCATCCAATAACGACCACGTCTCCTCGAATGCGCACTTATAAAGCATCCCTTCTATGCGCGGACCCAGTCGATCGATCTGGATGAGTTTCACCATCAAACGATCAGAAGGATGAAGACCAGCCAGTTCCTCGGGACCCGCATTGCGGTAGATATTGAGTTTGCCAACCTAACAATAATACAATTAACACTTGATCAGACATAATACGACGGGAAACACACCTGTTCTGGGGAAGGTAGAACAGGTTTTAGTTCACTTAAAAAGACCTGGGTACATAGTTCTTGGTCAAAATGTTGGATCTTCCTTGCGATATCCTCCGGCTGGAGTTTCTTCACACGTTGGATGAGAATTTCTGAAGGTTCACGTATATGTTAAACATTAACCAGAGGACATGCGAAAAACACACAAACCGACACGCTTCTTTGTCTGAGGATCCAGAACACTTTTAAGTTCAGCACGTTTTTGTCGAGCTAGAAGGATCCCTCTTCAGAATTAGTAACTGCAAAACGGTCAGGCCAACTTACCCATCAGGTTCATCACAAGTTGCTTCGCCTTGAAGTCCTCTTCCATCTCCATCCAGACACCATCTACCTGAAGCTTCTTCAGCATCTCCTCCTCTTTCTGGGGCTTCTCATCGTTCCAGAGCGTCTTGGATACCTGTTGCTGAGGCAACTTGTCCCACTGTAGCTGTTTCATCTTTGTACTCGGGGTAATAGACAAGTCTTTCCGAGCCGAGAGAAGTACGTTAAGGTTCGAGCCAAGGAGCATCGAGGCACGGGCAGAACTGTGGGTTGAACTGCGAGTAGAGGC
>Ga0210402_10002182_pt1 | contig 19270 bp, 13 predicted proteins | sample IncBWC7MmetaG_FD_161055 | JGI IMG/M metagenome (GOLD analysis project Ga0210402, IMG submission 161055) | Forest soil microbial communities from Barre Woods Harvard Forest LTER site, Petersham, Massachusetts, United States - Inc-BW-C-7-M | ecosystem: Environmental > Terrestrial > Soil >... | reverse complement strand
TGGCGCAATAAGGTGGGTGCCGGCAGTGCGATGGGCGGGGTCGAATGGGGCATGGCCGCCGATGGGGAGCGGCTGTATGTCGCGGTCGCCGATATGTTCGCGCCACCGACCAAGGGTAAGCCGGGCTTGTTCGCCTTGGATCCCGCCACAGGCGCGCAACTCTGGTACACAGCGGCGCCGAAGATTCCCTGCAGCTTCAGTGGGCGATGTTTCAACGCTCAGTCGGCGGCCCCGACCGTGATTCCCGGGGTGGTCTTATCGAGCACCACCGACGGCCACCTGCGCGCCTACAGTGCCCTGGACGGCAAAGTCCTGTTGGATTTCGACTCCGCAGGTCAGAAGTATCAAACCATCAACGGCGTCAAGGACCAGAGCGGCGGCACGCTCGACGTGGCGGGGCCGTCGGTGGTCGACGGCATGATGTACATCATCTCGGGTTATGCCGGCGCGATGGCCGGCCCGCCCAACAATGTGCTCCTGGCGTTTTCGGTGGACGGCAAATAGTTCAGGCGATCACCCATCGCGCGATCACCAAGGCAGGGTGCGCCCAAGATGGGTGTAGGTGCCATTCGGGCCGTCGGGGCCGATCAATGCCATCGCCACTCCGGTCTTGGCGCCCTCGACGACTTCCATGGGCGCGGCGGCGCCGCCCATGTCGGTCTTCACGTGTCCGGGATGCACCGCGTTGACCTTGATCTTGGAATCGCGAAGCTCATAGGCGAGCTGCAGCGTCCAGGCATTTACGGCCGTTTTGGAAACATTGTAGGCAGGCACCTTGTAGCTGTAGATCGGCGACTTCGGATCGGCATGCAGGGTGAGCGAACCCAAAATGCTGGTCAGATTGACGATGCGCCCGGCATCGGATTTTGCCAGCAGCGGCAGAAATCCTTTGGTGACCGCGATAAGCCCGAAGACATTGGTATCGAAAGTCTTGCGCCAGGTCTCCATGGACTGCTCGGACACTTTCTTCGAGTGGTCGTCAATCCCGATGCCGGCATTGTTGATGAGAATGTCGAGACGCCCGTGCTTTGCGCCGACCTCCTTGATCGCTGCGGCGATGCTCTCTGCATTACTCACATCCAGCGTAATCGCCTCGACATCGAGTCCTTCGCCCTTCAATTTCTGCGCAGCGGCTGTCCCTTTGGCGCCGTCGCGCGCAGCGAGAATCACGTGGATGCCGCTCTTGGCCAATTGCCGGGCGGTTTCGAGCCCGATGCCCTTGTTTGCCCCGGTCACCAATGCAATCTTTGCCATAACCACCTCGCACGTTGAGTGATAGTGTGGCTCATTTTACGAATATCGTCATGTGGGATAATCCGATGCAATCGGTCCATTAAATAAGAAGGAATTTAGGATGCGTGCTGTAACCACTATTGCCGCCTTAGGCCTGATCGCCGCCGGAGTTACGAGCAGTGCCGCCGGCGCCGCCGGTCCTGAATTTGCGATCAGCTACCCCGCAACTTTGAGTAGCGGGCCGCTCGACGGCCGCGTCATCCTGTTGCTCAGCCGCGACCTGACGCGCGAGCCGCGCACTCATGTTGAGCCGAACGAGCCGCTCGCCAGTCCTTATATATTTGGCTTGAACGTCGAGGCGCTGGCGCCTGCTCAAGCCGCGATCCTCAATGACAACGCCTTCGGTTGGCCGGCGCGGCGTCTGGCGGCGCTGCCCACGGGCGACTATCTGGTGCAGGCCGTACTCAATCGCTATGAAACATATCATCTGGCGGATGGGCGCATATTGAAACTGCCTCCCGACAAGGGCGAGGGTCAGCAATGGGCCACAAAGCCCGGCAACCTGTATTCGACGCCGCGCGTGCTGCACCTGGATCAGTCGCATCCTGAGAGGAACACGCTGGTTCTCGATAAAGCGATCGAGGCCATTGTGCCGAAGGCGGATAGCGAATTCGTCCGGCACATCCGCATTCGCAGCGAATTGTTGTCGCGTTTCTGGGGACGCGACGTATTCTTGGGTGCGCACATCCTGCTGCCCAAGGGATTCGATGCGCATCCGAAAGTACGCTATCCGCTCATGGTGTTTCACGGCCACTATCCCGAGGACATATCGGGATTCCGCACCACGCCCCCGGATCCTGATCTCAAACCCGATTATTCAGAGCGCTTCCATCTGGCAGGCTACAACCGCATTCAGCAACAAGAGGCCTACGCCTTCTATCAAAAATGGATTTCTGCGGATTTCCCGCGCTTCCTGGTCGTCGAGATCGAGCATGCGAATCCGTATTTCGACGACAGCTATGCCGTGAATTCCGCCAACCTTGGACCTTACGGCGATGCCATCAACAAGGAGCTGATACCCGAGATCGAGCGGCGCTTCCGCGCCATCGGCGCCGGGTGGGCGCGGTTTACCTACGGAGGGTCGACCGGCGGATGGGAGGCCCTGGCCACGCAGGTGTTTTATCCTGATATGTACAACGGTGCGTTTGCCGCCTGTCCGGATCCGATCGACTTTCGCGCCTACACCATCATCAATCTGTACAAGGACACGAATGCCTACACCTTGAGCGGCGAGGCGTCGACGGTGGAACGGCCGGCGTTCCGCAATTACATGGGGGAAATCTTCGCCACTCAGCGCGACGCCAATTACATGGAATTGGCGCAGGGAGATCACAGCCGCTCCGGCGGCCAGTACGATATCTGGCAGGCGGTGTTCTCACCCGTCGGACCGGATGGATATCCGAAGCCCATATTCGACAAGGTGACCGGCGCCATCGATGCATCGGTGGCAGCCTACTGGCGCGATCATTTCGATCTTTCGAACATCATCGCGCGCGATTGGCTTAACCTGGCGCCGAAGCTGAAAGGAAAGATTTATCTCTACGTGGGCAACGGCGACAACTACTATCTCACCGATTCAGTCTACTACGCGCAGGAACGGCTCGAGTCACTGCAACCGCCGTACGGCGGCAGCGTCGCGTATGGCGACCGTGCCGAACACTGCTGGAACGGCGATCCGAAACTGCCCAACGCCTATTCCCGGCTGCACTACAATTTTCAGTACCTGCCGATAATCCTCGAGCGCATCGCGGCCACTGCTCCCCCTAAGGCGGACCTCAAGAGCTGGCGCTATTGAAACAGTGCTATGAGGCGGCCCTGGACGCCGGGGGTACCACCGACGGATTCTTAAGGAACTGCTTCGCGCGTTCGAATTCCTGGCGTAGCCGCGCGTTCAATTGTTCCAACGCTTGCGGGTGCGCCGCGATGCTGTCGATTTCCAGCTGCTGCGCCAGGGATTGCAAGGCGACTGCGTGAATATTGGCGCAGGCTCCCTTCAACTGGTGAGCGGTCTTTGCCAACCCGGGGCGGTTGCAATTCGCGATGGCTGCGCTCAATTCCGTCAATTGCTGCTCGCCGCTGCTGATAAATGCGGCGATCAATTCCTGTGCAAATGCTGCGTCGCCTTCGGTGATCGCGTTGAATTCCGCCAGATTGACCGGCGGCCCGAGGTGCTCCCATGCGGGCGCTGCCTGCCGCTCCGGGGCCGGGGTGGACGCCGACTCGGGATCCGCAAGTCCGAATTTGATCAGGATGCTCCTTAAGCGGTCGACCTCAATCGGCTTGGTCAAATAGCCGTCCATGCCGGCCGCCTCGCAGCGCTCGCGGTCGCCGCTCATGGCATTTGCGGTAAGCGCGATGATCGGCACGTGACCCAGGGTTTCCAATTCGCGCATTTTGCGCGTTGCGGCCATGCCGTCCATGACCGGCATCTGCAGATCCATGAGTACAATGTCAAACGGCTGCCTCTGAAATGCCGCCACGCCTTCCGCGCCATTATTCGCAACTTCCACGCTGCATCCAAGGCGCTCCAGAAATCTGACCGCGACCTTTTGATTGACGAAGTTGTCCTCCACCAGCAACACGTGGCCGACGATGCGTTGCGGCGCCGCCGATTGCGCGAGCATATTGCCGGTGAGCATCGGCTGCGTATCCATTTGCCACTGCCGCGGCTCGCCGCCCATGACCCGCGCCACGGCATCCAATAGTTGGCGGACCCGCACGGGCTTGGTCAGGTAGGCGGCGAAGCCCAGGGCCGCGAGGCGCGGCATATCGCCCTGGCGATCGAGCGAGGTGAGCATCACCAAGCGCGTGTTCGCGAGTTCCGGCATGCCGATGATGCGCTCGCCGAGCATGACACCGTCCATGTCGGGCATTTGGAAATCCGTGATGACCATGTCGAAGGCGCCGCCCGAGGTCGCGGCGATTTGCAGCTTCTCCAATGCGGCGGCACCGCTGCCGACAGCAGTTACCGCATAGCCTGCATGTTCGAGCTGCAGATTCAAGGTTCGCTGATTGGTGACGTTGTCATCGACGATGAGAATGCTGCCACCTGCGTCCGCGGGACGACGCGGCGCCGGCGACTCGGCTTTGACTGCCTTAAGCGGCAGCGTGAAGAAGAATCGGGAACCGGCGCCCACGGTGCTGCTGACGCCGACCTCGCCGCCCATCAATTCAACCAAACGCCGTACGATGGACAATCCCAATCCGGTACCGCCGAAATGCCGGGTGGTCGAGGAGTCGGCCTGGACGAAGGGCTGGAAAAGAGTTTCGAGGGTGTTTGCGGCAATTCCCATCCCCGTGTCCCGCACCTCGAAGCGCGTCAGGGCAGGCCCAACGCTCCCGGGCTCGCAACGAACCTCCACGACGATTTCACCCTGCTTGGTAAACTTGATGGCATTGCTGACCAAATTGATCAGGCACTGGCGTAACCGCTGTGGATCGCCAATGACGCGCTCAGGTGTATCGGGGTGCACATTGACGATGAGTTCCAGACCCTTACTGGCTGCCTGAAACGCCAGCATGGAGCCGACATCTTCGACATTGGCGCGCAGGTCGAGGTCGATGGATTCCAATTCCAATTTGCCGGCTTCAATCTTTGAAAAATCCAATATGTCGTTGATGACCGTCAGCAGGGAGTCGGCGCTGGAGCGGATGGTTTCCGCGTAATCGCGCTGCGTGCGGTCGAGTGGCGTCTCGATCAGCAGTCCCGTCATGCCGATGATGCCGTTCATCGGGGTGCGAATCTCATGACTGACATTCGCCAAAAAATGGCTCTTCGCCCGGCTCGCGGCCTGCGCAGCCTCCGTTTGCTGGCGCAGCAGCGCGGATGCGGCGACCTCCTCGGTGATATCCCAGGAGACGCCGAGCAATCTTGCCGGGCGCCCGTGTTCATCCAGGATCAGGCGCCCGAAGCTCTGTACGTGGACGATGCCCCGGCCATCTTTGCCGTGGACGCGAAAGCGCAGCGCGACTCGATCCGTCTTGTTGGCCAGCGCCTTGGTGATGACTTCCGCGAACCGCGGGCGATCTTCAGCAACCACAATGGCTTCCAGGGATTCCATATCCACCTTGCCGGTCGCGTTGTGGGACATCGACTCGATCGGATTTTCCAACCGCAGGTAGCGGCGCGTCGCCAGATCGAGTTCCCAGGTACTGATACCGGCGCTATCGGTCGCCATATTGAGCTGATCGATCAGCCGGCGGTTTTCCTCCGCGTGCTTCTTCAGCTGCTCGGTGGCGAGCACGTCGCGCGTTGCATCCCAGGTGACGCCCACCACATAGCGAACCCGGCCATGCTTGTCGCGCATGATGCGCGCGTAGTTCTGCATGTAGTGAAGCTCGCCATCGATGCCGATCACGCGAAACGTATACTCGAAGGTGTCCGCATTTCTCTCGATCGCCTCGGTCGGCGCGCGCACCAGCATGCCTTCATCCTCGGGTATGACGATGCTCTCGACATGCCGGAAATAATCCTTGAGCGGGACATCATCCATGCCGAAGCAGGGTGGCCGCGGACCGTGCCAGGAAAAGCAATGCGATTTGATGTCAAATTCCCAGGGCGCGATGCCGGCGGCTTTTGTCGTGACGCTGAGGCGCTCGATCAGCGCACTCTCCTGCGCCGCCTTGCCCTGCAGTTCGGCGGCGAACAGCACCTCCTTGGTGACGTCCCAGGTGACGCCCAGCAGCCGTATGGCGACGCCGTCCGCATTCCGATACACGCGCGTGTGTGTTTGCACGTATTGAGGCTCAGGGCGTGGATTGGAGGTGCGGTGGCGCAGCGACAGGATGGCATCGCGCTTGGGATCGGCCATCGCCGCGCGCAGCGGCGCCATCTCGACATCCCGCTCTGCGGCGTGAATGCCATGTTCCGGCGCGAAGGTGGCTGACGGCGCCAAACCCAACAATTGAAAGAGGCTGCCGTCATTCACGAATTCGCCGCTGAGGAGATCCTTTTCCCAGATGCTGATGCCGGCCGTTTCGGTCGCAAGCTTCAATCTCACCAACAGCTGGCTTTGCCGCTCGGTCTGCTCTGCAAGGCGCCTCGCCACCTCGACTTGCTCGCTCATGTCGATGGTGAGGCCGACCACCCGGACCGCGCGGCCTCGGGCGTTGCGGAAAACTTCGCCACGAAGCTGTACGAAGCGCACCGAGCCGTCCTTGCGCTGCGCGCGATACTGGATGAGCATCGGTGCGTGGCCCTTGAGAGCCTTGATGAATTCGCGGCGATAGTGCTCGCGGTCCTCGGGGTAGATGGAGCGCAGCATGATCTGGTTGGGATCGGCGCCCGGCGCATTGACATCCCCTTCATGGAATTCGCTGGCGTCGAAGCTGAGCTGCAGCTTGTTTTGAATGACGTCCCATTCCCAGACATGTACGCCGGCGTCCCGAGTGACTTCGTCAAGGCTCCTGATGAAACCGCCGTTGCCCGCGGGTTGCGCGGGTGCCTGGGATTTGAGAACGGCGATGCCTATTGCGCCGATCAGCGTCAGGAGGCTCATGACCACTACGAGCAGGGCTGTCGGGTGCAGTAAAGACGTGACGATGGCTGACAGCGTCAGCAACAGCAGCGCCACGGCCGCAAGCCCGGTCGCTGTGAGCGAGACCGTGCAATTCCATGACGAAATGCGGCGCCATAGGCCATTTGGGCGCATTTTGTCGGTCAACTTGGATGGAATGATGGGTGTGCTCTCGTCACAGTTTTGGCCCAGACGTGGATGGCCGCGACGCCATGCTCTTGTTCATATCGGCGCGAAAACTGCAGTCTTTAGAGTGATTTAGCCGCGAACCGCGGCCGGTCACACTGACGAAAACCTCTTAGGAGCGAGCGTGGCGGCAGGGCGGCCCTACGACGAGGGGTACCCCGGGGCGGAAATGGCCGGTCGCCATGCGGCGACCGGCTGATTGCCGAAATTGGGCTAGTTGATGATGGCTTGATAAGTCAAGTTGTGCGACAGACCGCGTACGTCGGGAACGCCGTTGGCCGCGGCCGCCCCGGTGCCCGACACCTGCTGAATCATGCCGAGGACGATGAGATCGTTGACCGGGTCGATCCAGAACCAGGTGCCCGCGGCGCCGCCCCACCAATAAGTGCCCTTGCCATAGTAACCGCCGGCCGCCACTGGATCGGTATAGACGGCGAAGTCGAGTCCAAATCCCGCGCCGGGCGCAAGGATCGGAACATTGGGCGCCAGCACATTGCTGCGCATCAGTTCGACGCTGAGCGGCGACAGTAGGCGCACGCCGTCCAATTGCCCGCCGTTCAACAGCATCTGGCAGAAGCGCATGTAGTCGGTCGCGGTGGACACCAGGCCGCCGCCGCCGGAGGAAAGCGCCGGAACCTTCGAGAAGTCGTGGTTCAGACAGCCGTCGATCGCACACACCAGCAGTTTGCCGTCCTTGTCGTAGGTATAGTATTCCGCGAACCGGTTGAGTTTTTCCTTGGGCACGTAAAATGCCGTATCCACCATGCCGAGCGGTTTGAATACGCGCTGCTCCAGGAATTTCTCGAAGGGCATGCCGGACAGCTTCTGCACGATGTAGCCCTGGATATCCACCGATATGCTGTAGTGCCACTCGCTGCCGGGCTGCGAATTCAAGGGCAGCTTGGCGACCCGCTTGATGAACTCGTCCAGCGTGTTGTTGATATTGAGCACGTCGGCGTCGCGCTGCATTTTATCCACAGCCGAGCCGCTGAAAATTCCATACGTGAAGCCGCCGGAGTGCGACATCAGTTCGCGCATCGTGACCTGATGGACCTGATCCTTCATCACGATGTTGTTGTTCGCCTCCGTTGCATAGACCTTGAGGCCGGCGAATTCAGGAATGTATTTTGACACCGGATCGTTCAGCTGCCATTTTCCCTCTTCGAACAGCAGCATCATTGCAACACCGGTGATCGGCTTGCTCATGGAGTAGATGCGAAATATGCTGTCCTTTTGCATGGGCGCGTTCGTGGCAATATCGCGTTTGCCGGTGGCATCGAACTCGACCACCTTGCCGTGGCGCGAGACCATGGTCACAACGCCCGCCAGTTTGCCCTTGTCCACCAGCTCCTTCATGCCCTCGGGCAGGCGCGCGAGGCGTTCGCTCGACATGCCGACATTCTCCGCCTTGGCAACGGGCAATTGCCCTGCCGCCCACGCCGGCGGGGCAGAAATCGCGAGGCCTAAGGATGCCAGGGCCAGCAAACGCCATGGACGGATGGAAACTAGCGATGGACGCATTCGAGAACTCCCTGTGAGATTGTTTTTGGGCAAACGGAAGGCGCAGTGTATGCCGGGTTTGCCCTGACGGAAACGATTTTGTATATGGCTGGCTATTTAAGGGGTTACCAATGACTGTACAAGAACAAACCGGCCCGGGCGACGTTGACTCGTCCCGGCGTACGTTTCTCAAGGTGGGCGTCGCGGGGGCCGTGGCGGCTGGAGCGGTCGGCGCACGCATCGCGGATTCCGCGCCGGCCGCGGCGCGATCCGGTCCGCGCCTGAACGGTCCGATATTTTACGATGTTGAAACCACCCATGGCGTGGTGCGAGGCATCGCCGACGTCGGCATCAAGTCGTTTCGCGGCATTCCGTACGGTGCGGACACCGGCGGCAGGAATCGTTTCATGCCGCCGCGTCGACCCTTGAGCTGGTCAGGCGCGCGCAATTGCGTGGGATATGGCTCCATATCGCCGCAAACTCAGTCGAGCTTCAAGGACGATTACGGGCAACTCATCATGTGGGACCGCCATGTGGGTTGCGGCGGCATGAGCGAGGACTGTCTGAACCTCAATGTGTGGACTCCGGGCCCAAACGATAACGGCAAGCGCGCGGTACTGGTGTCTTTTCACGGCGGCGGTTGGGCCACCGGTTCGGCCAATGGTCCGATGTACGATGGCGGGCAGCTCGCGCTGCTGGGCGATGTGGTGGTGGTGACCGTGAATCACCGTCTCGCAAGTTTCGGCTATACGCATCTGGCGGCGCTCGGAGGTCCGGCAGAGTTCAAAACCGCCGGAGTATGCGGAGTCATGGACATGGTCGCTTCGCTGCAATGGGTGCGCGACAATATTGCGGCATTTGGTGGCGATCCGAGTCGCGTCATGATCTTCGGACAATCGGGCGGCGGAGCGAAAACCTCCACGCTGCTCGCGACGCCGGCGGCCGCTGGGCTGTTTCATCGTGCGGCGGTGCAGAGCGGTTCAGCGCTGCGCCTCGCCGACGAAGCCGCCGCCGCGAAATCCGCCGAGCTGCTGCTCACCAAGCTCGGCATCTCGAGAAATCGCCTTGCCGACATCCAAAACGTCTCCTGGGAGTTGCTGCTTCAGGCACAGACCGAGGTGAGCACCGGTTTTGCGCCCGTGATGGACGGGGACTACCTGCCGCATCATCCGTTCGATCCGGCGGCCCCGGCCGAGTCGCGCAACGTACCGATGATCATTTCGACCACCCTCGAAGATGCAGCGCTGCGTCTCACCAACTGGGATCTCACCGAGGCAGGGCTCGCAGATCTCGTCAATCAGCGCTTCAACGGCAAGGCGACGGAAATCGTGCCTTTGTACCGCGCAGCATATCCCAACAAGTCGCCGTATCTGATCCAGGCGCAGATACTCACCGACAGCGGCGGGCGGGCCCGGGCCATCGCGCAGGCCGAGCGCAAGGCGGCGCAGGGCGGGGCGCCGGCGTACATGTATGTCTGGGAATGGGCGACACCGGCGTTCGACGGCAAGTTCGGCGCGGTGCACGGGCACGACGTGGATGCCTCCTTCAATCTTTATCGCAACAACATGGCCGGCAGTGGGCGGGAGGAAGGGCGCGCGATGGCGCTATGTCTCGCATCGACGTGGGTGGCATTTGCCAAGACCGGAAATCCGAATAACCCGCACATTCCTCTCTGGCCGCCGTACGACGCGCAACGGCGCGCGACGATGATCTTCGACAAGAACCTTCGCGTTGAAAACGACCCGCGCTCCGTCATCCGAAAATACTGGGCGGACAACCCGCCGCCGGCCGCGTAGTCGACGCGTCAGCGCCGGCGCTCACTCAAGCGGAGCGCCTGCCGCTCCGTTCCAGAATCCAGCGCGTCATCATTTCGAATAACATGGCGCGCGCGCGATCGTCCTCGTTGTGAATTTCGTGCAGCAGCTTGGGGTAGATCACGAGCCGCTTGTCGGTCGAGCCTAGTCCGTTGATCAGAGTCTTCGAGCCGCTCAAGGGGCAGACGGCATCCGCCTCGCCGTGCACCGCCAGCCACGGCTTGACAATTCTAGACAGGTTGGCTTTGCAGGTATGGCAGGCCAGCGCAAAACCGTAAAGCAATCGCAGGCTCGCCGTGCGCGGCACGAGCGGATCCCTCATGTGCGCGCGCTGTACATCTTCCACCTGGCTGAGCTTGGTGCCATCGATGCCGAGGCCGATTCGAAGGCGTGGCACGACTGCGGCTGCCGCCCGCATCAACTTCCCGCCAAGGCCGTCGACCTTGGGCACGGCATCCAGCGCACAGCCGGTGGTGATGATGCCTTCAGCCCAACTCAAGCCGTCGATGGCCGCGAGCGTCACCACGATCGAGCCCATGCTATGTCCCCAGACGAACAAGGGCAGATCCGGGAATCGCTCGTGCAGCGTGTTGCCAACCGACTCCAGGTCACGCGCAAAATTCGCAAAATCCGCGACATGCGTGCGTTTGCCGGGAAACCGCCCGTGGCCCTGCTGGTCATAAACGAAGCAGGCAATGTATCTGCCCAGCGCGGCAGCGACGTGGCGGTAGCGATCGCCGTGTTCGGCGATGCCGTGCACGATCACGAGCCCGGCCTTCGCGGTGGCGGGCACCACCTCGTAGCCCGGGAATCGCGTTCCGGGCAACAAGCCGCGGTCGCCCATCATGCGCTGCTTTCCAGTGTGCGCGCGGATTGCGGCCTCGCAAGCAGCCATATTCCCGCCAGCACCAGCACGGTTCCCAGCGCCACCCATGCGGTGAAGGGTTCGCCCAACAGCAGAACCGCCATCAGTATGGTCGAGAGCGGTCCGATGGTGCCGGTCTGCGCAGTCAGCGTCGCACCGATTCGCTCTATGGCCATCATCACCATGAGCACCGGCGCAAACGTGCACAGGGTGGCGTTCAAGACCGAGAGCCACAAGACTTGCGGTGCCACCACCATCGCGGCGAGCGGCCGCAGCACCAGGAACTGCGCAATGCAAATGATACAGGCCACCGAAGTCGCCAGACCCGTCAGCCGCAAGGCGCCGAGGCGCTGCACTTCCTCGCCGCTGTAGGCGAGATACACCGCGTAGCTGGCGGCGCTGAAGAACACCAGCGTCGCGCCCAGCGGCACATTGGTCCCCTGCAGGCTCATCTCGCGGCCGAATACGCACAGCACGCCGCCGTAGCTGACGGCGAGCGCGATGAGCTGCGAACGCGTGACTTTCTTGCGAAACAGTATGACGCCGAGTCCCAGCACCAAGGTCGGATTAAGATACAGAATCAGCCGCTCCAGGCTGGCGCTGACATAGCGCAGCCCCAGGAAATCCAAAAAACTCGACAAATAGTAGCCGCAGAAACCCAGACCGAGAATGATCCGTGCATCGCGCCCCGTGAGCTTGGGTTTGCCAAGTCCCGACCACCACGCGAGCAACAGAAACAGTGGCAGCGCAAACAGCATGCGGTACATGATCAGAGTGACGGCGTCGACTCCGTACCGATATGCCAGCTTGACGATGATGGCCTTGCCGGAAAAGCCAACCGCGCCGAGACCGGCCAGTATCAGGCCGCGACGCCGTGTGGCGGAACCTGAGTGCGAGGCGAGACTGGATGCATTCACGGCTCCGATTCTACGGATACGGAGGCGCCGATTTCCGACTTTCTGTCAGCCTTCGCGCAGCCGGAACAGCTTGCTTTGCGTCCGGTCGATGTCGGAGTCGGCTGATTTTGGCTGGCCGGCGTCGCGGCGCACGAAATTCTCTATGTCGGCGGCTGGTACCGCGGCGCTGCGGAAGAAACCTTGATATTGATCGCAACCCATGCGCTTCAGAATGCTCAACTGTTCCTCGGACTCCACCCCCTCGGCAATCACCTTCAAGCGCAGCCCATGAGCCAGCGAAATGATGGCGCGCACGATCGAGGCGTCGCCGGCGTTGGAAGCGACATCGCTGATGAAGCTGCGGTCGATTTTCAGCTTGTCGATGGGGAAGCGCTGCAGATAGCTCATGCTGGAATATCCGGTGCCGAAATCATCGATGGCGACGACCACGCCGAGAGCGCTTAACTCCTCGAGCAGCGCAACGGAAGTCTCGGCGTTGCTCATCAACGTGGCCTCGGTCAGCTCGATTTCCAGATAGGTTGCGTCAAGCGAGTGATCCTTGAGCGCCGCATTGACTCTTTTGACGAAATTGGCCTGGCGAAATTGCAGCGGCGATACGTTGACCGCGACGCGCAGAAACGGCATCTGGCGCTGCTGCCATAGCCGCGCCTGCCGGCAGGCCTCGCGGATGACCCAGTCGCCGATTTCCAGAATCAGTCCGCTTTCCTCGGCGATGGGAATGAATTCGCCCGGTAAAATGAAGCCGCGCTTCGGATGCAGCCAGCGTATCAAGGCCTCGACGCTGCGCATCTCGCCGGTCGCGATGTCGATTTTCGGCTGGTAGTGCAGGGCGAGCTGCCCTTGAGCGAGCGCGCCGCGAAGCTCGGCTTCTATCTCCAGGCGTTCGCGCGAGAAACCCATCACGCTGGAATCGAAGAAGCGAAAGGTTTTGCGGCCGTTGCGCTTGGCGAAGTACATGGCTTCGTCGGCGCGCGCCAGCAGCTCCTCGGCGGCCGTGCCGTCGTTCGGATAGCGCGCAATGCCGATGCTGGGGCTGACGTGCAGCTCGAGCCCGGTCAGCTGATAGGGTTGCGACAGTGCCGACATCCAGCGCCCTATCAGTCCCTCGATTTCCTGCACCGAGCCGACATCCCGCAAAAGCGCCAGGAACTCATCGCCGCCGGCGCGCGCAATGCTGTCGGTTGAGCGGGTGATCGTGAGCAGACGCTCGGCAACGTGTTTGAGGAGGGTATCTCCCGCGCCATGGCCCAGGGAGTCGTTGATGATCTTGAAGCGGTCCAGATCGAATACGCAGACTGCGAACGGCCGCCGTTCGAGCACCGCGCGCTCCAGGTGTTCGACGAACAGCACACGATTGGCCATGCCGGTCAATGCATCGTGCGTTGCCTGGCGCTTCAATTCGAGATTCACGTGCGCCAGGGACTTGTCGCGCTCCTTGAGCATATGGATCGATTCGCGCAGCTGCTGCCGCCGGTCGTGCAGACGCAGTCTGAGTTCCCGGCCGAACACGCCCAACAGCACGCATCGGCCCAAAGTCGCGACGAAGCACAGCCAGACCAGAGCTCGCTCCGCGGGCGTTGCCTGCGGAATCATGATTCTCGCGTTGATTGCCGCCATCACCAGAGCTGCCGCAAGGGTGACGCCGATCCAGGCCAATGCCGACTGGCGCTTGGACAGCGCCAGGCAGCCGACGCCGAACACGATGAACAGCACGGTGAAAAAATAGAATGCCACCTGGGGTGCGAGCGCGGCGAAAGTCAGCTGGACGGAGCTCGAAAGGATCACCTGAACGAGAAGAAATGCACCCTCCGGGCGGCGGTTCTTTATCGCCCAGGTGCGAAGCGACCAGAACACCGAGCTGTCGAGCAACCCGACGAGGAGGTACAGAAGCGGGATGGTGACACTGATGGTGCCGGTGGCCGCAAAGCCCGCGAGCAGTACTGCGTCGATGAGATAGCTCGAGGCGACGGCCAGTACCATCCACCTCCCGAGGCTGCCCTCGGAGACTGGTTTTGAAGGTTGCACTGTGGAGGCTGCGCCCTGTTGCGTTGCGGAAATGCGCATGGTCCGCCGACGAGGCGACAATTACCGCGACTTGGTTCAATAAAATCGCGGCCTAGCGGGGTCGAAACCGCGAAAAGTCGATGAAATCAGGGTCGGTCAGGCCCTCAAGAAACGCCACCAGGTCGGCCCGTTCCGATTCCGTGAGCGCGAATGGCCGAATTCTTGAATCTTGGCGCGGATTCTTATGGCCGCCCCGCATGTAATGATCGAGGACGTCCAGCAGGCGGGGCAGGCTGCCGTCGTGCATGTAAGGGGCCGTCAATGCGATGTTGCGCAGCGTCGGGACGCGAAACCTGCCCATATCTTCGGTCCGATGAGTAACCTCGATCAGACCTCGATCCTGCAACGGGTAGCTGCCGCGTCCGTCGAGATCGTAAAGACCCGTATTGGCGAAGAGGGCGCGGCCCTGCTCGTGATCCTGGTAAATCAATGGCCCCGAGAAATTGATTCCAAAGTGACATCGGGCGCATCCGACGCGGGCGGAGAAGAACAGCGACATGCCGCGCTTCGCCGACTCCGACAGCGCTGTGCGGTCATCGTCGAATACATAACGGTCGAACGCCGACCGGCCGGATATCAAGGTGCGCTCGAACGCGGCAATCGCCTTGATGATGTTGTCCATGTTCAACGGCGAGGCTTCGGAGGGAAAGGCGGCAACGAATTGTTCGCTATAGCCGCTCTCCCGCGAAATGTTGCGCACGGCAATGTCGCCGCCGTCCCGCAGGCCCATTTCCACCGGGTGTTCGTTGAACAGCGGCTGGCGCATTTGCGCCTCCAGCGAGCGCACCCTGGAATCGGCCCAGGTGAATGCCGGGTTGTAGGCCACATTGGTGAGGCTCATCGCCGAATGTCGCGTCGAGTCCCCCGTCGATCCTTGCGCACGCGCTTTACCGTCCGAGAATGCAAGTTCGGGCCGATGGCAGCTCGCGCATGAATAGGTCCCCGTTGCGGACAGTCCGGTTTCGAAGAATAGACGGCGCCCCAGCTCCACTTTCGGAATGGACATGGGATTGTCGGCAGGTACGGCAGGGCGCGGAAAACCCGGGGGGAGCCGCCATTCGAAGTCCGGCGCCGTTGCCGCATCACCGGCGCAGGCGGCATGGATCGGCACGCACGCCGCGAGAAAAATCAGCAGCTGGCGAATTTACCGGTCCCTATCTCCAGACCGGTGGCGCGCCGGTTGCCAGCGAAGCGGTTTGCGCCGCCACGGTTTCGCGCTCGTCCATCCATTTGGCGAATGCCTCGACATCCGTGGGCGACAAACCTTGCGCGTCCTTGCGCCGCGCGTCGGCCCATTGATGCATCGCCGTCATCAGTTCATTGGCGAGGGGCCTCGAATCGCGGAACAGCGCCATGTAGGCGTCTTTGGCATCGTCGATCCGGTTCAAGCCCAGGTACGCCTCGCCACGATATTCGATCGCATCCGGATAGGTGGGACTGAGCTCGAGCGCCTTGGCATAGGAACTCAGCGCGTCCTCATAGTTGCCGAGATGACGGTTGGCAAATCCAAGATAATTCCACGCCTGATACATTTTTGGATCCAGGCCGACGACGTCGATGAGCTTGGTGATCGCCTCGTGGTAGTACTTCTGCGCCTTCTCGCGCGCTTTGGCGCTTTTTTCCGGCGTGGCCGCTTTGGCAGCGTCGGCATCGGAGTCCTTGGCATTCTTGATGATGCGCACGGCGGAGTTGTAGGCGGTCTTCGCGGCTTCCTCGCGGTTGCGCATCGCGCCCTCACTGGTGACCATGCCGCTGCCGCTGCTGCCGCCGGACGGTCCACCGCCGTGTGCAAGGCCGATTCCTACGGGAGCCGCAGCCAGAGCGGTCGCGAACATGAGTCTGGGAAGAAACGTACGCATGGGAAACTCCCTTCGATGGTCGAAACCACTGCCCTTGAGTACCCGTCAGCCGATTCTAGGTTTAATCGCTGTTGCGGTTCAACTACTATCCTATTGAGGCCCCATGAGCGCCGCGGGGGGGTGGGGCAGCGCCGCCACTTGTTTTTCGGTCACGTCGGTCTTGTAGTGGTTGTCGAAATGGCTGCGCACGTAATTGACGACATCGGCGACCTGCGCATCGCTCAAATACGCCGCGCGGGTTCCCATCGCTTGGTGGGCGGGCAGACCGAACGGCGGCATGCCGTTGCGGCCATTCAGCACCGTCAGCGCGGCGTACTCCCAAGACACCAATTTTTTGTTTGCCGCGAGTTTCGGATAGGAGCCGGCGCCCATGGCGCCTTGGCCGCCGGCCATGTGGCAGCCTGAGCAGATGTGATCATAAATCTCTGCGCCGGTCATCGAACCGACGCCCGCACTCGATTTGAACGACGCGTCATCCGCATAGGCGCCGGCCGCCGCGATCGACGCCAGCATGACCCACATGGGCGCCGCCAATTTGTGCGCCGCCATGACGTCGAGGCGACTCATGACTTCGCTCCCTGCGCTACCATGCGCTGATGCAGCCGCTGAATTGCGTCGAGCGATGAGGTGACCGCGCCTTCCTGCCAGCCACCCAGGAAGGAAGCATGCTCACCCGCGAGCACAATCCGCCCGTCGATTTTGCACAGGTCATCGTAATGTTTGTCGCGGGAGTCGGAACTCCACATGCCCATGCAACCCATGGTGAAGGGCACCCGATGCCATGCGACCGCGACGCCGTTGTCGAACTCCTTACGGTACTGCGGATGAATCTGGCTGCCGTAATCCAGCGCTTTCTGTACGCGCTCCTGCGGGGTCATGGCGGTGAACTCCATCGCGTTCAATCCCCAGATATAGGCGCCGAGCAGCACGCCCTTGCCGCTCTGAAAGCCGTAATTCGGATAGCCGATATTGGTGATCGGCAGGTCGGTGTAGGTGATCCCGCCGTAGATATTTTCGTCCTCCTCCCAGAAGCGGCGCTTGAACTGCAAACCCACCTTGATGGCCGCGGCGTAAGGAACCGCCGCAACCGCCGAGGCCAGCGCCGTTCCCACATTCATTGGGATCTGCGCGAGCACCGGCAGGGGGATGGTGCACATGCACCAATCCGCATGCACGGACTGCGCGGTGCCGGGACTGCGGCTGTCGACGAATTTCACCGTCACGCCTTGCTCGTCCTGGTGGATGTCGATGACTTTGCTGTTGTAGCGGATGAGGCTCCCCAGCTCACGGCCGAATGCTTCGCCGATGCGCCCCATCCCGCCAACGGGCTGAAACAAGGCGGTCTGCATATCGAAAATATCGCCGCTGGGAATTCCCTGCCACAGCCCAGACTTGAGCACATCGCCCAAGGCCACCGGCTTTGAGGGGGTGGGCCGCGCCGTCAAGCCGCCGCCGGGGTTCTTCTCGTAGCCGCGCCGTTCGCTCGTGGCGTCGCCCGAGACATAGGCGTAATTCTTGTCGAGCGCGCCCCATTCGCGCAGCGATTCGAGGAGTTTCTCCTGGTCTTCCTTGCTGACCGAGTCATCCAGTGCGTGCTGTCGCGTAGCTTTGGCCAACAGCTCCGCCACGTGACCCTGGTAGTCGGCCTTGATCTCGCGGTAGCGCTGCGGTTTGCCGCCAAACGCCTGAGGGCCGTGCAGGTAGGCGTTGTAGTTGACCTGACAGAAGGGCTCCAGAGGCACGCGAAGAACTTTGGCGTAATGCATCATCCCGTAGTGGTGATAGGGGATTCGCCACGGGCCCGGATTGATGTAGCAGTCCTTGTCGAATTCGCATTGCTGCGAAAACCCGCCGAGCTCCGTGTAGCGGTCGCCGCCGCGAATGGTCCAGTTTCGGCCGCCGGCCCGGTCGTTGTATTCCAGCACCTGTACCGAATAGCCGGCATTGCGCAACTCGTATGCCGCAGTCAGTCCTGCCAACCCGGCGCCGAGAATCAACACCGAAGCGCCTTTGGGCGCGCCTCTCAAGTCTATCGGCCCCTGATACGGAGATTCGGTTGCGAAGCCAAGGCTGCTCATCGCCTGGTACATCGCGCCGGCGCCGGCGGTGGACCCGATCATTTGCAGCAGCCGGCGGCGACTCAGTGAATACGAACCATCGTCATTTTGCATTGCTTCCCCAATATTCTTCGGCATTCCCCTCGATCCATAGTACATGAGGCCGGGCGTGAGGGTTCAGCTGCGCGCTGCAGAAATCAAAAGCTGCCGTGGCCGAAATGGCGCGTAGATTGCCTGCGACAGTGATTCCTGTCGCAAAGTATTTGTTGAACTGCCGCGCGTATGCGAAGTCTTATACAATGCAAAAAGCCGACTGTATAACGGGTGATGTTATGCAATACCTTACGAAGATCCGCTCATTCGCACTTGCCATCTGCGGCGTTGCCGTGATGAGCGCTCCGGCGTTCGCGCAGCACGGCGGCGGGGGCGGCGGCGGTCATGCGGGCGCCGTGGCGGGCCACGGCGGTTATGGCGGCGGTTATGGCGGTGGGTACCGCGGCGGTTATGGCGGCGGGTACCGCGGTGGTTATTACGGCGGTTACCGAGGCGGCTACTACGGCGGGCGCTATCCGTACTACGGCGGATACGGTTGGCGTGGCGGCTATTGGGGCGGCGGTTACTGGTGGGGTCCGTGGGGTTGGGGGTGGGGCGGCCTCGGGCTGGGCCTTTATTTCGCGACTCTACCCTACTACTACTCGACCTATTGGTACGGCGGCACTCCCTACTACTATGCCGGCAACACCTACTACGTGTACGACGGCGCGGTGGGCCAATACCGGACCGTAGCGCCGCCGGTGGGTGCGCCCGAACAGCCCGAGGGGCAGGCGCCGTCGGAACTCATCTCCTATCCCAAGAATGGCCAGAATGCTGACCAGCAAGCCACGGACAAGTACGAGTGCTACAAATGGGCGGTCTCGCAGCTGGGGTATGATCCGACCACTGCCGGGGGCGGTACGGTGCGCCGCGATCTGACCGATTACAATCGCGCCCAAGCGGCCTGCCTGGAAGCCCGCGGCTACAGCGTTAAGTAGCCGCCTGACTAGTCGGGGCCTTCTCAGGCCTCAGGCTCCGAATCCCGTGCATTTTTTTCGACACGAACGCCGCTTCGTGTCAAACTATGCGGTTTTGGACCCCGGGCATGCCCGGCCCCACCTAAACTTTACGGAATTTCGTTATGGCCCGCACAACCCCCCTTTCCG
>Ga0210402_10002181_pt1 | contig 19276 bp, 24 predicted proteins | sample IncBWC7MmetaG_FD_161055 | JGI IMG/M metagenome (GOLD analysis project Ga0210402, IMG submission 161055) | Forest soil microbial communities from Barre Woods Harvard Forest LTER site, Petersham, Massachusetts, United States - Inc-BW-C-7-M | ecosystem: Environmental > Terrestrial > Soil >... | reverse complement strand
CGCGCTGGAAAATCGCCGGGTTCGTCACGAAGATGTCATCGCCCACCAGCTGAATCCTTCTCCCCAATGTGTCCGTCAGCAGTTTCCAGCCAGCCCAATCTTCTTCGGACATGCCGTCCTCAATCGACAGAATCGCCGGATACTGCCGCACCCAGTTCGCCCAGAATTCCACCATTTGTTCGGACGAGCGCTGGCTCTTGTCGGACTTTTTGAACACGTACTTGCCGTCCTGATAGAACTCGCTGGAAGCCGGGTCCAGACAGATGCCGATTTCCTCACCCGGCTTGTAGCCTGCCTGCGCGATGGCTTCCAGCACCGATTCGATGGCCTCCTCGTTGGATTTCAGCATGGGTGCGAAACCGCCTTCGTCGCCCACCGCGGTGGAGTAGCCCTTCTTGCTGAGAACCTTCTTGAGCGTGTGAAACACCTCCACGCCCATGCGCAACGCTTCGGAGAATTTCGTGGCGCCAAAGGGGGCGATCATGAACTCCTGCACATCCACCGAGTTGTCGGCGTGCGCACCGCCATTGATGATGTTCATCATAGGCACCGGCAGGGTATTGGCGCCGACGCCGCCCAGGTAGCGGTAGAGCGGAGTGCGTTGCGCCGCCGCCGCCGCCCGGGCAGCCGCCATGGAAACCGCCAGCATGGCGTTGGCGCCCAGGCGTCCTTTATTAGCGGTGCCGTCCAGATCGATCATGATGCCGTCGATTTCGGACTGTTGCGTCGCATCCTTGCCATGGAGGGCCGCGGCGATCTCGCCATTGACGTGGCCGACAGCTTTCAGCGTGCCCTTGCCGAGGTAACGCGCCTTATCGCCGTCCCTCAACTCCACGGCTTCGTGTTCTCCCGTCGAGGCGCCCGAGGGCACGGCGGCCCGTCCCATGCTGCCATCGGCGAGATAGACATCCGCTTCGACAGTTGGATTCCCGCGGGAATCGAGAATCTCTCGTCCGGTTACTTTCGTGATCGTAGACAAATGAATCTCCTAAAACCTGTGGCCGGTGGCCTAAAAACGGTGGCCGGTGGCCCAAAACCTGTGGCCGGTGGCCGGTGGCCGGTGGCCAGTGAAACCCCGGTCTAAGAACTGTGGCGAGTGGCCAGTGAAAACCCGGAGCCCGCTTGTCGCCTCCCGGCCCTTCACCGGCCACCGGCCACTGGCCACCGGCCACCGCCTTTAAGCTACTACCGTAATTCCGCCTTCGGTGATGTGATGTCCGCTGGCGCGGTCGGTTTCCGGGTCATATCCAATCACGCTGCCTTCCGGTATCTTGGCGCCTGTATTTACGATAGCGCGCCTCACACGGCTATACCGGCCGATCTCTACATTCGGCAACAGGATCGAGTACTCCACCTCGCAATAACTGTTCACGCGTACGCCCGGAGAGAGCACGCTGTGCAACACGCGGCCGCCGGAAACGATACAACCGGAACTCACCACCGAATCTACCGCGACACCCATGCGCCGGCCTTCCTGGGCGAAGACGAACTTGGCCGGTGGCTGCTGCGTCGCCTTGGTGCGGATGGGCCAGTGGCTATCGTACAGGTTGAATTCGGGAACTACCGACACCAGGTCCATGTTGGCTTCGTAGTATGCGTCCAGCGTTCCCACGTCCCGCCAGTACCGGGATTGCTTGGCGTTAATGTCGCGGAAATCGTATGCCACCACACGCGCTTTATCCAGATTGTTCGGAATCACGTCTTTGCCAAAGTCGTGGCGCGAATTCGGGTTCTGGGCGTTCTCGTGCAGCGCGCGCAGCAGGACATCGGTGTTAAAGACGTAGATCCCCATCGACGCGCTGACCATGGAAGGGTCGAAGCGGGAAGGCAGCGGGTTCCCATGTTTCGGCTTTTCTTCAAAGCCCACCACCCGGTATTCCGCATCTATGTCCAGCACGCCAAAACGCTCGGCCTCCGCGGGGGCCACCTGCAGAGTCGCCAGGGTGATATCCGCATGGTGCTGGTGGTGCCAGTCCAGCATATCGTGGTAATTCATCTTATAGATATGGTCGCCCGAGAGAATCAAGGTTTGGCTGGACGCCTCGGCTTCGATGCTCTGAAAATTCTGGAACACGGCGTCCGCCGTTCCCTGGTACCAGTCTTCGTGGACGCGCTTCATGGGGGGAATTACCTCGATGTATTCCCCGAGTTCCGGCGACAGGATGTTCCAACCGTCGCGGATGTGGCGCGTCAGTTCCAGGGCCTTATACTGTGTTAGGATGAGAATTCGACGGACGTCAGAGTTGATGCAGTTGGAGAGCGTGAAGTCGATGATTCGATAGGCCCCTCCAAACGGGACGCCAGGCTTGGCGGTGTCCCGGGTCAGCGGAAACAGGCGCTCGCCCGCGCCTCCCGCCAGGAGTATCGCTAGCACATTTTCCATTTGAGCGTAAAATCCTGAAAAGAAAGGGAATCCAGATATCCTTACCGGGAATATCGGGCGCCGTCCAAAATTTTGGGCTTGACTTTATTTGTCAACCACCTATGATATCAGTACCTTCTATGTGAGTGTAAGGGATTTTGGGGATTCGCGCCACCTCTTTGGGTGCGGCATGTCTCATAGTATCCAAAGCATTCCATGGAGATTCTTGGACTAGTCTGGAGGTGTATTTCGTTTGGCAGAAGTAAAGCTTCAAGAGGGCGAAACTCTTGAAAACGCCCTTCGCCGCTTCAAGCGCAAGGTCCAGCAAGAGGACATTATTAAGGAAGTGAAGAGACACTCCTTTTATTTGAAGCCGGGTGAGAAGCTCCGGGCCAAGCAAGCGCTGGCCCGCAAGCGAAACCGGAAGAAGTCACGCCGGGAGATTGAGTAACGCGGATGCGGGGCCCAAGCCCGACTTTGTGGCTTAGCCCCGCCTCCTTCAAATCGGACGACCACGCGTTCAGGTTGATCACGGGGCACAGGTATGCCGGAGTTTCAGGATCGCGTCCTCAAATGTGCGGATTGCGGAGCAGATTTTGTTTTCACGGCGGGAGAACAGCACTTCTTCCACGACAAGAACTTCAAGAACGAGCCCAAGCGCTGCAAGACCTGTAAGACCAAGCGCCAGGGTTCAGGGGGCGGCGGCTTCGCCAAGACCGAAACTATGACCATGTGCTCACAGTGCGGCCGCGAAACCACGGTACCCTTCAAACCCACGCAAGGACGGCCGGTCTACTGCCGCGAATGTTTCCTTAGCCGAAAAGCCACAGGAGTCGCCGCCGGCGGAAACCACTAACCGTTGTCCGCATCCCCAGCTTTGCGTGGTCCAATACGTCCCTTTCTCACTGCCGAGTGGCGCTATCTGGCGATGCTCAACTACGCCGTCAGTCCCGCGTTAGTTAAGGAATCGCTCGCCCCCATGGTTCCAGCCGGAACCGAGTTGGACCAGTTCGAAGGTAAGACCTACGTCAGCCTGGTAGGCTTCCGGTTCCTGCGCACGCGCGTCCGCGGCCTCTGGATCCCCTTCCACGCCAATTTTGACGAAGTAAATCTGCGCTTCTACGTGAGGCGCCAGGGCATTAGCCCAATCGGCCAAGGCAGCAGCCCGACCCACCGGGGTGTGGTCTTTGTGCGCGAGATTGTCCCGCGGTACGCCATCGCCAAGGTGGCGCAGTTGGTTTACCGCGAGAAGTACATCGCGCTGCCCATGTCCCACCAGGTGATCGAACCAACTTCCGAACATGGCCGAGTGCAGGCCGAGTACCGCTGGCGTTACCAGGGCCAGTGGAGCCGGCTCCGCGTCGCAGGCGCCGGGCGGCCGGCATTGGCTCCCGAGGGTTCGCTGGCCCAGTTCATCACCGAACATTACTGGGGCTACGCCACGCAACCGGATGGCGGCAGCCTGGAGTACCAGGTGGCTCACGACCCCTGGCGGGTTTGGACGGCCACCCAGGCAAGCTTTCAAGGCGACACCGCCGCCCTCTACGGTCCGGAACTGGCCAAGTGTCTCAGCGGCGAACCGGAATCGGCGTTCTTGGCCGAAGGCTCGGCGGTGACCGTGTATTCGGGGAACCGGATCGGGTGACGGCGCAGATTGGTAAACGCTGCGCGACTTATCCGGCCAATTTCTGCCGGATCCAATGCTGTGGCGCGATGAGTCACGCAGGACCACGCACGATCATTCTGCACAGTGAAGGCGGGCACTGCAAGAAGTTTTCATGAGAACCTGCCCACCCACCCTCGGAAGCCGCCCAGACAGGCCTTCGGCGGGTTCTCTCTGGTAAGACAGCTCGAACGAAAAAGAGAAATTAGCGCCTGTCCATCGGACATTGAGCGCTTTGTTCAAGGGCCGACCTCAACGAAAGATGGGCCGGTTTTTAACGACAAGGCAGGACCGATTTCCTGGCCCGCCGCGATCTGCCTCCGAATGCCTTCGGTTTAGCCGGCAGCGGAAACGAGTTGGATGTTGCCCAAGTGGCGGTAGTCTTTGGCGTTGTTTGTAACTAGTGACGCGGACAGAACCAGATCGGTGGCGGCGATCCACGCATCGGCTGCGCTCATCTGGCACCTTGGCGCATTTCCGCCAATGTCACGAACGAGACAATCAACTCGGCACCACGGATGATGCTCACGTACCGCGGGGCAAACACGGGGTGCCATTTGAAAATGAAACTGGCAACATCTGTGTCAACGGCCAGTCTTGCCGTTGCGTTTGGAGGAGAGGTCAGAACGGCGCCGCTCATAGATGAGGCCTACGAGGCTTTGGATTCTTCGGCAGGTCCAGGATCGATGTGGCTCAACAGCCGGTCGAGATCGAACGGGCATGCCCTAACGAGGTTAGGCGGTCGCTACGGCTTGCCCGTGTACTTCTCAACCGCGGCCCGCAATTCCATCAGGTTCTCGCCGCCTGCTCCGCTGTAGCGCACGATCCCATCGCGGTCGATGATGACGTATTGCGGCATCGAGTGGTCCAGCCCCTGGAACATCATCCACAAAGGGTCATCCAGTCCTTTGCCGGACATCACCTTCAGCCACGGCATGTTGTGCGAGGCAACGACTCTCCTGGCCGCTGCGATGGCGGACGGCTCGTCGGTGTTGATCGAGATCACTTGTAGAGTGGGCGCAAACTCTTCATGCATTTGCTTGATGGTCTTGAAGCCGTCAATGCAGTATCCGCACCAAGACGCCCAGAAATCGAGCAGGACTACTCTACCCTTCCATTCGCCGGACCGGAGCGCGGTGCCGTCCGTGGTTTCCATGATCAGCGTAGGCACAGGCGAGCCGAGCTTCGGCTTTTCCAGGGAAGTTTCGACCACGGTCACCGAGGATCCATCGGGCCGCAGGCTGTCGGGATCCACGAAAAACCGTCGGCCGCAGAACTCGAACACTTCTCCGCCAAACAGAAATTCCCTCTGACCGGCGACCTTGCCGTCGCCATTGAGATCGATTCCAGCGGCGCTCCCGCCCCGGAAATCACGCCGGTCGAATACACCATCCGCGTTCATGTCCCAAATAGCCATCAGCGCGCTGCAGTCGCCGACGGCGAGTATCCCTTCGGCGCGATATTCGGGCAGCCAGGTCATAACCTCCCGGGGTGAACCATTCGGGCCCGCATTTGGGTTCAGTCCCAGACGGTATGGCAATCGGCCGGCGGGCCGGTCGATCTCCAACCTCACGGCAGTTTCCGGCGTCACCTCCACGGACGCCGGCTGGTTCGCACCGCCGCTCATTTGAACCATGTATTTACCCGGCTTACCAGCGCTCGGCGTAGCACTAACTGTTAGGCCGCCAACCCTGCCCTGGCGCACGGTGCCAGGCTCGGCTATTACCTTGGCGTCGCGAGGCGGGCCGAAATCGATCATCTGGCCAGCAAATGACGGTACATTGCGGTTCAGATGGAGTTGGACTACCGTTCGGTCGCCATCTGCAGCGAACAGAAGCGCCGCGGAAGCGAGCAGGATGATTGCGGAAATCCAGGGCTTCATACGTCCCCTCTGGGATCAGTATGGATCGGACTAGCAATTAACGGCCAACCCGATGCGTACGTTCAGTCACAGACCATCGTGGTCTGGTCGACCTGAATCCTCAAGCGCTTCCCACGCCGTTTGTATCAACAGAGGGTTCGGCCCGTGCGCAGGCTCACCGGAAACGCCGCAGTGTTTAGGATTGGTCCGGTCAAGCTTCTCTTACCGGCTATCGCCCTCGGCAGGCGCCCGCCGGGGTCAAACCGGCCGCCGGTAGAAACTGTCCGTGAAATCGTGGATGGAGCGCGGCCCCTTGGCTGACTGAAGGCCCTTCAGAACACCCTGCTTGTCAGCCTCGCTGCGTTCCTGGCCGAGCTTGAACTTGCCCTCCAGCACCTCAATTTCCATCTCGAAACCGATAATCTGCGAGATCATCGGGTAGGTGTAACTGTCGGGCAGACTGGCGAAATCGTAAGCGGAGCTCGGGGAGTTCTCGAACTTGTGGATGAGCTGTGCCAGCAAGTCATGGATCGCTTTCGGTTCGGCGATTGGCTTGAGCTTTCCCGAGGCGTGGACCACGGTAAAATTCCAGGTGGGCACCACTTCGGTCTTGGCGTACCATGTGGGCGAGATGTAAGAGTGCGGGCCGCGGAAAGCGATCACCGCGGGCGGCCGGCGTTCGAAGGTCTTGCTCTGCGGATTCTGGCGTGAGATGTGGCCGCGAATGGTGCCATACTTGCCCGCGGTTCGGTTCAGCAGCACTGGGATGTGCGTAATCCGGATTGCAGGCAAGCCGCCTGGCTCCGGCGCAGCCGTGACCAGGTCCACAAACGAGAACTCATCCATGAAATCGTGAAGGAACTTCCGGTCCTCCACCAGGTGAGCTTTGGGAATGTAGAGCGAACTTTCCGCTGTAACCGCCGGGTTGTCCCGTGCGTTGTCCTGAGCATCCAGCTCGATTCCCGCCAGGGCGAAGCCGGCCAGCAAGTCGCGACGTTTCATGTTTGACCTCGGTAGCCGCGGCCCTGCATGATGCATTTCACGGAACCTGCCGCGACCTTAAATTATCACGCACGCCTCTTCGAATTCCAAGCGCGGGTTCCGGTCGCGCAGCCTGGCCGGGTCACCGTAGCCGAGATTGCAAAGGAAATTTGCTTTCCACTTGCCGTCCGGAAAAAACTCGGCGTTGACTTTCTGCGCGTCAAACCCGGACATGGGACCGCAGTCCAGGCCCAGCGCCCGCGCCGCCAGGATGAAGTAGCCGCCTTGCAGCGAACTGTTCCGGAAAGCCGTCTCGTCGCGTAATGCCGGATTAGCCGCAAACATTTCGCCCAGTTTCGACTGCGGAAACAGTTTGCCCATCTTCTCGTAGAACTGGCTGTCCCAGGCCACGATGGTGGTAACCGGAGCCGTGCGTGTCTTCTCCACATTCGACGGCATCAGCGCCGGCAGGAGCCGCGCCTTCGATTCCGCGGTGGTAAGAAACACGAACCGCGCAGGCGTGGAGTTGGCGCTGGTGGGTCCGAGCCTGGTGAGTTCATAGACCTGGCGGAGAACTTCCGCCGGCACGGGATCGGGAAGCCACTCGCCATAGGTCCGGGCATTCCGGAATAGCCGGTCCAGCGAATCGCCGGAAAGCGGGTTTCGTGATTGACTCATAAAATGTCTTGTTTTTGGATGCCGCCGATGGCCGCCGCGGCTCAATTTTGGTCAACCGCCAAGGGATGATGGCCGCCAATTCTGTTCGCTGGCCGCAGCGGGGCATAAGCCTCGCTTCCGGCGCAACTCAATGCCGCCGCCAGTTTCGTGGAAAAAAAGAATCAGGCCGCCGATGAACACCGATGAGCGCGGACCGCCACATGGTTGAGGGCGATGCCGCTCTTAACATCCAGCAGTGGCGGCGCCGGATTCCGCTGGCCTGATGCCGTTGGCCCGATGGGGATTCTACTGCTGTAGGGCCCAATATCCCTGTCGCGTCTTTACCTGCAGCTCCGGCCGGTTCTTCACGGCCATCCGGATGGCATGAAACGTTCCCGCGCGCTCTGAACAGTCTGAGCCTGTCCATCGGCGCCAACAGGTTCGGTCTGCCAGGTCCCAACGGCGCCGGTAAATCCACCCTGATGCGTACCGTGGCCACCTTGCAGGATGCCGATTCCGGCGAGATCTGGTTGGATGACTTGGACGTCCTCAAGCACAAGGATGAGGTCCGCCGCATTCTCGGCTATCTGCCGCAGGAATTTGGCGTCTATCCCAAGATGCCGGCCATCGATATGCTCGATCACCTGGCGGTGATGAAGGGCATCCTGCGCCGCGGCGAGCGTGAACGATCTGATCGATATCGGCGTATTCAGCGGCGGCAAGGGTCACGAAAAGGAGTTGTATCTGGCCAAGCACCGCATCGCCGCCAGCCCGCAGAAGTTCATCATCCTGGTCAACGATAAGCCCACCCGCGCCGGCATTGACCCATATAACAAGCTGCTCGGCCGCAAGCCGGACGACAATTGGGTGGACGTGGCGAAGATGTAAGTGGGGCAGGTTGCCAAACCGGTTGCCAACCTGCGGCGGATTGGCAATCCGCCCGCCGCGCGTTGGCGCGCGGACGAACTTTCCAAGCGACTTTCGAGGGCGCGGCGGATTGTTAATTCGCCTCCCGAACCTACTTTGCCAATTCCTGGTAGCGGCTGGCAAAATAAATCAGCGGATCGCCCTTGGCCACGCGGGCGCTCAACATTTCACCCACGAACACATCGTGATCGCCGGAGGTGAAGCGCTGATGCACCGCGCACTCCACCGCGGCCAGCACGCCCTCCAGAAGCGGCACGCCGGTTTCGCCCGGCTGCCATTCCAAGCCGTCGAAGCGGTCCTGGCCCTTGCGCGCGAAGCGGTCGGAAAGGTCTCTCTGTCCCTCAGCCAGCACGTTGATTCCGAAGTACTTAGCTGCCCGAAAGTGCTCGATGATCGAGACCGCGTGGCCCAGGCAAATCAGCACCAGCGGTGGCTCCAGTGAAACCGACGCGAAAGAATTCACGGTCAGGCCGTGCGGCGCGCCTTGGGCGTCCAGGACGCTGGCAATGGTGACGCCGGTGGCGAAGCGCCCGCAGGCGCGCCGGAAGTCCTCGCTCGTGACCGGCGCCATGTACCCCAAAGCCCCCTCGCTTGACATGAGTATAAATTCAATCCTATCATGTGGTTGACTGATGGGGGAACCAGAAACGCCCCCGCGCGGGGAGCAGGAGGCTGTTTTGATCAAGCTGGACATCATCAATGAGGTCGTCAACCGGACCGGCATCACCAAAACGAAGGCCGAAATGGCGGTGGAGACGGTCTTTGAATCCATGAAGAAAGCGCTGGAGCAAGGGGACCGCATCGAACTGCGCGGCTTCGGCGTCTTCAACGTAAAGCCGCGTAAGACCGGGATCGGCCGTAACCCGCGAACCGGCGCGGAGGTTTCCATCCCGCCCGGGAAGGCCGTCCGTTTCAAGCCGGGCAAGGAGTTACAGACGCTGCAGTAGAGTCGGTCGCTGCACGCCGGCAGTCTATCGTGTCATCCCAGGATTTCTCTCCGGCGCCTTACCCTCTCTACGCCGAAAGCGCCACAGGAGAGTCTTATTCCGTACCGGCCGCCCGCCCCCACGAGCGTTACTGGCTTTACGGTCTTCTATTTGCAACCACGCTGCTGACCACGACGCTGGTGGGCGCGGCCATGCAGATGGATTTCAACCGCGGCGTGCCCTTCGACATTGAGCACAGCTTCGTCCTCTACACGGTTTTCTGGCGTCACCCCGCTGTGCTGCTCCGCGGGCTGCCATTTTCGCTGACCCTGCTATCCATTCTGCTGGCCCACGAATTCGGCCACTACCTGGCGGCGCTGTTCCATCGCGTGGATGCCAGCCTGCCGTATTTCCTGCCCTCGCCCCTGATGGGGACCTTCGGGGCGTTCATTCGGGTGCGGTCGCCGATTTATACCAAGAAGGCGCTTTTCGATATCGGCGTCGCCGGGCCCATCGCCGGGTTTGTGTTCCTGGTGCCGGCTCTGGCGGTGGGGCTGGCATTTTCCAAAATCATTCCCGGGATCGCGCACCAGGGCAGCATGTACTTCAGTGTGCCTGGCCTGGAATGGCTGCTGGAGCGCGCCATTTTCCCATCGGTGGCCTCGGTCGACATATACCTGCACCCCGTAGCCCGCGCGGCCTGGGTGGGAATGTCCGTCACCGCCCTGAATCTGCTGCCCATCGGCCAACTGGATGGCGGCCACATTTTCTATTCGTTCTTCCCGCGGCGCCATCGAATGGCGTCCGTCGCGTTGTGCCTCATGCTTCTGCCCTTGGGGCTGCTGTGGTGGCCCTGGTTCTTCTGGGCGCTGCTGCTGCTGTGGCTGGGCAGAAACCATCCGGTGGTCTACGATCCCACGGTGCTGGACAGCCACCGTACCCGGCTGGGTTGGATGGCGCTCGCCATTTTCGTGCTCTGTTTTTCGTGGGCGCCCATCAGCCCCGGCGGGTTGTGATCCGCCATGAAGATTACCGCCACCATCATCACGCTCAATGAGGAGCGCAAGATTGTGCGCGCCATCGAGAGCCTGCGGTGCTGCGATGAAATCCTGATCCTGGATAGCGGTTCCACCGACCGTACCGTGGAACTGGCCACCAACCTGGGGGCGCGAGTGATTGAGGCCGGATGGCGCGGATACGCCGGCCAGAAAAACTGGGCCGCCGGGCAGGCCACCTACGACTGGATTCTTTCGCTGGATGCCGACGAGGCGTTAAGCGAAGGCCTGGAAGCCGAAATCTGGAACCTCAAGAAGACCGGGCCGCAGTGCCATGCCTACATCATGCCGCGCCAGGCCCAATACCTGGGCCGCTGGATTCTGCATTCCGGCTGGTACCCCGACCGCAAGGTGCGCCTTTACGACCGCCGCCGAGCCAAATGGGTGGGCGATTTCGTGCATGAAACCGTGCAAACCAAAGGCCCGGTGGGTCACTTGCAGAGCAACATCCTGCATTTCACCTGCGACTCCCTCTCCGAACACCTGCGCACGCTGGACCGTTACACCACGCTGGCCGCCGAAGAACTGGTTTCGCGCAAGGTGAACGTGCCCATCTGGAAGATGATCGTCGACCCGCCGTGGACCTTCGCCAAGGCCTACTTCTTCCAGCGCGGCTTTCTGGACGGGGTCGAAGGCCTGATCATCTGCTACATGGCGGCCTTCTACACGTTTCTGAAGTATGCCAAAGCGAGAAACATGAGCTAATGGAGTCTCTTGTGGGGCAGGTTGTTAATTTTTGTGGGGCAGGTTGCCAACCTGCGGCGGATTGCTAATCCGCCTCTTGTAAGCCGCCAGCCGAACTGACCGCTGATGCGCATCCTCCATCTCGATACCGGCAAAGAAATGCGCGGAGGCCAATGGCAGGTGCTCCGTCTGATCGAGGGCCTGTCTCAAGCCGGGGTGGAATCCACGCTCTTGGCCCCGGAAGACGCCTTGCTCTTCGCCGCCGCCCGCGACAAAGGCTGGCGCGTCGAGCCTCTGAGCCTGGTTCGCGCGCTCCTCGCCGCCCGGCGCTACGACCTGGTGCATGCGCACGATGCCCGGAGCCACACGCTGGCCGCGTTGATAGGAGTGATGATTCCGGTCGTCCCCAAGGTCGTCCCCCTGGTAGTCTCCCGGCGCGTGGCCTTTGCTGTCCGATCCCGCTGGAAATACCGCCGCCCCACGCGCTTCATCGCAGTTTCGGAATACGTCAAATCGGTGCTGCTTCAAGGCGGCGTGCCGGCTGGGAAAATCAGCGTAGTCTACGATGGCGTGCCGCTGCTCCAGGTCAGCACCCGCGCAACCACCAATATCACGGTCCTAGCCAAAGCAACCGGTCAGAGCCATGACCGTCGCAGTCAGAGCCATGACCGTCAGGGAGTGGTTGTGCCAGGCGTTATAACCGCGCTGGCCTCGGCAGCCGCGGAACTGGCGGGCGTGACGCTCCGGCCAACAGTCAACCTGGAACGCGACCTTCGCGACGCTGGCGTCTTGCTCTACCTCTCGGACTCCGAAGGGCTCGGCTCCGGGGCGCTGCTGGCCATGTCGGCAGGCGTGCCGGTGATCGCCAGCAAGGTCGGCGGCCTGCTGGAAGTAATTCGCGACGGCGAGAACGGCATTCTGGTGCCGAATGAACCCACCGCCATCGCCGCCGCCATAAAAAGGCTGCTGGCCAGCCCCGATCTGGTCGGGCGTTTGGGCCGCGCGGCGCGTCAGACCGTTATGGACCGGTTTACCGTGGACCAGATGGTTCGCCATACCATGGAAGTTTACCGGCAGGTGCTCTCTCTTGATTGAAGCCAGTCTCGCATTCCTGTTCGGCCTGCTGATCGGCAGCTTTCTGAACGTCTGCATTCACCGATGGCCGCGCAACCGCTCCGTCGTGAGGCCGCGCTCGCACTGCGTCCGCTGCCGCAAGCCGATTGCCTGGTACGACAACATTCCCGTGGTCAGCTACCTGGTTCTGCGAGGCCGCTGCCGCCACTGCGGCAAGCACATTTCCTGGCGCTATCCGCTGGTGGAGTCGCTCACGGGCGCGTTGTTTTTCACCATCGTTCTGCAGATGGGGCCGCCCGATCGGGGTCACATCGCGGCAGCGCTGAAGACGTGCGTCTTTTCGGCAATTCTAGTGGCGCTGATCTTTTCCGATCTGGAGAAGCGGCTGCTTCCGGATGAGCTGACCAAAGGCGGCATCATCATCGGATTGGCGTTCGCCGCATTCGTGCCGGTTTCAGACCTTCCTACCCAAATGATGTTGTCCTTCGCCGGCCTGGAAAAACTGACCGGCCCGCCCGTTTGGTTGGCCGCTTCCGCTTCCGGAGCGTTCTTGCCCGCGTTCATTCTCTGGAGCACCGGCTGGCTGTATGGCAAAATCCGGCATCGCGATGGTCTCGGTTTCGGCGACGTGAAACTGGTGGCGATGATCGGCAGCTTTCTTGGTTTGCAGGCGGCCCTGCTGACCTTGGTTCTCGGTTCCGTCGCCGGCTCGTTGATCGGCTACAGCTACATCAAACTAACCGGCAAGGACGCCGCCACCTACGAGCTGCCGTTCGGTACGTTTCTGGGAGCCGCCGCGCTGGCCGTAGCCATTTGTGGGGCAGGTTGGTAGGGCGGATTGCAGGTGGGACGGACCATCGCCTTTCGTGGTCGGTCATGCCTCTCCTCGATGGGAGGCGGTTCGCCGCTTCAACCAACTCCACGCGTGCGTGGTCATGCCCAATCACGTCCAGGCGATCTTCCAACGGCACACCGCGATGCCCACCATCATGCGATGGCTCGAAGAGAGAACCATGGCGAGGGTCAAACGCGGGCTGGTGACAGACGACACAACCCGATGTCCCACTTCAAGGCCTTGGACACCCTCCCGAAAGACTCCATGGACCACTCCGTTCACGGCGCAACGGCCTGACTGCGCACGTTCCTGAACCAGGCCGTTTGTGTCACAATCGATTTGAGTGGTCAAGCGGCCATCGGACAGATGATGAGAGTGCGCGAACTCATCCGGTTGATCGAAGAGGACTGATGGCAGCTGGTCTCGCAGGAAGGGAGATGAACTACACCGTACTGATCGAGAAAGGCCCTGCCAGTTATGGCGCTTACGTCCTGGACTTGCGTGGCTGCGTAGCTGTAGCCGAAACCCGCGAGGAAGTGGAACACCTCATCAAGGGCGCGATCGGGATGCACCTCCAGGCCATGCGTGAGGACGGCGACCCAATTCCGGAACCAACAATCGCTGCCGCTGCGGTCGAGGCCGCCTGAGACGCATATGGACCACCAACAATGGCTTGAACAACACGACCGGATGATGGGAGACTTCGATGCAAGACAGTCAAAGCTCCAGGCCAGCCAGGAGAAGACCGAGAGGACTCTCCGCAGGGCAATCCGCCTAAGCGTCCTGGAAGCCCGCCGTCAGCGCGCGCGGAACGCCGAATTCGACCTGAAAATGACGCAGATCGCAGCGGCACAACTGGTAAACGAGGAGTTGCTAAAGAGGTTCCTGGAACGCGGCGGAAACGGGAAGCATTGATGAAGTACGCCATCGTGATCGAAAAAGTACCGGCAGCACCCGCGCCTACGTGCCGGACTTTCCGGGCTGCGTGGCCGCTGCCGATAAACTCGAAGAAACCAGGCAACTGATGCGGGAAGCCATCGAGTTTCACCTCGAAGGCATGAGGCGCCGTTCACTCCCCCGCATTTCACTCCTTAACCTGCCGCACGCGGCTGCCGCTCAGCGTCCTTTCGATTTCAATTCTGGCGGGCATCTGATCGGCCAGTGCCTGTACGTGGGTAATCACTCCGATCAGCCGCGTGCCGCCCTGTAACACCTGCAATGCATCCGCCACACGGCTCTGGCTCTCGGCATCCAGAGTGGAAAAACCCTCGTCCAGGAAGAGCGATTCCAGCGCCACCGCACCGCCCGCGGGGTTGAGTTCGGCAATGCTCTCCGCCAGCGCCAGCGCCAGTGACAGCGAAGCCAGAAAAGACTCGCCCCCGCTTAGCGTATTGACCGATCGCGCTTCGTCGCCATTCCATTTGTCGATCGCCTGGAACTCTCTGGCGTTATACACAAAGGTGTATCGTCCATTCGAAAGCTCCTTCAGATGCCTGGAACCCTCATGCGCCAGACGCTCGAATGCGGAATTCATCAGGTACTGCTGGAAATTGCCGGCGTTCAGCCAGGTCGCCAGATCCCGATACAAGGCTTCCTCGGCCTGGTACCGCGCGATCTCCTCACCAAGCCGCTGGTTGCGCGCGATCTTCTCGTCAATCGACTGATTCGCGAACCGGCACCGCTGCACCCGTGCCTGCGCGGCTTCCAGATCCTTCTGCGCGGCAACCCGCACGCTGGCGATCTGCGCGGCTTCATCCTGGGAATCCGGCGCTTTGAGTTTGAGACTGCCCAGAAGGCCGCGCACCTGCTCTCTCTCCCTCCCAATCTCCAGATCCAATTCTTCGATGGCCGTGGCGCATTTGATTTCTGCGTTCTGCAGCGCCTCCACGTCCTTGGCGCAGCGAACCGCCGATTCCTCCGCCTGTTTCAGCTCATTCTGCCGCCCGGACAGTGAGGCTTCTAGGGCCGCGCATTTCTGCCTGGCGTCGTCCAGGACCCTCACCTGGGCGGCGATCTGTGGGAGCGGTTGCGCGCCCGGCAGATCCTCCTCGAGCCTGGCGATTTCTTTCCGAAGAGAGACGGCCTGGTCGTCGATGTTCGCAATCTGGCTGAGTATCAGCTTTCGATTGTGCTGGCCATCCTGTAGCGCCTGCGCAGCGCGCCGCTCGTCCCCAAGCGCCCGTTCATAGCTGGCCTGTGCTTCCATGGCGGCTGACTCCGCGGTCCGAATTCTCTCCGACAGCACACGCAGCAAGCTGGCCGCGCCAGAGGTGGGGCGGACGATCGTTTTTCGTCGTCTGTCATCTTCCCGGCCGGGCGCGCTTCCGTTCGCGGGTATGCCGAGAATCCGGGATGCGCGGCCGGCTGCGGACTCGCCGGCGGACCTCAACAGTTCGCATTTCCGCCGCTCCAGGTCGATCCTGCCCGGAAGCGCATCGGCTTCAGCCCGCCACGCCGCCAGACCGGCGCGCCTCTTTTCGAGCGCCAACTCCGCTGCATCCCATCGGCCGCGAGCCCTCGCCAACTCGCGCGCGTCCGGCGGTGTTGGCAGGGATTGAACCGTCTGTTCGCACACTGGGCAAGGATCGCCCGGCTTGAGGTCGTGTCGAAGCCCCGCGGCCCGGTCCCGCGCCCGCCAATGCTCATATCGCGCCAGCGCCCCCTCCCCCTCCGTTTCAGCTTCGGCGACGGCCCGCCGGGCAGCCTCGCCCTCGGCAGGGGATGCCGCCGCGCGGGCTTCGAGGCACGCCAAAGCTTCCCGTAGTTTGGGAATTTCACCGTCCGCGGACCGCGACTGATCCAGTTCGTCGGCGGCCTGCTCCGCCGCGTCCGCCGATCCGTGCCGTGACGTCAGCTCACTGAACGCCGCCTTCGCCGATCTCCGCAACTCCTCGGTCTCTGCCAGGCGCGCAGTGCCACGGGCCAGCGATTTTTCGCCAGCGCTAACCGCCTTCTCCGCTGCTTCCAGCTTCGTTTCTTCGATGCTCCTCTTGCGCTGCTGAAAGGCGAGTTCCGTGATCCGCTGGTCACGCTGAATGGCTTTCTCCTCCGTCCGCGCCAGCCGCACGTGCGATTCACCGTCATACCGCAGGAGGGCGATCTCATGCTTCAGCGCTTCGACAACCGCGTGCCGGCAATCGCGTTCCCGCAGCGCATTCCGCCGGGCAGCCTCGGCCTCCGCCATCCGGGTCCGTGTCGCCCGAAGTTCTACTCCAGCCGCTTGCCGCGCCCTGCGCTTCTCACGCAGCGTCAAGGCGTGCGGTAAAGCCTGCTGCAAACCGGCGACCGCGTCCGCCGCGCGCTCCTCCTCCGCTGCCAGCGCCGCCAGTTCCCGATCGTACTCGGCCTTGGCCTCGCCCGTCGCCGCCGGGTCCAATTCCGCCTGTTTCGCGCTCGCCAGCTCGGCGGCAACACTTTTCTTTCCGTTTGCCGACTGCACCATCCGCTGGTAGACTTCCACATCCAGCAGATCGTTCAGCGTCTCGCGCTGCTCCTTCCGGCTGCCCCGCAGGAACTGATCGAACTTCCCCTGCGGAAGGATCACAGACTTCGTAAAGGCGTCAAAATCCAGCCCGATGATGCGCTCCACTCTCTGGCCGATCTCTCCGGCGCCGCCGGTGACGATGTGCCACTTCCCTTGCTCCAGCTTTTCGAGACGCACCGTAGTGGTGGCAGGGGACCAAGGGGTGGCAGTGGACCAATGCATCGCGCGGCTCACGCGGTATTCGTCGCACCCGGCCCGGAAGTGCAGCGATACGGACATCGCGCTCCCACCCTGGCTGATCAGGTCTTTGCCCGCTCGGTTCAGACGCGAGGTCTTGCCGTAGAGTGCATAGGTCATGGCATCCAGCAGGGAAGTCTTTCCGGCGCCGGTCTGCCCCGTGATCGCGAAGAGATCGAAGCGCCGGAAATCGATTTCGGTCCGTTCGCGGTACGAAGTGAAGCCTTTGAGTTCAAGCTTCATCGGCCGCATGCTTTACCTCGTCATACAGCCGGTCAAACGCCTCCAGCATCTCCGGCGAAACGGCCAGGTTCTTTTGTTCCCGCAGAAACTGCCGGAAGCGTTCGCGCGGGCTCCGTTGGTCGGGCGAGGGCGGGACAACGGCCGGCGTCGTCATAAGGTCCTGCTCCACCGCGAGCGCGTTCGGCAGCGCCGCCGAGACGTGCTGCGACAGACCGGAAATTCTCGCGCGGGCCCTCACCACCACCCGCAGAAAGTCGCTGCCCACTTCGCCCGCCACCGATGGCAACCGGTCGATGGTCGTGACCACGTCGCGCAGTTTACGTCCCGAGACCAGAGCGATGCTCTCCACGTTGGTTGGAGATGCCACCCTGGCGTCCACGATGACCACCCGCTTCTGCTGCCCGCACTCCCCGAAATCCAATTGCAGCGGAGATCCCGCATAGACACACCGCCCAAAGACACAGCGCCGCCCATTGTCATACTGCGACGCCGCCGCAACCTCCTGCGGCCTATGCAGGTGCCCGAGAGCGATGTAATGCGCCGGCGGCAGTTGATCGGGCCTGACCGCGAATGCCTGGGAGACATGCGCCTGACGCTCGCTCCCGGTGGCCTCTCCGCCATCCACAAACAAGTGGGCCAGCAGAATGTTGATTGTGTTCGCGGCAAAGCCCTTTGCCAAACCGCTGCAACGTGCCGCGACATACTCCGCATAGACCTGGTTCCACTCGTTTCTAGGACGCTGAATCTGGCGGCTATCCACGATTCGCGACTCCGGGATCCAGGACAGCATGGCGATTTTTGCCTGCTCTCCGTTCTTCGGGAACGTGATCACGCCACCCTCGTCGCCATCGCGCGGGCCGGGGCGTATGAAGATCTGCAAGCGGCCAGCCAGCTTGCGCAGGGCCGCCACCCGCCGGTGATCGTGATTGCCGCCCACTATGGCCGCCGCCATACCAGCGCCGGCAATCTCGGCCAGCGCGTCGCAAACCAGGCGCTGCGCGTCGGCGGTCGGAGCCGGCGAATCGAAAATGTCTCCGGCCATCAGTACGCAGTCGATGCGCTCGCGTTTGGCGATATCCACGATCTCCGCGGACACCTGTTCCTGCTCATCCAGCCGGGAGCGTCCAACCAGGGTCTTGCCGATGTGCCAATCGGCGGTATGCAGGAACCTCATCGCTCGGACTCAATAGTAACAAGTATTGTGAGGCAGGTTGTTAACCTGCGGCGGATTGGCAATCCGCCCGCCGGGAGTTGGCGCGCAGCCGAACTTCCACAAGCGACTTTCAAGAGTGATGAGCGCCATCCTGATGTACGTGATGTCCGTGCTCCACACCTGATTGACGCGCTCCACCGTCACTCCCCTCAGCAGGTGCTGGATGAACAGTACACGCGGGAGCCGTTCTTCCGGCCATCCACGAAAAATTCCGGCATCTGCTCCAGTGCGGCCTTCCTCCATTTCGCGATCTGGATGGGATGCACCTTGCAGTGCGATCCCAACTGGCTGAGCGTCTTCTGGCCACGGATTGCCTCGATCGCCACTCGTGCTTTGCACTGCGGGCTGTGCTGTTCTCTCGTCGTCGTCATCGACCTCTCCTTGTCAACGACTCCGCCGAAAATCTTAGCTTATTGCCTGGTCTGAAATCCTGGGACCACTATACTCGCCCGAACGCTGCTGTTTGTGTCACAGTGCAATTCAGGTGGCCAAGAGGCCATCGTCGTTTATGCGCTACGCTCGTAGGCGAACACAATACAGGCTCACGGGGTTTTTATGGACCACGACCAATGGTTGGCACAGCACGACCGGATGATGTCCGACCACGCGATGATGCTCGCGGAACATAAGCAGACGATGACGCGCATCGACCGGCGATTAGACCGCGCCGTCCGCCTGGCGGTTCCGGACGCCCGCAGTCAACGCAAGCGCAATGCGGAGTTCGACGAAAAGATGACCCAGATCGCGGCGGCGCAACTGCAGAACGAAGAGTTACTGAGGGCCTTCCTGGAGCGCGGCGAGAACGGCAAGCACTGATGAGCGTCAAGTATGCCATCGTGATCGAAAAAGTACCCGGCGGCAATTACTGCGCTTACGTCCCTGACCTTCCGGGCTGTGTGGCTACCGCCGATACGCTTGAGGAAATTAAGCAACTCGTCCGTGAAGGCATCGAGTTTCACCTGGAGGGTATGAGGGAAGACGGCGACCCGATCCCAGAGCCAACCACCCAAGTGGATTACGCCGAAGTGGCCTAACGATGAATTACGCCGTGCTGATCGAGAAAGGCCCGGCCAG
>Ga0210402_10002180_pt1 | contig 19283 bp, 18 predicted proteins | sample IncBWC7MmetaG_FD_161055 | JGI IMG/M metagenome (GOLD analysis project Ga0210402, IMG submission 161055) | Forest soil microbial communities from Barre Woods Harvard Forest LTER site, Petersham, Massachusetts, United States - Inc-BW-C-7-M | ecosystem: Environmental > Terrestrial > Soil >... | reverse complement strand
GAACTCGACGCCAGCCTGCTTGAAGACCTCCCGCGGAGTGCCGATCCTTGCGGAGAGCACGGCGAGTACCACTCCTTCGTATATGCCGGACCCATTTTCAAGAAGACGATCGAGTGCAGGACGGGGGAGACCACGATGCGATCCTCGCGTTTCAATTTCTGCGACCTCCTCGCGGAGGCCACGTGAGAATCGTGTCATTCCTGCCGGCGGCCACCGAGATGATCTACCTCTTAGGGTTGGGAGACGAACTCGTCGGCCGGAGTCATGAATGCGATTTCCCGGAGGCGGTAAAGCTCAAACCCGTCATCGTGGACTGCGCGCTGGATTTGTCCGGCATGACCATGGGGCAAATCGATGTCGCCGTCAGCACTCAGCTCGCCGCGGGGAAAAGTCTTTATACGGTCGATGAAGCCAAGCTTCGCGCGGCCGCTCCCAACCTGCTGGTGACGCAGAATTTGTGTCAGGTTTGCGGTCCCGCCGGCAACGAAGTCTCTCAGGTCATCAAGGCCATGAGCGACGCACCCAAGATCCTTTGGCAGACGCCGCGTAACTTCGAGGAAATGTTGGACGCGCTGCGCACGCTCGGTAGGGAAACCGATACAGAAGACAAGGCCGTCGAGTGGTCGGCCGCCGCCACCGCGCGAATCAAACGAATTTCAGGCGCCACCCGGGCGCTGCGTAAAGTCCGGGTGTCGTTTTTAGAGTGGGTCGATCCGATCTACTGCGGCGGACATTGGATTCCGCAAATGTTGGATTGGGCCGGAGCCGACGACAGCAACTCCAGGGCCGGAGCCGAATCGGTCCGAATTGGCTGGGAACAGATTCTCGACCAGGCACCTGAAGTTATCGTGGTAGCGCCTTGCGGTTTCAAAACCCGCAACGCGTTGGCACAAGCCGCCTTGTTGAAGACGCGAGCAGGATGGAATGATCTGCCCGCGGTTAAGAATCGAAGAGTTTACGCTGTGGATGCCAACGCCTATTTTGCCCGCCCGGGCCCGCGTCTTGTCGACGGTGTGGAACTGCTCGCTCATCTGGCACATCCCGAACACTTTCCGTGGACGGGTCCGGCTGACGCCTACTGCGCGGTGACAGCCTAGCGGACCAGCACCAGCGGTTCGGAGGTGATATGGCCGTCGAAATCAGTCCAGACATGCTGCGCGAAATCGTACAGCTTGCAGCGGCGCACCGTGTTCCAGTAGTACCGCCAAGAGAAGACTTCTGAGTTCAATCTTTCATCCAGTGTAGCGGCCAGCTTCGCTTGCGCTTCCTTGAGGCGGTAGAGCGGAATTCCCATGTTCACGTGGTGCGCGCCATGCTCGAGAATGTAGTGGATCAAGCCATCCAACGGGCGCATGAGCTTGATGTGCACCGTCGTGGTGGCATAGCCCGCATTGGCGGTCCATTGGTCGCGCCGCTCGTACCAGGCGACCCGCGGATGCGTGTGCTGCACGTAGATCACGAACCCCATGAGACAGTTCCAGATGCAGAATGGTATGACGAAGCCGAATATCAACAGCGACCAAATCGACCTGCCGCTATAGATGCCCCACAGAACCAAGCCGCCTACCCACAGAGCGCCGAAGCCGGCCACCAACAGGCTGTCCCAGGTGTAGCTGATGCGCCGCGTCGCGACGTGCTTGCGTCCCGGGAAAAACAATTTCTTCCACCACATTTCGATCATGTAGTAGACGCCCTGCCCGAAGCCGCTGCGATAAACGCGCTCCAGCAAGCGCCGTATCCACGGCAGTTTTGCGAATTCGGCGGGCGAGTAAGGGGTCCAAACGTAATCGCGGCCCTTGAGGTTGGTGAAGCCGTGGTGGGCGAGATTGTGGCCGATCTCCCAGAGGCTGAAGGGCGTCAGGGAAGGTAGGAATGCGATTCGGCCGATCCATTTATTCAGCGTCTTGTTCGGCGTATAGGAGCCATGGCAGGCATCGTGACCGATGACGAACAAGCGAGCGATCCACAGGGCCGCCACCAGCGAAGCGAAGACTTTGATCCACCACGACTCCACTACCAGCAGGCTGGCAATCGCCACGCCCAGCACCAGCCAGTCGAGCAGGAACCAGATGACCGGCGTGGCCACACCGGGCTTCACCGCAAAGGGCTGCAGCAATTTTTGAAATCTAAAACGCGACTTGTCGACGGGCAGCGGCGCTGCGGCGTCAGGTTTGGGGTCAGATTCTTCTGACTTTGAAACCGAAGATGTTTGCACTCAACGCCCCGTCTGCACGTGGAAAGGTCAACTGCCTATTATACGCCGAGAATGATGATAAGCACGGAATTGCGTTCAGGCTGTCTCCGCGTCGGGCCATAGCAAAACCCCTAAATGCTCACATGCCTCGATCAGGGCCGTCGCCGCTTCCCGGGTGCTGGCGTCCAGCCGCCTATCATGGGTTAGCAGCCACGTCAGCCTGGCTCGACGCGATCGAGCCGAAGGCTCGCTGTCGAAAAGCGCCGGAAACAGGCCCAAGGCATCGACAAATTCGCGCATTGCGGCCGTGGAAGGGCTATTCGGCGAGGGCGTGAGCAACAATTTGAGCCAGGTGACGCAGCGTTTGGCCAAACCCGCGCGCGTGAGGCCAAGCCCCGTGCGGCGCCGCGATTCTCCATCCGCGAGCGAATCGGCGAGATTGCGATATCGTTCGATGGCCGACTCGTCCGCCGCTGCCGACGGGCTGGCATCCGACAAAATGGCGCGCAGCACATCCCCCAAAAGCAGCGAGAGCGACTCCGCCAGAAATCGTTGGCACTGTTCGGCGTCCGGACGCGACAGCTGATCCCAGGAAAGCGGTCCGCCTATTCGTCGGGCATTCGGCGACTTAGACATGACTCCCAGTGTAGCGGCTCTACAGCCCATCGCAACTACCTCAAAGTGCGACGAACATCACTGCGGAAAAAATTTAATGATTGCGGATGTATCATGTACGTGATTGCACGCTAGATCTCAACTTGCTCCCGGCAAACCTGTCTCCTTGGCGCGAGGCGTACGCCGCATCGTGGCCGGCAATGCCGGGATGATGACGGGGCCGGGAACCAATACCTACTTGCTGGGCGAGCGAGAGATCGCGGTTCTCGACCCAGGTCCCGATGATGCAGAGCACTTGGAGTCGATTCTCGCGGCGGCCGGGGCTCCCATTCGCTGGGTGGTGGCGACCCATACGCATCGCGATCACTCGCCGCTGGCGGCGGAACTGGCGCGGCGCACCGGCGCCACCCTCATCGGGTTGCCGCCGCCGAGCGATGGGCGGCAGGACGAGTCCTTCATGCCGCAGCGCCGGCCCGCGGATGGCGAGCGACTTATCCTGGGCGATCTTGAATTGACCGCAATCCACACCCCTGGCCATGCCTCGAATTGCGTCTGCTATTTTCTGGCGGTGGAGCGGCTGCTGCTCACCGGCGATCATGTGCTCGAAGGCGTCTCCCCGGTTATTTTGCCGCCGGATGGCAGCATGGGCGACTACCTGCACTCGATCGACAAGCTGTTTGCGTACGACTTCGAGAAAATCGCTCCCGGTCATGGCGACCTGATGGATCAGGGGAAAAAAGTACTCGAGGCGCTGCGCGCTCATCGCCTGGCGCGCGAAGACAAGGTGCTGCGCAATGTGAGCACACTGCGGGAGGCCAGCCTCGATGCCCTGATTCCGGCTGTCTACGACGACGTGCCCACCGACCGGCACCAATGGGCTCGGCTCACATTGCAGGCGCATCTGATCAAACTGGCGCACGAAGGCCGCGTCAGCGAGCTGAACGGAATCTGGCGCCTCCGTCACGCATGAAGCCACGCCTGGCGGTATCGCTGCACGGCGCGGGCGTGCGGCGGGGCGGCAAATGGGTGCTGCGCGGCGTTACCTTGCAGCTGCGCCCCGGCGAGCGCTGGGCATTGCTCGGCGAAAATGGCGCCGGCAAGACACAGTTGCTCAAACTCTTGAGCGGCGACATTTGGCCGACACCCACTCGGGCCATTGCCGCGGCGCGTACTTATCGGGCGGGCCGAGATGCGCTTGAGTTGCGCGATGCCAAGCCGCGCATCGCCTACCTCGGCGGTGAGCGGCAGGACAAATATGCCCGCTACGGCTGGAATCCGTGCGTACGCGATGTGGTTGCCACGGGCCTGCATCGGACGGATCTGCTGCTCGCGCCGCCGACTCGCGCGGAGGTCGGCAAGGTCAATGCGATGCTGCGTGCCTGCGGCATCCGCCCGCTGGCGGCGCGCGAATTCCTGTCCCTGTCCTATGGAGAGAAGCGCCTGACCTTGCTGGCGCGCGCGTTGGTGCAGGATCCGGACTGGCTCTTGCTCGACGAGGTCTATAACGGGCTGGATGCGGAGTACCGCCGGCGAATCGACTTTGTGCTGCAGAATGCGCGCGCCAACGGACAGTCCTGGATTGCGACTGCGCACCGAGCCGTGGATGTGCCGCGGGGAACGCGTTCACTGATAGAACTCTCCGGCGGCCGGATACGGCGTCTGGAGCGGCTCTCGTCGAAGGATTTCGCGAGATTGAGCGCGCGTGCGGCCGAACTCCGGCCGCTGCTGTCCCGCGGGCATGCCCGGCGCCGCGCGGCGGCCCGAGTGGGTCCGGTGTTGCTGCGACTGACCGGCGTCGATTTGTATGTCGAGTCGCGGCCGGTTTTGCGCGATTTGAACTGGCAGCTGCGGCGCGGCGAACACTGGTCGGTGTTCGGCGCCAATGGCGCAGGAAAATCCAGTTTCCTGAAACTTCTGTACGGCGATCTAGCGCCGGCGCTCGGAGGAAAAATCGAGCGCCCAGGATATCCCGCAGGCACGTCGATCTTTGAGTGGAAGCGGCGCGTTGGCTTCGTCTCGCCCGAACTGCAAAGCCTGTATGCGCTGGACGTCGATGTCATGGAATTGGTGGCGAGCGGGCGCCATTCGAGCATCGGACTCGCTGCGCCGATGACGGCAGCGGATGTAAAAATCGCGCGAACCTGGCTCAAATTTTTTAAAATGCTTGGGCTCGCCAAATGCCGGCCGCGCGAGCTGTCATACGGACAATTGCGCCGTGCACTCATCGCGCGAGCGATGGCTGCTGAGCCGCAAATACTGCTGCTGGATGAGCCGCTCACGGGTCTTGATCCCATTCAGCGGGCGGCCATGAAGCGATTCCTGGAGCGCCTGATGGAGCGCGAAGTGACGGTTGTTGCCGCCGTCCATCATGCGGAAGACTTGCCGCGGGGCATGATGCGGCAATTGCATTTACATAAGCGGCATGCGCGCGTTGAAGATTCTCATTTTGCGACGTGAGTGACGGCGAGGCGCACTGCGCGCGAGCGAGACTGCAGGCCCTTATCGCACCGGCACGGAAAAAGATTATGTTGCGTCTCACCACAGCGGCTTGCTTTTTCGGCGCAGTCGCTCTCGCCGGCTGCAGCGGCTCCGGTTACGTGGTGCGGCCGGTGCCGCGTATTGCGGCCGACACGGTGGGCAAACCGGTGAGCGTATTGCAAGAAGCCTTCGGCGAGCCGCGCAAGATCGACAAGACCTCCACCAAGATGGTCTATGTGTGGTTTCTCCCGCAAAAGCCCAAAGAGGGGACGCCGTCCGGCTTCCAGGGATGCGAAATGGAAGTTACCGTCGATGCGCGGTCGCAGCGCGTCCTAGGATATTCGCTGTCCAACATCGGCTGGTCGACGTGCGGCGACGTGCAGCGGCGCATCCGCGTGGCGCAGCGCTAACAGCTTAAGCATTTCTCGCTACAATAGGGCATCCAAGCCTGCCGGCGTTTGCGCATTCGGGGTTCGTCGCCGTTGTTACCAGTTTCAATTCTTTCGCTACTTATTCAAGCCGCGCTCATCGTGCACGTGATCAGGACCGGACGAAACACGCTCTGGATCCTGGCCATTGGGTTTTTGCCGGGAATCGGCTCGCTCGCCTATCTCGTGGCGGAGGTTTTACCGGACCTGTTCGGCGGCCGGACCGCGCGCCGGGCCAAAGCCGGCATCGGCCGGATGATCGACCCGAACCGCGACTTGCGCCGCGCGACGGCGGAAGTGGAGATTTCCGGCAATGTCGACGCCCGCCGCCGGCTGGGGGAGGAGCTGTTCGACCGCTCCCAGTATGGGGAAGCCATCGAGGTCTACCGCGGGGGGCTGAAGGGCATCTTCGAACACGATCCGGCGCTGCTGCTGGGTTTGGCCAAGGCGCAATTCGGCAGTGAGGATTTTGCGGCAGCGCGCACCACGCTGGAGCTCTTGACGCAGCACAATCCGGATTTCAAATCGGCCGACGCGCGGCTCTTGTATGCCCGTACGCTGGAGGCACAGGACGCGCTCGATGAGGCCGAACGTGAATACGCGCTCATCGCGCCCGGATTTCCCGGTGCCGAAGCGCGGCTGCGCTACGGGTTGCTGCTCAAGCGGCGCGGTAAGCTCAACGAAGCGCAGCGCGTGCTGAAGGACCTATTGGACGGCGCCAGGCTCGGCCCCGCGCACTACCGCCGCGCGCAAGCCGAATGGCTGGATCGCGCGCGGCGCGAATTGAGCTAAACTGCGTCGCATGAAAAACAGCAGTCGTATCCGCCAGATTGGCGTTGTGTCGCTGATGATCCTGATGCTCGGGGCGTGCGCCGGACAGAAGGTGCCGGCGGAGAGGCTCCTGGCCGAAATCCAGGCGACGGTTACCGCCGCGTCCACGGAGGCCGCGAAATACATTCCGGATCAGCTCGCGGCCGTGCAGACTCAATTGGTCGCGCTGCAGGCGTCGTTCGACAAGAAGGATTACGCCGCTGTCTTGACCGGCGCGCAGGCGGTGCTGGGCGCCGCCCAGTCGCTGGCCACGGACGCGGCCACAAAAAAGGACGAAGTCCTCAAGGCGCTCAATGACAAATGGACCGCGCTGGCCGGCAGCGTGCCGGGCTACCTGACGGCGATCGAAAACCGCATCGATTTCTTGAGCAAGAAGACCAACCGGAAGGCTGCTGCCGGCATCGATGTCGATGGCGCGAAATCGGCCCTCGGCGATGCGATGTCGCTGTGGTCCAAGGCGCAGGCGGCCTTCGCCAGCGGCAACATGGACGAGGCGGTGAACACCGCGCAGGGCGTGAAATCGAAAGTCGACGCCGTGGCCGCTGCTTTGAAGCTGGATCTAGCGGCTCCAACCGCCAAGTCTTAAAGCCCAAGTCTCAAAGCCGGAGCAAGGCTCATAGGGCCAGCGTTCCTTCGCTGATGATGATAGCCGTGCCCGCGATGTGCGCTGCGACCAGGTTGCCCTGGTCGATCTCGAGTCGCACTCTGACCTGCCCCGGCCGCTTCATCTGGTAGCCCTGTCGCCCGATGAAGGTGGTGGATTTTTTTCCGAACTGGCCTAGATCCCAGAGATAGGCCGCCAGCATGGCGTGTGCGTTGCCGCTGACGGGGTCCTCCGGAATCCCCAGCGCGGGACAGAACATGCGCGATTCGGTCCAGATCTCGTCGGAATCGCGATTTACCGCGAACAAGAAAAACCCCTCGGTTCCAAGCTCGCTGCCCAGGGACACCAGTGTGTCGAAATTCGGCGCGAGATGCTCCAGATGCCGGTGGTCGGCGATCGGCACGAGCAGGCGGCTGCTGCCCTTGCGAGCGATCCGCGCGGGCATGATTTCGTGCAATTGGGTTGCCGGCAACTTCAGGGCTTCGGCAACGCGCAGCGTGGTCTTGAAGGGCAGCGGCGCATCGAGCTCAGGCGCCGTTTGCCGAAATTCGATCAGCGACTCGGTCCCCGACGCGCGCGATTCGACTTGCGCGCTGACCTCGACGATGCCGATGCCGCAGTGTTGACGGCAAACCCCCACCGTGCGCCGGCCCAACGCCAGTAGCACCGCGTGAGCGGCCACGGTGGCGTGCCCCACGAAGGGCGCTTCCTTGCGCGCGTTGAAGAAACGCAGGCGCACATCGTGGTCGACGGCATTGGCGGCGAACACAAAGGCCACCTCGGCGTGAGAGAACTCGCGGGCGACCGCAAGCAAGGTGGCCTCATTTTGGCCGTCCGCATCGAGTACGACGATTGCGGGATTTCCGGTGAAGCGGGTCGCGGTGAAGGCGTCTACTTGAAAAATGCGCAATGCAGCCTCCGAATGTGATGGCCGAGTTTTGCACGCTTAGCCGTGGCAGGCTACACTTCCCTGCACCTTGGGGTGGCTTTAAAAAGGCCTGAGACGCGGGACATCGAATCCTCGATGAAGCTCGCGAACCCGTTGAACCTGACCCGGTTAGTACCGGCGTAGGGAGCAGGTAATTCGTATGCGCGCAGCCGTTGAAATCAGCATGTACCCCTTGACCGGGGATTATCGCCCGCCGATTCAAGCCTTCATCGATCGCCTGAACACCCATCCCGGCCTCATCGTGAAGACCAACCACTTGGCCACGCAGATCTGGGGTCCGCTGGATCGAGTGATGGGCATCCTCAGCGAGGAGATGGCCCGCTCCGCCGGCAATTCGACGCAGCTGGTTTTCGTGATGAAGGTGCTTCCGGGCTTGGCGCCGCCGGACGAGGAGCCCAGAGGCGCCACGTGATTCACGACCTGTCGATGCAGCTTGCGAGTGCCTTGCACGATACGAGCTGGATCGAACTGACGGCGGCGGCCCTGGCCGTGGCCTACCTCTTGCTCGCGATCGGGCAGCGCCTTAGCTGCTGGGTGGCGGCCTTCCTCAGCTCGGTTCTCTACGTCTGGGTATTGTTCAGCGCCCGGCTATACATGGAGTCGGTGCTGAATGCGTATTACGCAGCCATGGCCATCTATGGTTTCTGGCAGTGGCGGCATGGCAAAGGAGGCGCCGCCCTTGCTGTGAACCGCTGGCCGCCGGCGCGGCACGCGCTCGCCGCCGTCGTCATCGTCGCGCTGTCGCTGATGAGCTCCTTTTTCCTGAGGCGCTTCACGGCGGCGGCATTGCCGTTCGCCGACTCAATGGTGGCCTGGTCCAGCATCTTCGCGACCTTCTTGGTGGCGCGCAAGGTGTATGAGAATTGGCACTGGTGGATGGTGATCGATTCGGTCAGCCTGTGCCTGTATTACACGCGTCGTCTGTACGTCACCATGCTGCTCTTCGGGCTGTATCTTGTATTGATCGTGATCGGCATGCGCGAATGGCGCCGCAGCTTGCGCTTGACGGCTCATGCAACGGCGTGAAGTCGAGCAACTGTGCCGTGCCGTGCTGCCCGGAGCCGGCCGCATCGATCTTGAATCCCTGAGCGCAGGGCTGATCAGCGAGACCTACCGTGTTGCGCGTGATGGCGTCGCCTACACTTTGAAGGTGGCGGCGGATGAGCGCATCGTAGATCTTGATCCCGCTTGGGAGCTGGATGTCCTCGAGCAAGCGGCCCGCATTGGCGTCGCGCCCCGCGTGGTGTACGCCGATCCTGAGCGCGGCGTGCTGGTCGCACGATGGGTGCGCGGTCGTTCGTGGTCGCCGCAGGAGGTGAAGGCCGCCGCAAACTTAGGATATATGGCCGAATTGCTGCGCAAAGTTCACGCTCTGTCCGTTCCCACGCCGCCGCGGACGATCGTCCCGCTGCAATGGATCAAGATCTATGCCAAGGCATTGTCGCGGCGCGGCCTTGAGCCCGATCCGGCGTTGCGAACCGCCGCCCTTGCCCGCGCAGAATTGATCCTTGAGCCGCCGCACGTCACCGGGGTGGTGTGCCACAGCGATTTGCACAGCGCGAATTTGCTCCAAGAAGATCAATGCCTGATTCTCCTCGACTGGGAATACGCCCATGTGGCGGACCCCCTGTGGGACCTCGCCGGCTGGAGCGCCAACAACGATCTCGAGGCGGACGTTCAATGGAGTCTGCTGACGCGCTACCTGGGAAGCGCGCCGAGTTCGAGCCAATGGCAGCGCTTCAGATTGCTCCTTTGGCTGTACGACTACGTCTGCTTGCTGTGGAGTCAGCTTTACCTGGACCTGCGGCGCGAGGCCGCGAATGGCACCGCCGACCGCGCGAGATTGCTCGACGCGCGCCTGCACCTTCCGGCACACTACGCCGCCTGAAGGTCCCGCGAGGGCAGGCAACGGAGGTTTTGATGGCGCGGATGATTGTGGTGGATCGTGACGGCAAAGAGCACGAGATCGAAGCGAAGACTGGCTTGAAGATCATGGAGATTCTGCGGGAGCTTGACTACGGCGTCGCGGCAATTTGCGGCGGTCTTTGCTCCTGCGCCACCTGCCACATCTACGTCGATGAAAAATGGGTTCCGCTGTTGCCCAAGCGCCAAAGCGATGAGCTCGAATTGCTGAACGAGCTGCCGGATTTCCGCCAAGCCACGTCGCGGCTTTCCTGCCAGGTTGACTTTACCGAAGCGCTGTCCGGCATCAAGGTGACCGTGGCGGCGGATTCGTAAGGTCGCCCTCAAGGCTTCTTTTCGGTCTGCCGTTTTACCGCATCCTGCGCCGCCGCGATCGCGCCCGGATCGCCGAGAAAGCGCCGCGAGACCGGCTGCAGCTGCTCGTCGAGCTCATATAGCATCGGGATGCCGGTAGGAATGTTGAACTCCACAATGTCGGCCTCCGACATCATGTCGAGCATCTTGACGAGGGCGCGCAACGAATTGCCGTGCGCAACGATGAGCACATTTTTGTTGGCGCGCAATTCCGGCACGATGCGCGACTCCCAGTAGGGCAGAACCCGCGACAAGGTGTCCTTCAGCGATTCGGCCACGGGTAAGTAAGTCGGATCAACGTCGGCATAACGCGGATCGAAGCGCGGGTGACGCGGATCATCCAGCTTGAGCGGCGGCGGCGGGACATCGTAGCTGCGGCGCCAGAGCTTCACCTGTGCTTCGCCGTGCTCAGCCACGGTTTGCGCTTTGTTGAGTCCTTGCAGCGCACCGTAATGCCGCTCGTTCAGGCGCCAGCTGCCCTCCACCGGAGTCCACATGCGCTCAGTGGTGTCGAGGATCAACCACAGCGTGCGGATCGCACGCTTCAAGACGGAGGTAAAGGCAATGTTGGGCTCGAGCTTCTGCGCCTGCAGCTCACGGCCCGCCTGAATGGCCTCCAGCCTTCCCTGATCGCTCAAATCAACATCGTGCCACCCGGTGTATAGATTCTCGAGGTTCCAGGTGCTTTGGCCGTGACGAACCAGGATTAGTTTTCCAGGCATCCTTTTTTCTCCTAACGGCGCATGGCCGCGGCAAACAAACCGTCAAAAACGGTCGCCAATCTGGAATCTTCGTGCATCTTCACTTGCAAACGGATCCGTCCGCGATCGGCGCGCACCAGCATCCTTTGCAACCTATCCATGTCCGCTTCGGCGGGAATCTCGATGCAGGCGCGCATCTCGCCATGAACCGGCGAGAGGAAACGCATGCTCGATTCCTGGATGACCGCTTCGGCGTCGAGCCTGCGCGTGGCGAGAAATCGCGTGAGCCAGGCCCAGCCGGTCAGCACCGCCAGCGAATACAGGCTGCCTCCGAAAGCCGTGCCCTTGTGATTCGCGTTGGGCGCGAGCGGAGCGCGCAGGACCAGGGACAGGTCATCCGCCGACTCGACGATGATCCCCATGGGCTTTGCCAGCATGATTTCCCGATCGATCCGCTCCTGCAAATAATCCGCGCCGAACAATGGCTGCTGCATCATTGGACCCTACTGCGCAAGCCGTCTGACCGCCTGCAGCGCCACCGAGATCGTCGCGAAGTCGGGCGGTGAACCGGTGCGCAGGTCCGCGACCAGCCGCTTCAGGGAGTCGACCGGCGCGGAATGACGTGCCAGCCATTGATCCACGCGCGCGGCGGGTTCCCGGCCCTTGGCCTTCAGCACCGCCAGCGTGATCCGGCCCTGCAGCGCGTACAAGTTTTCCCGCAGCGTGCCGCGTGCAACTCCCTGCCAATGGCCATCCGCGGGCAACGATTCAATTTGTTCCTTGATCCAGGTCAGCCCGATGCGTTCGCCCAGATCGAAGTAGGCCCGGGCGGCATAGCCGATGCGCACGCGCGCGGTCCTCGAGACCTCGACCAGGTCCAACGCACTGTGCAGCTCCTCGAGCGATGCGATGCGCACCGCGAGGTGCTCTGGCACCTTCTGTTCGACCAATTGCGACCGCATCGCGGCCATGCGGGCCTTTTGCGTGACGCCGAGAACCTCGCCCAGCTCGTGGAACAGTTCGCTCACCTTGCCGGCATAGCGCGAGACCGCGCGTTCGATATCCAGATCGTTGCGGCGGTTCTCCAGCAGCCAGTAGCTCATGTGCCGCAGCAGGCGCGTGGTTTGAAACATCGCCGTATATTGAACCGCGGCGGGGATGTGATTATCCAACGCTTCGATTTGCGACCAGATATGGCGCACGGCAAATACCTCGCGCGCGATGCTGTAGGCGCGCGCGACCGCCGCCGGATCCGCGCCCGTGTCGTCTTGTGCGCGGACCGGAAAGACCGGTCCCATGCGATTGATCAAGCTGTTGGTAATGGCGGTCGCGATGATCTCGCGGCGCAGACGATGCCGTTTGATGCGCTTGGCAAAGCGTTTCTGCACCGGCGATGGAAAGTAACGGTTGAGCTCGGCGGATAGATACGGATCCTCGGGCACGTCGGAATGAATGAGCGCCCGGTGCAGCCAGATTTTTCCGTAGCTCAAGATGATCGCAAGTTCCGGACGCGTCAGGCCTTCGCCTGCCTGGCGCCGCTCCGCGATGTCTTCGTCGCTCGGCAGAAACTCGAGGCTGCGGTTCAAATCGCCTGCGCGCTCTAGGGCGCGGATGACATAGGCGTTCTCCGCCAGAAGCTGCCGGGTCTGAAATTCGCCGGTGCTGATGGCCTGGCCCTGCAAGTAATTATTGCGCAGCACCAGCGCAGCCACTTCGTCGGTCATCTGCGCCAACAGCCGATCGCGCGCCGCGTGGGTTATTTCGCGGGCGCGCACCGCGCCATTCAGCAGAATTTTCAAATTGACTTCGACATCCGATGTATTGACGCCGGCGGAGTTGTCGATGAAATCGGTATTGAGGCGGCCGCCGCGCCTCGCGAACTCGATACGTCCGAGCTGCGACACCCCCAGGTTGCCGCCTTCGCCGATCACCTTGCAATTCAATTCCCGCGCATCGATGCGCACGGCATCGTTGCTGCGGTCGCCGACATCGCTGTGGCTCTCGCTGCTCGCCTTGACATACGTGCCGATGCCGCCGTTCCAGAGCAGATCGACATGCGCTTTCAGGATTGCCTTGATCACCTCGTTCGGCGTCACCTGTGCCGGAAGTTCCAGCAGTGTCTGCGCCTCGCGCGACAGCGAGAAATTCTTGGAGGATCTCGAGTAGACACCGCCGCCCTTTGAAATCGCCGCACGCGAATAGTCTTCCCAGGAAGAGCGGGGCAGCTTGAACATTCGTTGGCGCTCGGCGAATGAGCGCGAGGCATCGGGCTGCGGATCAATAAAGATGTGCTGGTGATTGAACGCCGCGATCAGACGTATGTGCGGCGATTGCAGCATGCCGTTGCCGAATACGTCGCCGGCCATATCCCCGATCCCGCATACCGAGAAATTCTGCGCCTGGATGTCCATGCCCATTTCTCGAAAATGGCGCTTGACGCATTCCCAGGCGCCGCGCGCCGTGATCGCCATCTTCTTGTGGTCGTAGCCGGCCGAGCCGCCGGAAGCAAAGGCGTCGCCGAGCCAAAAGGCATATTCCTGCGAGATGGCGTTGGCGATGTCCGAAAATGTGGCGGTGCCCTTGTCGGCGGCAACCACCAGATAGGCGTCGTCCTTATCGTGGCGGACAACCATTCGGGGAGGCGCGATCTTTTCATCGACAATGTTGTCGGTCACATCCAGCAATCCGCGAATCAGCGTCTGATAGCAGGCAATCACCCCCGCCTGCTGCGCCTCGCGCTCGGCGGGCAGGCGCCTCACGACGAAGCCACCCTTCGCGCCGACCGGCACGATGACGGTATTCTTGACCTGTTGTGCCTTCATCAAGCCCAATATTTCGGTGCGGAAATCCTCGCGCCGGTCCGACCAGCGAATGCCGCCGCGTGCGACATAACCCATGCGCAGATGCACGCCCTCCATGCGCGGCGAGAACACGAATATTTCAAACAGCGGTTTCGGCAGCGGCAACTCACGCAGCTGCTGGCTCTCGATCTTGAAGGACAGATATTCCTTCAGCTGACCCGAGGAGTAGGGCTGGAAGGCGTTGGTGCGGACCGTGGCGGACAGGGCATTCCACAGGGCCCGCAAGATTCGATCCTCGTCCGAACGCGTGACTTCCTCGAGAGCGGAGAGAATGTCCCGGCCCAGGCGCGCGAGAGACCGGGCGCGCACGGGCGCCGATAGCTGTGGATCGAATCGCGCCGTGAACAGATCGGCGATCAGCCGGGAGATGGGCGCATTGTTCTCCAGCACCTGAGCAATGTAGCCCTGGCTGAAGGGCAATCCGGTTTGCAGCAGGTAGCGGCAATAGGCCCGCAGCACCGTGACCATGCGCCATGGGATTCCGGCCGAGAGCGTCAGCTGATTGAAGCTGTCGTTGTCCATGCGGCCGGTCCACACCGCGGTAAAGGCGCTCTTGATCTCGCGATCGAGCGCCTCAGATGCAATCGCCGGCGCGGCGTGCATGACCAGTTCCAAATCCTGAATCCAGCCGCGGCGGCCGCCGGAGAATTCCAGCTCGTAGGGCCGCTCCGCGATCACCTTCAGGCCCATGTTTTCGAGCATCGGCAATAGATCCGAAATCGGAATCGCATCCTGGCCGCGGAAGATTTTCAGGAAAAATTTCTCTCGGCGCTTGGGATCCGGCCTATAGATGTCCAGGTGCAGGCGCGCCGGTTCCTTTTCCATGGCCTCGAGAAAGGATACGTCCAGGGCCGCCGCCTCGCCGGGGAAGTCCTCCGTGTAGGCCGCCGGAAAAGCCTGCGCATACTTGTCGAACAGCTGCAGCGCATAGGCTTCGTCGAAACGCGCCAGCAACGCCGTCTTGAAGGAATCGAGCCATGAGCGCACGGCCGCGGCGACCCGGCGCTCCAGGGTATCCGCATCGATATGCGTGCTCTCACTCGGCGCGGTCCGGGCCACGATGTGGATCCGGGCAAGATTGGACTCTGCGATTTGCACCTGCGATTCCATGCTGAATGCGGAAAACGCTTCCCGTACCACCCGTTCGATGCGCTGACGAACCTGGGTGTTGTATTTCTCGCGCGGCACGAAGACCAGGCAGGAATAAAAGCGATGAAATAGATCGCGGCGCAGCAGGACGCGTACCCGGGGCCTTTCCTGCAAGCCGAATATCCCCGTGACGATGCGGATGAGCTCCGGGATGCTGGCTTGAAAGAGTTCATCCCGCGGATAGGACTCCAGAATGTGCTGCAGTGCCTTGCCGTCGTGGCTGTCGGGCGCCAGCGCAAACTGTTCTGCCACTTTCGCGATTTTCTGGCGCAGCAGGGGAATCTCACGCGGATTGGTGTTGTACGCGGCCGAAGTCCACAGCCCCAGGAAGCGCCGCTCGCCGATCAAGCGGCCCTTGGGATCGAATTGCTTGATGCCGACATAGTCCAGGTAGCCGGCCCGATGCACGGTGGAGAGCGAATTGGCCTTGGTAACCAAGCTTAAGTTGCGCGAGCGGCTTTGTCGTCTGATGTCGCTGCGCAGCACGCGACCGGTGCTCTCGGTTTTTCGGTGTCCGGCACGCAGAAGCCCCAAGCCGGTGGCCTTCATCGGCTCGAGCGTCTCGCGGCCCTTGCCGCCGCGCAGTCGATATTCGCGATAACCCAAAAAAGTGAAGTGGCGATTTTCCATCCATTCGAGCAGCGCACAAGTCTCGCTCAATTCGTCCGAATCGACGCGCGAGCTCATCGCGCTCAAATCCTGCATGGCGCCGCGGGCCGCAGCCCGCATGCGGCTCCAATCCGCGCACGCCACGCGCACATCGCGCATGCTGCGCTCTATCTGCGCCTCCAGGGACTTCAGCACCGCGGGGTCGACGATTCGATCGACCTCGACGTGCTGGAAGGATTCCAGGCGCTGTTTATTACCCTCGGAAGCGTCGGCGCGCTTTTCCAGCGCGCTCAAGCCGCCCGCGCGATCGCGCACAACCGCAAATATCGGATGCGCCAGAAAGTGCAGCGTGAGCGAGCGTTCGGTCAACGCAAGGCTCACGGAATCGACCAAGAAGGGCATGTCGTCGTTGACGACATCGATGATGGTATGCGGGGAGACGAAACCATGCTCGCGCAGCGTGGGGTTGAACACCCGCACCAGCGCGCTCCGCCCCCGCTGCGTCGCGAATGTGAGATGCGATAGCGCCGCGCCGGCCAGATCCTTCGGATCGTGATCGGCGAGATCCTTGGTATCCACGTTGGCAAAATAGGTCTGCAGAAACCGCCGCCAGTCCAGGCCGCGCATGGATTTCGGCGGACGCACCGGGCTGCGCAGAATCGCGGAAATGATGCTGCGATGCTCTTCTGAAGAAACCTGATACATATCCTGAGTCCTTGGGAGCTGTACTACTGTGTCAGGCGCGAATTATGCCAGTCCCCGATGATTTCAGGGGCGGTGACACCCTGCGAGGTATTGCTGCGTCTGCATTTCAATGAGCCGGCTTGCGGCGCGTAAAAATTCCAATTGCAATCGCTCGCCGTGATAGAGCGAGCCGGGAGGAGCGGCGGCCGATACTACAACATTCACATTGCGATCGTAGAACTCGTCGATCAGCATGATGAAGCGCCGCGCCGCGTTGTCGTTGGCGCGCGTGAATTCGGGAACGTTCGAGATGAACACCGTGTGATAGAGCCGCGCCAGTTCGATGTAGTCATTTTGACTGCGGGGCCCTTCGCAAATATCTTTGAACTCGAACCAGACCATTCCCGCGCCGGTGGCCTGAGCCTTGATGTGCCGATTCTCCACCGCCAGCGTCGTGGGGCCGCCGGCGCTCGCGCCCGCGAGTGCCGCGAAGCGTTGCTTGAGCTGCGCGCCGGTGTCCGGTGCCTTCGAGTCCAGATACGTGGGCGCCTGTTCCAATTGACGCAAACGGTAATCGACGCCGCCATCCAAGTGCACGACTGCAACGTGTTTTTCAATCAGATCGATGGCCGGCAGAAATCGCTGCCTTTGCAGGCCGTCCTTGTACAAGTCCTGCGGCGCAACGTTCGAAGTTGCAACCAGCGTGACCGCGCGGCGGAAGAGGCCGTCGAAGAGTCCCGCCAGGATCATCGCATCGGCAATGTCCGAGACAAAGAATTCATCCAGGCACAGCACGCGCATCCGCGCCGCCAAACGTTCGGCGACGGTGTCGAGCGGATCGGCACGGCTCTTGATTTTGCGCAGTTCCGCGTGGACCTGACGCATGAAGCGGTAGAAATGCGTGCGCTCGCCGAGCTGCGGCGGCAACGAGTCGTAGAACCAGTCCATCAGCATGGTCTTGCCGCGGCCGACGCCGCCCCATAAGTACAATCCCGGCAAAGGCGTCTCGAGCGGCTGCGCAGACAGACGCCGCAGCTGGGTGCGCAGCTTGTGGCTGATGGATTGCGATTGTTCTACCAGCCCTTCCCGCAAGCCATCGAGCCGCACGGCGGCATCTTGCTGGCTTGCGTCGGCTTCGAGCCTGTGAGCCGCGGTCTCATCCCGCAGGCGCGCTGCAATCGACTGACGTTCTGTAGACAATCGACTCTTTAGTCTTTAGAGGCTTTGATAATTGGGGCCGGAACCGCCTTCGGGCGGGACCCAGGTGATCTGCCCCGCGTACGGTTCTTTGATGTCGCACGCCTTGCAGTGCACGCAGTTCGAGGCATTGATCTGCAATCTCTGGCCGCCCTTACCGTCCGCGATCATTTCATAGACATTGGCGGGACAAAAATTGGTGCAGGGATTGCCGTAGTCCGTGATGCAGCGAGTCGCGCACAACGCCGTGTCGGCGACGTGCAGGTGCACGGGTTGATTTTCATCATGGGTGGTTGCGGCAAAAAATACCGATGCCACCCGATCTCGCGGCGGCAGCTCGCGATCGCTCCACCCGCGGTCGGGCGAGACGTACTCATCGAGACGTTTGAGTGCCGTGTCGTCGGCGTGATTGGCCAAGGTCCACGGCACCTTCCCCATGGTGATGGTTTCAAATCCAAAATTCACCGTTCCCAGCAGGAGTCCGCGGCGGAAACCCGGCCGGATGTTGCGCACCTTGTACAGCTCACGTCCGCCCGGCGACTCGCGCCAGCGCTGATCGAATCCGGCACTCGAGCCTCTCTCCACGTAGTGGGCCGCCGCCGTCATGCCGGAGCGAATCGCCTGATGGATGCCCTTGATCTTCGGCATGTTGAGCGTGCCGCCGGCATCTCCAACCAGCATGGCGCCGGGCATTTCCAACGTCGGCATGGACTGATATCCGCCTTCAATGATCGTGCGCGCGCCGCCGGCGATGATTTCGCCGCCCTTCAACAGGCCTTTGATGTCCGGATGATTTTTCCATTGCTGGAAGGCCTCAAAGGGCTTGAAGCGCGGGTCCGCGTAATCCAGGCCGACCACGAAGCCAACATAGACTCGATCTTTATTCAGGTGGTAGAGAAAACTGCCGCCGTAGATGCTGTTGTCGAGAGGCCATCCCGCGGTGTGCTGAATGAGGCCGGGCTGCACCCGACCTGAGGGTAACTGCCACAGTTCCTTCAAGCCCAGACCATAGGTCTGAGGCGATTTGCCGGCATCGAGCCGGTAGCGGGCGATCAACTGCTTGGAGGTACTGCCGCGGCAGCCTTCGCACAGCATGGTGATCTTTGCGTGGATCTCCGGTCCCAGCGCGAAATTCGGGCCAGGCTGGCCGTTCTTTTCAACTCCCATGTCGCCGATGCGCACGCCCTTGACGGCGCCGGCGGCATCGAACAGCGCCTCCGCGGCCGCGAATCCCGGGAACACGTCGACGCCCAGTTTTTCAGCCTCGGCTCCCAAAATCGCCACGAGCTGTCCCAGCGAGACGATCAGATTGCCGTGATTGTTCATTTGCGGCGGTGTAATCGGCGAGCGGTAGCGCTTGTGGCGCGTCATGAACAGAAAGTCATCGCGCGTGGCCGGAACACAGATCTCGGGTGGATTCTCGCGCCAGGTCGGAAGCAACTCATCGAGCGGTCCGGGCTCCAAGACCGCGCCGGACAGCGAATGCGCGCCCAAACTGGCCGCTTTCTCCAATACGCAGACATTCAGGGCCGGATTGAGCTGTTTGAGCCGTATCGCGCAGGCCAGTCCCGCAGGGCCGGCCCCCACGATGGCGACCTCGTACTCCATGACATCCCGTGGGCTTTCGCTCGTCAATCTGGCACCTGGAATCGCTATAAATGCATGAAAATCGGGTGCTTAGTAGATCACAAACTAGGAGCCTGTCC
>Ga0210402_10002177_pt1 | contig 19297 bp, 12 predicted proteins | sample IncBWC7MmetaG_FD_161055 | JGI IMG/M metagenome (GOLD analysis project Ga0210402, IMG submission 161055) | Forest soil microbial communities from Barre Woods Harvard Forest LTER site, Petersham, Massachusetts, United States - Inc-BW-C-7-M | ecosystem: Environmental > Terrestrial > Soil >... | reverse complement strand
TTCAGTAGCTCGGCGTCAGTGACCGGCTTCGTAAAGGCCCTATGGGCGCCCGCGGCCAGGGCGCGACTTAGAATGGAGGCCTCCGGACGCGCGGTAATCACAATGACCGGAAGACCAGGCCGAACCGCGTGAGCGGCTCGTAACAAATCGATGCCGTTCATGCCCGGAAGCCCAAAGTCAGTAATCAGACAGTCAATATCGGCAAGCCGACCAGATTGCAGAAAGTCCTCGCCCGACAGGTAGACCAATACTTCGTGTCCGACGGCCTGAAATAGCCCTTCGAGAGATTCCCGGAAACTCTCTTCATCTTCAACCACCGCTACAAGAATACTCAACCGTCCATCTCCTAAGTCTTCGTAACATCTGCTGACCGAGGAGTCCGGCCACCTAGATATTTGCCCGCTCTCTTTTTCCGTGGAGCTAAAAGAAAGCAACTCGAACACGATAGTAATCCGATTGTCACCGATTTCGCAGAGCCCGCGCATCATAGGATCCTGTGATATTGTTTTTTCGATCTTTGATCTAGGGTTAATTCATGGGCAGGACGCGCATCCACCGCCCCCAAGCGTTGAGTTTTATGACCATAGGGGATCGATATGCTTTCACAGGTCAAGGACTTCTCGGCGCATAAGTCATCATCGTCGTCCGATACGCAACCAGTGGTGTACATAGTGGACGACGACCTCTCCGTGCGCGAGTCATTGGAGCAACTCATCGGGGCCGCTGGCCTGCAACCCGAATCGTTTGCTTCCGGGGAGGAGTTCCTGCGCCGTGAGCGCGCGCGCCGCGCCAGCTGCTTGTTGCTGGACTATACGCTCCCGGATTTGAATGGCCTGCAGATTCAGGAGCATATCGTAGCCTCCAGCCCGGAAATGTCGATCATCTTTATTACGGGCCACGGCGATGTTCCGACGACGGTAAAGGCCATGAAGGCGGGCGCCGTGGAGTTCCTAACCAAGCCCTTCAACGCCCAGATCCTTCTCGGCGCTATCAAAAGCGCCATTCAGCGCAGTCATGTAACGCTGCTGCAAGAGGCGCATATGTCTGCACTCCAGAACTGCTACCTGTCATTGACCGTGCGCGAGCGGGAGGTCATGGACTTGGTCGTTCATGGCCTTTTGAATAAGCAGATTGCCGCGGAACTCGGAATTACTGAATTCACGGTCAAGGTCCATCGGGGTCGCGCGATGAAGAAAATGCGTGCCGACTCTCTTGCCGACTTGGTAAAAATGGCTGCCATTCGTCACCATGGCGTGTCGCTTTGGGATGATGCGCCTGCGACTGGATTGATGATGGATCGGTGGCGCGCTCTAGACTCACGCCATGCTCCTAGCGCTCGCATCACTCGGCACGCCGAGTCAGATTTCCGCACGGAGCGACTGAGCCGCATCAATCGGTGATTTCGAGTATAACCTCGAGCTCGACACACAAGCCCAGCGGCAGGGAATAAACACCGAACACCATGCGGGTCGATACTCTTTCCGGACCGAACACGGCGGCTAGCAATTCGGAGGCACCATCGGCGACTTTCGGATGATCACGATAACTCTCTGTGGTCGTGAGTGAAACGCCGAGCCGAATGACCCGCTTGACTCGATTCAAAGACTTCAAGTGTGCCTTCGCCAGCGCCAAAGCGTTCAGCGCGGCCAGCCGCGCAGCGTTTCGTCCGTCATCGATATTCAAGTTATCGCCGATACGTCCGTAGAAGCGGGAAACGCCATTCTCGATCGGTAGGGTGCCGCTGAGAAACAGCAGGCCGCCGCTTCGCACGCTTTCCACATAAGCACCCAATGGCATCGGTGGCGCCGGCAGGTCGATTTGAAGGTCTTTAAGTCGTTGCTCGGCATCGATCGACTTCTCGCTGTGATTCATCCGTCATTCTCCAAATATGAGTGTTCCGCGCGACGCCTCGTATTCGACCTGCGGAGCAGCTCTCCGCCGTCCGTCCAATTTCTAGCGGCAACACCGCTCTTAGTCGATGACACCTTGGTGCAATCTTCCGGAGGAATGACACGGGGACGATTTGGAGCGGCGCCGGTGGAGCGACTCCAATGGTTTTGATACACCATCGTGCAATCGCATTTACCGGCACTATCGAGTCTGATAGGTCATTATCAGGAGCAACTCCGTGGCTCCAGTAAGGTGGCCACTCATATGGCGATATCCACAGAGTCAGTCTTCGAAACGCATCGCCGTCAGACGTTTCCCGTCTTGGAGCCCTCTGAGGTCGAGCGTTTGCTGCGCTTCGGTCAGAGGCGCTGTATCGCAGACGGCGGATACCTGCTTCGAACTGGCGAGATCGCATTCGGCATGTTTGTCATCATCGCCGGTCGCGTAGTCGTCGCGCCTCGCGACCCTGCGGTCGGCCGCGGCCCGATATTCGTGCATGGTCCAGGCGGTTTCGTCGGGGAACTGGCGCAGTTTTCGGGTCACCCGGCCCTGGTGGAAGCACAGGCTCAGGGGCCGGTAGAGGCGCTCATTTTGGTGCCTCAAGCGCTCCGCAATGTTTTGTTAGAAGAGGCAGATCTTGGTGAGCGGATCATGCGCGCACTAATTTTGCGAAGAGTGGGTCTTCTTCAAGAGGGCATTGGCGGCCCGGTAATTGTCGGGCGAGCGGCGAATCGGGATGTTCTTCGGCTCGAGGGCTTCCTTGCGAGCAATGGGCATCCGTACCAGCGGTTCGACCCCGAGACCGATCAGGCGGCGCAGACCATCATCGAGCGCTTTGGTCTGACAGATGTCGAGTTGCCGATTGTGCTGAGTCCGAACGGGGAAGTACTGCGAAATCCAAGCGAGCTGAGCCTCGCACAGTGCCTTGGCATGGTTCGCTCGATTGATGAGACGCACATATACGATGTGGCGATCATTGGCGCAGGGCCCGCCGGACTGGCGGCAGCCGTGTACGCGGGCTCTGAGGGGTTGGCCGCGATTGTGCTCGAATGCCGAAGCTTCGGCGGACAAGCCGGCGCCTCCTCGCGCATTGAGAACTACTTGGGGTTCCCTGCGGGTATTTCCGGTCAATCGCTCATGACTCGCGCCTACAATCAGGCCCAGAAATTTGGTGTCGAGATGACCATACTGACTGAAGCCGCGCGCTTGGAGCGTCGCGCGCCCGACGAGCCACTCATAGTCCATTTGGCGAATGATGAGCGGGTTATGGCCCACACCGTCGTAATCGCAACCGGAGCACGGTATCGCCGCCTGACCGCGGAGTGTCTTGCGGACTTCGAGGGAACATCTGTTCATTATTGGGCTTCGCCCGTCGAAGGCCGCCTTTGTCACGGCCTCGAAGTCGCGTTAGTGGGTGCCGGGAACTCCGCCGGTCAGGCGGCCGTATATCTTGCGACACAGGCGGCCAAGGTATGGCTCTTGGCGCGCGGCACTAATCTACGGACCAGCATGTCGAGCTATCTCGTGGATCGCATTGCCGCGCAGCCCAACATCCACGTGCTGCTTGAGACTCATCTCCATGGATTGGAAGGTCGGGACGGCATTCTCGAGTCGATCACGTGGCGCAATCGATCGGGAGCGAAAGTCAGCGTACCGGTCCGTCACCTGTTTGTTTACATTGGCGCAGAACCCAATACCGACTGGCTCGCCGCATCTGGGCTTTTGCTCGACGAGGATGGCTTCATACAAACCGAAGGAGGCTGCACGGCGGGGCAATGGGCCTTCGAGACGAGCATACCCGGCGTATTCGCCATCGGAGATGTGCGTTCAGGCTCTACAAAACGACTGGCCGGCTCCGTGGGCGAAGGAGCACAGGTGATCGCGACAATCCATCGCTATATCCGCCGATCGGCCGAATATCGGGCCACGACCGCACAATTCAGGAGAGGTTGAGGTCAGCCAAGTGTGCACACCCGGCTGGAATACCGAAGGATGGACGCTTCGGCATTTCAGACGCCAGTGGCTGTATTCGCTACGGTTCTCGGATCGCCGCTATCACCGATGTACTCCCCTGTTTCACCTTTGAATGGCGACACCGGCTTTTGTAATATACAGACCTCATCGCTGTGGGTCCTTGCGACAGAATGATTAACGAGGGCTAGGAGAGGACATGCTCACGATTGTAGCGCATCGCCCATTCCTCTTATCGGTTTGCTCAATCATCGCCGCTCTCTCTGTTCGCGCTGATCCAGCAATCACATCTGCACCCAAGGAGGAGCAAGGGCAACTCGAGGAAATCATCGTAACTTCGCAACGTCGGCCAGAAAATATTCAGGCGGTTCCTCTGGCCGTGGCCGTCGCCTCGGGGACCGAGCTTTTGAACGCGGGTGTCACCGACACGGCTTCCTTGTCGCTGGCAGTCCCTGGCCTGAACTTCACGCTGGCTGGAAATTCGGCAACGCCGTTCATCCGGGGTGTCGGAACGACTACCGCCAGCTCAGGCGCTGAAGCGTCCGTTGCGACCTACGTCGATGGGGTCTACATCAGCAGCATCAACGCCTCGCTGTTCGAACTCAATAACATCGATCGCATCGAAGTCCTGAAAGGGCCGCAAGGCACGCTGTTTGGCCGCAACGCGACCGGCGGAGTAATCCAGATCACCACGAAGGATCCAGCGCCCACACCTTCAGCCGACATACAAGTCGGCTACGGCAACTATCGCACGACTACGGCCTCCTTCTACGGCACGACCGGACTAAGGGAAGGCGTGGCGATCGACTTGGCGGCCTATGGCACGAATCAGGGCGATGGCTTTGGTACGGACCTCACGACCGGGCAGCCCACCTTTACGCGCCATGACTTCGGCGCTCGCTCAAAGCTTCTTTGGACTCCGGCCGATGGCACGCGCATCCTTATTGCCGCGGACTACAACCGCGCACGCAACGAGGACGGGCTGGGTTTTCATGCCGTCCCGCCTGGCGTTGGGATCGACGGAGTGACTCGCTACAACGGGTTCTACAACTCGTACGGCGACCCTAACGACCTCTCAGATGTTTCGCAAACAGGTGTGAGCGTTACGGCGGAACAGGATATGGGCGTCGCCCGAGCAGTAAACATCACCTCCTGGCGCAATGTCGTCGGTATGGAGGGGCTCGACCAGGATGTGACACCGCTTGATGTCGTGGGTGTTATGGCGTCGCAGCACGATAGAACGATCACTGAGGAATTGCATCTGCTCTCCAAGGACGGCGCGCTGTTTCCTTGGATTGCGGGCTTCTATTATTTCAACGATTTCTCAGCCTATGATCCATTGACTTTGGAGGGTTTGTTTGCGGCGCCGTTGGATGGGACACAGCTCTGGACCGCGCAGAAGTCGGACTCGTACGCGGCATTTGGGCAAGCGACGCCACAAATCGCAGCCAACACGCATTTGACGTTGGGTGCACGCTATACGGAGGATCAGCGGAGCGTCACCGGATCGACGCTCGGTCTGGCCGGCGCGCAGGCTCTTCAACTCGGCGGCGCATCGCAAAGCACCACCTGGAGAAAACCCACTTGGAGGGCCGCCGTCGATCATCAATTTACTCCGGATATCATGGCCTACGTGTCCGACGATCGAGGCTTCAAAAGCGGTATCTACAACTTATTGGCGTATTCCGCGGCGCCGGTGAGTCCGGAAACGCTGGATGCTTATCAGGTTGGCGTCAAAACGGATCTTGACGGTCATCGCCTGCGCCTGAATGCGGCAGCGTTTTACTACAAATATAAGGACATTCAAGTCCAAGAAATCGAAACTGGAGCAAGCGTGTTGGTAAATGCCGCAGGCGCGAGAATGCGAGGAATCGATGTCGACTTCACATTCTTGCCCATTGATGAGCTCACGTTGCGGGGCGGCTTAGAGAGGATGAGAGGCTATTACACGAATTTTGACGACGCACCGTTCTTCAGCCCCAACTTAGGTCCCAACGGCATAGCCGTTGGAGGCAACACGCAGAACGTGGGCAACGCGGCGGGGTTTGATACCGTGCGAACTCCAAAATCGACCGCCACCATGAGTGCGGGTTATCGGATGCCGGTGCCTGGCGGGATTCTTAATTTTGTCATCAGCGATTATTATAATAGCGGTTTCGCCTGGGACCCGGACAACCGTCTGCGGCAATCGAGCTACGATGTGTTGAATGCATCCGTCGACTGGAAGGTCGCCAGCAATGGGTGGGCCGTTCGGATATGGGGCAGGAATCTGACTAGAACACAGTACTGCGTGTACGAGGCAGCGTCGACCCTAGTCGATGCGTGTTCTCCCGCTCCACCGAGAACCTACGGCATCGCGCTTAGCGCACATTACTAGCTTGAGTGGCCGGACAGGAACAGAGCGCCACATATGAAAGTTGCTGCATTGGCAGGTCGACGCCGGCCAGAATGGAGGTTCGTTGCGCAATGACAGGATCCTCCCAAAGCGACTCTCTTAGCGACGGCGGGAATTCAGAATTGCTGTGGGAGGACGGCGAGCGCCGGTTCTCTCGCATCTGGCGTGGCGATGCTGACGGAAGGCGACAGGCTTACATCGCCGTCCAGCCGGCACTGGAGCAGGCCACCCGCCCCAGTGTCACACGTCTGGCCCACGAGTTCGCATTGCGAGAGAAGCTCGATTCGGCCTGGGCGCTCAGGCCACTCAGCCTCCTGAGCGATCGTGGCGTGCCGACGCTTCTCGTCGAGGACTGCAACGGGCGGCCGCTTGATCGCGTGTTCGCGGTTCCTCTCGAGAGCAAGCGATACTTACGTCTCGGCGCGGCCCTGGCGAATGCGATGGCGCGCATGCACGCCTGCAGCATCGTGCACAAGGACATCAAAGCGGCCAACATTCTCGTGGACGCCGGTGGCGATCGCGTGTGGTTGACAGGTTTTGGTGTCGCGACGCGCCTGCCGCGCGAGCGACAGAGTCCCGAGCCGCCAGAGTTCATCGCCGGAACGCTCTCGCATATGGCGCCTGAGCAGACCGGGCGTATGAACCGCTCGATTGACTCGCGCAGCGACCTTTATGCGCTAGGAGTGACGCTCTACCAGTTGCTCACGGGCACCTTGCCCTTTACTGCGTCCGATCCCATGGAGTGGGTGCACTGCCATGTCGCACGCCGGCCGGAGTCCCCGGCGGCCCGTCTAGCGAACGTCCAGCCGCAGCTTGCTGCAATCATCATGAAGCTACTGTCAAAGGCGCCGGAGGACCGATACCAAACAGCCGCGGGTGTCGAACACGACCTGCGCCGCTGCGTGGCAGCGCTCGAATCTCGTGATGAGATCGACGCGTTCCCGCTCACCGAGCATGATCGGCCCGATCGCCTGCTGATCCCCGAGCGACTGTATGGTCGCGAACAAGATATCGACGCGCTAGTCTCAGCGTTCGACGAGGTATTAAAGGACGGCCGGCCGCGGTTCGTTCTCGTGCGCGGGGGTCCAGGCATCGGCAAATCCTCGGTTGTCAATGAACTGCATAAGGCGCTTGTGCCGGCGCGCGGACTTTTTGCTTCAGGCAAGTTCGACCAGCTGAGCCGCGATGTCCCGTATGCGACTCTAGCGCTCGCTATGCGCGACCTTGTGCGTCCCCTGCTGCTCAAGGCCGAAAATGAGCTGACTGGCTGGCGCGCCGACATCCAGACCGCGTTGCAGTCCAATGGCGCCATCCTGCTCGACCTCATTCCCGAACTGCGGCACATACTTGGAGAACTGCCGCCCGCTCTCGATCTGCCGCCGCCCGCCGCTCGGGCTCGCTTTCATCGAACGCTCAGGCGCTTTATCGGTGTCTTCGCGCGGCCCGAGCATCCTCTGGCTCTGTTCCTCGACGACCTCCAATGGCTTGACGGCGCTACTCTGGAAATCCTGGAGGAATTGGTACTTCAATCCGACGTGCGGCACCTGCTGTTGGTGGGAGCGTACCGGGATAACGAGGTCGACGCGGCGCACCCGTTAGCACGCAAGCTGCAGTCGCTGCGCGACGCGGGAGCGGACACGCGCGAGATCATACTGGCACCGCTACAGCAGGATGATCTGGGACACCTGATCTCGGACGCTCTGCACTGCGCGCCTTCCGAAGCGATGTCGCTGGCGCTGCTTGTGCAAGCAAGGACCGGAGGTAACCCGTTCTTCGCCACCCAATTCCTGCATGAACTAGTGGACGAGAGGGCGGTGCGCTTCGATCCGGGCTCAGGTCAATGGCGCTGGGAGGCGGGCGATATCGAGGCGAAAGGCTACACGGAGAACGTCCTAGATCTCATGGTCGGCAAGCTGGTGCGCTGGCCGCCGCAAACTCAGCAGGCCTTAAAGAGACTCGCCTGCCTCGGCAACCAGGCAAAGGCGTCCACTCTCGCGGTTGTCCATGAATCATCGCTGGAGCAGCTGGATGTCGACCTGTGGGAGGCGCTGCGCTCCGAGCTGATCGTGCGTGTAGGCGACACGATCCGATTTGCGCACGACCGTGTCCAAGAAGCTGCATATGCGCTCGTGCCGACGTCGGAGCGGGACTCGGAGCATTTACGGATCGGGCACCTGCTGCGGGAGCGACTCAGCGATGAAGATCGCGATGAGGCGCTCTTCGATATCGTCGGGCAGCTCAATCGCAGCGCGGCGCTCATCGAGTCGGACAGCGAGCGCGAGGCAGTCGCCGAGCTCGACCTCGCCGCGGGCCTGCGCGCCAAGGCGTCTGTGGCCTACGCTTCGGCGCTCCACTTTGCGGCCCGCGGTGCAGACCTCCTGCCGACCAATGTCTGGCAGCAGCGTCACGATTTGGCCTTCAGGCTGGAAATCCTTCGCGCCGAATGCGAACTCCTCACCGGCCAGATGACTGCGGCCGGGGACCGGCTGGAGGCGATGTCATCACGCGCATTGAATGTAGTCGAACGTGGTGCGGTCACGAGCTTGTTATCGGAAGTCTTTTTCGCCCTACAGCGGCTCGACCTTGGAGTCGGTGCGTGCCTTGGCTTCCTGCACGAGGCAGGACTCGATTTGCCGATTCAGCCGTCGGACGCGCAGGTGCAGGCTGCGTATGAACACGTACGCCGCCTGCTCGAACGGCAGCCGATCGAAGCCCTCGAAGATTTGCCCGCAAATGTCGATCCCGCGGCGCGGGCGATCTTAGACGTGCTGGCGAAGCTGGTCTTCGTCGCCATGCCCTTGGGCAAGAATTTCTTCTCGCTTGTAGTTCTCTCGGGTCTTAGGCTGAGCCTGGAAGATGGCGGCACGGACAGCGTGTGTCTTCTGTATGGATTCGCCGGAATCGTGATCGGCTGGCTCTTCGACGACATCAAGACGGCAGAGCGCCTCACTCTAGTGGGCCGGCGGCTAATCGAGCGCCCCGGGATGCAGCGATATGAAGCATTGGTTCGTCTCGCCTACGGGAACTTTGTCGTATGGACGCGACATATCGCGCTCGCTACAAGCGAAGTTCGCATCGCGCTGGATGTCGCGGAGAGATCGGGCGATCCGTTGACGGCTTCGATGTGCCGGGGAATCGTAGTCTCCCACCGGCTCGCAACAGGCGATCCCTTGGACATGGTAGATGCTGAGGCGGAGATCGGCCTCACATTCGCCCGCAAGATGCACTGGGGCGACCTCGCCAACGTCGCCGACACACAAGCCGCGTTCATCCGCAATCTGCAGGGAATGTCGAAAAGATTCGGGACGCTCGACGATGAGCGGTTCAATGAAAGCGCTATGGAAACCTTCTACGCGAGCCAACCCCACCTCCCTTCCAGCGAATTCTGGTACCTGACGCGCAAATTGCAGGCGCGCTATTTCGCGGGGGAGTACAGCGCGGCCCTTGCTGTCGGAGTGCAACTAGAAGCCATGCTCTGGGCTGGCATTTCCATGATTGAAATGGCCGAATACCAGTTCTGCAGCGCGCTCGCGCATGCGGCCCTGAGTGAAACCGCGTCCGACGACGGCAAGTCGCACCTAAAAGCTGTCATCGGTCTTCAGGGACGACTCCAGACGTGGGCTCGCGATTGCCCCGAGACTTTCGAGAATCGGACTCTATTGGTGGCCGCGGAAATAGCCGGCCTTGAAAGACGGGATGCAGAGGCCATGCACCTGTATGACCGGGCGCAAAGATCGGCCCGCGCGAACGGCTTTGTACACAACGAGGCTCTTGCCAATGAGCTTGCAGCGCGTTTTTACATCTCGCGCGGCTTCGACAAGATCGCCCGAACTTACCTGCGCGATGCCCGGGACGGCTATCGGTCTTGGGGCGCCGACGGCAAGGTCCAGCAGCTCAACGAGCTCTATCCATACTTGCTGGAGCCGGATCCTGGCACCCTTGTGGGCAGCACGGTGCTGGCACCGGTCGCGCAGTTAGACCTTGCGACGCTAACGGGGGTGCTGCAAGCCGTGTCGGGTGAGATCGATCTGGACCTGCTGATCGCTAAGATCATGCGTCTGGCCGCCGAGCACGCCGGCGCCGAGCGCGGGTTGCTGATCCTGCCCCAGGGTGACGGCCATCGCATCGAGGCCGAGGCGCGCACCCGCGGCGACACGGTAACTGTCGACCGGCTCCCGATCGCCCTCAATTCCGAGGTCCTGTCGATGTCCGCGTTGCAGTACGTGCTCCGAACCGGCGAGAGTGTACTCCTGCCGGACGCATCCACAGACCCATCGTTCTCCGACGACGTATATGTACGGGCACACAGGGCGCGGTCTTTGCTCTGCATACCGCTGCTTAAGCAAGCGCGCCTGGTCGGCGTGCTATACCTGGAGAACAATCTCGCCACGGGAGTGTTCACGCCAAAGAGAATGGCGCTGTTGCAGCTCCTTTCGTCGGAGGCGGCGCTCTCGCTGGAAAACGCGCGCCTGTACCGCGATCTTCAAGAACGCGAGGCGCGGATGCGACGGCTGGTTGACTCCAACATCGTCGGAATCGCAATTTGGCATGCAGACGGGCGGATCCTGGACATCAATGACGTGTTCCTGAATCTCATCGGTTACAGCCGCGAGGATTTTACCTCGGGCCGCGTTCGATGGCCCGATTTTGTGGCGCCGGAATGGCACGATCACGACACGCGCGAGCTGGAGATGATCCGTACGGCAGGCGCGGCGCAGACCCATGAGCGGGAGTACATCCATAAGAGTGGCAAGCGGGTACAGGTACTGGCCGGCGGCGCGATTTTCGAGGCGACGCCGGACGAGGGTGTGGCCTTCTCGGTGGACCTGACCGAGCTCAAGCGAGCCGAACAAGCCGCGCGCGATAGCGAGCGCCGGTTTCACGAGGCGCAGCTGCGTCTGACTAACGCAAATCGGGTTGCCAGCGTGGGGCAGCTTGCGGCGTCGATCGCACACGAGATCAACCAACCGCTTGCGGCCATCAGTACGACCGCCACCACCTGTGAGGTTTTATTGGCTGACGAATCGCCCAACCTCGAACGCCTGGGTGCTGCGATCGGGCGTACCATCCGCGATGTCAATCGCGCATCCGACATTGTTACGCGCTTGCGCGCGCTATTTTCCAAGAAAGAGATGGTCGCCGCAAACGTCGACCTGAACGAGGCGACCCGCGAGGTGATCACGCAGATGTCCGCCGGGCTGCAGCGCGATCAGGTAATCCTCCGCTGCGAACTCGCGGAGGATCTGCCGCCAGTCACGGGCGATCTGGTCCAGCTCCAGCAGGTGATCTCCAACCTTGTGCGCAACGCTTCGGACGCGATGATTAGCGTTGGGGATCGAGAGCGACAGCTCCTAATTCGCACCACGTGGGATGGGAAGCGAATCGTGCAGCTCGATGTGCAGGATGCGGGCACGGGGCTCGATGCAGCACTCGCAGACAAGCTCTTCGAACCCTTCTACACCACGAAGTCCGAGGGCATGGGCGTCGGCTTATTCGTGAGCCGCTCCATTATCGAAAGTCACAACGGCCGGCTGTGGGCCACGCCCAACGAGGGACCAGGTTCAACATTTTCGTTTTCGTTACCCCGGGCGATGGGCGATTCACCGGCCGCGCTTCCGTAATTGCAAGGTCGCATATCCCTTCGAGCCCCCACACCTAGAAATTGATGGCCAGCTTGAGCCCTGCAATCACATCGTCTTTCTGTTGCGCTATGCCGCCGGGCTGGTGGATGTACTGAACGTTGGGCCTAAGTTCCAGCCATTCAGCCGTATGTATGCAGTAAAATATCTCTCCCACATACTCCGAGCGCTGAACGCCGGGCGAATCTGGCGAGGCAGCGATATTCAGAGCTTCCATCGCCGCGACTCGGCTATTCACATGCGTCCGCCCCACTGCGATGCCAATGTTATCGGCCGGTCGGGATGGGATTGGACCCGTGTAGAAAATGCCCGTTGCGATTTGGTTGTCGATCGTTGCTGTCCGCCGATCGACGAAGGTCGCGTTTAGAAAGGCGCTGAGCCCTTTTTTTGAGCCCGCAATAGGCGGCACGGTGAGCCGCTGCAGGAAATTGATATAGGCCCCGTACTCGCCGTTGTGCATCAGCGGCTGACCCCCCGCGAGAGCCAAGGCTTGGCCCATCGTATTGCTAACCGCGTCGGGCGCCCTCGAAGAGTTATACCAACCCCCGAACTTGTAGGATCCATCGAGCGCCGCGAAGAACCTTGGCAACCATCCGACCTCGACAGGTGCCACTACACCGGTTCCGCCGGCAGGGTCACCAAGATTTAATCCGTTACGGGTCAACAGATAACTCGGGTTGATCTCGAAGGCGCCCAACTGCACATAGCCAAAATTCGCAAGAGTGGCTTTAAGCCGCGTGCCCCACGGGCCGATCGGCCAGTTGTACCAATAGCTGATGGCGATGTTTCCGGGTGCCGCGCCACAAAAGGTCAGATTCATGAAATCACACGAGAACGCAGCGAAGTCGTTACCCTCTGAAAATCGCCCCACTTTCCAATCCAGCATTCCATTCAGATACTGCTGATCGTACCAAAACTCGGTCCAGTGCCATGTCTGCCCGCGTCCATAGATCTCCTGAACTTCCTCCAAGGAACCCAGCTTGGCATCATTATTTAAGTTTCTGCCGTTTCGATCGGTTATCGTGATTTGGAATTGAGCGTGCTTAAGGCCGATAAGCGTCTGCAGATCAAGTGTCGTCGCAAACGTCCATTGATCGGCATAGCGCCACAGTTCCTTATCTCCACCTCGAACGTTGGTTCCGGTTTCAGAAATGTAGCCGATATGAAAATCAAAGCCCTTGTCGCGTAGCGCGGTGCGAAATCCACCCCAATCCAATGTGAGATCCTCGCTAAATGGCTGTGGCGCACCCGCACGCGAGGCAACGCACCAGAGCATGCTGACGGCGGCGCACGCAACAAATTTAGTGATCATGCTCATTTCGCCGGATTTTCTGCTGCGGCCAGCGGCATTCAGTAAAGATACGGCTCCGATTTGGACCAGATTGAGTGGACTATCGCCGCCGCGTTCTGTGGCGAGGGAACGGACACACGCGCGGCGCGCACTCTCCAATGCTCCCCGATTCGAAAAAGTGTCGACGCCTGCGAACGGCATCGAAGTGTCCGGATCGCCATCTCACGATTCAATCTGCACATGGCAACCTCCTTTCGACATGATTTAGATGAGCAGATGTCAACACGCGGGCGAGGAAACGGCGATTGCACCATGGTGTAGACCAACACTCCCGATGCCTTAGACGTTGGTGCAATCGATTCTCAGTACGCCTCGTGGATCTGGGATTTTTGGTTGCACGCCCGATGCCTGAGATTCACTTCCCGATTCATGGGCGTGTCACCACAGCTGGCGCAAGATGTCTTATCCGGAATGCAGGCATCCATACCCGTCGTAGAAATCATCGGCTTTCTTTGGCCACAGGTTGAAAGCCGCAATGAATACATCGTTGAGTAGATGAGTGGCACAGCTTCGCGCACGGAACCTTGTCAAGTGCGTGTCTAGCAACAAAAAACGCTGCGGCCAACTGCATGCCGAGTAGCGGCGCCAAAATATAAATCCAGAACGACGTCCATTGGTGCGCGGGAACGGCGGATGCCAGACTGCGCGCGGGATTGATGCTAGTGCCTGAGAGCGGCGCCTCAAAGCTGATAAATGCGAACACGAGAATGCCCGCGAATATCCCGGTATACGGTGCAAGGCGCGGTCGGGAGGCGCTCTCAAGGATCGCGAGCATCAATAATGCGGACATGGCTAGTTCGGCGAAGAAAGCCATTATCACGCCGCGCTCGCCAGGCACCGTGGTCACGAAACTCACCGGCGGCGTACTGAACAACTCGCCGCACACGGTCCACACCAAGTAAACTCCCAAGATCCCGCCGGTAACCTGTGCGAGTGTGTACCCGAGCGCATGGCGCGGTGTGATTTTGCCCAGGTACAGGAATGCCAACGTTACTGCGGGGTTCATGTGAGCGCCTGACCTTTTCCCCCAGGGACTGTAGATAAGCCCCGCGGCGGTTGCGCCCATGGCAGCTGCCATAATGACGCGGCGCACATCGGCGTTAGGTATGAAGCGGTGCAGCGGCGATGAAGATGCCTCGAGGAGCGTCACGACTAAGCCAACCGCGAACATGAAGCAGCCCAACGCCCAGGCCTCGATTAGGTACTCCTGCCACTCTCGAGTGCCCGATCGAACGGGGAGTTGGCTCCCCGTGTCGATCAGGCCTTCCGTACTGTCGGACCTTTTGGCTTCCGTTTGATAGCTCAACGGTTGAGTCTCTCCAAGTACTGACCGATCCGGTTCTCCTGGTCTCCCGGCTTATGAAAGCCGAGATCCATGAAGGCCTTGATCCTGGCCTGTGTCGCCGGCCGTTCAACAGAGGCAATGCATGCGTCCCAACCAGCCGACATTTCCACGTCCGCCGGCAAGCTGGCGGCATTCACCAGGCGCTTGGTGTTGGAGATTGCCCATTTGTCGAACAAGCTGATGCGCGTGGCGAGCGCATCGACAAACGCATCCAATTCGGCATCCGGAAGTGATCTGTTGACGTATCCATAGGCCTCAGCCAGATCGCCGCGGATATCCTCGGAACTCATTAGCACTTCCAGCGCACGTGACCGGCCAATCTGCCGCGGCAGGCGCGCCATGGGGCCGCCGCCAGCGACCATGCCAACCCCGACCTCCCACTGCGAAATCAGAGCCTTTTCGCGACTGACGAATGTCATGTCGGACGCCAACAATATTTCACTTCCATTGCCAGTGGCCCGACCGCGGATCTTTGAAATGAATACGACAGGCGCGTGGGTAACTCGCACGAGTATGTCGGGCCACGCTTCCAGTCCCGTAGGTCCCTGGGGCAGGCCGGTCAACTCCTCGAGTTTCACCGTGAAATCGCTATGGTTCAGAAAGAACCCTTCGACCGCGCTGTCGAAGACGACGACCCTGACGTGCTCGTCTCGCTCAATGGCCGTTATGATCTTCCCGAATTCTATGACAAATTCCGGGCCCATCAGATTCAGCGGCGGATTGTCGAAAGTAACTCGCCAATAGTTCGGCGATACTTTATTGAGTCGTAATTGCTTTGCCTTCGTTGCCGGCGCTGTCTTCATTGTCGCGTTCATTGGAAACCTCCTATTGCAACCACACGTGGAAAGGTTGCAGTCTTAGGCCGGCGCGGGGGACTTCGCTATTGCACGTTGGTGTCACACAATGCAATCGGGTCTCTGCGAGATCGGCAGAGCCAGCATTTACGTTGGAGTAATACCATCGTTCAATTCGAACGACACCAAGTCCTGTGCTTCCATTGAGCCCCCGAAGCTAAACCGGAGACTTTCATGACTAAACCCACCCTGTCCTTGGACCTTGCCGACGCCCGACGAATCATCGCAGCCGGCGAACGCAAAGCGGTCGAAATGGGAATTCCTTATAACATCGCTGTTGCCGACGCTGGCGGAGGCCTCATAGCACACGTACGTATGGACGGCGCGTGGCTCGGCAGCATAGATATCGCAATCAACAAAGCCTGGACCGCGCGGGCATTTGACATGCCGACCGATGACCTCTCGCATGTGGCACAAAGTGGCCAGCAAGGATTCGGGATCAACACCACCAACGACTCGAGAGTCGTCATCTTTGGCGGAGGCATTCCCGTCAAACGTGATGGCGTGATAATAGGAGCCGTCGGAGCAAGCGGAGGCAGCGTCAAACAAGACGTCGAGGTCGCAGAGGCAGCCGTCGTGGGCTTTGACGCGATGACAAGCAGCGGCCGAGTCGCCGCAGCCTAAGGGTGCTTGAGCCGTGAATTTTCGATGGCCTTAATAGGCGGGCCCACGATAGAGAGCACGTTAGGCGAAGTCGGGGAACGCCGAGCGCGCGTTGAAATATACTATCGTGGGCCCTAATAGCTAGTCGCCGTTGCGGCTGGACTCGAACAGAAACCAGGTTCGTCGCTCCGTCTCATCAATCCAACTCTCAATCAGGCTTGCGGTGCCGATGTCGCGGTGCTCATCTACCATGTAGTGCACCTCACGCAGCCGCGCCGCTAAATCATGATTGTCTTCGCGCAGCTCCGCCAACATGTCGAGCGGGTCGACGTATTCGGCATCGTTGTCCTTGACACGCTGAATCCGGGTGATGTGTCCGATGGAGCGAAGGGTCGAGCCACCAGTCTTTCTGATGCGTTCAGCGATTGGGTCCGTCATCGCGTAAAGCTGATCCGCCTGCTCATCGAGGAGCAAATGGTAGTCGCGGAAATGCGGTCCACTCATGTGCCAATGGAAGTTCTTTGTCTTCAAGTACAACGCGAAGACATCCGCGAGAATGGCATTCATGCCGCCCGCAATATCTATCGATGCCTTAGATCCCAGATCTGTCGGGGTGATAAGCGCAGACCGCCGTCGCTGCGCCAAGCTATCGCGAGATTGTGGCTGTGCCTCGTTAGTGTTCATTCGTAAGCGCCTCCGACTCAGTGTGTGGATGGTTGTCATCGGCATCGACTTGGATGAACGGAGGTGACGAAGTGTCGGTCAACAGGTCTATCAGCATGCTGACGAGCGCTGATGCGATCAACACTAGGCAAGCGATGGTCAATCCGATCATGAGGAGCCCATTCATCGCCAAACCTCGCCATTGTTCATAGACAAGTGTTCCGGGCCGGAAAGCAGAAAGTCTTTGGGGTTTGAATAATTCTGCCGGAAACCACGCCCCTGCTCGGATTCACTGCATAGAAAGTCCGCGATTCGGGCCACCGATTGCGGAGAGTTCAGTCCGCTCCAGCCGCTGCGACAGACGCCAATGACGCGTTGCCTGAACGCAGGTGGGTGCCAGCGCAAGGCTCTGAGTGTGGACTTTGCGGCCTCTCGATTGAGCGACGACGGTACATCGCATTCCTCGCCGGCAATCTCCGCCGCCTCGGATAACCTTGCAAGCGTGTTGGCAATCCCCGGCCAGTGCTTGGAAATGTGGGCTGCGAAGACGCCGGCGTAACCGATCATGATGCCGGAAGCCACCAAGGCACCGTGAGATTTGAGATGTCGCGCGACCCAAGCAACCGGACGACGAGCAAATCCGTCCGCGCTAAGGCCCCTACCGAATCGCGGCTGGCTCACAATCAAATAATTCTCATCGACTCCATCCTCCATATCCAGCATTCCGAGTGTCAAGACTCCCTCTGGGACGCCCGGTAACGCCGATAGCGCATGGCGGATCCCACGAGCCAAGATCCATTCGTCCGCCACGTAGCACCTTGCCGGTAGAACTGTGACGACGCTCGAAGGGGATCGCGTAGCCACTGAAAGAATGGCCGCCGCCGAGGACAGATGAGACGCCCATCGGTTATCGCCGATGAAACGCCGGTACGGACGAACAAGCCAGACAGACGGCTCCCACATATCTCGGTATTCCTCGAGCGCCGTCAGCATGATTTGTGAGGCTGGGGCGATTGAGGCCGCGCGGTGTAGCGCCCGCTGTAACGGCGTGGCTTCCCCGCCAAAGCGGCAATATTGCACCGGCGATCGATCTGTAGCAGATCCCAACGGCCAGCCAGGCCCATAATCATCAATGACAATGCACCAGTGAGCTCTAGACACGTCAGAATGGCTCAACACGGATTGTTACCTCCAATCACCCGGTAGTGCTCTGCGCGCATTTCGATATCCGGTTTGTTGACTGGCGTGTGGCTCATGAAGGGGGATGAGACCATTCCCCGCGCTGCATGTTGATTGCACGTTGGTGTTACTCGATACCTTTGTATCGAGTCGCGCGTTTGCATCGTCAGAGTATGTCCCACCTTAGTGCAATATCTTGATCACTCCGTAACTGATCTGATGACCTCAGAGTATTTTGAATCGCGGCCAATTGAATCCGGAGAGCAGTTATGTCAGTAATTCCGTCAGCATCAATTCGGAACTGGTTCTTCGCTATCTCGAGAGCCATGGGCGCGTTTAGCTTAGGTCTGCTCGCCGTCCCCAGCTACGCTCAGGCGGTGGCGTCCGCTAATGTCGATGGCTCCGTTTCCACGCCGCGACAATCAGCTCCGGGGGACGCCATCCGGCCGTTCACGTTTCGTGCATCCGATGAGGCACTCGCGGATCTTCGCCGGCGGATCGACGCGACGAAATGGCCGTCGAGGGAACTGGTTACGGATGCATCACAGGGTGTGCAGCTTCGGACGATGCGTGAACTCGCACGCTATTGGCAAACAGATTACGACTGGCGCAAATGCGAAGCCAGGCTAGACGCATTGCCTCAATTTGTGACGACTATCGACGGCGTGGACATTCACTTCATTCACGTTCGCTCAAAACATCCGAATGCGCTGCCGGTCATTATTACGCATGGTTGGCCCGGCTCGATCATCGAGCAGATGAAGGTCATCGATCCGCTGACGAACCCCACGGCACATGGCGGCAAAGCATCGGACGCCTTTGACGTTGTCATTCCCTCGTTACCGGGACACGGCTTTTCAGGGAAGCCCACCGCGCTTGGCTGGGATCCCGTTCGCGTTGCTCGCGCCTGGATTGTGCTCATGAAACGCCTCGGCTACCGCCGATATGTGGCGCAGGGCGGCGATTGGGGTAACGCGGTCACGGAACAGATGGCCCTGCTGGCGCCTCCTGAATTGATCGGCATCCACACCAACATGCCCGCCACGATTCCCGATGAGATTGCCAAGGCGCTTCAGGCGAACGGACCGGTGCCGGCCGGACTCTCAGCGGATGAGAAGTATGCATACGATCAACTCGATTTCTTCTACAAGCACGGCCTCGCTTACGCCCAGGAGATGAGTAACCGCCCGCAGACGTTGTATGGGATCGAGGATTCACCGGTCGGACTCGCCGCTTGGATGCTCGATCACGACGCTCGCAGTTACGCACTCATCGCACGCATCTTTGCAGGGCAGCCTGAAGGTCTTACGCGAGACGACATCCTCGACAACGTCACGCTCTACTGGTTGACGAATACGGCCGTCTCTTCGGCTCGTCTCTATTGGGAAAGCAAACTGCCATTTTTTG
>Ga0210402_10002176_pt1 | contig 19299 bp, 10 predicted proteins | sample IncBWC7MmetaG_FD_161055 | JGI IMG/M metagenome (GOLD analysis project Ga0210402, IMG submission 161055) | Forest soil microbial communities from Barre Woods Harvard Forest LTER site, Petersham, Massachusetts, United States - Inc-BW-C-7-M | ecosystem: Environmental > Terrestrial > Soil >... | reverse complement strand
GAGCCAATTCCTCGAAACCTTCGTTGGCTAAGGCGTTGAGGAGACCGGCGCGATCCGGATAGTGACGATAGACTGCCATGGGGGTAACCCCCACAGCTTCGGCAATCCGGCGCATGGTTACGGCCTCGGCGCCTTCGCGATCCAACAAGCGCCGGGCTGCAGTGGCAATTTTTTGAGCAGTAGGGGCCGCAGGCATGTATACAGCGTATACCACGGATGTATATGATGTATACTTTTTATGAGGAGGCCACCGGGACGATAAATCTGAAAGGCATGGGGGTTGGTGCCGGGAATCCAGCACCTGGCGGCAGTTATTGCGTGAACGCTTCCGGTAATTGTATCCCTCGGCTGCCGGGAGCTTCCAAGATCGGCCTTACACCGATGGGGCTGATGGCCTGAAGCTGTCTAAAAATATTTCAGGTTCAGACGCAGTCCGAGCGGCTGGAAGTCTCTCCGAAGATTGGATTACGGGGTAGGTTGCGCGAGCCGGGTGAGCAGCGCCTGGAAACGAGCATTAGAGCGCATGCCATCGAACGCGGGATCGACCTTCAGGAAAATGACGGCGTTCGAGCGGTCGTTGTACGCTTTTTCGAGCCATGCGAGCGTCTTGTCGTCCTCCTGCAAGCCGGCGTAAACCATCGCGACATAGAACGGCGAAACGTAACGAGTCTTTGAGCTTTCGTTCATCTGGACGAGGATTTTTTCCGCTTCCGGTTTGTTGCCTGCGGTAGCCAAGGCGTGACCTAGCGCCCCGAGCATGGCCGGGCTGCCGTGCGAGATACTGACCGCTTTTTGCAGCTCACTGATGGCCTGCGCGTAGCCGCCCTTGTGCTCGTACGCTTGGCCCAGGACGGTGCGCGGCAGCGCGAAATCCGGGTCCATTTCCAGAGTGTTTCGCAGTTGTTCGATCGCCTGATCGTACTGGCGTGCCATATATAAGCGCCAGCCAAGACTGAAATTCGTGCTTATGGAAAGTGGATCGAGGTCGCGCGCCCGGTTCATCTGGAGAAGGCTCTCCGGGATGCGCCCCATGGCCATTAAATACAGCGAATACCTTTGGTAGGCCGTGGCATAGCCGGGGTTGAGCTCGATGGAGCGCTGGAACCCGGTCGAAGCGGCATTCCAGTCCCAATCGTAGTTGAAACGAACGGTGGCGAGAGACGTCTGGGCTTCGGCGAGGGAAGGGTCGAGTTCCAAGGCTTTGAGTGCAGCGTTGCGAGCCTTGGAAGCCACTTCCTGAGAGGGCACATCGCCGATAATGGCGGAGCCGATGATGCTGTAGCAATCGGCAAGACCCGCGAACGCGAGGGCGTAGCGCGGTTCCTTTTCTGTGGCGGCCTGGAAATATTCGATCGCCTTCCGGAGTCCCTCCTCGGATCTCTTGTTCCAATAGTAGCGGCCTTTCAGATAGTCTTCGTAGGCTTCGGCGCTCACTGGCTTGCTGTTGGCGAGCAAGCGCTGTTCTTCTGGGGTCAAGTTCACGCGGATTTCATTCGCAATCGCGGTGGCCACCCGGCTTTGCAGGGCCAGCACGTCGTCGATGGGGCTCTCGTAGGTTTCCGCCCACAGATGGCGGTCGGTCGAGACCTGCACCAGTTCCGCGGTGATGCGGACGCGATTGCCGGAACGCAGGACCGTGCCTTCGATGACTGCATCGACGTGCAGGTCGCTCGCGATTTCTGAGAGCGTCTTGTGGGTTCCCTTGTAGCCCATGGCGGAGGTCCGCGAGATGACGCGCAGCTGGTGAATTTTGGCGAGGTGCGCGGTCAATTCGTCGGTCATTCCGTCGGTGAAGTATTGCTGGTCCTTGTCTTCGGACAAATTCTCGAAGGGCAATACCACAAGAGACTTGATGGGAGCACCTCGCAGATCGACAGCCGCGCCGGCCCGCACAAAATGGAGAGTCACGAAGGCGAAAAGGGCGGTGGCGAAAGTGAAGAGTCCGGCGATGAGCAACGTCCGCCTTGTGAACGTCAGCGGCGAATTGGTTTTCGATGACGGGACTACTCTTTCGACGGAGGTGGTCACCAGAGAATCATTCTCGGGCGGCCGGTCGGTTCCGGAATCTGCTCTCCGCGCGTCGACGGGAGGGACTTCTTCCACCTGTGCGATGAAGCGATAGCCGTGGCGCGGCAACGTCTCGATGAAGCGGGGATGATCCGAGGAATCGCCGAGGGCTTCGCGCAGCCGCATAACGGCCGTGTTCAAACTGTGGTCGAAGTCAACAAACGTGCCCTCGGACCACAGGCGTTTGGTAAGTTCCTCGCGGGTGACCACCGCGCCTCGCTCCTCGAGGAGAATGGAGAGAATCCGGCAGGGTTGCTCGCGGAGGCGGACTCTGCGGCCCTGCTTCCACAGTTCGCTGGTTTGCAAATCCACTTCAAAGACGCCGAAGCGGACCAGCTTGGAAGGCTCCGTTTTCATTTGACGAACCCCTGCGCCTGAGTCGGAGTATATCCCCAACGGTTTCGCGCTCCAAGGCCGGCGTGTCTACCTGCTGCAGTAAGTTCTTTCGTTTGAGCGCATCGCCGTGTTATCGAGAAATGCTGCCGATGTTATGCATTGAGCATTGTAATGCTTCGCTCGAGAGCGAGAGAGTGCCGACACGCCAGCGCAAGCGATCGGATGGAGGGCGCCCCGGATTCAACGGATTTGAACAGGCGAGGTGGCATTTGACCGGAACTACGGAGTCGTTGGCACGCAAGGCGTTGGTTGCTGGACCGCTGCTTGCACTGAGCGTGTTGCTGGGCTGCCCGGCGCAAGCGGCTACGGTTCCCTTGAAGCGGCTTGGAGAAACTGCACTTCCTGGATTTAGTGGCGATTTCGATCACTTCGCGGTCGATGAAACAGGGAACCGGCTCTTCCTGGCTGGCGAGGATCACAAGACGCTCGAAGTGTTCGATCTGAAGACCGGGCGCCGGTTGAAGAGCATCGATGGCTTTGGTGCGCCGCACGCGATTTTTTATCTTGCCGACTCTGATCGCATCCTGGTGACCGACGGAGACTTGGGTATCTTGCGCGTGCTCCGGGGCCAAGACTATTCCGAGGAATCTCGTGTTGAAGGGCTGGCCGGGGCGGACTCTGCGCGCCTTGATGAGAACACCCGGACCTTATATATCGTAACGGGAGGCAAGGACGTCCCTCTCGATCATTCCTTTGTAGTCGCGGTGGACTTGCGTACCAACAAGAAGTTTGGCGAGATTCGCATTGAAAGCAACCACGTGGAAGGTCTGGCGCTCGAGAAGTCGGGTTCTCGGATGTTCGTCAACCTGACTGATAAACACGCCGTCGCGGTGATCGACCGCAAGAAGATGAAGGAGACGGCGCGATGGCCGATTGGTTCTGAAGCCGACAACTCGCCGATGGCGTTTGACGAAACGCACAAGAGACTTCTGATCGTCTGCCGCAAGCCGGGGACGCTTCTCGTCATGAATTCGGATGACGGAAAGATTGTCGCGCGCATGCCCGCGGCCGAACGGTCCGACGACATCGCTTTCGACGCTGCCCGAGGACGCATCTACGTTCCGGGTGGCGACGGGTGGATCTTTGTTTTCAAGCAAAACGCGGCGGACGAATACGAACTGCTGGCAAGGGTCGAGAGCGCTCCGGGCGCAAAGACCTGCTTGCTCGTTCCCGGGATCAGCCGTTTCTTCGTGGCGGTATCGCCGGGCGACACGAAAGCGGACGCAAAGATGTTCATGTATCAAGTCGAACCGTAAGGTTGTGCTGGTGCGTGGAAGGCAACGTCCGAGGTTGGCAAATGGATCGCGGTGGCCTGGGGAGATCTCAATGACTGTGGATAACGCGCAGAGCAAGAGAAACATGGTCCCAAGAATCTTTCTAGCCGCACTGCTGCTGTTGTTCGTACCGCTGACGCAGAGTGTCGCACAGGAGGCGGGCGGCACGATCGTTGGCACGGTGACCGACACGAGTGGGGCGGTGGTCGCGGACGCTGCGGTGACCATCAAAAACGCTGCGACGGGCCTGGGGCGCAACTCGACCACGAATGCCGATGGCTTATACAGCGCTCCTAATCTGATTCCGGGAACTTACGACATTGCCGTCGCGGCGCGCGGATTCTCTACCGCCGTGGTGCACGGCGTGGGCCTGCTGGCTGGTGATCGTCGGGAAGTGAACGTGTCGATGAAGGTGGGGCAGGTCAGCGACCAGGTGCAGGTTACCAGTTCCGAGATTTCGGACGTTCAACTGGCGTCTTCTGAAGTACGCGGGGTTGTGGATTCCCATACCGTGATCGAATTGCCGCTAAACGGGCGAGACTGGACCTCTCTGACACTGTTGGAGCCCGGAGTCTCGCAGGTGAGAACGCAAAAGGCTCTGGGAGTAAGCAACGACCGGCCGAATAGGGGTTTGGGCACGGACGTAACCATCGGAGGCAACCGTCCGCAGGGAAACAACTACCGTCTGGACGGCGTGAGCATCAACGATTACAGTTCGGGCGCGCCGGGCAGCGTCACGGGCGGTGTCCTGGGCGTCGACGCGGTGGCTGAGTTTTCCGTGGTCACCAGCAACGCGCCCGCCGATTACGGCAAGACTTCGGGAGGCGTAATCAACGCCGCGTCACGATCCGGAACCAACGGGTTTCACGGTTCCGGCTACGAGTTCATCCGGAACAGCAAACTGGACACGAGAAACTTCTTCGACACGGCGCAGGACGCTTCAGGAAACCTGATCGTTCCTCCGTTCAAGCGGAACCAGTTCGGGGCGAGCGCGGCAGGCCCGGTCATCCGGGACCGCACCTTTTTCTTTGGCGACTATGAAGGACTGCGCCAAAGCCTCAGCCAGACGAACACGATTACGGTGCCATCCGCGAACGCCCACCAGGGAATCCTGACGACGGGCAATGTCACTGTCGATCCGGCAGTCGTTCCGTTCTTGAATCTGTTTCCCCTTCCGAGTTCAGGGGCAACGGGAGATACCGGGACGTTCAAATTTATTGGCAAGCAGGTCACCAACGAGGACTTTGCCACAGTGCGCATCGACCACAGACTCTCTGAGTCCGACAACCTGTTTGGCACGTATGTTTTCGACCGGGGCGATCAAAGCAATCCGGACGCCTACAATTTCAAACTGATTGGAAACCATTCGAGCCGGCAAACCTTCGCTTTGGAGGAGTCTCACATCTTCCGGCCAACTCTCGTCAACACGACAAGATTCGGATTCAACCGTGACGTGGTCATTGCGTTCACCACGTTGTCCGCAATCAATGCTGCCGCTTCCGATACGAGCCTGGGATTCAATCCGGGCTTGCCGGTGGGCATTATCACCGTGGGTTCGGGCGTGACGCAATTTTCAGGAGGTCTTGGCGCGATTTCCGCGTATCGATTCCACTACAACTCGTTCCAGGCCTACGACGACCTCTTCTGGACGCGCAACAAGCACTCCTTGAAGTTGGGCTTCTATGCCGAGCGTATCCAGGCCAACCAGTTTACGCAAGGCGCGAGCCCGAACGGCTTCTATACGTTCGGTTCTCTTTCGAATTTCCTGCAAAACATTCCCACCACGTTTCAGACCCTGCTCGGATCGTCGCGGACTCCGCGCGACCTGCGGCAAGGCGTTTTCGGCGGATACACTCAGGACGACTACAAGATCCGCCCCCGCCTGACGTTGAACCTCGGGCTTCGGTACGAAATGGCGACGGTGCCGACCGAAACGGCCGGCCAGCTTTCGACTCTGGTCAACTTCACAGACACCACGCCGCGCCTGGGCTCCCCCTACTATTCAAATCCCACGCTGAGAAACTTCGCTCCCCGTGTGGGATTTGCCTGGGATCCGTTCGGCGGCGGAAAGACCGCGGTCCGCGGGGCCTTCGGTACTTACGACGTGCTGCCTCTGCCGTATCAGTTTCAGCTCCTGACGCTGCTTTCCGCTCCCTTCACCGAAGGGGCGAGCACGCCCGTCGTGGCCGGAGATTTTCCGTCAGGAGGATTTGCGAAGGCCAGCCAGGCCACGAACCTTCGGAACGCGTTTGTGGAGCAGGATCCTCACCGGAGCTACGTGGAGCAGTGGAGCCTGAATGTCCAGCGCCAGCTTCCGAGCAATCTGACGGTGACCGCGGGTTATGTAGGTTCTCACGGCGTGCATTTGCCGTTTCACGCTGACGAGATCAACGACATACAGCCAACGCTCACGGACGCAGGCTTTCTATGGCCGGGGCCGGGACAAACCGGAACACGACTCTTTCCGAACCTTGGCGGCCAGGTAAGTACCGTGCAATGGTCAACATCGTCGACCTATCACGGCCTGAATCTGTCGGCCATCCGGCGCCTCACGCATGGGCTTCAATTCCAGGGTTCGTACACGTTTTCGAAAAGCATCGATACCGGCTCGTCCGGCATAGCGGGCGACACTTTCGGAAATTCCGTTTCGAGTCTTCCCTTGTTCGATCCGCGTGCCCGGCGGGGCTTGTCCGACTTCGATGTGCGGCATGTCGGAGCGATCAATGCCATCTGGCTGGTGCCGAATCCCGCGAACTGGAACGAGATTCCGAAATGGTTCGGTTCCGGCTGGCAGCTGGGGGGGATCTATACGGTCACGAGCGGATTGCCGTTCACCCCGACGATCGGCGGCGATCCGCTGGGTCTGCGGGGGGCCGACTTGTACGCATTTCCGGACCGTGTACCGGGATGCAATCTCGTCAACTCCAACTTCAAATCCAACGGATTGCACTACCTGAATCTCGGGTGCTTCACCCTTCCGGTAGCCCCAGCAGCAATGGCGGCGTCCTGCAAGGCGTTTGCGGGCGCGGCCACGCCAGCGCCTTCCGGTGAAGTGTACTGTGCGAACTTGCTTGGAAGCGCGGGCCGCAATATCGTGGAAGGGCCTGGCCTCGAGGACTTTGATTTTTCCTTGTTCAAGAACAATCCCATCCGTCGAATTTCGGAGACATTCAACATCCAGTTCCGCTGGGAGGTGTTCAACATCTTCAATCACGCCAACTTCAATCCCCCGGCCCCGGGCGCACGGCAGGTCTTTGCCGTGTCGGGGGCCTTGAACAACGCGGGTTTGCTCACGAGTCCGACGATTACGTCATCGCGCCAGATGCAGCTGGCTCTGAAAGTGGTGTGGTAGGGCGCTTCGTTTCAATAGTGCACCGCGTAGTCTTAGAAAAGGAGAGTCTCGATGAGAGCTTTGAAGAACTGGAAAAACGTGTTGCTGCTGTCCTTCTGCGCCGTGCTGCCGCTTATGGCGTCGGGGCAGGAAGCGAAAAAGATCTTCGCGCAGCAACTGCTGGATGCGACGCTCGGGAAACACAAGGAAGTGGTCATCATGGCGATGCACGTCACGCCTCCGGGTAAAGCCGACAACGTCATCATCGCTTCGAACATCGGCCGGATCGGCAAGAAAGCGGATGAAGACGACCTGCGCGTAATCCACACCGGGAAACCGAATCTCGAAGTGAACAAGACGGGCGACCATTTCGAGGTAGAGCTCGTCCTCGAGGATCAATCCGGCAAGACCATCGGCGCCGTGGGAATCGTCTTCATGAATGAGAAGGGCAAGGAAGCGGAGTTTCAGAAGAAGGCCGAGCAGATCCGCGACGAAATGAAACAGCAGACCCCGACCATCGAAAAGCTCTTCGAACCGACCGAATAGCTCCTGGCCGTTTCCGCCAGGACGAGTGCTTGATTCCGTGGTCGTTCCCGCGTCTAAGGCGCGCAGCGATTGTTCGAACTATTACCGCACAGCTCATTCCACTGGTGCTCGAGATGAACGTGACTACAACTGACCCGGTGATGCCTTCCGATCGCGCTCTACAGGCACAACGGGAGTCTCCCGGGCGGAACACGAAAATCTGGTCGGTCGTGCGCGTCTCGAGCGGGAACTTTCTCGAAATGTACGACTTCATGGTTTTTGGATACTACGCAGCGGCTATTGGCCAGGCCTTCTTCCCGAGCGGCAGCGCGTTTTCCTCACTCATGCTGTCGCTCATGACGTTTGGCGCGGGATTCTTGATGCGTCCTCTCGGCGCCATCGTACTGGGCGCGTACACCGACCGCCATGGGCGCCGCGCGGGGCTGCTCCTCACCCTGACGCTGATGTCCATTGGCATCTTCTCCATCGCGTTCATGCCGGGCTACGCAACAGTCGGTTTGCTGGCGCCCATCCTAGTATTGCTTGGACGGCTTCTGCAGGGATTTTCGGCGGGCATGGAGCTCGGCGGAGTTTCGGTATATCTGGCGGAGATTGCGACGCCGGGACACAAGGGTTTCTATGTCAGTTGGCAATCGGGTAGCCAGCAAATCGCGGTGGTGTTCGCGGCCTCCATCGGCGTGTTCCTCGGCTCCGTGCTGGCCCCGCCGCAGATGACGCAATGGGGATGGCGCATTCCATTGTTGCTCGGCTGCCTGATCATTCCTTTTCTTTTCCGCTTGCGAAGGTCGTTGCAGGAGACGGAAGAGTTTTCGGCAAGAAAGCGGCGTCCCAGCGTGCCGGAGATTCTGCGGTCGCTGACGAACAATTGGGGAGCGGTGATTCTAGGGACGTTGATGGTCACCATGACCACGGTGTCGTTCTACATGATCACCGCGTACACGCCAACGTTCGGCAACTCAGTATTGCATCTCGCGAGCAGCGACAGTCTGATCGTTACGTTGTGCGTCGGAGCCTCGAATCTTTTCTGGCTTCCCATCATGGGCGCGTTCTCCGACCGCGTCGGACGGCGGCCCTTGCTGGTGACCTTCACCGTGCTGATGTTGCTGACAGCCTACCCCGCCATGCTGTGGCTCGTGCATGCTCCTTCTTTTTCCAGACTGCTGGTGGTGGAGTTGTGGTTCTCCTTCCTGTTTGGCAGCTACAACGGAGCCATGGTGGTCTTCCTGACGGAAATCATGCCGCCGGAGGTGAGGACTTCGGGATTCGCCCTCGCCTACAGCCTGGCGACGGCCATCTTTGGCGGTTTTACACCTGCGCTGTGCACCTACCTGATTCACGTTACGGGAAACCGCGCGATTCCGGGTGTGTGGTTGTCCTTTGCCGCGGGATGCGGACTGATCGCATCACTCTTGGCGAAAGAGCCTGCGCTTCTCGAGAAACAAGCGGCCGAGGTCTAGGAGCGATTCGGCGCTGCGGCTTTTGGTCCCGGGCTTGAACTGCAGCTCTCGCCGAACGCCAGGGTTTTCCATGTGAGCCTCATAAGCCACAAGTTTGCCGGACCTGGCGAGAGATCGAGCTTTGCGGATTATTGCGGCACCCGCTTTAAGTGAAAACCAATCGGCGGATGGCGAGAGAGCTACTTCCTCCCGGCGACCAACGCCACAAACATGAGCCTAACTGACCCCAGTTTGTTTTTGTGGCAAAGTAATGTCCGATGGCCGAACCCGAAAACTCCACAGCCGACGGGCGCGTCGCGTTTCGGTATCCGAGTTTTGTGCTTTTCCAAACGGCGCGCTTCTCGATCGTGCTTGCCAACGAGATGCAGTCGGTTGCGGTCGGCTGGCAAGTCTACGAAATCACCAAGCGGCCGCTCGATCTCGGGCTCGTGGGACTGGCACAGTTCCTGCCAGGGATCCTCCTGTTTCTCGTTTCGGGCCATGTGGCCGATCGCTACGATCGCCGCAAGCTCATACTCTGCTGCTACGTCGGCTTCGCCGTGTGCTGCGGTTTGCTGCTGCTCTCAACAGGGCGGAGTGTGCGCTCGGTTTATTACATTTTCGCGGTTCTCATTCTTTTTGGCGTGGTGCGTTCCTTCACCGGACCAGTCAGCCGCGCGCTGCTCCCGCAACTGGTTCCTGAAGAGCATTTCCCGAATGCCGTTGCCTGGGCTTCCACCACTTTCCAGGGTGCGGCCATCCTGGGACCGGCTTTGGGCGGAATTGTCTACGCACTTTTTCGGGGTCCCACAGCCGTTTACGTCTTGGCCGTGATCCTGGCCATCGTCGCTGTGCTCTGCACCATGCAAATCAAAACGCAAGCGAAGCCCCGCTCGCGTGAGCCCATCAACCTTACAACGGTCTCCGCCGGACTTCGCTACATCTGGCGGGAGAAACTGATTCTCGGCTCCATCTCGCTGGATCTATTCGCCGTCTTTCTCGGAGGAGCGGTCGCTCTTTTGCCCGTCTACGCTCGCGAAGTTTTGCTGACGGGCCCGTGGGGCCTCGGTCTGCTCCGTACGGCTCCCGGAGCTGGCGCAGCCGCAATGGCCATCCTCTTGGCGCATCGGCCAATCCGGCGCAAAGTCGGCCTGATCATGCTGTGGTGCGTCGCCGGATTTGGCTTGTTCACGATCCTCTTCGGCCTCTCCCACAGCCTCATTCTTTCCTTGGTCGCACTGTTTTTTGTTGGCGCCACAGATATGGTCAGCGTGATTGTTCGCGCCGTGCTCATCCAAGTCGCCACGCCTGATGAAATGCGCGGACGCGTCAACGCCGTCGACATGGTGTTTATCGGTGCTTCCAATGAGTTCGGAGAGTTCGAGTCCGGCCTCACCGCACAATGGTTCGGCACAGTACCTGCCGTTGTGCTAGGCGGAATTGGAACGCTGATCGTGACGGCAATTTGGGCGTGGCGCTTCCCGGAGCTCAGAAATGTCGAGCAGATCCACGCGTTACCCCGTACGGCGGTGACCGTTCCGGAATTGCCCACCTCGGAGGTTTCCGCTGATCAGTGAGCCAGGCGCTGGAAGCCGCCTTAAGGGTGTGTCTTTGTTGGCGCTGCGACGCTAGTGGGAGCGGCATTCTGGGCCGCCAGCGGGCTGATCAGCGCCGTTTTCACCGAAGCTGGTATCTTGTCCGAATTTGCCAGCAACAGGCTTACTTCCCAAATCTGCGTTTCCGTTAGACGCCCTTTGAAGCCCGGCATCCCCGTCAACCGAATGCCGTTTTCTACCTTCCAATAAGTTTCGGTCGCCGGATCATCCGAAACGCCCATGCCGTGGAACATCTGCGGGGGCGGCGGGAACATGCCCTGCGCAATGAAAGTCTTCGGCTGGTCGGGCAGCCCGTGACACACCGCGCATTGTTCCTTGTAAACTTCCGCACCGCTCAGATAGCTCTTTTCGTCTGCAGCCACCGGCGATTGCGGAATATTTTGCTTTCCTACGCGCGCATCAATGGCCATATGCGCAAGTTTCATCTCGAAGGGCATGGGCGGATCTGTCGTTGCAATGGGTGCCCGTCCCGTTGAGAAATAGAAGTAAACAAAGCACGCGAGCAGCACGATTGCGAGCAGGACCCCGAGCAGTACTCCCTTTAGCATGTCTCTCTTCACCCGCCTTTACCAGAATCCCGCTCACTCTTCCAAGGCTCCGGAAGAGAGTCGGGACCGATAGTGTAAGCTTTCGTCCACCCTGGTGCACACTGGAAATATCGCGTTTGAGAGCCCACCCCAACGGGCGCCACGGTTTCCTAATGGTGTGTTCCCCACAGGGCGTTCCCCCCGAATCGAAGGCTTCGTAACCATTTGCCCCCAAAAACCGTCCAATCTATGCGCAGGCTGTCTTTTGCGGTAGGCTCAAAGGGTTGGCGGGGAACCCCCCAATGCGTGCCCCCTACTGCCTCGCCTCGGCAGACTCACTCGCAGCGTCGCTTTTACTAACAGGAGAGAACGGATGGGCCACCTCAACTCTATAGACCTTCCCGAACCGGGTACGCGTGATTCCGCCGCGGCACCGCCCGCCAAGGCCAAGAGCCGCTGGTGGCTCTGGATTGTCATCCTCGCCGTCGTCGCCATAGGCATCTGGTATTACCGCGGACACTCCACGAGCGAAGCGGGCGCAACAGCCGCTCCAGGCGCCAGCGGGAAGGGAAAAGGGGGCGCAGGCGCCGCGGGAATGACCGTTCCGGTCGTGGTTGCTACGGCGCAGAAGGGCGACCTTCCCGTCTATCTCATTGGTCTCGGTTCCGTTGCGGCTTTCAACACCGTAACCGTTCGCAGCCGCGTCGACGGCCAAATCGTTAAAGTGAACTTTACTGAGGGCCAGTTCGTTCACGCAGGCGACGCGCTCATTGAAATCGATCCCCGCCCCTACCAGGTGATGCTCGAGCAGGCTGAAGGCCAGCTCGCCAAAGACCAGGCGCAACTCCACGACGTACAAGTCGACTTCGAGCGCTACACACTTCTCTTTAACGAGGGTGTAATCCCCAAGCAGCAGGTGGATACCCAGCAAGCGCAGGTCGGCCAATTCCAGGGCGCGATCAAGGCGGACCAAGCCACCATCGATAACGCAAAATTGCAGCTCGTCTACGCGCGCATCACCGCTCCCATCAGCGGCCGCGTAGGATTGCGTCTCGTCGATCAGGGAAATATCGTGCACGCCTCGGATACGGCTGGGCTTCTCGTCATCACCCAGCTCCAGCCCATTTCCGTCATCTTCACCTTACCGCAGGACCAGCTCCAGCAAGTCCTGGTCAAACTCCGTGGCGGCGGACAGCTTCCCGTCGAAGCCTACGACCGCGATGACATCACCAAGATTGCCGACGGCAAACTCGCCACCATCGACAACCAAATCGATCCCACCACCGGCACCTACAAGCTCAAATCCATCTTCTCCAATGAGAAGAACGTCCTCTTCCCGAATCAATTTGTGAACGTCCACATGCTCGTCGACACCAAGCGGAATCTGATCATCGTTCCCGCCGCGGCCATTCAGCGCGGGCCTCAGGGCACCTATGTTTATGTTGTTTCGGGCGGCGACATCGTGAACATCCGGACCGTCACGATCGCACAAACCACCGGCAACAACATCGGTATCAGTTCCGGAATCAATCCCGGCGATGTGGTGGTGATTGATGGCCAGGACAAGCTCCAGGACAATAGCAAGGTCGTTACCAGCACCTCCCCAACCGGTGGCGCGGGACGCGGCGCTTCGGGGCAACCCGCCGCCCAAACAGCCGCCCCATCCGGCACGCAAAGCGGCAAGAAACCCAACAATCCTGCGAGTACCCAGTCTGGAGGAAAGGCTCGATGAGTCCGTCCCGGCCGTTCATTTTGCGGCCTGTCGCGACCACCCTCTTGATGGTCGGCGTGCTGCTCGTTGGTTTCGTAGCCTACCGCCAGCTTCCTGTTTCCGCGCTTCCCCAGGTCGACTATCCGACCATTCAGATCCAGACCTTCTATCCAGGAGCCAGCCCGGACGTCATGGCTTCTTCCGTCACCGCTCCGCTCGAACGCCAGTTCGGCCAAATACCCGGCCTCAACCAGATGACCTCTTCGAGCTCCTTTGGTAGCTCCATCATCACGCTGCAATTCAATCTCGATCTCAACATCGACATTGCCGAGCAAGAAGTCCAAGCGTCCATCAACGGCGCTTCCAATCTTCTCCCGCAAGGGCTCCCGAATCCCCCTATCTACAGCAAAATCAATCCCGCCGACGCCCCCATCCTCACACTTTCTCTCACTTCAGATTCTTTGCCGCTTTCCAAGGTCGAAGACCTCACAGACACGACGCTCGCTCAGAAAATCTCGCAGCTGACAGGTGTGGGCCTCGTCAGCATCAGTGGTGGCCAGCGTCCCGCCGTCCGCATCCAGGCCAATCCCACCGCGCTCGCTTCCTATGGCCTAAGTTTGGAAGACTTACGCACCGCGCTTAGCGCGGCAAACGTCGATCAAGCCAAAGGCACCTTCGATGGCCCTCATCAGGCCTACACCATCGGCGCCAACGACCAGCTCATCTCCAGCGACAGTTACAAACCCATCATCGTGGCCTATCGCAATGGCGCTCCGGTGCGGTTGACGGATGTCGCCGCCGTTTTCGACGGCACGGAAAACACCAAACAAGCCGCCTGGGCCAACAAAAAGCCTGCTGTGATTCTGAATATCCAGCGCCAACCCGGCGCTAACATCATCGCTGTCGTTGATCGCATCGAAAAACTCCTTCCGCAGCTTCAGGCTGCGCTGCCTGCCTCGGTGAAGATCGATATTCTCACCGACCGCACCAGCACTATTCGCGCCTCCGTCGAAGACGTCGAATTCACTCTGGTACTGACCATCGGCCTGGTGGTCATGGTCATTTTCCTTTTTCTTCGCAGCCTGCGCGCTACCGTCATTCCGGCGCTGGCTGTGCCCCTCTCGATTGTCGGCACTTTTGGCGTGATGTATCTACTCGGCTACAGCCTCAACAACCTCTCCCTCATGGCCCTCACCATTTCCACCGGCTTCGTCGTCGACGACGCCATCGTCATGATCGAAAACATCAGCCGGTACATCGAAGAAGGCGAATCTCCTTTGGAGGCTGCGCTGAAAGGTTCCGAGCAGATCGGCTTTACGATTATTTCCCTTACCGTCTCTCTCATCGCTGTGCTCATTCCTCTGCTGTTCATGGCCGATATCGTGGGCCGTCTCTTCCGCGAATTCGCTATCACTCTCGCTATCACCATTCTTATTTCTGCCTTCGTCTCTCTCACCCTGACTCCCATGATGTGCGCGAAACTTCTTCGTCATCAGAGGGAAGAAGACCAGGGCTGGTTTTTTCGCAAATCCGAATATGCCTTTAATTCCGTCATCGCCTTCTACGGACGCACCCTGAAATTTGTCCTGCAGTACCGCAAGATCACACTTCTCGTCACCATTGGTACCCTTGTCGGCACCATCCTGCTCTATATTTACGTTCCCAAAGGCTTCTTTCCCGTCCAAGACACCGGCATCATTTTGGGCGTTTCCGAAGGTGCGCAGAACACTTCTTTCGCTGCCATGGCCCAGCACCAGCAAGCGCTCGCCGACGTCATTCTAAAAGACCATGCCGTCGAGAGCCTCTCCTCCTTCATCGGCATCGATGGCACCAACACCACGCTCAACAGCGGCCGTATTCAAATCAATCTAAAGCCGCTAGCGCAACGCGACGCCAACGCTTCCGATGTCATCCGCCGCCTCCAGCCCGAACTCGCCAAAGTCGACGGCATCTCGCTCTTCATGCAACCTGTTCAAGATCTCACCGTCGAAGACCGCGTCAGCCGCACGCAATTTCAATACAGCCTGGAGGACGTTGACGCCAAAGAACTGGCCTACTGGACGCCCCGTTTCATCGACAAACTCAGCTCTCTCCCCGACGTTCGCGACGTCGCCAGCGACCAGTTGAACCAGGGCCTGCTCGCCACCCTCACCATTGACCGCGACACCGCCTCCCGCCTCGGCGTTCTTCCCGCGGACATTGACAACACGCTGTACGACGCCTTCGGCCAGCGCCAGGTCTCTACCATCTTTACCCAGCTCAACCAATATCACGTCGTCATGGAAGTCGACCCCCAGTTCCAGCAGAATCCGGATGCCCTGAAACACATCTACGTCAGATCTTCCAGCCTTCAGCAGGCGAATTCCGGATCCACCGTGAACATTTCCTCTGCCGCGCAAGCGAACATCACTTCGGGTCCCAATACGCAAGTTCCTCTCAGCGCCTTCACGCGCTTCGAGCCCGGTGCCACCGCGCTGGTCATCAACCATCAAGGGCAATTTCCCGTCGTCACTATCTCCTTCAACTTGGCCCCCGGCGCGGCTCTCGGCGATGCCGTCAACGCCATCAACAAAGCCAAAGCTGAGTTGAATATGCCCGCCAGCATCCAGGCGACTTTTCAAGGTACTGCGGCGGCCTTTCTCAACTCGCTCGCCAACGAGCCGATTCTTATCCTTGCCGCCCTCGTCACCGTTTACATCGTCCTCGGCGTCCTGTACGAGAGCTATATCCACCCCGTCACTATTCTCTCCACGCTTCCTTCCGCCGGCGTCGGCGCTATCCTTGCCTTGCTCCTCTTCCGCATGGAGTTCAGCGTCATTGCCCTGATCGGCATCATTCTCCTCATTGGCATCGTCAAGAAAAACGCCATCATGATGATTGACTTCGCTCTGGAAGCCGAGCGCAAGGAAGGGAAGGCCCCGCTCGACGCTATTTACGAAGCGTGCCTGCTGCGCTTCCGTCCCATCATGATGACCACCATGGCTGCACTCCTGGGTGCCTTGCCGCTAGCCATCGGCAGCGGTGTGGGCTCGGAATTGCGCCGTCCTCTGGGTATCACCATCGTCGGCGGGCTCCTCCTGAGCCAATTGCTCACGCTTTACACCACGCCGGTCGTCTATCTCGCGTTCGATTGGCTGGCTCACCGCTTCGAAGCTCGCGTCGGCAATCCCGTCGAGCAGCCAGCCCACGGAGACTAAGCCATGATGTCCGCTAATTTCTCGGCTCCCTTTATCCGCAGGCCGGTGGCCACGTCACTGATTACGATTGCCATCGCGCTCTCCGGCGTTGTGGCCTTTCGGTTTCTCCCTGTCTCCCCTTTGCCGCAAGTCGACTTCCCAACGATCAATGTTAGCGCCAACCTGCCCGGAGCAAGCCCCGAGACTATGGCCTCCGCGGTGGCCACACCTCTGGAGCGGCAATTCGGCCGTATCGCCGGCGTAACGCAGATGACTTCCTCGAGCAGCCTCGGGTCGACCAACATCACTCTCCAATTCGATCTCACGCGCGATATCAATGCTGCCGCTCGCGACGTTCAGGCCAGCATCAACGCCTCGCGGAGTCAGCTTCCGGCGGATCTTCCGGGCCAGCCCAACTATCGCAAAGTCAATCCCGCCGACTCCCCCATTCTGATTCTTGCTCTCACCTCGGAGAATATTCCCCCCGCCCAGATTTACGATGCTGCCGATTCGATCCTGGCGCAGAAGCTCGCACAGGTCCAGGGAGTAGGACAAGTGCAAGTTTGGGGGAGCTCCAGCCCCGCGGTGCGTGTTGAAGCCAATCCTTATCAGCTCAACAGCTACGGCATCAGTCTCGAGACCGTTCGCGCTTCGCTGCAATCGGCCAACGCCGATCTTGCCAAGGGTTTCCTTTCTGACGCGCAGAAAACGTGGGCCATAGCCGACAGCGATCAGCTTTTCAAGGCCTATGAATACGAGCCGCTCATCATCGGCGGACACACCGGCGCCCCTGTGCGCCTGCGCGATATCGCGGAAGTGACGGACTCAACCGCGGATATTCGGAATCTGGGTCTTTCCGGAGGTCACCGCTCCATACTTCTGGCCGTCTCCCGCCAACCTGCGGCGAATATGATCGAGACCGTCGACCGCATTATGGTTCTTTTGCCGGTGCTGCGCGCGTCCATCTCGCCTTCCCTCCACCTGAGCGTGGCTGTGGATCGCACGACCACGATTCGCGCTTCCGTACACGACGTCGAAGTCTCGCTGCTGGTTTCCATCATCCTGGTCATCCTCGTCGTGTTTGCCTTTCTCCGAAGCACTTGGGCGACAATTATTCCGAGTGTCGCCGTTCCACTGTCGCTCATCGGGACCTTCGGGATCATGTATATGTGCAACTACAGCCTGGACAACCTCTCGCTTATGGCGCTGACGATCTGCACCGGGTTCGTGGTGGACGATGCCATCGTGGTTATCGAGAACATTACCCGTCACATCGAAAACGGCATCAAGCCTTTCGAAGCTGCCATGAAGGGGGCCAGCGAAATCGGCTTTACCGTGCTTTCGATGAGCACTTCCTTGGTCGCTGTATTCATCCCCATTCTGTTGATGCCGGGCATTGTCGGACGGCTCTTCCGCGAATTTGCCGTCGTTCTCAGCGTCGCCATCAGCGTTTCGCTTTTCATCTCCCTCACCACCACGCCCATGATGTGTGCGCGTTTCCTGAAACATGAATCCGGACGCCACAACTGGATTTACAACTTCTTTGAAGGCGCTTTTAACTGGTTTCTTCACCTCTACGATGTTTCTCTCAAGTGGGTCCTGCGCCGTCAATTGCTGATCCTTGGAATGACCTTCCTTACGGCGGGAGTCTGTGCTTACCTATTTTTCCACGTGAATTCCGGCTTTTTCCCGCAACAGGATACCGGCCGCTTCAGCGGCAGCATTCAGGGAGACCAGGATCTATCCTTCGCCGCGATGTCGCAGAAGATGCGCGTTTTCTCGGAGATTGTGCTGAAGGATCCGGCGATAGATACTTTGACGGCCTTCGCTGGAGGAGGCGGTGGCGGCGGCAGCAGCGCGCGCATGTTCGGCCAACTCAAGCCCCTCAGCGAACGGAAAATCAGCATCGACGAGGTGATCGCCCGGATACGAAAGGCCACCTCAAAGGTTCCGGGAGCCGCGCTTTATCTCCAGGCCACCCAGGATCTTTCTGTCGGCGGCCGCTTCGGCGGTGCGCAATACCAATACACCTTGCAAGCGGACAATCTCGATGATCTCAAGCATTGGGCCCCTATCCTCCAGCAGCGTCTGGCGAGGGTCCCGGAATTGCGCGATGTCAATTCCGACCAGCAGATGCACGGCCTCGAAAGTTCCATCGTCATTGACCGTGATACCGCTGGCCGGCTCGGTGTCTCCATGACGGCCATAGACAACACCCTCGGTGACGCTTTTGGTCAGCGCCAGGTCTCGAACATTTACCAGGGTCTGAATCAGTACCATGTGGTGCTGGAGGTGATGCCCAGCGCGCAGCAGGGTCCCGAAGCGCTCAAGTCTATCTACGTGCCGGCCTCCGGCGGCAAATTGGTTCCGCTGAGTGCATTTGCCCACTATGAGCCCTCCAACACGGCGCTTTCCGTGAATCACCAGGGAATCTTTCCGGCGATTACGCTCTCGTTTAATCTGGCGCCGGGAGCTTCTCTGGGGCCGGCCGTTCAACACATCCAGGAGGCCACCCGCGAAGTCGCCATGCCGCCGACTGTGCACGCCACGTTCCAGGGCACGGCTCAGGCCTTTCAAGACTCCCGCGCCTCGCAATTTCTCCTCGTCATCACCGCTCTTATTGCCGTGTACATTGTCCTCGGTATCCTCTACGAGAGTTTCATCCACCCCATCACGATTCTTTCCACGATACCCTCGGCCGGCATCGGCGCCATTCTCGCCATTAAGTTCGCCGGATCCGATCTGAACATGATTGCACTGATCGGCATCATTCTGTTGATCGGTATCGTCAAGAAAAATGCCATTCTCATGATTGATTTTGCCGTTCAGCTCGAGCGCGAGGAGAAAATCCCGCCCTTGGATGCGATTTACAAGGCTTGTCTGTTGCGCTTCCGACCCATCTTGATGACCACCATGGCTGCCCTGTTCGGTGCGTTGCCTCTCGCTTTGGGCACGGGCGTCGGTTCCGAGCTTCGCCGCCCGCTCGGCATCACCATCATCGGCGGCCTCATCGTCAGTCAAATGCTCACGCTCTTCACCACGCCGATCGTCTACATCTACATGGACCGCCTGCAGTCATGGCTTCAAGGCGTCCGCAAGCACGGCCAAGCACCCGCTCCCGTTGCGGCCCAGGCCGATTAGTCCCACCTGCTGGCGCTGCCCGAAAAGCTACTCGCTACAAGGGCGAAATACCCGCACAGACACAAAAGGGCCCCGCCG
>Ga0210402_10002174_pt1 | contig 19308 bp, 17 predicted proteins | sample IncBWC7MmetaG_FD_161055 | JGI IMG/M metagenome (GOLD analysis project Ga0210402, IMG submission 161055) | Forest soil microbial communities from Barre Woods Harvard Forest LTER site, Petersham, Massachusetts, United States - Inc-BW-C-7-M | ecosystem: Environmental > Terrestrial > Soil >... | reverse complement strand
TTCGCGTGGCTAGCCACTTGCTTGAATAAGCGGCTTGTTTGGCACAGGAAGCATCGTTTTGTTCTTCATGATGGTTACTGCTACGTCTTTTTCTATTGGTGCTAAACAGGGATATTGTTTCATGATAATTTGGCATAAAATTCACATATTATTGCTATAGTTATCTCAACCCACCAACTGGAAGTTGGCAGCTTGAGTTTACCCTTTTCTAGAGTGGTAATCTTTTTTGTCTGGTACAGAGTACCGGTCATGGTAACACGACCTAGTGCTTTTACACGGCAAGGTGCTTCTATAAAATTTAGTATCAATTTTTGACAATTCTTTCCTTTTTTGATATAAGAGCCCATTATTCTACGAGTCTATGTTTACGAAAAAATTGTCTCTTGATTGTAGAATCAGGAGGTAGCTTGGTCTTGGAGGCGAACTGTATGGCTAGGGTCTGTCAAATAACCGGAAAAAAACCCATGGTTGGTAACAATGTGTCTCACTCTAATCGCAAGACTGGGCGCCGTTTTCTGCCTAATTTGAAGCATCATCGCCTCTGGGTAGCTGCTGAAAAGCGTTTTATAAAGTTAAGAGTTAGCTCCCATGGCTTGCGTATTATTGAAAAAAAAGGGATTTCTGAAATCATCTCTAGATTGCGGGATCGTGACGAAAAAATTTAGACGTACGGAGTAACTCGTTATGCGTGATAAAATTAAACTAAAATCAACCGCTAGTGCTTATTATTACACCAGTACTAAAAACAAAAAATCAACGCCGCAGAAGTTGGAGTTTAAGAAATATGATCCCGTCACTCGTAAACACGAGCTCTTCCGGGAAGATAAAATAAAGTAAGCGCTCTTAACGCTCAGGCCGCAACAGCGGAAATAAAATAACATCCCGAATGGAAGGCGAGTCTGTAAACAGCATGGCCAGGCGATCAATGCCAATTCCTTCACCTGCCGTAGGTGGTAGGCCATGTTCTAATGCCGTTATGTAATCTTCATCATAGGCCATTGCCTCGTGGTTGCCTTGCGCTTTTGTTATGCTCTGCTCTTTAAAGCGACTGGCTTGATCGTCGGGGTCATTTAGCTCGGAAAATCCGTTCGCTAATTCACGGCCCGCAATATACAGCTCGAACCGATCTGCTATTTTTGGATTTTTATCCTGGCGACGGGCCAAAGGAGAAACATCGATAGGATATTCCGTGATAAAAATAGGACCTTTCAGTTTTTGTTCCACGGTTTCTTCAAAGATTGCAAATTGTAGTTTTCCAATAGAATCACTGATCGGGATCTCGATATCCTGTGCGATCTTTTGTAATGAATTGAGTCGTGTTAGCTCACTTAAGTTCCATTGTGGATTAAATTCGAGTATAGCCTCTACTACACCTAACCGTCTGAATGGTTTCGATAGATCGTAAATTTCACCTTGATAACTTAATGCTGTACTTCCCAAGATGGCCTCGGCGAGTTGGCGAAGCATAGTTTCCGTTAAGTCCATGAGATCATGATAGTCGGCATAGGCTTGGTAGAATTCCAGCATAGTAAATTCCGGATTATGCCTTGTTGAAAGACCTTCATTGCGAAAATTACGATTAATTTCATAAACTTTTTCAATTCCACCAACGACTAAACGTTTCAGGTATAGTTCAGGCGCCACACGCAAAAATAATTCTAAATCCAAGGCATTGTGATGCGTAGCAAATGGGCGAGCTAAAGCGCCTCCTGGTAATACATGCATCATCGGAGTTTCAACTTCGACATAACCTGCTGTATTCAAGAATTGTCGAATACCGTTGATTAATTGAGAACGAATTTGAAAAGTTTTGCGCGCTTTTTCATTTGTAATCAGATCGAGATAGCGCTGCCGATAACGCTGTTCCTTATCTGAATCAGAAAGTCCATGAAATTTGTCAGGCAGTGGTCTTAACGACTTGCAAAGTAGGCTAATTTCTTGCACTTTAACCGATAGTTGCTGGGTTTTAGTCCTAAATAACAGGCCTTCCACACCAACGATATCGCCTAAATCTAAATCCTTAACTTTTTCGAACACATCAGATGTTACATTATCTTTTTTAATATAAATTTGTATTCTTCCTGACATGTCCTGAATATCGATAAAAACTGTTTTACCCATATCTCGTTTCAACATGATCCTGCCCGCTAACGTCACTCGCTTACTTTTATCGCTCAGTGCATCCGCATTATCGTCCGCATAATCGACAAGCAAATCCCCCGCCAAACTATCACGACGAAAATTATTGGGATACGCATTGCCTTTTTCACGTAAGGCCGTCAGTTTTTCTCGGCGCTGTTTTAATAAATCATCCAAACTATTTTGCGTTACATTTTCTTTTGTCATGTTAAAGTGTGTTGATAATTGGAACTAATAGACCTCTTTTGAAACGTGGTAATGTAGTCAAGTTCATTGTTGAACACCTGGCTACGGTCCTCATTTACTCGCAGTAAACTCCGGTCCTCGCCAGTCGTTCGCCGCGAACTTGACTACATTTCTGAGTTTCGAAAGAAGTCTATTGTTGAACACCTGGCTACGGTCCTCATTTACTCGCAGTAAACTCCGGTCCTCGCCAGTCGTTCGCCGCGAACTTGACTAAATTTCTGAGTTTTGAAAGAAGTCTAATACACCGTTGCGATGTTGACTACGCGGCTCATTTACCGCGAGTAAACTGCGCTGCTCGCCAACATCGCGCCTCGTCTTGAAGCAAAATTTCTAATTTCCAGAGCTGCTCTTAAGTTTATTGCTACAAGGGGATATATTCTGACTGGTAGCGTGCGAGCCCCGAAAAAACGCAATAGACCTCTTTCGAAACGTGGTAATGTAGTCAATTTCATTGTTGAACGCCTGGCTACGGTCCTCATTTACCCGCAGTAAACTCCGGTCCTCGCCAGTCGTTCGCCGCGAACTTGACTCCATTTCTGAGTTTCGAAAGAGGTCTAATGTAAAAATTTTTAAGTTCACTCGTACTTAAATACGGATATATTCCCTCCATGCAATCGGGTACTAACACTTGCCACTTTTTGATAGTATTGTCTCTGCTATCCGCACAATCTAATTGTTTCATCTTCATTTCATCTCCATCTGGATTAAAGAAGAAGCCCCATTTTCTCATGCGCCAAAGCTGTTGATATCTTGCTTTTATCAGAGGTTCTACTGTTTCAAGCTTCTTTTTTAGTATAGTGGATAATATAGGGACGGGACATTTATCCAAATATTCTATCAAATGATTAATGTGGTTCGGACTAACGATTTGCGCTAGTTCATTGGGGTCCCGCTTTAGAAAAGTATAAATGGAACAAGCGCCCCGGTAAATTTTTTGATTCATTATCTTTGAGGTGGTATTCCACATATCTGATAGCTCGTTTGATAGCTCGTCATCTTCTGAGAAATCTTCAGGTTTTTGTGCATCAGGATTTTGTAATAGCATATGTGCTATCAATTGACCAATAACGTCGAGATCACCGTGCCAAACGGCCCACCGTACGGCCCACCCTAGAAGCAAATTTTGATCAGCTCCGTTTTGTTCTAAATGTTGAACCAGTTCCCAGCGCGGGTTTCTACCAAAATTCTCACGCAACAGATAGGATAGTGGCGTATGTCCATTCTCATCCGTGTAATTAACAGTCGTAGATGTTGTCAGTATTTGTACTAAATGTTGAATCAGTTCCAAGCACGGGTTTCTACCAAAATTCTCATGCAGCAGATAGAATAGTGGCGTATGTCCATTCTCATCCGTGTAATTAACAGTCGTAGATGTTGTCAGTAACTGAATTACTTCCAGCGATTTTCTGGTCCATATTGCCAGAAACAGCGGTGTTTTTTTATCGATAGTGACATTATCCGGGTTGGCTCCTTTTAGCACAAGATATGCAACCAGTTCTTTTAGTTCTTGGTTGTTTCTAAGGTGGCGCTTGACCTGAACTCCGAAGTGTAATAGCCCCGGACCCCAAATTGCCAAGTGTAATGGCGTCAAACCATCCATATTAGGACGATTAATAGTATGGGGTGTTATCAGTAGTTCGATAACATCCCGTGATTGCATTGCTCGTATTGCCAAAGAGAGTGGCGTGTTCCCTTCTCTACAAACAGCCTCGAGATCGGCTCCGTTTTTAACTAATTCGTTGATATTTTCGAAGGGGTGGTTATGCAGTATTGCACAGTGTAATGGTGTCATCCACGCATGATTAGGGCGATTAATATCGAAAGGATTGATATGTTGTTTGATCTCATCCAGCGAGTGCCCATTCTCTATTACCTGCAGCAAGCGCGATTCTTTTTTATTTGTTAATGGCATACTATCTCTCCTAAAATGAGGGTGTATTAGACTTCTTTTATGCAGGGCCTGGCACAGGAACCATTTGTATTTGGAATTGATTTAAGCATATAATCCAACCGTTTGTAATTCCAAAATTGTCTAGGCTTATCTCAGTGGCTAAACGACCGGTTAATCTGAATTTATTGACCCTGCGCTTTCCCATAACGGCGGTTGCTTCTATTTTGCATCGCGTCTCTGGTTTTATTTTGTTTTTACTGATACCTGTATTCTTAGGATTGTTCGCTATCTCACTTAAAAGTCCTGAAGGATTTTTTGTTATCCATCGTTGTTTAATGCATCCATTGAGCAAATTTATCCTCTTAGCCATTGTGCTTGCACTTTTCTACCACTTGCTGGCCGGTATTCGGCATTTATTGATGGATATGGGTATAGGCGAGAATCTGATTCAAGCACGTTTTAGTGCCGGACTCGTGATGGCGGTTGCTGTCGTGTTAACGGTGCTGATGGGAATTTATTTATGGTAAAAGAGCTGGTTAATGTCACCAGTTTGACCGGTAATGGTTTGCGTGATTGGCTGATACAGCGCATGACCTCTCTCGTTATGCTGGTTTATATTTTTCTCCTATTGTCATTTATTGTGCTGCATAAACCGATCGACTATATGGTTTGGAAAGGATTATTTTCTTGTACGGTTGTGCGTTTGTTGAGCAGTTTATTTGTACTGAGCTTAGTTTGGCATGCTTGGGTAGGCATGTGGACACTGACTACCGATTACCTTAAGCCGTTTACTTTGCGGTTGGGTATACAAACTGTCATTATTATTGCGTTAGTGCTCTACTTGATTTGGGGTTTGGCTATTTTTTGGGGTCATTAATTTATGCCAATACCCGTTTATACATTTGATGCGATAATCGTTGGTGCGGGTGGCGCCGGCATGCGTGCTGCACTGCAGTTGGCTAGTTCCGATAAAAAAGTTGCACTTATTTCCAAAGTGTTTCCCACTCGTTCACACACGGTTTCTGCTCAGGGAGGAATCACGTGCGCCCTAGGTAATGCGCACGAGGATGATTGGCGTTGGCATATGTATGATACCGTGAAAGGCTCGGACTACTTAGGTGATCAAGATTGTATTGAATATATGTGCAAAATAGGTCCTCAAGCAGTTTATGAGCTAGAGCACATGGGTTTGCCATTTTCGCGTATGGATTCAGGAAAGATTTATCAACGTCCTTTTGGTGGGCAGTCAAAAAATTTTGGTGGTGATCAGGCCGCACGTACCTGCGCAGCAGCCGATAGAACAGGCCATGCTTTATTACATACACTCTACCAACAGAATCTAAAGGCAAAAACAAATTTTTTTAATGAGTGGTACGCGATTGACCTAGTAAAAACCAGTCAAGGGCATATTGCTGGTTTAACCGCATTGTCAATTGAAACTGGCGAGGTAGTTTTTTTTCATAGCCGTGCAACTATTTTAGCTACTGGCGGAGCAGGACGTATTTTTCAGTCGACTACGAACGCGTTAATTAATACGGGTGATGGAATAGGGATGGCCTTGCGGGTGGGCTGTCCGGTGCAAGATATGGAAATGTGGCAGTTTCATCCAACAGGCATCGCAGGTGCTGGCGTATTAGTGACCGAAGGCTGTCGTGGCGAAGGCGGCTACTTAATTAATAAACATGGTGAACGTTTTATGGAGCGTTATGCGCCTCATGCTAAGGATTTAGCTTCTCGTGATGTGGTGGCGCGCGCCATGGCCTTGGAACTTCGCGCCGGTAATGGCTTTGCTCCTCAGGCGTGTGATTATTTGAAATTGAAGTTAGATCACTTAGGCGCTGATGTTATTATGAAGCGTTTACCAGGTATACGTGAGCTGGCTATGACGTTTGCACATGTCGACCCGATTACCACACCGATTCCTGTCGTTCCCACCTGTCATTACATGATGGGTGGATTGCCGACTAACATGCACGCGCAAGTGCTGACGGTCGATAAGCAAGGCCGTGACCAAGTGGTTGAGGGTTTGTACGCAGCGGGTGAATGTGCCTGTGTGTCGGTGCATGGTGCTAATCGTTTAGGTGGTAATTCATTATTGGATTTAGTTGTGTTTGGCCGTGCGGCCGGTTTACAGGTAGAACAGACATTACAGCAGGATTTGCCTTTACAGCCGGTAACTCCAGATGAATTAGAGAGTGCCTTAACACGATTGAATCGTTGGAATAACACTACTAAAGGAGAGAGTGTAGTTGAGATTCGCCATGCCATGCAGAAGAGTATGCAGATCGATTTCGGTGTTTTTCGTACTGAGCAGTATATGCGAGCAGGGTTGGTCAAGTTGGCGGAATTGAGAGAACGTTTGCAGCAGGCGGCATTAACCGATCACAGTCGAGTGTTTAATACAGCTAGAGTGGAAGCCTTAGAGTTAGATAATTTAATGGAAGTCGCTTATGCGTCAGCTGTTTCTGCGTTAACACGTCAAGAAAGCCGTGGCGCACATAGCCGTGAAGATTATCCAAAACGTGATGATGAAAACTGGCTAAAGCATTTGTTGTATTTTACTAAGGGTGCCGAGATAGCTTTTAGAGCAATAAATAGGAAGCCTGGGAGTATGGCACCGATAGAGCTTGAAGAAAGAACTTACTAATATATAGACGTTGTGTTGTTTGGATAAATGCCATGAGATTTATACGTTTAGGTTAAATTATGCAATTTTCTATTTACCGTTACGATCCTGAGAAAGATAAAAAGCCCTATATGCAAGAGTATACACTTGCACTTGAAGCAGGTGGAGATATGATGCTGCTCGATGCCTTAGAAGCATTGAAGGATCAGGACCAAACACTTGTTTTTCGGCGATCTTGTAGGGAAGGAGTGTGTGGATCCGATGGAATGAATATCAATGGTAAGAATGGTTTGGCTTGTATTACGCCACTCTCCTCTTTAAAATCACCTGTCGTCATAAGACCCTTATCGGGTTTACCCGTAATACGTGACTTAGTGGTAGATATGCAGCCTTTTTATAAGCAATACGAAAAGGCCAAGCCCTATTTGATCAATGACAAGGAACCTCCTCCAACAGAGCGTTTGCAATCCGTTGAAGAGCGCGATCAGTTAGATGGCCTCTATGAGTGTATTTTATGTGCTTGCTGTACCAGTGCGTGTCCTTCCTATTGGTGGAATCCGGATAAATTTTTAGGTCCTGCTGCCTTGTTGTGGCTTTGCCGTTTTTTAGTGGATAATCGTGATACAGCAAGAGAGCAGCGTCTTGCTGAGTTAAATGATCTGTTTAGTTTATTTCGTTGTCGTACCATCATGAATTGTACCAGCGTATGTCCCAAGGGTCTTAATCCAGCCAAAGCGATAGGCCATGTTAGGACTATGTTGCTACAAGAAGAAATATAAAATAATGTAACTAAGATTTTTAGGGGTAGAACTTGACACGATGAGCGAGTATGTAAAATCCGCGCTTGAAGGTTTGCGCACAGATTCTTATTTATTTAGTGGAAATGGCTCCTATCTAGAATCACTATACGAACAATATCTACATGATCCTAGTCAATTAAGTAGGGAATGGCAAACCTACTTTAGTCAGGTCGTTGATAAGCAGCATGATGTTTCTCATGCCGATATTCGCACTTATTTTACTGAATTAGCTAAGCATCCTGTATCACAGGTAAGCGATGATAGTTCGGAAGAGATGTGCAGGCTATTCAAAATAAACAAGCTCATAGCCGCCTACCGCCGTTACGGTCACTACCACGCTAATCTTGATCCGTTAGGTATGGCTCCTAAACGAGAACTTCCTGATTTAAGTTCAGAATTTCACGGTTTAAGCCATCAGGATTTGAACCAAGTCGTACATCTAGCAGGATTATTCAATTTACAGACCGTTTCTGTGCAAACGGTGATTGACATGCTAAAAAAAGTTTATTGTGCTTCAATAGGATTTGAAACACAGCATATAGCAGATGCCAAGCAACGTGTTTGGTTGCAAGAACACATCGAGTCTGTAGAAGGTAAGCCAAAATGTTGTAGCGATACTAAAAGGAGTGTTCTCAAAGGGTTAATACGGGCAGAAGGCTTAGAAAAATATTTAGGTAATAAATTTGTTGCACAGAAGCGTTTTTCCTTGGAAGGAGGGGATAGCTTAATTCCATTACTGAATGAATTAGTGGTCAGGGCGAGCGTGCAAAACATTCAAGAAATAGTGATTGGCATGGCGCACCGTGGTCGCTTAAATGTTTTGATTAATATCCTTGGCAAGTTACCCAGTAAATTGTTTGAAGAGTTTGAGGGTAGGGTAACGCAGGAAAATCGTTCGGGTGATGTGAAATATCATAAAGGCTTTGCGGCGGATGTAAAAACCGATCGAGGTGCGTTGCATATTGCCATGGCTTTTAATCCTTCGCATCTGGAAATGGTTAATCCCGTGGTTGAAGGTTCTGTGCGATCGCGTCAGGAGCGTCGAAGTGATGTGGTCGGTAATCAGGTTTTACCATTATTGATTCACGGTGACGCTGCATTCTCGGGTCAAGGTATTGTTATGGAAACATTAGAGCTTTCACAAACCGCTGGTTATGAAACGGGCGGCACGTTACATATTATCATCAATAATCAGATTGGTTTTACGACTGATCCACAAAATGCACGATCGAGCTGGTATTGCAGTGACCCTGCGAAAATTATCGATGCTCCTATTTTTCATGTGAACGGTGATGATCCAGAAGCAGCGTTATTTGCCTTGCAGCTAGCGTTTGATTTCCGCCAAACCTTTCAGAAAGATGTAGTTATTGATTTAGTTTGTTATCGTCGGCATGGCCATAATGAAGCGGATGAACCGGCAGCAACTCAACCTTTAATGTATCAAGCTATCAAGCAATTGGCGACGGTTCGTGACCAATATGCAGACCAATTGGTCGCACAAGGCATTACAACAAAAGAGGAATGGCAGCAATGGAGTGATGCTTATAGAAGCCAATTAGATAAAGGGGAACCGGTTATTGATTGCTTCTCCACTGAGGAATACAAAAATTCTTATCGAATTGATTGGCGTCCTTACAAATATCAAAATTGGTGGGATGTTGTTGAAACAGGTGTTGATTCGCGATGTTTGAAAGAACTGGCAACGGCTTTGGAAACGTTGCCGACGGGATTCACTTTGCAGCCGCAAGTCGCTAAGATCATAGACGATAGACGAAAAATGACGGCGGGACAACTCGCTTTGAATTGGGGTTATGCTGAGATTTTAGCGTATGCGACTTTGCTACAACAGGATTATAGTGTACGTATTTCCGGCCAAGACAGTGGTCGAGGCACTTTTTTTCATCGCCACGCCGTTTTACATGATTTTAAGACCAACCAAGTGCTGATTCCTTTGTCGCACATCGCAAAGTATGAAAAAGCTTTTACGGTCGTTGATTCAACCCTTTCTGAAGCAGGTGTGATGGGTTTTGAATATGGTTATGCCATTTCAAATCCCAAGAGCTTAGTGATTTGGGAGGCGCAATATGGTGATTTCGTCAATGGTGCACAAGTTATTATTGATCAATTCCTAAGTTCTTCAGAACAAAAATGGGGGAGACTGTGTGGTTTAGTTTTATTGTTACCACATGGTTATGAAGGTGCTGGACCCGAACATACCTCCGCACGTTTAGAACGGTTCTTGCAACTTTGTGCGCAAGATAATATGCAGGTTTGTATTCCGACGACACCGGCGCAAATCTTTCATCTGTTGCGACGACAAATGTGCCGTCCTTATCGTAAACCTTTGATTGTAATGACGCCAAAAAGTTTGTTACGTCATAAACTGGCTGTATCTTCATTATCGGAACTCGCAGAAGGGTATTTTCAGAATCTAATTCCTGAAATAGATGAACTCGACGATAAAAAATTAAAACGTGTTATTCTATGCAGCGGCAAGGTCTATTACGATTTGCTAGAACAACGTCGGGCCAAAAAAATAAATGATATTGCGCTTATCCGTATAGAGCAGTTATATCCTTTTCCAAAAATAGAACTTATCGATCTTTTAAAATCTTATAAAAAAGTGAAAGATGTTGTTTGGTGCCAAGAGGAGCCTAGAAATCAAGGCGCTTGGTATTGTACTCAGCACCATTTTTTTGCATGTTTGGAAAAAACGCAAGTGTTACGTTATATAGGCCGGGCAGATGCTGCGGCTCCTGCGGTTGGTTCGCCCCTCATTCATTTACAAGAACAACAGGCACTTGTTAACGAAGCATTAACTATTAACTCTCTATAAAATGAGGAATCAGTATGCGTATTGAAATTAAGGTTCCCATGCTACCGGAATCAGTTATCGATGCTAGGGTCGTTGCTTGGCATAAAAAAATGGGAGATGCGGTTAAGCGAGATGACAATATTGTAGATCTGGAAACTGATAAAGTTATTTTAGAGGTACCTGCGCCAGACGATGGTGTGTTAGGTGAACTTTTAAAAAAAGTGGGCAGTATCGTAAAAGCGGGTGAACTTTTAGCTACTTTAGACAAGGATGCCAGCATGAAAACGGTAAAAGCTACCAGTGAATTGAAAGAAACGACAATAACGCCTATTAAAAAATCTACTCCACCGGGCATGAATGAAAATCTAGCGGGTCCTGCTGCACGTCGCTTGGCAACTGAGCAAGGTATACCCCTAGAGACTATTCAAGGCAGTGGAAAATCGGGCCGTGTAATCCGTCAGGACGTTTTAAGCCAAACACAGCAAGCCACCACGCATCCATCAGCTATTGTTGTTCCTGTGAAGAGTAGCGGTCGTGTTGAAAAGCGCGTCCCTATGACACGTTTGCGTGCTATGATCGCAAAGCGATTGGTCGAAGTACAACAAACAGCGGCCATTTTAACAACCTTTAACGAAATTAATTTACAGAAGGTTATTGCATTACGTAGCAATTATAAAGAAATATTTGAAAAGAAGCATGGTGTACGTTTGGGATTTATGTCCTTTTTTACTAAGGCAGCCATAGAGGCGCTCAAACATTACCCAGCAGTCAATGCTTCTATCGATGGTAATGATGTGGTTTATCATAATTATTTTGATATTGGTATTGCCGTATCAACCGATCGAGGTTTAATGGTTCCGATTTTGCGTGATGCGGATAAATTAAGTTTTGCTGAGATTGAAAAAAGTATTGCGAATTATGGGCGTAAGGCTAAAGAAAACCAGATTACCATCGAAGATATGACAGGTGGTACCTTTACTATCACAAATGGCGGTGTTTTTGGGTCCTTGCTGGCGACACCTATCATTAATCCACCACAAAGTGCTATTTTGGGCATGCATAAAATAGAAGAGCGGCCCATCGCTGAGCATGGTCAGATTGTCATTCGTTCTATGATGTACGTGGCTCTGTCATATGATCATCGTATCATTGATGGAAAAGAATCGGTTAGTTTCTTACAGACGATTAAAGAATTTTTGGAAGAGCCAGCTCGTTTACTGCTTGATGTGTAGAAAAGAATAGTAGACCTCTTTCGAAACGTGGTAATTTAGTCAATTTCATTGTTGAACGCCTGGCTACGGTCCTCATTTACCCGCAGTAAACTCCGGTCCTCGCCAGTCGTTCGCCGCGAACTTGACTGCATTTCTGAGTTTCGAAAGAGGTCTAGTTAACAAAATGACCGGAGGATAACGAGTACTATGAATTTACATGAATACCAAGGAAAACAGCTTTTTAGTCAGTATCATTTGCCGGTTTCTCCCGGGAAGGTTGCTTCCACCGTTGAAGAAGCCGTAGCGGCGGCAGATGCCTTAGGCGGCGAAGCATGGATGGTCAAAGCGCAAATTCATGCAGGAGGGCGTGGTAAAGCGGGCGGCGTAAAATATGTCAAGGGCAGGGTAAAGGTTGCTGAAGTGACCAAAGATTTATTAGGGAAGCGTCTTGTTACTTTTCAAACCGATGCGCATGGTCAGCCAGTGAATCAAGTATTAATTGCTGAACCTTGTGATATTAAACGCGAATTGTATTTAGGTGCTGTTATAGATCGTAGCACACGCCGTATTGTCATCATGGCGAGTACAGAAGGAGGTGTAGAAATTGAGAAAGTTGCTGAAGAGACGCCCGAGAAAATACTGAAAATCACGGTGGATCCTTTGCTTGGCGTTATGCCGTATCAGGCCTACGAAATTGGCTTTACACTGCAATTAAATTCCGCACAGTTAAAAGAGTTTGCACTTATTTTAATTCAACTAGGAAAAATGTTTGTTGAACGCGATCTCAGTGTAGTTGAAATTAATCCATTGATTATTGACACGAATGACCATCTTATTTGTTTAGATGCCAAAGTGATTGTCGATGATAATGCCTTATTTAGGCAGACTGAGTTGCGCAGCATGCATGATGCTTCGCAAGAAGATGAACGTGAAAATCGTGCGCATAAATGGGAGTTAAATTACATTGCGTTAGATGGCGATATTGGCTGTATGGTCAATGGTGCTGGGCTTGCCATGGCAACGATGGATTTAATAAAACTTCACGGAGGAAATCCGGCAAATTTTCTAGATGTAGGCGGCGGAGCTACGCAGGAGCGAGTGACAGAAGCCTTTAAGATCATCTTGTCTGACGAAAAAGTAAAAGGTATTTTAGTCAATATTTTTGGCGGTATTGTGCGCTGCGATATGATTGCGGATGGAATTATTGGAGCTGTTAAGGGAGCGGGGATAAAGATTCCAGTGGTGGTTCGCTTAGAGGGCAATTGTGCGGATTTAGGAGGCAAGAAACTATCTTCTAGTGGCTTAAATATTGTTGCGGCTAAAAGTTTAACGGATGCCGCCGAGCAGATTGTTCAGGCTGTCACAAAACCCGTTAACGCGTGATTTCTTAGACTTCTTTCGAATATTTTCTACGAAAAAAAGGTTAACTACATGAGTATATTAGTCGATAAAAATACTAAGGTGATTTGTCAGGGATTTACAGGAAAACAAGGGACTTTTCACTCTGAGCAAGCCATCGAATATGGAACAAAGATGGTGGGTGGTGTTACGCCAGGTAAAGGTGATACCAAACATTTAGGGTTGCCGGTGTTTAATACCGTAGCCGATGCGGTGGCAAAAACAGGCGCTGATGCGAGTGTAATTTATGTTCCTGCACCTTTTTGTAAGGATTCTATTATCGAAGCAGCCGATGCTGGTATTCAGTTGATCGTTTGTATTACTGAAGGGATCCCTATCCTAGATATGTTAGTGGTTAAAGTGTATCTAGAAAAAAATACTACGGCACGTTTAATCGGACCTAATTGTCCCGGCGTTATCACACCCGGGGCATGTAAGATTGGCATTATGCCAGCTTACGTCCATAAACCAGGTCGAGTAGGGATTGTTTCGCGTTCAGGAACGCTGACTTATGAAGCCGTAAAACAAACCACGGATTTAGGTTTTGGGCAAAGTACCTGTGTTGGAATCGGCGGCGATCCTATTCCTGGTATGAATTTTGTAGATGTGTTGCGTCTATTCCAGGATGATCCGCAAACGGAGGCGATTCTGATGGTTGGTGAAATTGGAGGAACTGCTGAAGAAGAAGCGGCCGAGTTTATTAAATCACAGGTGACAAAACCAGTTGTTTCTTACATTGCGGGGGTCACAGCACCGGCTGGAAAACGTATGGGACATGCGGGGGCTATTATTTCTGGTGGTAAGGGTACGGCAGCTGAAAAATTTAAGGCTTTAGAAGCCGCCGATGTTTTTACAGTAAAATCTCCTGCCGATATGGGGAAAGGGATTGCTAATTTCCTATGACATTTAACACTATTTTAGAATTTATAGGGAATACGCCGCTTGTGCAACTAACAAAAATGTCGCCTAGCAAATACGTAACTATTTTAGCCAAGTGCGAATTTATGAATCCTAGCGGTAGTATTAAGGATCGTATTGTCTCCTACATTGTTAAAGATGCTGAACAACGTGGTTTATTAAAACCAGGCGGTACAATTGTAGAAAATACCTCAGGTAATACCGGTGCTGCAGTAGCCATGCTTGCTGCTATCAAGGGTTACAAGGCTATTTTGACTATGCCGGATAAAGTAAGTCAAGAAAAACAAAATGCCTTAAAAGCTTTTGGTGCAAAAATAATAGTGACACCAACGTCGGCTGCGCCCGATTCAGCGGAGCATTATGTAAATGTTGCTAAACGCATTGCGGCGGAAACAGCTAACAGTTTTCGTATTGACCAGTATGATAATTTGAAAAATGCGCAGGCGCACTATTATACGACGGGCCCTGAAATTTGGCAGCAGACGCAAGGGCAGTGTGATATTTTCATTGCCAGCGCGAGTACCGGTGGCACCGTTTCAGGTATAGGGCGTTTTCTTAAAGAAAAAAATCCGAATATTAAAGTAATCATGCCGGATCCCAAAGGGTCTATTTATTATGACTATTTTAAGACAGGGACGATTCCTGAATCAGGACACTGTACTTATTTCGTAGAAGGTGTTGGAGAGGATCATTTAGCTAAAGCTATGGATTTTTCCGTCTTAGATGATGTGATCCCCTTTACGGATAAAGATGCATTTTTCACGGCTAGACGTTTAGCCAAAGAAGAAGGTATTTTGGCGGGAGGTTCGGCGGGTGCCAATATATGGGCGGCTTTGAAAGTAGCCGCAGAACTAGACAATAAGCCCACAACGATTGTAACGATATTGCCCGATGGAGGAATTAAATATCTCAGTAAGATATATAACGATGAATGGATGAAAGAGAGCAAACTTTTTTGAACATTCTCCAGTTTACGGATAAATGAGGACCGTAGCTAGGCGTTCAACAATGAAATTGACTAAATTACTATGTTTCGAAAGAGGTCTAATGAAAAAGCTTCTAGCACTTATTTTAGTCGCTGCTGCGCTTAGTGCGGCTGCTAGTGAGATAACGACGCATGAATATGCTCAATTGTTCAAAAATTATGATGGCTGCTTTATTCTTTACGATCTCAATACACATAAAATATTAAGCGAATATAATCCAAACGATCACTGCAACCAACAAATTTCACCTAATTCTACTTTTAAGGTAGCGTTATCATTAATGGCGTTTAATGAGGGCCTCATCAACCAAAACACGGTTTTTAAGTGGGATGGTAAAAAGAAAGGAATGATAGAATGGAATCAGGATCAAACTCCATATCGGTGGCTTAAATATTCAGTTGTTTGGGTTTCCCAGAAAATTTCTCTGCGCTTGGGCTATACTCGCGTCAAACATTACCTATCCAACTTTAACTATGGTAACCAGGATTTTAGCGGCGATCTTGGTAAAAATAATGGCATCACTCACGCCTGGTTAAGTAGTAGTTTAAAAATATCTGCTATGGAACAGCTTAATTTTTTGAATGCCATGCTGAGTAACCAGTTACTCGTTACTCATGAAGCTGTAGCCCATACTAAAAAAAATATGTATCAGGGAATGTTAGATAACGGAGCTGCCTATTATGGTAAAACGGGTAGTGGTTGGCATTCATATAGCGAGAAGAAAGCTAGCCCAGAAAAATTACGGGATGCTTGGTTTATAGGTTTCATTGAACAAGGTACTCGGCAGTATATTTTTGTGAGTAATCTGTCGGATACAGTCAAGCCTACAACCGCAGACGGATCGCTTGCTAGCGATGTATTGAAACCTTTAACCGTGCAGCTGTTAAATGACTACACATCTAGGAATTAAAATTATTACTGAATAATAACCAGCGTATTAAGGATAAAATTTCAGCAAAAGAGCCAGGCGTTCAACAATGAAATTGACTACATTACCACGTTTCGAAAGAGGTCTAATGTCCTGTAGTAATGCAAAATAAAAACAAACTGACGTTTATCTTTTACAGGTTTTAGCTGTCTCGATAACTTGTAAAGTATAAGCTAAAAAGAAATGATTGGAGTGATTTTATATGCCCAAGAAAAAAACAAATCAACTCGCAGTAAGGGAAAGAAATTTCAATGAAGCAGGCGAAGTCCTTAATACAACCATACAATCTTTATCATCTACTAGCTTGCTTCCCTACTTGTCTACTCATTCGCCTACAAGTTATTTCTTCAACGCCGGCTTTCAAGTTTACAACAACCTAGCTGATCCTGGGTTTCAAACCGTGTTACTGTCTTGGATGCCTGCTCTTGTACACGATCTCGATAGCCTTTCGCAACCGTATTTTTTGCTAAATGAGGGCTGCCCTACTGCGTACGGTCCTGTAGCTCCCACACAAGCTGTTATGGCAGCGACGCCTACAGCATTGTTACCTTATACGCACAATCAAGCTATAAGCAAATTTCCAACTCTATTACAAGAGGAAGTCAGTATACCCTGCGAAATGAGTTTGGAGTTCGAAGATAATAATTCGTTTCAGACTATGATTTTAAAAGCACCCTTTCGTCCCACGCTTCCATTTGGGGAGAAGCAGTATGATTTTCCCTATTTTTCTGACAAAAAAAGCGAGCTTTTATCAGGCCCTATCACTACAGTCGACCCATTTGTAGTTCAACATTATAAATGCGCAATGGAGTGGTTTCAATTATTACGTTCCTGTTCTTTTCCTCGTGCTTTATCAAATAAAGACATCGCCAACTTGGTCACATACCAAGTTACATACGACTCACTGCTACAGACAATCAACGTGCTTCAGCTGTATTTATCGGCTAATCAAAATGATGTAAAACAAGAGGTATTTGTTTGTATAGAAAATAATCGCGATAAATTTTCTGATTTGGATAAACCGCGTGATCTTTTTCGTAGAGATCCGATAGAAATAAAAAAACAATTAGAAAATTTAGAAAACCTTAGCAGAGATTTCTCTTGTCTTTTAATGCTCCAAGGACTTCTTCAAACAATACATCAGGGAATTGATTCATTTCATAGAGTATCTCCGGACCTCATCCTGTATGTACAAAACGGTCCATTTTCTGGACCAGAAACATGCAGTTTTACGGGTTTGCTGAGCTGGCTACACGCGCTCACGGTATTGCCGGATATTGCTGAACTCGTTCAGTATACAGTAGAAACAAGCGAGCAGACCGGACGTTTTTTGAAACAAGAGTATGCTGCAAAGATGCTACAAATTGCGCCAAGCAAAAAAACAGCTTTACCACACAGCCGTGGTATCTCCGCTAGTTTTATAAGGGAAAAATTGGACGAGTGTGCTAAAAGCGGAGACAATTTATATCAATTGCCTCATCTGGAGGAAAAGGTGCTGCTAGTAATTAATAGACAAGCTGTTAGTTCGCTAGTGCTCAATATAAAAACTGATATTGCTGAACAGCTATTCAATTATCTTGTGAACTCTTCCACGTCTTTTGCATCACCCTTTGCTCTCTACAGCTCACCGACGCTACAACTAGCACTGAGTCTTGGAACTATTTTCAATCGATTAGCTGCACTAACCAACCATTGTGTAGAGCAGGTCGTTATACCGATCATGATGTTTGAAACAACCGGTAGCTTAGAAACAAAACGATTACCTGATAGCAATTTGCATTCTCTTGAGATAATTATTGATGGGCATATATTTCTGGTTTATCCTGATTATCTATTGGGAGATAACTACTTCCTAATCCGGCAAGCATTGTGCACGCGATTAAAAATACTTATCCTAGATCATTTAACTCAAGATGCTAAAAAATACGGTATTTATCCTACAGTAAGCCAGAGTTTTTATCCGCTGCTTAAAAGTTATTTTCAACACTATTTTACCCTAATGATTGCCGTAGAGACTTGCACTAGGCAAGAAAGACAAAAGTTTATGGCGCAACATAATGCTGAGAGAATAAACAAGGCTGCTCAGGTAGAGAAGGAACTTTTTAAACAACTTGAACAAGAAGAGGAAAAGAAAAATCAGGGATGTCATAAAAGCAAACAACAGACTAAAATTTTACCTCTGCAAGAATCAAGAGAAGTATGTATGCTTCCTGAAATTTCAGTTGCGGAAAGCCTAAAAGTAGAAGCGCCTACTCCTTTTGAGGAAGATATACTAGAAAAGCAACTTGTACAGTTACAAAGTGAAATAAACCGTATTACAGGGAATAATAGATTGTCTACGTTATCATTAACACAAAAAAAAATAAACTATTTGGTTAGTTGCATTGATTCATTTAAAGCACTTTTAGCAGCAAAAGAAGAGGAATTAAGAATTAACAAAAAAAATATCGATATGTTAAGGGCAGTGCTGAGAGTGGAAATATTTTATCATCTCGGCCTATTATTACCCTATCAAGCGACACGATTCTCTAACGAAAGCAATATTGATAATTTCAACTCCGTACTAACTACACTAAAAACACTGCAAAAAGAATTAGAAGACGTTAATTCACTCTATGCGTCTATTCTAGCAGAACAAGATTCAATGCCAGAAAATGACCCGCGTATGAAAAAACTGAAGATGCTGACTGCCAGTATTATTTTAACTGTTGATCAAATAAAGAAGAATATAAAAAGGGTAGAAGACAGTTTACAACAGGTTTTTGATGCTAGTCAGCACGGGCCCCATATCCCGCGTTCAAGGCTAGTATTTTTGAAACCCCTATACATAGCCGTGCCAAATTACAAAACATTAGTCAGTTGTTTTAGTCCGGAACGTGCAAGACGAGATCTCAACAAAGTGCGTGGTGAATTTTTAGATTCTAGCACTCGCATCTGTAATGAACTAACGAAAAAAAACAGAATGGAGAGTAATAACCCTAGTCCTTGTCCGCAAGTCTGTTTATTTTCTTCTCAGCCGGCAAGAAACAAAGCAGGTAGTACATCAGAAAATTCTAGCTTAGACGATACACAACCTACCTCTGCTTTTGCGGTAAGTCGTTCATTAGACCTCTTGCATAACTGAAAAGATCGTTTAAAGTTGTGTTTTTTTTGTGAGGATGAAGTGAAATTTGAATAAATAAAAGGGGAATCGCTTGAAAGATTTCGAAGGCTGACAGCGTTGTCTAGGGCGTGTCATCAATTAAGCCAAATCACTGAGGCGGCTAAATAAATGCCAGCAAGAAAATTTCCAGCTGTCTTGTCATATCTCGTTGCTATAGCTCTATATTGCTTCAGTTTTGCAAAAAAAT
>Ga0210402_10002173_pt1 | contig 19308 bp, 16 predicted proteins | sample IncBWC7MmetaG_FD_161055 | JGI IMG/M metagenome (GOLD analysis project Ga0210402, IMG submission 161055) | Forest soil microbial communities from Barre Woods Harvard Forest LTER site, Petersham, Massachusetts, United States - Inc-BW-C-7-M | ecosystem: Environmental > Terrestrial > Soil >... | reverse complement strand
TTCGAAACTCAGAAATTTAGTCAAGTTCGCGGCGAACGACTGGCGAGGACCGGAGTTTACTGCGGGTAAATGAGGACCGTAGCCAGGCGTTCAACAATGAAATTGACTAAATTAACACGTTTCGAAACTCAGAAATTTAGTCAAGTTCGCGGCGAACGACTGGCGAGGACCGGAGTTTACTGCGGGTAAATGAGGACCGTAGCCAGGCGTTCAACAATGAAATTGACTAAATTAACACGTTTCAAAAGAGGTTTATTGAACAAATTTAACTTCGAAATACAGGAGATGCGTTATCGGCAAGTACGTGCCGTTAGCTTATTGGGTGGACTCAAAAACATATTCCTTGCCGCATTCAAAATTATCTTTGGAATTATAGGGCATTCGCACGCGCTATTAGCAGATGGCATCCATTCTTTGTCAGATTTATTAATCGACGGGGTTGTTATCGTTGCGTCAAAATTTGGTAGTAAGGCAGCGGATGAAGATCATCCTTACGGACACGGACGCATTGAAACGGTAGCCGCTGTATTTTTAGCGTTCGGTTTAATCCTTGCGGCGTTTAGCATTATTATTGATGCCGGTCGTACGCTTGTAGCTCCTTACTTCAATTTAACGCCTTCTTATTATGTTTTATGGATTGCTATCGTTTCTATTACTTTAAATGAATGGCTTTATCGTTGGACAAAACAGGTTGCAAAGCAAATTAAATCAAAATTATTAATGGCTAATGCTTTGCATCATCGTAGCGATTCCGCTTCTTCTTTAGCCGTTGCTTTAGGTGTAACGGGCGCTTATTTAGGCTTTCCCAAATTAGATGCATTTGCTGCCATTGTAGTAGGCCTAATGATTCTCAAAATTGCTTGGGGTTTTGGTTGGCATGGCATTCGCGAATTAGTCGATACGGTAACTAATATCGAGGATATGGAAAAAATAAAACAATTTATACAAGAAATTCCTGGTGTAGAGGCAATTCATCAATTACGTACGCGTTCAATTGCCGGTTCGATCTTTTGTGATGTGCATGTATTAGTCGATTCAAGTCTGAGCGTTTCCGAAGGCCATTATATTAGTCAAGAAGTAGAGTCCCGTTTAACTGGAAAATTTCCGGATATTGCCGACGTTATTGTGCACATTGATACAGAAGATGATGAACTAACAAACCCTTCCCATGACTTACCTCATCGTTCGACATTGCTGCCTATATTAGAACAGGCATGGCAAGATTTGATACCGAAAGCAGCTATTGACACAGCTATTATACATTATCGCAATAACAAAATTACTATTGAATTAAAATTACCTATTACCTTTTTAAGCCAAGCTAATCTACTACCAGAAATAAAAAAAATAATGAACTCAGAAAAATTTATTACTGATATTAAACTTTTCTATTATAAAATCGATGAATAAAATTTTTACTGTTGCAACTTGGAACGTTAATTCACTACGCGTTAGACTGCCACATGTTCTAAAATGGTTGGCCTTACGTCAGCCGGATGTGCTGGCTTTACAAGAAACCAAAGTGGAAGACGAGTATTTTCCCGAAGAGGTGTTACGTCAAGCAGGTTATCATGTTTTTTTTAATGGACAAAAAACCTATAACGGGGTTGCCATTGTTAGTCGTGCGCCGATGTGGAACCCTATCACAGTTCTACCCAATTTCGATGATATTCAACGTCGTATTTTAGCCGTCAATATTGGCCGGTTACGAATCCTAAACGTCTATGTACCTAACGGTGCCAGTGTAGATTCTGATAAATATGGTTACAAATTAAATTGGCTCAGCAAATTACAAAAATATTTGAAACAAGAACTCAACCAACATCCAAATCTAATCGTGCTGGGTGACTTTAATGTCGCCCCCGAAGATAAAGATGTTTATGATCCCGCCGCCTGGGAAGGAAACGTACTAGTAAGTCCCAAAGAACGTCAAGCGCTAAAAGAAATGCTAGGATTAGGGTTCAAGGATAGTTTTCGCCTATTCAACCCTGCCTCAGGGTATTATAGTTGGTGGAATTACCGCGCAGGAGCATTTCGACGAAATCATGGTTTACGCATCGACCATATATTGAGTAGCTCTGCGCTGGCCCCCTACTGTATGAGTTGTGAGATCGACAAAGAGATACGCGGATGGGAAAAACCATCAGACCATGTACCCGTCATTGCAAGCTATCAGGATATACCTATTTAGGATTCAAGATATGACAGATACTATTAAAGCGCGTTTTGGAATTGGAGAAATTGTGCAACATAGTCTGTTTGGCTATCGTGGCGTTATTATCGATGCAGATGCGGGGTTTCAAGGTGACGAAAATTGGTATAGCAAAAATGCTCCCGGAAACCCGCCAAAAGACAAACCTTGGTATCAGATTTTAGTACATGGTTCGGTCCATCATGCCTACGCGTCGGAAATAAATCTAACGAAAGACGATTCCTGTGATCCTATTGAACATCCTGAATTGGACTATTTTTTCGACGATTTCAAAGATGGATTATATCATCGCCGCCGATACAGTAATTAAAATATTTTATGAAAATTCTAACGCTTATCCGACATGCAGCGGCTAATAATAAACAAATTTCACAAGCGGATAGTGAACGTAGTTTGAGCACAATGGGTCGATTTGATGGAGAAAACATTGCGCAACAATTGAAAAGAAGAAATTGTTTGCCTGATTATCTACTGTGTAGCCCCGCTAAACGAACCGTGCAGACCGCCACAATCCTTTGTCAAACGCTGCAATTAAATCCTAAGCTCATAAAAATAGACAATGCTATTTATTCTGGTGATTTAGAGGCTATTTTGAATAGCCTGTACGGGTTAACAACAGGCCAACAACTTTTTGTCATTGGGCACAACCCCACTTTAAGCGACTTAGCGCATCGTCTTTGTGACGCTTCAAAAACAATCATTTTACCGCCTGCAGGGGTGATCAGTTTGAAATTTGCAATAAAAAGTTGGGATGCATTACTAAAAATATCAGGAAAGTTACTTTTTTTTATTAAACCAAACCATGAACCATGCTGAAAATATTTTTCAACAAGCCATAGATGCGCATCAGCAAGGACAGATAGAATACGCAAAAAAACGTTATGAACAGCTGCTAGTTTGCCAGCCTGCACATGTACAAGCGATGCACGGACTTAGCATGATTGCCGCTGAAAAACAACAGTGGGACATCGCGATTGCTTGGATTCAAAGAGCCTTAGGCATACAACCAAACTCAGCATGTTTTCATCATCATTTGGCCAAGCTCTTTAAAAGCAGTAAGCAATTCGAATCTGCTCTCACGCATTACAAAACAGCACTATATTGGGATCCGTACTACGCAGAAGCCCATAACAATTATGGGGTATTGCTTTTTAAGCAAAATAAATACACAGAAGCGCATCAACATTATACGCAAGCTATCCATTTAAAACCTGATTATCTGGAAGCTTATTTCAATTTAGGATTACTTTTTGTAGCGCAATCAGAACAAGAGGCAGCCATCACACAATTTAACCAGGTATTAGCTTTAGAGCCTCATTCAATACAGGTACATTGGCAATTGGCTGCAATTTATTGGCAGTATAATGATTTCGAAAAAGTGCAGATACATTATCAAATGCTACTTAAACTAACGCCTAACTCGCTTGAGTTACTTAATAATTTAGGCGCGCTTGCACTTAAACAAAACCAGCTAGAAATTGCCATTGCTTATTTTAAAGAAGCACTTACGCTGGAGCCTAAACATAAAAACAGTAGAAATAATCTGGCAGCTAGCCTTTTACAAAAAAATGAATGTAAAGAATCTATTTGGCATTATTCTTTGTATTTAAATTTGGAGCCCAATGATAAAGAAGCCCTTTACAATCGTGCACAAGCTTCTATGCTCACGGGACAACTTGATAGCGCTATTGCCGACCTCAAAAAAATACTGAAATTGGATGGGGACCATATTGATGCCTATTGTAATCTAGCCGCTATTTACTTAAAGTTAGAGGATAAAGATGCCGCTATAAATACTTATCAACAAGTTTTAAGTCGTAAAAAAGGACATCTTATTGCTTCTTATATGTTAAGCGCATTGACACAGCAATCGATACCTTCCGCTCCTCCTCTAGAATATGTTAAAAATTTATTTGATAACTACGCTTTGCAATTTGATAAACATTTAGAGGAAGTTCTACATTATAAAACGCCTACATTACTACATGAGCGGGTGATGCCCTATTTAAAATCTAAAAAAAATAATGTACTTGATTTAGGTTGTGGCACAGGGCTTAGCGGAATACCCTTCGCTGAAATAGCAGAAAAATTAACCGGTATCGATATTTCCAATAAAATGTTGATACAAGCAAAAACGAAAAATTGTTACGATGAATTAATTGAAAGCGATATCTTAAGTGGACTAACTACACTGAAGCATCGTTATGATTTAATTTTATGTGTTGATACCTTTGTTTATTTTGGTGAATTACATGAATTATTTTTTAAAATTGTTCGCTGCTTGAAAAAAAATGGATTATTCGCTTTTTCGATTGAGCCATCAGATAAAGTAGCGGTTCCCTACGATCTACAAACTACTGGCCGTTATCAGCATGCCAAGTATTACATAAAAAAATTAGCTAAAAAAAATAATTTAAGATGTCTTGAACACGTAGTTGTGGAGGGTCGATACCAAAAAAACGAATTTGTACAAACTGGTTTGTTTGTGTTAGAAAATATGAACAATCTAAATTTGTAAAAATAATTTGATTCGCACGAATTAAAAATAGACTTCTTTCGAAACTCAGAAATTTAGTCAAGTTCGCGGCGAACGACTGGCGAGGACCGGAGTTTACTGCGGGTAAATGAGGACCGTAGCCAGGCGTTCAACAATGAAATTGACTAAGTTACCACGTTTCGAAAGAGGTCTAATATAATCCTGAAATATAGCTCGCCACTGCCGCGATATCAGCATCACTCATTTTTTTTGCGATAACGGACATCATCTGATGTTCATGATCGACGCGTTTACCAGCGCGGAATGCCTTTAGTTCCGCCGCGACATAAGCTGCATGCTGGCCACTTAAACGAGGAAATCCTGCAAGTGGGTTACCCAAGCCAGCTGGGCCGTGGCAGGCTAAGCACGCTGGAATTCCTTTTGCAAAATCTCCGCCACGGTAAAGTCGTTGACCTAGTGGAAGAAAATTTGGCTCAACAGCATCAATCGTGCTTGGCAGAGTAGTATAGTAATGGACAATTTCTATCATTTCTTGCGCGGACAAAAGACCAACTTCTGCCTCCATCACTGCATGGTATCTGCCATATTGTATACCCGGACGAAAATCCCTTAATGCTCTAAGTAGGTAAACGGCGTTTTGGCCCGCTAATTTAGGATATGTTTTATTTGCGGACGCATTGCCATCACTACCATGACAGGTGGCACAGCGTGACAAAGTAGATTCAATTGATTTGGCTGTTTTCGCGACACTTTGGGTCGCGAAAAGCAAAAAGAATAAAAAAATAGAACTCTTTGAAAACCCTGTTATTTGCTTGATTCTCAAAAAAAAAACTAGACTTCTTTCGAAACGTGGTAATTTAGTCAATTTCATTGTTGAACGCCTGGCTACGGTCCTCATTTACCCGCAGTAAACTCCGGTCCTCGCCAGTCGTTCGCCGCGAACTTGACTCTATTTCTGAATTTCGAAAGAAGTCTAATAGACTTCTTTCGAAACGTGGTAATTTAGTCAATTTCATTGTTGAACGCCTGGCTACGGTCCTCATTTACCCGCAGTAAACTCCGGTCCTCGCCAGTCGTTCGCCGCGAACTTGACTCCATTTCTGAGTTTCGAAAGAAGTCTACTGAGCAGGTCCCGCTCCCATGGTCGAAAAAGTTGCTAAAGTAAATCGTTTAGTCTACACTCCCCCGAGGCTTTGACGAAACTAAAATAATAACACTAGGCCAGGGAGTTTTCTTTTTTAAATCATCGATTTTTGAACGTGCTCTGTTTCCCTGAAACAGTTTTTTTAACTAGCGTTGCTGAGTTGCATCAGCTGCCTGAGGATGAAGGATTCGAAGTCGCCTTCATCGGCCGGTCAAATTCAGGAAAATCAACGGCTATTAATGCTATTACTGGGGTAAAAGGACTAGCCAAAACTAGTAAAGCACCGGGGCGTACGCAGTTGCTCAATTTTTTCAAAATTACGCCGCGACAGCGTCTTGTCGATCTCCCTGGCTATGGTTATGCGCGTGTTAACGCCAAAAAAAAAGAAGATTGGGAAAAAGTAATTTCTCTGTACCTTAAAACGCGTGCTTCATTAAAGGGTTTAATTGTCACCATGGATAGCCGTCATCCTCTGCAAGAGCGTGATCAGTTCATGTTGACCTGGGCATCTCATTATCACATTCCGGTTTATATCCTGCTCACAAAAACTGATAAGCTTTCTCGCCAGCAGTCCTTAAAAGTTTTAAAAGAAACAAGGTCACAGCTTGCCCCGCTAAATAATGTTAATGTGGTTCAGCTTTTTTCTGCAACAAAAGCGATTGGTCTTGAAGCCGCGCGTCGAGTTGTTTTAAATTGTTTACAATAGACCTCTTGCGAAACTTAGAAATGGAGTCAAGTTCGCGGCGAACGACTGGCGAGGACCGGAGTTTACTACGGGTAAATGAGGACCGTAGCCAGGCGTTCAACAATGAAATTGACTAAATTACCACGTTTCGAAAGAGGTCTATTGAAGTAGAAGTAAAAGAGCAATTTATAAAGGAGCCCTTATTGTGTCACAACCTACTGAAATCACAATTCGTGCTGTACTATTGGCCGTTTTGCTTGCTATTGTTTTAGCTGCAGCGAATGCTTATTTAGGTTTAAAAGTAGGGCTTACTATTTCAGCTTCTATTCCTGCCGCTGTCATTTCGATGGCTATTTTGCGGTTTTTTAAGAATTCATCGATCCTCGAAAATAATATCGTGCAAACGGGTGCCTCAGCTGGTGAAGCGCTTGTTGGAGGTATGGCCTTTATTCTTCCAGCTTTAATAATCTTGCACTACTGGCAGCATTTTGAGTACTGGCAGACGGTTATTATCGCGCTAACCGGTGGTATTTTAGGGGTATTATTTTCTATCCCGCTACGGCGCGTCTTACTTGCGGACAAGACTTTACACTTCCCAGAAGGGACTGCCATTGGTCAAGTCTTGCAGGTAAGCCACAATTCAAAAAAGGGAAACCTAAAAGGCCTTACGCAAGGAGGCATATTAGGTGCCTTGATTACCCTATTTCAGAGTGGATTCCAGGTGCTAGCAGATCACGCACCGGTATGGTTTAAAGTAGGAAATAAATTTATTTACGGATTTAACTTTGGTTTTGAGCCTGCCATCTTAGCAGCGGGCTATATTGTCGGAATCAGTGTTGCGCTCAGCACATTACTCGGCGTGGTGATTGCTTGGGTAGTGGGTATTCCTATTTTTAGTTACTTGCATCCCCTTGCCGCCGATATGGACGCTAGCCATGCAGCTATGGTCATTTGGCAATCCGATATCCGACCTATCGGAGTAGGTACCATGTTGATTGGTGGTTTATGGACTATGGCATTGCTTATCAAGCCAATTATTAAAGGCGTGCAGTCATCTTTCATCTCTTTAAAAACAATTAAGAGCAGCGGCTATTCCGCGTTACCCAAACACGAACGAGATATTCCTATTCACTACATCATTGGACTCTTAGTTATTGTATTAATTCCATTGAGCCTCATTTTATTTAGCTTTATTAGTCATTCTGCGCTTGGTCTAGGGATGAGTTTACAAATCGTTACGTTAGTAATTACTGTCCTTTTTGTTCTGATAACGGGCTTCTTTTTTTCCTCATTATGTGGGTACTTTGCGGGGCTTATTGGCAGCAGCCAAAATCCACTTTCAGGTGTGGTTTTATCTGCACTTTTGCTGGCTTCTCTTTTATTGCTAGGGTTATTTCATTGGGCACCTGGATTTACGCAGGATACGAAGCACTTACTTGAGGGTGAAGGTTTAGCCATTATTATCGGAACCTTGGTCAGTAGTTCTTGCGCCATCACTAATGATACGATTCAAGATCTAAAAGCTGGACAAATTGTCGGTGCAACACCGTGGAAGCAGCAAGTTATTTTGATATTAGGCGTCGTTGTTTCTACACTGATTTTGGCGCCTACCTTAGAATTACTTTTTAATGCCTATGGAATCGGCGGTATTTCCCCTCCAGGGCGCCATATGAATCCTTCACAAATGCTTTCCGCACCACAAGCGACGTTGATGGCAAGCCTCGTGGTTGGCGCATTCAAACATAATTTACCTTGGCATTTAATTAGTCTTGGTTTTCTCGTCGCTGTGGTTTGTATTCTTATTGATCGATTTCTACAGCCGCGCGGGATGCGTTTAGCTGTACTGGCGGTAGGTATAGGAATTTACCTACCATTGGATACCTCCTCTGCTTTGATCTTTGGTGGCATTACTTCTTACTTAGTAGAGCGGACTTTAAAGAAACAGCACCCAATGCAAACATCCGCTGATAATTACGCCAGAGAGCGCGGTCTTATACTGGCTTGCGGTTTAGTAGCGGGTGCTTGTTTAATGGGTGTTGTTCTTGCTATCCCTTTTACGCTGGCGCAGTCTACCGATGTATTGCGCTTGATGCCTGCGCGCTTCACTACAATGGCCGGTATACTTGGTTTATTATCTATGTTAACTGTTTTAGCTTGGATTTATCGTACAGTCTGTTACGATAAATCTTGATGTAAATGCAAACGATCTTTTACAAATAGGTTTAAAGTGTGGGATGGGGCTGCGACGTTATCTCAAATTCACTTAGGTTGCGCGGTGCTTTATTTCCATATTTGTACTCGGTTCGGGAGAGATCTTCCTTTTTTGTCTCCAAAAGTTGAAGATCTTATATGCAGTTGAGAATATCATACTATCGCGTTCTGCTTTTCTTTCTTGCCCACGTACAGTCCATGCAGCATCTCGCTCAACGCCTATAGTTTCCGCGGCTGTTTTGTTATGTATTGAACATGAATGTGTTATATGGACACTAGTGTCCAAGTCATTTTCTTCTAGACTACTGTTTTTTGTAGCATTTACAAGTGCTCGCCATGTTTCTATGGGCTCCATTTCCATTGCTTGTGAATGCTCTGATGAGGAAGCTTGAAAGCCGTTGTCTGGGATGCAGTCTTTGTATAAGGAAAAATAATTATTTGAACCAGAAAAATTTATAACGGAACGATGTAACAAGGAGGCTTTAAGAGTAGATGAATCGTTTTCTGAAATTTTATAAAGATAGTATTCACCGTTTTTTCTAACTGGGAAAATAAAATACTTCTGTTTCTGCGCAAATTTTCTGAAAGCAAACAGGCTGGCATCAGGATTACTCGCAAAGAATGAATTTATTACCATACGAGAAAACGGGTGTAAACGAATGTCTATATCTTTGCCAGGAAGCGGAGGGTTAACAAATGCTAGTTTGGGATTTCTGTAACACCATAAAACCTTTTGTTGAAGGCATCTTAAGTCTGAAACGGCGGTGGGGGATAATTTATTTTTATCTTCTCTATCGTGTGTAAAAGCAAGAAAATCAATATTGATATAAGGTTCACCTCTTTCTGTTACTTTTGCAGGTAGAATAATCGGTGCTTTTACCGCTTGTATCGTTTGCACTTGATTCTTTTTAGAAAAATCAACATCTACGTCAAAATCAGAATAAATTCCTAGCTTTTCTATAATAGGCATAATCAAGCGCGCACAATCCGAGGCAGCGCCTAAGTTTCCAGCAGGATTACGCATCTCACATTTTGCTATCCAGTACAATGCTATATCTTCGAAGGCTGCTGTTTCCAACAAACAAGGCACATCCTGATCAAAATCAACGGCATCTATTACGTGTTTTTCACAAAAAATTTTTAATTTTTCTTGAGATTGTGTAGAAAGGCACACAGAACTGTATAAAAGCCCTAATGTTATCCCTGGGTTTCTTTTACGCATTCGGATCAAGCGGAGTTGATCTTCCATGTATAAAAATCTATCAGGATTTGCGCTAAACCAAATTTTATAATGTTTTGTTGTATCTATAAACATAATTTATTAGACTTCTTTATAAACTCAGAAATTTAGTCAAGTGCGCGGCGAACGACTGGCGATGACCGTAGCCAGGCGTTCAACAATGAAATTGACTAAAATTTCTGAGTTTATAAAGAAGTTTACTTCAGCTCATGAAACTTGTAAATACACATATTAAATCTTGATGTAAATACAAACGATCTTTTACAAATAGGTTCAAGGTTTGGGATGAGGATGATGGCTTGGCGTGTTGTGGCTTCCCTCATTAGTTAAATTGGGTGTAAACATGCCGTGTTGTTGCAATTCTCTGTTACGGCGGCGAGTATCACGACCGTTTATAACGGCCATCTGAACTTCAGCGCTCTGTTCTTGTGTCAGATTTTCACAAACCTTAAAAAAATCTGTTCGATGTATAATGATGGAAGGAAGTTGGTTTTTTATAGATTCATAAACGGCTGTACGCTGTGCAAGATTTAGCTTTTCAAGGATTACGCCGATGAGATCAATAGGGTGGGTAGACGAAAATATCATTCTTTTCGAAGCCTCACAAACATTAGTACATTGTTCGGGAGTCAGCAAATGGAGAAATAGGGAAAGATCAGACCCGTGTGTAATAAGAGTAGGAAATTTATTTTGTAAAGCGTTATAGAAGGTCGTACATTGTATAGGGTCAAGGAGTGACAAAATTTTAGCAAAATCCTGTATACTTTCAATGAGCGGGGGAAGCTGGTCTTTTAAAGTCGCATAGACGGCAACGCGTTGCTCAGGAGTTAGTGGCTGAAGAACTTTCAGAGCAAAATCAGTACCACAATCAAAGAAAGAAGAAAGCTTTTTTAAAGATTTGCAAACGTCTCTACACTGTTTGGGAGACAGATATTGAAGAATTAGAGCAAAATCGTAGCGGTCTTTAATGAGAGAAGGAAGCTGATTTTTTAAAGCTTCACAAACAGCTGTACGTTGTTCGGGAGTCAGCAAATGGAGAAATAGGGAAAGATCAGACCCGTGTGTAGTAAGAGTAGGAAATTTATTTTGTAAAGCGCTACAGAAGGTCGTAAATTGTATAGGGTCAAGGAGTGACAAAATTTTAGCAAAATCCTGTATACTTTTAATGAGCGGGGGAAGCTGGTCTTTTAAAGTCGCATAGACGGCAACGCGTTGCTCAGGAGTTAGTGGCTGAAGAACTTTCAGAGCAAAATCAGTACCACAATCAAAGAAAGAAGAAAGCTTTTTTAAAGACTTGCAAACGTCTCTACACTGTTTGGGAGACAGATATTGAAGAATTAGAGCAAAATCGTAGTCGTCTTTAATGAGAGAAGGAAGCTGATTTTTTAAAGCTTCAAAAACGGCTGTGCGTTGTGCTGGATTGAGTAGAATAAGCAAAGTTGAAAAAGATTCCGATGTATCGATAATACTTTTGATCTTATCTCCGACACCGTAAAGAAGTGCCTGAAGCACGTCTTCATTAAGCTTTTCTATCGCAAGTATCACAAGATTTGCAACATCGGCAATGGCGTATACGATCTCTGCTGGCGCATTGTGTAGTGCACAGATAGCGCTGACATCTTCAGCGCTAATTCCTTGTAACGCTTCTGTTAATGTTTGAAAATCATCGAATTTTACATCAAACTGCAATTCGGACATGGTTTTTGTCGTAATTCCCCGCCGATCGTATCCTAAGTACGTGTCTTCCGCTAAATGTTTTTCAAGACAGGCTGTATAATTTTTAATATCTTGAGTAATTTTTGTGATTTGACTTTGTGTTTGTTCAGTACTTGGTTTTATTTTTTCTAATTCGCTTTCATGATCTTGCATAGCCTTTAGCAAGTTTAGTCTAAGCGTGGTGATACACGTGGCCATCGTGGCAGTGTGTGCTGTTCTGACTTTGTGATCAGAGCTGAAAGCTATTATCTGCTCTATTGCGTCTACTACCGGCGACGGAATAGTAGATGGATCTACTTCTTTTTTGTAATATGCTATAAATTTTACTATGGCTACATACGTATCGGTGCCTGCATGATCTTCCGTGCCTATTCCTTGCACGCTATTATATCTGAAGGCATTATTAAGCTCATGAATTTTTCCGAGTAATGTTGTGTTATCTTTCCAAAGGAGTTTATAGTCACTAACTGCGGAACCAATAGCCGCTGTTGTATCGGAATGTGCGGATAAACGCATAAGTTCTTTATCAGAAAGATGCACTGAACTTTCTTTATGCTCATATACATCAAAATATGGATTACATACAGGCTCAAATGGATCCTGTATGTTAGGACGGGCTAGTAATAAAACAGGAATTAAACAATTCTGATCATCGCTCAAAATATGTGTTCTAAGTACCTTGCGTAGACTAACTTCATCCAAATTTGGATATAAATGTGGACAAATGCTATCACAGGCTATGCCGGGCATCAGAACATTAATGGCGCGCACGTTCTGATGCTCAGCAACATACTCAGCTATCGTACATAAAAGCAGAGTGATGTCACCAGTTGGAGAAGCGGTGTAATCTAACCGGCTGCCTTGAACCAAGTTCCGGTTATCCTCGAGCATCAGCGCAAGCTTTTCTACAGAAACTTCGTTCGCTGGGCAATCCTCAGGTATTATCTTCTTTAATTTTGTTATGATGTGCTGAGCATAGACTAAATCAACGCGTCCTAAGAGTTGATCGCTAGGACTTCTTGCTTCGTACAGTTCACGTAATGCGTTAAATTTTGTTTTTATAAGATCGATGTTCACAGTCCCTCTCTTTATATAATCCAATATTCTATATGGTACTCATGGATTATTAAGGCTATATTAAGCCGTTGTCAGTGATGTAGGGGGGGGGCAAATATCTATCTTTCCTATGTCGGCGCAGGGGGATGGGTCTTGTCAAATAATCCTTTTTTTTTAAAAAAATCTATGAATGCCCTTCCAAAGGGTTGGGATTTAGCCGCTTTTATCATTGTGTTGGGTATGCTTGCTGCATTTGTATGGGGAGGCAAGCAGATGGCAGCTCCTTATCAATTGGGTCAAGTACTTCCACTTTCCTTAGACCCGCATAATCTTCCCAAGTATGCTTTATTTACGGTATTGCGTCTATTTATGGCAATGGCCTTTGCCTTATTATTTACCTTTACTATTGGAACTTTTGCGGCCAAAAACAAGCGAGCTGCAAGTATTATCATCCCGTGCATTGATGTTTTGCAATCCGTACCTGTCATCGGTCTGTTATCGATCACGGTGGTAGGGTTTATTAAATTATTTCATGGTAGTCGCCTTGGTCCTGAAGCCGCTGCTATCTTTGCTGTATTTACCGCACAAGTGTGGAATATCGTACTCAGTTTTTATCAAAGTCTGTGCTCCGTTCCGTTGGAACTCAAGGAAGCTGCCGATATGTTTCATCTTTCTGCGTGGCAGCGTTTTTGGCGCGTAGAAGTGCCCTTTAGTGTACCGGGGTTACTCTGGAACATGATGCTATCGATGTCAGGTAGCTGGATTTTTTTGATTGCTTCGGAAAGCATATCTGTCAATAAGCAAACTATCTTGTTACCAGGTATGGGCTCTTATTTAAGATTGGCTATTAGCCAATCCAGTATGACGGGTGTTCTTTATACCATTTTTACCCTTTTTATTGTGATTTTGCTTTACGATCAACTATTTTTTAGACCTCTACTGGGTTGGTCCAAGAAATTTACTTTTGAGCAAATCAGCCAGGAATACGTTACGCGGTCCTGGTTAGCAATACTTTTACAGCGATCAAGTATTTTGAAATATTGTGGTAATTTCTTCGAAGGATTAGGTGACTTGTTCGTTAATTTTCTGTTTTTAAAGCGTGCACAACCCTTAAGAAAGGCCAAGCATATGAACGAGACGACTTTCATGATTCTCTGGTATGTTGTTAGCGCCGCCATCATTTTTGGTTCTTTATATTTATTGGTCCAATTTATAGCACGCCATATTTCATTAACTGAGATACCAACGGTGTTATTTTTAGGATTGATAACGGCATTGAGAGTGATTGTGGTTACACTGATTTGTAGTATTATTTGGGTTCCTATCGGTGTTTTAATAGGATTAAATAGGCGCGCTGCCAAGATTGTGCAGCCTGTGGCACAGTTTTTAGCAGCATTTCCTACTAACGTGCTATTTCCTATCGTTGTTATTCTTATTTTGAAATTTCAATTAAACGTTAATATTTGGACAACCCCGCTCATGCTATTAGGGACGCAATGGTATATTTTATTTAATATAATCGCGGGTGCTTCTGCTTTGCCGGAAGATCTAAAGCAAGCGACGGCTAATTTTGGTGTTAAGGGTTGGCAGTGGTGGCGTCGTCTCGTTCTACCAGGAATTTTTCCTTATTGGATAACTGGCACAATAACAGCGGTAGGTAATTGTTGGAATACTAGTATTATTGCTGAAGTGGTTAGTTGGGGTGCTACTACGCTCACCGCAACTGGATTAGGTGCTTATATTGTGAAGCAGACAGCAATCGGTGATTTCCCTCGCGTTGCATTAGGCATGGCGACAATGAGTGTATTCGTGTTGCTTATGAGTCGTTTGATCTGGCGACCACTTTATAATTTAGCTCAAACCCGTTATAAATTAGACTAATTAAAAGGTGTCTTATGGACAAACAAGCAATTTTTACGGTAAAAAATATCAGAAAATCGTTTAAAAAAGCCGAGCAACAGGAACTTTTAGTCTTAGATGATGTTAATTTTGAACTTTATGAAGGTGAGATTGTTGCATTATTAGGAAAATCAGGCTCAGGGAAATCCACTTTGCTGCGTATTATTGCAGGTCTCTCGGAACCAAGCAGTGGTACAGTAAATTATCGTAATCAAGCGGTACGAGGCCCAGTACAAGGCATGGCGATGGTTTTTCAAAACTTTGCACTGTTACCTTGGCTCACTGTTTTAGAAAATGTTGAACTTGGTCTGGAGGCGCTAGGTATTCCACGCGACGAACGTAGAACCCGCGCATTGAAGGCCATTGATATTATAGGATTAGATGGTTTCGAATCTGCTTTCCCCAAAGAATTATCCGGTGGAATGCGCCAGCGGGTAGGTTTTGCACGCGCTTTAGTCGTTAATCCCGATGTTTTACTAATGGATGAGCCTTTTTCAGCTCTCGATGTTTTGACGGCAGATAATCTTAAAAGTGACCTTCTTGATCTATGGACGGCCAAACAAACAGGAACGCGTGGAATACTCTTTGTGACGCACAATATTGAAGAAGCGGTACTGCTTGCTAACCGTATTATTGTCTTTAACAGTGATCCAGGTACCATTCGTGCAGAATTAACGGTCGATTTGCTGTATCCACGTGCGGAGCAAGAACCTGCATTTCGAAAAGTAGTGGATCAAATTTACGCGTTAATAACTCGTCAAATGGATGAGCATAAAAAGTTACTATATAAGGATCAATTACCACGTATTACTGATATCGGTTATCGGCTTCCGGATGCTGATATTTCTGAACTAAGCGGTCTGCTTGAAACCTTAGATCAATCTGAATATCAAGGACGTATAAGCTTGCCAGAACTCGCTGAATCCTTACACTTAGATGTCGATGCCCTATTTCCTTTAACAGAAGTATTGGATATTTTAGGCTTTGCTTATGTCAGTTACGGAGAATTGATCTTAACGGATACAGGGAAACAATTTGCAAACGCGGATATTCTAGAACGTAAAAAAATTTTCGCGGCGCATTTACTGCGTTATGTTCCATTAGCTAAACATATTCGTCAAGTTTTAGAAGAACGACGTGCAGCGGGTCAACGTGCGTCTAAAGATCGATTTCTCAATGAATTAGAAGATTTTTTAAGTGAAAAAGAAGCAGAGCGCGTACTACGTACCGTTATTGATTGGGGTCGCTATGCTGAATTATTCGCCTATGCAAATAACACAGGCATGTTAAGCCTAGAAAATCCAAATTAATACGTCTCAAAAAAATTTATATCTACATTAACAAAGCGATGAATAGCAAAAAATTCTGTGAATCAGGCCTCAACGTCATTAAAATTGAGGCAAAAGCCATCAATGACTTAGCACAGCATATCGGTCCATGTTTTGCTCAAGCTTGTGATTTACTCCTGAACTGCGAAGGACACATTATCGTGATCGGCATCGGAAAATCAGGCCACATAGGCAACAAAATTGCGGCCACGTTGGCTAGTACAGGAAGTCCCGCATTTTTCGTTCACGCGGCTGAAGCTAATCATGGCGATTTAGGAATGATTAATTCCAAAGATGTCATTTTGGCTATTTCATACTCGGGTGAAACGGATGAGCTCATTAGTATTCTCCCTACGTTGAAACTATTAACTATTCCTTTTATTCTCCTAACGGGCAATCTGCATTCCACTTTGGCGCAGCAAGCTACAGTTTCTCTAAATATTGGTATCCGAGAAGAAGCTTGTCCTTTAGGGTTAGCTCCGACTTCCAGCAGTACGGCAGCGCTGGTAATGGGTGATGCCATTGCGGTATCGCTACTAAATGCGCGAGGTTTCACGCGCCACGATTTCGCTAAAGTTCATCCAAAAGGTCAATTAGGACGTCGTTTATTGCTGAAGGTTTCCGATATTATGCACACAGGTAACGCAATTCCTCGTGTAATGGAGGGTACTCCAATCATTCAAGCGCTCTTGGAAATATCGAGGAAACGTTTAGGGATGGCGGTTATTACGAATCAGGCACACAGGCTTTTAGGTATTTTTACGGATGGTGATTTACGACGTGCTATCGATCAAGGCTTGGATTTACAGTCAACTTTGATTGATACGGCCATGACCCTTAATTGTAAAACGATAGCAGCTGATCAACTAGCCACAGAAGCTTTGCGCCTGATGGAAGACAGTAAGATTACTACCTTAGTGATTAGTGACGACGAAAAAAAACCTCTAGGCGTCATTCATATTCATGATATTCTGAGCCAGGGTATCAAATAGCGCGCTACCCTAATCCTTGTTCATTAGACCTCTTTCGAAACTCAGAAATTTAGTCAAGTTCGCGGCGAACAACTGGCGAGGACCGGAGTTTACTGCGAGTAAATGAGGACCGTAGCCAGGCGTTCAACAATGAAATTGACTAACACCACGTTTCGAAAGAGGTCTATTGTAAAATAGTATGTTTTTCAAAACACTATTCATCAATCTTATTTTGGTAATACTGATTTTATTTGGCACCTGGTATACCTGGCAGCAGTTAGCTCGTTCTAACAATTCGCGGGTAGCACAACATCAAGCCGATGCTTATGCCATCAACGTCATTATCTTTCATACCGATATCGAGGGTAATATTTACGATCAAGTAAGAACCCCTTTATTGGTTCATTACCCTGCGGATGATAGTATCTTGTTGTCTAGCCCTGTATTTGATTTATTTTTGAAAAATAATGAATCATGGGAACTGTCAGCCAATTATGGCAAACTGAAAGAAAACTATGATCTTTTACAACTCTGGGGCAAGGTAACACTTAATCAGAAAAAAATGGCACATGCATTGCCTAGCACCACATTAACGACTTCAGTCTTAACGGTTAATTTTAAGGAGAGAACGGCTGATACTTCTGCGCCTGTAACCATTGTACAACCAAACCAAGTGATTCATGCCATGGGCTTGCACGCCGATTTTGCCAGCAAAACCATTCAGCTCTTGGCTCAAGTTAAGGGGCAGCTCAAGCCTACAAAAAAGTAAGCGAGGTTAGGATGCGGGGTAGGCAGTTTTATAATGGGGAAGTGAAAAAATATTTATTTTTTCTATGCTTATTATGTTTCCTGAGTTGTTGCTGTCAAATTGCCTATGCAAATAACTTTGATAACTTACAAACTATACACGTAGCAGCAGACACTGTGCTATTTAACAATGAAACTAAAATTGGTATTTACCAAGGCCATGTAAAATTAATACAGGGAACTCGTGTTCTTACGGCGGACTACGCTACTAGTTATGCTAATCGAAAAGGGGAAATTGTTAGAATTGTGGCTATAGGCCATCCGGCGGTTTATCGTGCCCTGCTTCTTAGCAAGCACCCAAAACTAACGGCTACCGGAAGTACCATTGCGTATTATCCTCTCAAAGATTACATAGAGGCTGTAGGAGATGCGGAAATTATACAAGGTCAAAACCACTTTCAAGGGCCGCATATTAATTATGATTTTAAGAAAAAAACAGTGGGTTCGTCCCCCTCTAAAGAAGGACATACTCAAATTCTATTGGCGCCACTACAAACACAGCATTTATGAATAAACTACAAGCTATCCATTTAGCAAAACGTTATCATGCTCGTGTTGTTGTTAAAAACGTTTCCTTAGAAGTAGAGCCAGGTGAAGTGGTTGGTTTACTAGGTCCGAACGGAGCCGGAAAAACAACAAGTTTTTATCTCATTGTTGGCTTGGTTGAAAGTGCTCAAGGAAAAATTTTACTCAACAACCGTAATCTTACTCACCTGCCTATGCATATTCGCTCAAAGGCGGGCATAGGCTATTTACCGCAAGAGCCTTCCATATTTCGTAAATTAAATGTGGCAGATAACATTCTGGCTATCCTAGAATTGCGTAAAGATCTGACTAAGGAACAACGCAAACAACATCTAGAGAATTTACTCCACGAATTTCACATCGACCATATCCGCGATACGCTAGGCATTAGTTTATCCGGCGGAGAACGGCGGCGTGTAGAAATTGCACGCGCCTTAGCCATGGAACCAAAATTTATGCTGCTCGACGAGCCCTTCGCCGGCATTGATCCCATCTCTGTTGTCGATATCAAACGTATGATTACACACCTTAGTCATCGTGGTATCGGGGTATTGATTACGGATCATAATGTTCGAGAAACTTTGACGATTTGTAAACGAGCCTATATCGTCAGCGAAGGTGAAACAATCTACGTGGGTTCTCCTAAAGAAGTATTAAATAACCAGCGTGTCAGAGAAGTGTATTTGGGTCACGAATTTGACCTCTAGGCCTTTGATTTCAGAAGGTGTAATAGTCTAGTTATGAAGTAGGGGTAAATTTGGGAGCTTTACAGCAAGGTTTCAACAAAGCGATCAATTTATTTTCTGATAAAAAATTATCCTGTTGTTTCTCTTTATCAGATTGAGCGATATTGATTTGCCACGTCTGCGAACAGAAAAACCACTCTCTCATGGATTGAAAAAGACAAACTTCAAGGTAACCTACTATAGTTTCGAATTGAGCACCCGATAACGGTTCACGAATTTTCGCAACATTTAAAGCTATGATAATTTTCTGAATAGCGTTTTTTGTTGTTGT
>Ga0210402_10002172_pt1 | contig 19321 bp, 15 predicted proteins | sample IncBWC7MmetaG_FD_161055 | JGI IMG/M metagenome (GOLD analysis project Ga0210402, IMG submission 161055) | Forest soil microbial communities from Barre Woods Harvard Forest LTER site, Petersham, Massachusetts, United States - Inc-BW-C-7-M | ecosystem: Environmental > Terrestrial > Soil >... | reverse complement strand
GCCATTAAGGGCGATTACTTTTTGGGGTCACGGGATGCAGGTTTTGTGATCACATTAAATCGCGATTGGTCTGGTCGGTCACTCGTTACTGGGGAGGTCATCACAATGAGATGCAGGTTGATAATCTTTACGTTCGCGATCTTAATTGTCCCAGCGTTCGCTAGTGAAGCGCTTGCCACGACGGTCGATATTCGCAGCATCACCTGTAGCGAATATCTCGCCATGCCGGCTGCACCGTCGAGCAAGTTCTCGGCTTGGATGACCGGCTGGTTTAGTTATCAAAGTCGGAGGACGTTTGTAGATTTTGACCTGCATCGGACAAATGTCACAAACGTAAGAGGGTGGTGCCAATCCAACCCGAGTGCCAGTGTGATGGTAGGCCTGGAAAAATCGATAGGCGTAACTGCGGTGCCTAACGCTACGCTGGATTTTAACAAGATCACTTGCGGAACTTGGTTGGGGTACGGTCCAGAGGATCAAGATTTTGTAAGATATTTTATGAGCGGCTACTACAACGCGGCGGCAAGCAACAGTGTATTGGATTACGACCGCCTGCAGAGGAATTCCAGTGCGGTCGTCGCGTATTGCAAGAAGAATAAATCCCGCACTCTACCAACGGCCATTCAGAATAGAGCTAGCTAGGCTGGACCAGTTTCCAGCCGCTTACGAGCGACGGAGAGCGCCCTACGAATGCATACGAACTCGGCCATCAGCATGGCTGCTGCTAATGGCACAACGCAGACGTGCTGAAGGCCAGCCCAGATGTCCGCTTGCTGGGCGTAACTCGGACACCGCAGGCCCTTGTGATGAGACCTTGGCAGGTGCAAGGACTGCTCACAGGTTCGGGGCTATCCCTACAAGCGCAGCCATCTGGTCGCGCTGCGCTCGACGAAAATTTCGGCGAGCGGCCCTCGACGTGGTGGCCGGGCGAGCGGTGAATGCTTAGGCGGCCTTCAATTGCACCCGAGCGGCGGACGACGGGACTAGCGCGTATGGCCCGTCACCCAACAAAGCTTGGACCACAAGCATGACCGACCAGACGACGGGCAGTTCAGCGCCCGCTCCAACAAAGAAAAATCCCTTCCGAATTGCCCAGTAGTGGGCTGCCCCAGCGATCAAAGGAAGCGTGTACAGCGCTATCCAACGCGTCCAAATGCCCGGGATAAATAGGATCGCACCCAGAAACTCCGCCGATATGCAGTACCATGGGGTGATCGACGGATACCCGTTTGTAGCAAAGTTTGACCACCACGTGTTTAGGCCTCCCGGGAGTATGGCGAATTTCCAATACAGATGAGCGATGAAAAGTGAGCCTAAGGTCACGCGCAATAAGAGAGCCGCCCATGGCGCAGTACGTTGATCAATCATGTCTTCCCCCAAAGCTTTAAGTGGCAAAAAAACAATCCTAATGTGCAACCTCTACAGGATTACCACGAACCAAGCCGCGATCATCGCGCTGTTCCGCGTCGTCAACCACTATGTCGGCAAACTCGCGCCTGTGCCGGGCGTGTTTCCGGACTATCCGGCTCTATTGCCCCATGAGACATTGCCCCACAGGACAATTACATAGGTTAATCGTTCGCAGTAGCAGTTGGCCGTGGGCGCAATCAAAGGAGAGCGTCACGTGCCTATTAGCCAAGAACGAGAACTAGAAATTGAGCGGGAACTCGACGCAATTATGCGCGAGCTTGATCGCCGTCCGCCGCTGGAAAAGCCGACATTAGCTAGGCCCAAGCAAGTAGTTCAGCTCCCGTGGGCACCCCCGCTTCTACTTGACGAGTAAGCGGACATCCGGACTGACGGTCGGGTTGCTTTCGCCGATAGCGCCATTGAAGCCGCTCCGTTGTGCCCAGCACGCCGTCCACCGCAATCTGCAGCTAAGCTTCCCTCATATGTCGTACTTCACGGACCGTGACCTCGAATGCGTCGCCAGATTGAAGGCAAACTGGCGTCAGTTTTATTTTCATGAAATCAACCGCCTCCTGAACGAAGACGCTGACAAACGTCGAACCGACAAGACACTGGAGCCGCATCAGGTCAACCCACGCCGTGAGATTCCGCTCGGCAATCATTTGCCATGACGCGTCTTGGCTGTGCGGATGCGCAATGCGAGCGCAACGATCAATATGCATACGACCAGAACAGACAAAGCTTCGATTGAGCCGTCGCCGTTGTCCGGAGAAACGCCGAAGTATCGTTCAATGAGGTCCAAACGCCAGAAAACGGACACCACGACCAGCGCCAAGGCCACCCAGCACAAAAAGAGTAAGCTCATGCAGAGCGTAAAAAACCTATCCATGATGATCGATCACCCAAGGTCATAAAATTATCGGTACTTACCTGTCATGGTCTGTCAAAGCATCAAGTTGGGTCTTAGGGGTTCAACATCCTCGCGGTCTAGCCAGACGCTCGGCTAGTCGCGTCACGTTGCCTGCGCATCAGGCGTTATGTCGATTAGAACTTCCCTTGAAAAAGGGATCAAGCTTCACGGGTTCGCCGGTATCTTTCCAGAACAGTTTATGACCGAGGCTGGCCGCGACCGCGAGGCGGTGGTGGCCGCCGACCAGCGTATGGTCATCCGTTGCTTTGGCGATTATCTCGCCAGCTTCGTCCACGATCGTTCTCATGCGCCCCCTCCAATCCGACGCTGTCTGTCCCGGCCTTCATGATGTCGCCAGTGATCTGCTCGCTGCAGCATTCACAATGCGGAAAACACAACGACGTGTACAGCCACGCTGAGTACGATAATCGCAATCGCGGTCACGTCGACGATGGAAAGCCGTCTTAGGTCAAATGCCATGATGCGCTATTGGGCGGCATCCCGGCGACCGCTTTGATCTACATCAAACGAGGCAGGCGAGCGCGCTCCAGCCCCACCGGTCGCGTTAAATCCATCCCCACGGACGGGCCGCGCAAAGACGCATCAGCGGGGCTCGGCGGCGGTATGCTCATCGGATTTTTACCGCCGCGCAGAACTGTTCCGTGACCGCCGTCGTTTCCTCGGTGACGTTCCAGCCCTCCCTCTCGGCGTTTTCCTTGGCCAACTGATGCTCGATCTGAAGCATCTTTTTGGTGAGCGCGTATGGCTTCCAGTCGGCCTTGGACAGCTTGGCGGTGGTGTTCGCTCCACAGACGTTGTAGCCAATTGCTTTCTGCACATTAGTGCTGACGTGGCTCATGTGGTCCTCGACCACGGCGGTGACGCGCGCCTTGGCGTATTGGCTGTTGGCTGCGATGAAGTCCTTGCAGAAGGCGACCCGTTGACCTCCGTCGCGGGCCTTGATGTAAGCCGTCTGCGTTTCGTAATGGAGGCGGTAGGCGAGTTTCTCAGCGTTCGGGTCGGATTTCACCGCTTCAAGCATGGCGCGGTGGTCACCCGAGGTGGCGTCATTGATCGTGATGTCACATACTTTGGCGAGGGAGAAGACCGGGACGTAGGCCCGCAACTTGGCTTCCAAGGCATCGTTGGCGTGCGCAACTGGTGCGAACAGGCTGGTCGCGATTGCGAAAGCAACGAGACAGCGTTTCATTGGTGACATGCTCCAGATCACCGAACCGTGGCCTTCGACTCTTCAGGCGCGACCTTGTTGTCGGGGCTTTCGCGCGTTTCGCCGATGCCGGAGCGGCCTCCGCCGCTCGTCCGCTCCTCACCGCGGCATCTTTATTCCGAGCGCGCGCTCGCTCGCCGACATCACGGTCGCGCGCGGGTTAGTCTGGCAAAAGTCCTTCACCTTCTTGGCCGCGCCGGCAAACTCGTCGAGGTCGACGACGGTGTTGCGGACGCTCGAATTGTAGTAGCCGCTCAGCCACATGGTGACGCCCGCGAAATCCTCGAAGCCGAGTTTCGTCAATTCGGCGCAGGTCAGTTTGCCCATGTCGACGACCGTTTTTTCCTCGGCGACCGCCGAGGCCGAACTGATCGACAACATGGCAACGACGAACAACGCAAATTTTGGCATGAACTCCTCTTCCCGGTACCGCCGCCCATTTTTGCGGACGAAGCCAGCTTGACCGCGCGCGCACCCCGCTGGTTGACTTGGATCAACCGATATCTCCGGATCGACGCAATCGTGAGTTTGATCCATCTCCGCGACCGGCTGGGAATGCCATGCACCTGACACGAAGAAATGCAGTTCTTGCGTTCGCGGCAAGCACCCTTGTCATGGCCGCCGGTCGGGCATTTGCGGCCGGCACCACCGCTGTCAAGGCGTTGAAGCCTGGAGAGTTCATCTGGCGTCCGGAGGTTTCGCCGCGCGGTCCGGTGGTGATTGTGGTGTCGCTTCCGGAACAACTCGTCCATGTCTACCGCAACGGGCTGACCATCGGTGTTTCGACGTGCTCAACCGGAAAGCCCGGCAACCGCACCCCGACCGGCGTCTTCACCATCCTGCAAAAGCACGCTGACCACTATTCGAGCACGTATAACAATGCTCCAATGCCCAACATGCAACGGCTGACGTGGCGCGGCGTTGCGCTGCATGCCGGCAATCTGCCGGGTTATCCGGCTTCACACGGTTGCGTTCGCCTGCCGAAAAATTTCTCCAAACTGCTGTTTTCGGTCACGCAACTCGGTACGCCCGTCATCATCGCCGATCAAAACGCCGCCCAAAGCTCGGTGGTGCGGCCGGACCTGATCCTCCCGAAAGAGGTCGCCGAAACAGCGCAGCAGGCCGAGGCCAAAACGCCGAACAGCAAAAAGTCGACGGCAGATACGACGAAAGACGCCGTTACGTCTATCCTCGTGTCGGGAGCGGATCGCAAGGCTTATCTCATGGTTGACGGCGCCGTCACGTTCGAAACACCGATCAACATCAACGATCCGGACAGGCCGTTGGGGACGCATCTGTTCTCGTTGATCGGACCGTCCGCTGACGGCTATGCCTACAAGTGGACCGCGTTCGGACTCGGTGGGCACCCCGAGGACGGAGTCATGGTCGACCTCTGGTCCAGCTCCGTCCTGGGACGGATTGAATATCTGGACGCACCGGGCATCAGACGCATCGCGCATACATTGCACCCGGGAACCACCATGGTGATCACGGATCTCGCGGCCAGTCCCGAGACACGAAGCGCGCCGGATTTCACCGTCATCACGGAAGATCCGACCACGCCGGGGAAGCGTCAAAAAAGCTGATTGTCCCAGGCGGATTCAGACGACTGCCGAGAACGAAGCACCTGCATCGCGCCGCGCCACACAGGGGGTCGGCGTGTTTATGTTGCCTGCAGCAGCGCGCCCGGCCTTACTGCTGGCGAAACTCGCCCGAATGCGACGCTGCGTCGACGGGCGCCCAGCGCTCGGCAAACGAGAGCTGCGGCCTGGAGGACCCTTCGTATTTCGCCCAGGAAGCCACGGCGAACGCGGCGAACGCGATGGCGAACACTATTCTGGCAACACGCATTGGAGCCTCTCCTGTCGGATGGCGGTCGGATGCCCCACCCTTATTTGTCGACGGCAGGCTAGGTATGGCTTCTTCAATGTTCTGTGATGGCGGTCACGCGATGAGGACACGGACGCGTGTGGTGACGGTCTCTCTGCGGTGAACAGTGCCCGAGCGGAGAGATCACCCCACCCCGTCTCACATTTCGCTTCGCTCCATGTGAGCCGACCCTCCCCCCCCAGGGGAGGGTGGTCACCGGCGACGGATCACCGGCTCTTGTTCCCCGCCGGCCAGGCACTCATCGCCAGCCGGCCGATCTCGGCCAGCTTCTCCCGCGACGCACCATCTCGGGCCTGCACCGCAAGGCCGCGCGCGACGGCGCTGTAATAGGCGGCCAGCATGTCGCAGTCGGTGCCTTCGGGTACGTCGCCGGCCGCCATGCCCTTCCTGATGCGGGCGGCCATCGCGCTTTCGGAGAAGGCGCGGTGCTCGGCCATCATGTCGCGGATGTTGCTCATGCCGGGCGGGCAATGCGTCCCGGCCAGCGAGATCATGCAGCCGAGCGGGTGATCGCCGCGGGTGAACTCTTCCGCGGTCGCCTCGAACAGGCGCGCGAAGGCCGTCCGGCTATCAGTCGAGGGGTCGTTGAGGATGGCGAAGAACCACTGGCCCGACCATTCCAGGTAGGACTGCGTTGCCTCGCAATAGAGCGCTTCCTTGCTGCCGAAGGAATTGTAGAAGCTCGAGGCGGAAATCCCCATGGCTGATATGAGCTCGTCGAACGACGTGCCCTCATAGCCGCGCTCCCAGAACAGCTTCATCGCCTTGGTCAGCGCCACGGCGCGGTCGAACACCGCGGGCCGTCCCCGGCCGCGTTTGCCCTCCTCACCTTTCTTCCCTGTAATTATTTTTGGTGTCATCGCTCCAAAAATCCTTGAACGGCGCCTCCCCGAGTTTATCTGCAGGTGCACCATATTGGAGTGCTTCCTCCAGATATCAATCCCAAGCACGGCTTTTTCCACCTCGCAGATGACAACGACCTGGCACCACTCTCTGACGACTCTAGATCGCGACACCCCACTACGGCCGGCACGCATGGCCCGCGGCACGGTTCGTGCTGCAAGCGAATTCCGGACAGCATGGCAAGGACTCACGGATAGTCTCATGGATCAGATCACAAACCCCGCGAACCTCGAACGAGCAAAACTCGAACGTGAAAGGCAGGACGAACCGGTGGCGCAGCCGCGCCGGTGGCGATGGAAAGCAACGGCGCTCGGCGTCGCCGTGGCGGCGGGCCTTTATCTCGCCTGGCTTGGGCTGGCGCCGCATCGCGGCAACCAGGCCGCGGCGGCGGTGCCGCCGACCCCGGTCGTCACCGTCAGCCAGCCCCTGCAGCGCGAGCTCGATGTCAGGGCCGGCTTCCTCGGCCAGTTCTCGGCGATCGATCGCGTTGAACTCAGGGCCCAGGTCGGCGGCACGCTGACCGAGATCCATTTCAAGGACGGGCAGATCGTACATAAAGGTGATTTGCTGTTCGTGATCGATCCGCGGCCCTACGAGATCAAGCTGGAGCAGGCCAAGGCGGCGCTGCAGACCGCGAACGCCCGCGTGGCGCTCGCCAGCAACCAGCTGTCGCGGGCGACCTCGCTCAAGCGCAGCGATTTCGCCACCCAGGAGACGGTCGACCAGCGCACCAACGACCAGGATGCCTCGCAGGCCGCGGTCGCGGACGCCAAGGCGCGGGTGCGCGATGCCGAGCTCGATCTCGAATATTGCCACGTGCTCGCGCCGTTCAACGGGCGCATCGGCGCACGCCAGGTTTCGCTCGGAAGCCTGGTCGCGGGCAGCCGCGCCGCCACCAGCCCGACCACGCTTTTAGCGACGCTGGTATCCCTTGATCCGCTCTATCTCGATTTCGACATGAGCGAATCCGATTTCCTGACGTTTTCGCGCGAGCGCGCCCGCCTCACGGGGCCGCTCGCCAACAAGGTGCTGATCGGACTTTCCGACGAGAACAGTTTGGCGCGCGAAGGCACGCTCGACTTCATCGACAATGCGCTCGATCGCTCCAGCGGCACCATTCACGCGCGCGCCACCGTGCCGAACCCCGACCTGTTCCTGGCGCCGGGCCAGTTCGCGCGGCTGCGCGTTGCGATCGCACCTCCCGCGCCGGTCTATCTGCTGCCGGACTCCGCCGTCGTGCTCGACCAGTCGCAGCGGCTGGTGATGACCGTAGGTCCCGATGCCACCGTGAAGCCGAAGATCGTGACGACCGGCGACCTCCGCGGTGGCTTGCGGGTGATTCAGTCGGGCCTCGAGGCGGATGACCGCGTCGTCATCGACGGCCTGGTGCGCGCCATCCCCGGCACCAAGGTCGCGCCGCAGGACGGCACGATTCATTACGACGCGAATGCCGACCAGGGCTGACGCAATAGCTCGTCATGCCCGGCCTTGTGCCGGGCATCCACGTCTTCGTTTCAGTCGGGCGAGAAAGACGTAGATGGCCGGGACAAGCCCGGCCATGACGAGCCAGTAAAATCAGGCTCGAAGACCCAAGACAGGATCTTGCCATGACCCATAGCTTCATCGACCGGCCGATCTTTGCGACCGTGCTCTCCGTGTTCCTGACGCTGATCGGGCTCGGCGCGCTCTATATCCTGCCGATCTCGCAATATCCCGAGATCGTGCCGCCGACGGTGCAGATCACCACCACCTATCCCGGCGCCTCCGCCGAGACGGTGTCGCGCACGGTGGCGACGCCGCTCGAGCAGCAGATCAATGGCGTCGAGAACATGATCTATATGTCGAGCCAGTCGACCGGCGACGGCAAGCTCACCGTCACCGTCACGTTCCGGATCGGCACCGACCTCAACGTAGCCCAAATGCTGACGCAGAACCGCGTGCAGGACGCGCTGCCGCGGCTGCCCGACGACGTGCAGCGGCTCGGCGTGCAGGTGCGCAAATCGACGCCCAACATCCTGCTCGCGGTGCATCTGTATTCGCCCGATTCGTCGCGCGACATCCTCTACACCTCGAACTACGCGACCTTGCATGTAAAGGACACGCTGGCGCGCCTGCCCGGGGTCGGCGATGTGCAGATTTTCGGCGGCCGGGAATATGCCATGCGGATCTGGCTCGATCCCGACAAGGTCGCAGCCCACAACATGAACGCGAGCGAGGTGCTGGCCGCGCTGCGCGCCCAGAACGTCCAGGTGTCGGCGGGCGTCTTGAACCAGCCGCCGGTCGCATCGAAACAGGCCTATCAGATCAACGTGCAGACGCTCGGCCGGCTTTCCACGCCCGAGCAGTTTTCCGCGATCGTGCTGAAGTCGGACAGCGAGGGCCGCGTGACGCGGCTGCGCGACGTCGGCCGGGTCGAGATCGGCGCCGCCGATTACGGCTCGACCGCGTTCGCGGACCGCGGCCCCGGCATGCCGCTGCTGATCTTCGCCCAGCCCGGCGCCAACTCGCTGGCCGTCGAGCACGAGGTGCTCGACACCATGGAAACGCTCGCGAAGGATTTTCCGCCTGGGCTGAGCTACAAGGTCATCTATGACCCGACGATCTTCGTCGGCAAATCCGTCGACGAGGTGATCAAGACCATCTTCATCGCGATCCTGCTGGTGGTCGGCGTCGTGTTCCTGTTCCTGCAGAGCTGGCGCGCGGCGATTATTCCGGTGATCGCCATTCCAGTGTCGCTGGTCGGCACCTTCACCTTCCTCTATGTGCTCGGCATATCCTTGAACAATCTGTCGCTGTTCGGCCTCGTGCTCGCGGTCGGCATCGTGGTCGACGACGCCATCGTCGTGGTGGAGAATGTCGAGCGCAATCTCGAGCGCGGCATGAGTCCGAAAGAAGCCGCGCATGTCACCATGAACGAGGTCGGCGGTGCGCTGATCTCGATCGCGCTGACGCTGTGTGCGGTGTTCGTGCCGTCGGCGTTCCTGTCTGGAATCACCGGACAGTTCTTCCGGCAGTTTGCCGTCACGATTGCCGTGTCGACCCTGATCTCGTGCTTCGTGTCGCTGACCCTGAGCCCTGCCCTTTGCGCGGTTTTGTTCAAGGCGCACGAGCCCGGCCACAAGAAGCGGGGTTCATGGATCGTCCGGCTGGTGCAGGGGTTTTTCACGCGCTTCAACCATGGCTTCGAGTGGCTGTCGACGAGCTATGGACGGCTGACACAGCGGCTGGTGCAGATCACCGGCGTCGTGCTTGTGGTGTATGCGGCGCTGATCGGCGTTGCCGGCATCCAGTTCGCCCGCGCGCCGACCGGCTTCATTCCCGAGCAGGACCAGGGTTATCTCATCACCGTCGTGCAATTGCCGCCGGGTGCCACGCTCGACCGCACCGAGGCCGTGGTCAAGAAGGCGATCGAGATCATCATGTCGACGCCCGGTGTCGAGCATGTCGCGCCCTTTGCCGGTCTCGATGCAACGACCTTCACCATTGCGTCGAACGCCGGCACGATCTTTTCCGGCCTGCCCTCGCTCTACAATCATCAGGTCAAGGGCGTGACCGCGGCCAGCGTGCTCGCCGATTTGCGCAAGCGGCTGTCGGTGATCCAGGAAGCCTATGTGCTGACGATTCCGCCGCCGCCGGTGCAGGGCATCGGCAATGCTGGCGGCTTCAAGCTGATGGTGCAGGATCATGCGGGCTTAGGCTCGGAGGCGCTGTCGAAGGCGGCGCAGACGCTGGTCGCCGCCGCCAACAAGGATCCGAGCTTTGCCGGCGTGTTCACGCTGTTCGGCACGCGCTCGCCGTCGATCTATACCGATATCGACCGCGAGAAGGCCGAGAAGGTCGGGCTGACGCCGACGGATGTCTTCAACACGCTGCAGGTCTATCTCGGCTCGCAATATGTCAACGACTTCAACTATCTCGGCCGCACCTACCAGGTCATCGCGCAAGCCGACGGCTCGTTCCGGCAGGATCCGCAGGACATCGCACGGCTCAAAGCCCGCAACGCCTCCGGCGAGATGGTGCCGATCGGCACGGTGGCGCGGCTGAAATCCGAAAACGCAGCCTATCGCGTGCCGCGCTACGATCTGTTCCCCGCCGCCGAAGTGATGGGCGTCGCCGCGCCGGGAGTAGCCACCGGCACTGCGCTGCATCGGATGGAGGAATTGGCGAAAGAGGTGCTGCCGCCCGGCATCGGCTTTGAATGGACCGAGCTCGCGTTCCAGCAGCAACAGAAGGGGACGTCGGCCCTGCTGGTATTCGGCGCCGCCGCGCTGTTTGTGTTCCTGGTGCTCGCCGCGCAGTATGAAAGCTGGAATCTGCCGCTCGCGGTCGTGATGATCGTGCCGATGTGCCTGCTCGCCTCCGTCACCGGGCTGTTGTGGCGCGGCATGGCGATCGACGTGCTGGCGCAGATCGGCTTCGTGGTGCTGGTGGGGCTCGCCGCCAAGAACGCGATCCTGATCGTGGAGTTCGCGCGCCAGACCGAGGAAGCCGGCGCCACGCCGGGCGAAGCGGCCGTCTCCGCGGCGCGCACCCGGCTGCGGCCGATCCTGATGACGTCGCTGGCGTTCATCTTCGGCGTCGCGCCGCTGGTGGTCGCAACCGGCGCAGGCTCGGAGATGCGGCAATCGCTGGGCACGGCGGTGTTCGCCGGCATGCTCGGCGTGACCGGATTCGGCCTCTTGTTCACGCCCGCCTTCTACGCCGTCGTTCGCAAGATCAGCGGCAAGAAGCTGAAAGCGGAGCCGGAGGAAACGGCGGCAGCGCGTGGTGCGCGCATCGCCGCAGGCTGACCGAGGGAACCGCAAGCCGCCCATTCGCTTATCGAGTGTTCCCCTCGATAAGCGAAGGCCTGAATGATCGACGACCTCTGGTACAAGAACAGCGTGATCTACTGTCTTTCCGTCGGCACCTATATGGATGCCAACGGCGATGGCATCGGCGACTTCAAGGGGCTGCTCCGGCGCCTTGATTACCTGCACGGGCTCGGCATCACCACGATCTGGCTGATGCCGTTTCAGCCTTCGCCCGGCAAGGACGACGGCTACGACATCTCCGACTATTACGGCGTCGATCCGCGCTACGGCACGCTCGGCGATTTCGTCGAGTTCACCCACGGCTGCAAGCAGCGCGGCATCCGCGTGATCATCGATCTCGTCGTCAATCACACCTCGAACGAACATGGCTGGTTCAAGTCGGCGCGAGCTGCGAAGGATTCGCCCTATCGCGACTGGTATGTCTGGGCCGACAAGCGGCCGGCCAACGCCAACAAGGGCATGGTGTTTCCCGGCGTGCAGAAATCGACCTGGACGCACGACAAGGAAGCCGGCGCTTGGTACTTCCACCGCTTCTACGATTTCCAGCCCGACCTCAACACGTCGAACCCGCTGGTGCAGGCGGAAATCCTCAAAATCATGGGCTTCTGGATCCAGCTCGGCGTCTCCGGCTTCCGCATGGACGCCGTGCCGTTCGTGATCGCGACCAAGGGCGCCAAGGTGAAGAAGCCTGTCGAGCAATACGACATGCTGCGCGCCTTCCGGGAGTTCCTGCAATGGCGCGAGGGCGATGCCATCATCCTTGCGGAGGCCAATGTGCTGCCCGAGACCGACATGGAATATTTCGGCCGCGACGGCGATCGCATGCAGATGATGTTCAATTTCCACGTCAACCAGCATCTGTTCTATGCGCTGGCCGCCGCCGACACCCGTCCGCTGGCGAAGGCGCTGGCCGCGACAAGGCCGCGGCCCGCCACCGCGCAATGGGGCCTGTTCCTGCGCAACCATGACGAGCTCGATCTCGGCCGTCTCACCAAGCCGCAGCGCGACGCCGTATTCAAGGCGTTCGGCCCGACCAAAGACATGCAGCTCTACGATCGCGGCATCCGCCGGCGTCTCGCGCCAATGCTGGGCGGCGACCGGCGCCGCATCGAGCTCGCCTACAGCCTGATGTTCACCTTGCCGGGCACACCTGTCATCCGCTACGGCGACGAGCTCGCGATGGGCGACGATCTTTCGCTACCCGAACGCAACTGTGCGCGCACATCAATGCAATGGTCGAACGAGCCGCATGCCGGTTTCACCAAGGGCGACAAGCCCGCCACGCCTGTGATCGACAAGGGCCCCTACGGCTACGACCACGTCAATGCCGCGAAGCAGCGCCGCGACGCCAATTCGATGCTGAACTGGACCGAGCGCATCATCCGTATGCGCAAGGAAGTACCCGAGATCGGCTGGGGCGATTTCAAGGTGATCAATACGCGCGATCCGGCGATCCTGGTCATCCGCTACGACTGGCGCAACAATTCGGCGCTGTTCGTGCACAATCTCGATGAGAAGCCGCGCGAGATCGCTTTCGCCGTCGGGCTTCCCGGTGAAGCCGGCAAACTGCTGGTCAATTTGCTCAGCGAGGACCACAGCCAGGCCGACCAAAGCGGCCGGCACCGGCTTGTGATGGAAGGCTATGGCTACCGCTGGTATCGCGTCGGCGGCCTCGACTATCTCTTGAAGCGCAGCGACATCGATGTGGACGCGGCGGGCAAGGCAGGACATCCCGCATGAACCTGCGCCTCGTCCACTCCCGCGAGTTCCTGAAACCATCGGCGCGGGCGCCACGTACGCCATGCATGAGAGATGGCTTTCGCGACATCGTCGGGAACTGGACGGAGATCGAGGATCTCGGCGAGATCACCCGTCGCATCGTAGCCCTCGCCAGATGGCTGAAGGCCAATGGCGGCGAGCCCGCCATGGAAGGCGACGAGCGCGCCACGTTCCGTGCAATGGTCGAGTGCCAGATCAGGCGCGCCGTCCGCGCCGGCGCCTTCGAGCCGTTCGTCGCCTCCGACGTCGAGGAAGCGGCAATCGCCGAGATCTTCGATTTCGAAGAGCCCTGACGTCGACAGGAACCGACACCCCCCTCGCCCGTTAGCGTGCAGGCATTTCGCCGAAGGAGTTTTGCACCATGGACAAGGATCGGATCGTGGGATCGGCGAAGGATATGGCCGGCAAGGTGGAAGGCGCCGTAGGCGATATGGCCGGCGATGCCGACACCCAGGCCGCGGGACGCGTTCGCGAGGCGGCCGGCAAGGTCCAGAACCTCTATGGCCAGGCCAAGGACGCCGCGCGCGACGCCGCCGGCGACGCCTTCGACTACGCCAAGGGGCCCGGCACGGATGCCGTCGCCAAGGCGGTGCGCGACAATCCGCTCGGCTCGCTCTTGATCGCGGCGGGCATAGGTTTTGCGCTCGCCTTGATGATGCGGCCGCCGTCACGGCCGCCGCGGCGCGCGCGCTTTTACGAGTAGGCCTCTTAAGCTTGGCACCTCGTTCCTTCTCCCCTTGCGGGAGAAGGTGGCGCGAAGCGCCGGATGAGGGGTCTCTCCGCGCGCTCAAATCTGATAGATGCGTTCGCGGAGACAGACCCCTCATCCGGATCGCATCTAACGATGCGATCCGACCTCTCCCGCAAGCGGAGAGGTGACTTTCGAGGCCGATCTTATTTTCGTGCAGCAGCGGCTTATATGGGACTCATCCCGCATTGCTATCGAAAGATCGCTTGAGTGACCGCGCAACTCGCGCTTTTCGAAGCGCCGTCCCGTGTCCCGCAAGGGCTGCACTACAGGCAAGAGTTCATCTCCGCTCACCATGAGCAGGAGCTGATCGCGCGCGTCGCGGAACTGCCGCTAAAACCGTTCCAGTTCGGCGCGTTCGAGGGCAAGCGCCGCGTCGCCTCGTTCGGTTTTCGCTACGATTACAGCCTGCAGCGCCTGGAGCAGGCCGAACCGATACCGCCGTGGCTACGCGAGGTGATTGCCGAGGTCGAAACCTTCGGCGGCGCGGGAACGCACATCGGCCAGGTGCTCTGCACCGAATACGCCGAAGGCGTCGGCATCGGCTGGCATCGCGACAAACCGCATTATGATCGGGTGTTCGGGCTGTCGCTGGGTTCAGTGTGCAAATTCCGCTTCCGGCGCAAGACCGCCGGCGGATGGGAGCGCCTCACGCTCGAGGCTGCTCCGCGCTCGATCTACCTGATGGACGGCCCCGCGCGGCAGGAATGGGAGCACAGCATTCCGCCGGTCGAGGCGCCGCGCACGTCGATCACGTTCCGGACGATGGCCGAGCGGCGCTGATCGCCGTCGGATCATGTCCGGCCGGCGGCCTGTCTGTTCTGCATCGCGGCGCAAAGCTGTCGCTTTGAACGGACTAACCGAAACGGAGCGGCCTTTTGTCACAAATTAGAAATGCCCATCACAATCTTTGGTAGATTGACAACGGCACACAATTTCAACAAGATCACAACCCTTGGTCGTTTCTTTCAATTCGATCGCGGCCATGAAAATTGCCGGAAACTCATTTGTATTCTCATTTATTGCTCCAGGGCTACCTGCCTGGCGGCGGAAATCTCTTCTTTGACAAGAAGCAACAAGGCATTCCGGTACCCAGGACAATCACGGCGGACTGAATCGAGGTGCGATCGTGCGACCGTTCTTTCCACATGCTGCCGCGTTGCTCTTGTTGATCTGCACGGCCCCCATCCGTGCGCAGGAGCTCACGCCTCAACCTTTCCTCGCGCCGCCACAATTGTCCGAGAAGGGCAAAGTCGAAGCCGAACTGGCTCTGCCAGGCGGCTGCAAGCCAGCCGGTGACATCGCGCGCGACGGCAACCTCGTGACCCTGAACCTTGTCGCAAGGGTGTCGCCCAACGAGATCAGAAATCCCGGCCAGCCAAACGGCGGCAAGGACAGGGTTGCACTACGCTCCTACGGCGGATGTCTTACCGGGCCGGCGATCGAGGTGAAGCCCGGCAATACATTGCAGATATTCCTTCACAACGCGCTCGATGCAAAGGATCCGACCTGTGCTGCGAACGCACCGCCTGGTCCTGAATGCTTCAATACGATCAACATGCATTTCCATGGGCTCCACGTCTCACCGGCTGGAAACAGCGACAATGTGCTTCTCAACATTGCGCCGCAGACCCACTTTGAATACGAGGTGAACATTCCGGCGGACCATCCGTCCGGCACGTTCTGGTACCATCCGCACCGCCATGGATCGACTGCCATTCAGGTAGCAAGCGGCGCATCCGGCGCCCTCATCATCCGCGGCGATCGCCATTACGTCGGCGGCGCACCGGGAGACATCGACACGATCCTGCATGACGAAGCCGGACGGCCGATGCCGGAGAAGATATTTCTGCTCCAGCAAATCCCCTATGCGTGCTTCAACGCCCCCGGCAAGATCAACCAGAATAGCGACGGCACGTGGAAATGCGATGCTGGGCAGACCGGCGTAGTGGACGACTTTGACGACCAGCTGTCGTCCCCCACGGTCTGGGACACCAGCGGGCGGTTCACCAGCATCAACGGTGTCGTGCAGCCGACGCTCACGATGCCGGCCGGAGAAATCCAGCGCTGGCGATTTATCCACGCCGGAATCCACGACACGGTCAATCTGCAGATCGTGCCGATGGTCGAGAACGCCCCGGAGGCGGCACTGGCGCTCCGTGGTGCCTTGACGGGGAACGCGAAGGACCAGGCACAGATCATCCAGCAACTATGCCCGACGCTGGTTCCGGACGGCTCCAGGCCCGTCGCTCTCGTGCCGCAATTCGAGATCGCTGCAGATGGGCTGACCCGGTCGGCGATCAACCCGATCGGCGTGGATCAGAAAAGCCAGAGTGGAGGCATTGGGACCAACTTCCTGCAACCGGGCTATCGAAGCGACGTTCTGGTGGCCTTCCCCCACGGTGGCACCTATTGCCTGTTGAATCAGGCCGCAACGCCCGCCGAGCGTCCGCATCCGGGAGGCGGCGGCGGCCAGGGACCGACCGAGACGCAGCTGCTCGCGACGGTGATCGTCTCCGGCGGCAAGCCCGTCGCCGGCGATTTGGGCGCGTTCATCCGCCAAAGCCTCTATGACGGCAACCGTAATGACCGGGACCTGCCAAAGCCCGCACTGGATGGATTGCTGCGTGGCGATCTTTCGCCGTGGCGGGGCATGCCCGAGGAAGGGCCCGCTTCGAATTCGTCAAATCCGCGGAAAGCCAGCTTCTTTATCGGCGATCTTGTCCCGCACGACCCCAAGACCTTCGGCTTTTTCATCAATGGCAAAGCCTACGATCCCGATCGGATCGACAAAGAATTCACCATGCAGGTCAATGCCACCGAGGACTGGCTTCTGACGGCGCAGGGAGAGCCTCACATCTATCACATCCACGTCAATCCGTTCGAAATCATGGATGTGACGTTCAAGGGCAAAAGCATCTTCGGGCCGGAAGGAAAATGCCTGGTGCCTCCGGACAGCCTTGGCCTGGAGAACCAGTATTGCGGCCTATGGCACGCATTCAAGGACACCATCTTCGTCCAGAACGATTACGAGGTTCATATCAGAACAACCTACGACCGCTACATCGGCGAATATGTGATGCACTGTCACATCCTGGACCACGAAGACAGTGGGATGATGGCGAATATCCTTATCGTTCCCGATGCATCGGCGCCGGGCGGCGGATTGGGGATGCCCGGCATGAAGACCACGTCGAACGGAACGATGACGCACGAAATGCATCGCTAATTTGGCCGCTCGACCTGGGACGACGGGAGACAGAAAGCCTTCAAGGCACTGGCGCGGTAACGGCCGCACATGGTTCTCGGAGACGCATGGAGGAGTATTATGAAAGCTGGATTTCCTGGAGTCGGTCATCGCTACTTCGTCGATTTCGTAGCCTTTCAGGTTGAACTCGATTTCGCGTCGGACACCTCGCTGACCTATTACAATCTGGACAAAAACGGCAACAAGGTCGGTCAGGAAACGGTGATCATAAAGGTCGAGCCGATCACCGAAGGGATTTTCCTGGTGACCTGGCAGGAGTCGACCAAGCTAACGGTCGTTCATGTCGAGGATTACATCCGGCATACCATCGTCACCAATATCACCAATCCGGATCTCAGCTTCGAGCAGTATCACGGCACGTTCCGGGAGTTGTCATGAGCACGGCTGCGTCCAGTACGGCCTTCCCGCCGACGCAGCGGATCGGGATTTTCGTTTTTGAAGGCTTTGAGCCAATCGATGTCTTTGGCTTCGCAGAGGCCTTCGCCATCGCTCGGTTTCTTGGCCAGGCTTACGCAGACCCGCCGCCCTATCCTTTCAAGGTGACGCTCATCGCGCGTCACCTTGAAAAGGTGAGCAGCGCCAACGGCCCGGCGGTCCTGCCGGACTGGGATATGAAGCAAGCGCTCGACAACCCCCTGGATCTCCTGATGATCCCTGGTGGCGGCGGGACGTGGCCGCTGCTGGACGAAAAGTCCGATCCCCAAGGTGTGGCTGCGCTGCTCGACTGGGTACGGCAGATGAACGGCAAGGTGAAGCTCTTGACCTCTGTCTGCACCGGCGCCGCCGTACTGGCCCGCACTGGGCTGCTGGATGGCCTGCCGGCCGCGACGAACCACGGTGCTTTCACCTGGGTGACGCAGCAAGGGCCGAAGGTCCTTTGGGATAACGTCTCCCGCTGGGTCGATGCAGGTCGCTACGTGACGTCGGCCGGCGTATCGGCGGGAACGGACCTCGGCTTCTACCTGGTGTCGCGAATGGCCGGCCGCGCCGTGGCCGAAAATGCCGTGGCGGCGGCGGAATACGATTGGCATCGCGACCCGCAGACGCCGATCTTCTATCCGCCACAGACCCAATCCTGACCATTCGACGCAAGCGTCATCGCCAGAAAACACATCCAGAAAACACATGGAGGGGAAAATGCGAATTGATCGGGTGACACGCCGCACGTTTCTAGGGGCAATGGCGGCCACCGCTGTCGCCTATCCGATCGAGCCGGCGCTTGCGGCAGCGAAATACAGAAGATGCAACGTCACCAGCGCTGAAGGCCAGACGGCACTCGCAAGCTACGCCAAAGGCGTCGAAGCGATGCTGAAGCTGCCCGCCGATCACCCTCATAACTGGTTCCGGAATGCCTTCGTCCACCTCATGGACTGTCCACATGGGAACTGGTGGTTCTACGTGTGGCATCGCGGCTATCTTGGCTATTTCGAGCAAACCATCCGCACGTTGAGTGGTGATCCGGATTTCGCTCTTCCCTACTGGGACTGGACCGAGCTGCCGCAAATACCGGATGCCATGTTCGACGGCGTGCTGTCGCCGACAAACGATGCCTACATGCCTTATACGGAAAACCTCGCTGTATTCACCTCGTTCATCCAGCCGACGCTCTCGAAATACTGGGACAGCCTTTCCCCGGCGCAGAAAGGCCAGCTCAATACGCGTGGCTATATGCAATTCACCGACGTTTGGAGTGGTCCAAATGGTGTGACGGCCAATGGCGTTGCCGGAAACGAATGCTTCGCGGTCACGTGCGCCGCGCGCTATTTGTCAAAGACCAATTCTCATCTGGACGGTGATACCACGCAGGCCGTGTCGAAGCTGACCGTCACTGCCGGCCTGCTGGCGCCGGAGTTCTACGACCCGATCAACTATCTCAGCTTCACGAGCATAAAGACCCCCTCTCACAATTCAGAATCGCCCGGTACGGCGGCGAGTTTTTCGGTGCTCGAGGGGCAGCCGCACAATCTCGTTCACAATTGCATCGGCGGCGCGGGCCCTCTCGATCCGGGGCCCTATGGAAACATGACCAATTTCCTTTCTCCGGTCGATCCAATCTTTTTCCTTCACCACGCCAATATGGACCGGCTCTGGGACGTGTGGACCCGCAAGCAAAAGTCGCTCGGTCAACCCTATTTGCCCAAAAGCGACGACTTGAAAGCGCTGTCCAGCGAGCCATTCCTGTTTTTCGTGGATGAAAAGGGAAACTATGTCCTGGACGGCAAGGCTGGCGACTATCTGGCCACTAACCGCTTCGACTACGATTACGATGACAAGGGTTTTGGCGAAAATCTGATCAAGCCGGAAGTCGCAAGGCTCACCACGCAGAAGGCGCCCGTGACTTCAGCGAAGGTATCCGCAAATGCCGCCTCGG
>Ga0210402_10002170_pt1 | contig 19333 bp, 11 predicted proteins | sample IncBWC7MmetaG_FD_161055 | JGI IMG/M metagenome (GOLD analysis project Ga0210402, IMG submission 161055) | Forest soil microbial communities from Barre Woods Harvard Forest LTER site, Petersham, Massachusetts, United States - Inc-BW-C-7-M | ecosystem: Environmental > Terrestrial > Soil >... | reverse complement strand
CGCGCAGGCCGGAGATGCCCATTTCCCATTCTGCCTGGGTATAGTAAGGCTCGAGTTCTTCGTAGGTAATCGGCCAGTCCGCCATGCCTGTGCCGGAGGGAATCGTCCGGTCATAGGATGCTTCCCGGAACTCATAGGGCAGGTGACGCCAACTGCTGCCGCCGTAGGTGACCGTGCCGCCGCCCACCACGCAACCGTAGCTGTGCGTGCCTGGACCCGCTTTGGCTTTGTCGTTCCGGCGGAAGGTGTTGCGCTGGCGCGAGGGGTCGCTCATTAGCCGGTCGTCGTCACTCAGGTTGCGGTTCAGCCACTCGTCCTTGTTATATTCCTGCTCGCGGCCGTACTTTCCCCAACTTCCTTGTTCCAGGACCACTACCGAAAAGCCGGCCGTCGACAACTGCTTGGCCATGATGCCCCCGGCGGCTCCGGAACCTATGACTACGAAGTCCACTTCCGTTGATGTCTTGTACTGTTTCATTGCTTTTCTCCCGTCCGTCCAAAATGCCCCGGCTGCGTAGTCAGGGCCGCGGCATCGTAGTAACCAAACGGCGGCTTATGCTTCAGACTATCGTCGTAAGCGATCAGCTTCCAGCCGGCTTTGTCGTAGTTGCCGCCATGCGTGGGGCGTGCCAGGAATCCGATAATTGTGTGCGTGCGGACCATGTTGAAGAACGGCGTCTTTTCGATTTCGGTGAGCACTTTGATCTGCTGCGGCGGGCTGAGCGCCGAGAATTTACCGGCGTCCGGGAAAAGCTGCTGGGTCTTCGCCTGAAGATCCTGTAACCCTTGAACGTAGGCCGGCTTCTTGGCCCGGTCGAAAGTGGCCAGGGCCCGGTCGATGAAGTAAAGGCAGCGGGCCTCGCGTGCGCCGGGGCTTTCGTCGGTGGGGATGATCTGGGCCGCCATGGCCTCGACCTCCGCGGCCTGGGCAGCCGTGAACACGGCAAGCGCCGGAGGTTGGCCTGTCTTGCCCGCAAATTCCTGAGCGGCCAGAATGTCATGGTAGTGGGCCGCGACCCATGCCGCGTTCAGCCCCCCTACGGAATTGATGAGGAACGATCGTCGTGATTTCCCTTTGGCGCTCATTTTCTCTCCCTTGTTTGCCACCCCGTGTTGCAGCCGGTGACTTATCGATGTCTTCAAAAAGCTCTTAACGTTTCGCGTATTTCGTCACGCCGCGCAAAGTGTTTTCCGCGGCGTATAAATTGCCGGCAGAGTCGGCGACAATCCCTTCACCGGCCGCTCCGTCCGGGCTCTCCGTCTGATGACCGGGCACGAACGCGACCACCTTGCCGTCTTTGGCGCTGCCGATGCGGATACCCTTCTTCCATCCGGCGTGGTTCGCCGCCGTCGAATCCGCGTCCATCACATACAGTTTGTCATTTTTGTCGATGTACAGGCCGCTGGGACGCCCAAACTGGCTCCATTGTTCGAGGAACTTGCCGTCCAGGCTGAAGATCTGAACGCGCGCGTTCCCGCGATCGCAAACAAACAGCCGCCCGGTTGAATCGATCGCCAGCGCGTGCGCATTTCTGAACTCGCCCGGTCCGGAGCCGAGCTTTCCCCACTCCTTTATAAATGTCCCGTCTTTCGAAAATCTGATGATGCGGGTAATGTAGTCCGGTGGCACGGTCGGGTTTTGGCCGGAGTGTCCGTCGGCGACGAAGATGTCGCCGTTCGAAGCCGTGACCACATCGGCGGGTTCATTGAAATGAGTTGGGCCGCCACCCGCGATGCCCGCGGTCCCCAGCCGCATGAGAACCTTGCCGTCCGGAGAAAGCTTGATCGCCTGCTGACCTTTGGTCCCATCCTTACTCGATAGCGCGTCCGTCACCCAGACGTTGCCGTCACGGTCCACATGCAAACCGTGCGGGAATACGAACAGTCCCGCGCCGATGCTTTTGATGGGCTTTCCAGTAGACAGATCCAAGAGGTGAACCGGCGGGAGGTTGGAGCCGTCGCAGGTATTCACCCCGCAGCGATCGATCGCCCAGATTTCGTTGCGAGGACCGATCTCTATGCCCGCGGTGGAGCCCCAGGTTCGGCCGTCAGGGAGCTGGGCCCAGTTCCGAACGGCCGCTTGGTAGGGATTCGGAAGGTCTTCACCGGGGTCGGTTGCAGGCTGCGCACCCACGCAGATCCCGCCCACTTCAAGCAGAGCGGCGGCCGCTAGAATGCCAATACGGAACCTCATGCCGGCCCTAGCCTCCTTTGCCCCAAAATGCCCAGGCCGCTATTTTCGCCGAAACGCAGCCTTAATCGAGTACATTACACCAACTGAGAGCGGTATGCCAGGGCCCCCCGGCGCGCCAGCCGGCAAAGATATCCCTCTTCCTTTGCGGCTTCTTCGCGGCTTCGCGGCTTGGCGTGAAATCTTAGTGCTCGATTTCCTGCCGTTTTGTTTAGGGTTTGACCGTGATGGTCACCTCGGCGCTGGTCTGCAAGGCGCTGTCGCTGGCCACCGCCCGCAGCACGTAGGTGCCGGGCGCCGTGAAATGCGCGGTGGTGACTGCCTGGCCGCCGGCGACCGCAATCGGGCCCGGCGAGTCAAACGTCACCCTGGCCGGCCCCCGATACACGAACCATGCGACCGACAGCCCACCCCTGGGTCGTTCGGCAGCCGAGTTGGTTTGCGCTTGAGGAATCGCTCCCGTACGCGGCGCGGGGGCGGCGGCCCGCCGTTTAGGCAGACCATCGTCTTCGACCAGCGCGGTCAATGAAACCGGACTCGAGACGCTGGCAGACGAAACCGGTGCGATTCTGATTGACGGAGGTTGATTGGGGTCGTCTTCGCCGGGGTTCAGGTTTCCGCGAGTCATGATCAAGCGCTCGCGAATCTCCTCTTCCGGCAACAACTGCGCGTACGCCTTTTCCGTTCGGCCGTGGGCAGTGATGGTCCAGACGAGCTCTTGCTGGCCCCAATCCTTGGGTACCTGGACTCGAAACACCCAGGGCTGCCTCCGCGGCAGGAAGTATGTCGGCTGCATGCGATCGGGCGGACCAGGCTCAAGCCTGTTATCGGGTCCCGCCGGGATCAACAGCTCTTCCTTCCAATTTCGGTTGAAGTAGCCGAAGACGAACGTGAACGTGCCGTCGGCGTTTCGAATCCACCCTTCAAAAGCCGGTACGACGTCCTGGCCGCTCGAAAACTGTGTTTGAGGATTGGCCGTCGGAAACTGAGATTGGGCAGACGCTACCAAGCTGCCGGCCAACACGCTCATAATCAACCGGAAACGCGTCCCCATTACCCCAACTCGCCGCCGCGTGATCCCAACTCGCACCGCGTGATCCTATCGCCTGGCAGATGCCACCCTTCTCGCTTGCACTCGCTGTTGGAAGTCGGTCTCGTCGAGATAACACAGGCTCACCCACGCGAAACTCATCTCATCGATCGTCCGCTGCCCGTAGCCCACCCAGTTCTTTGGATTTGGGTTGTGCTTATTGTGGTCGCTGTTGTCGTGCCAGGTGGTGATATGAATGATCGTTCCGGCGGGCAGCAACGGAGCGGCCTCCTCCGCGTAGGGATAGGTAATGCTCCAGCCATACTGGTAATCGCTTACGCAACTCAGGGTCTCGGTCTTGGCTGGGCCGGGGCGCGCCGAGTCCGGCCGGACATCAGGGTAGATCGCCTCCATGCACTGGGCCTTGCCGCGAGTATGAAAGTGTGGCTGAAACGCCGAAATCAACGCCGGCTTCTGCAAACGGAAGTACCCGTCGCTGCGTGCAATCTGGCCCGCCGGAATATCGAGTTCGGTCACCTCACCCATGTGTTGCGTGAATACCACGTACTTAGGGACAACACCTTTCGGATAGAACTTGAACCCGACCGAGATGCCGACCGGGGTCTCCTCACCATCAGGGTGCAGGTGAAGGTTGAGATGAATCTTCGACCCCGCCTTGATGAATCGGCCTGAATTTTCGGGAAACAGATCGGCGTTCTTGCCGATGGCGTATTCATTCAAAAAGAGGCCGACGGGGTCTTCCTCCGGATCTTCCACCAGATTGGTAGTCGCGTGGTGCACCACCCTGAATCCCGAATCCGGCTTGGTTTCCACCGCCGAAATGTACATGTCCTCCTTGAAGCCCGGGTCAATGTCGAGATCGTAGAACTCATCGCCGCCCTTGGCTCTCAGTTTGTATGGCTTGGGCATCGACACCACCAGGTCAGGCTGCCCGATATGCCATTTGTCGAGGTCGCTGAACTGCCGGGGCGGCGGCATGTCGGCGGGATTGCCTTCGGGCGCTCCCTGATCGACCCAATTCGCAATGGCCGCAATCTCGGCGTCGGTCAAAGACGGATCATCCTTGAATTTGGCGATGCCGATGTTACGGTCGATGTGCCAGGGCGGCATCTGCCGCAGCACGACCTTTTCTTTGATCGAACGCGCCCACGGCCGCGCGTCCTTGTAGGTCAGCAGCGACATCGGCGCGATCGATCCAGGCCGATGACAGTTTTGACAGGAGCGGTTCAGAATGGGCGCCACATCCTTCGTGAAAGTGACGGATCCCTCGCCGAGCGCTACCGGTTGAGTTGTGCTCAACACGAATGCACCGAACAAAATCGAAGCGCCTGTCCGCATGATGACCTCCCGCGGTCATTCAGTCTCGTTTTGGCCCCACGGCCGCCATTGATTATACGGTGATTATACGGTCGTGAGCAGGAATCTGCAATGTACGCCGGTTTGTAGGTTTGGCTGGGATGCTTGAGGATCGGCGGCCGGGCGCCGTTCCACCAAGCCGACAATACCGGGCGGCGGCTACCCGGTAAAGTATACACTTTGTTAGATGGGGCCACGCCGCAACCGATGACTGACGAGCAAGTGCGAATCGAAGAATCCCGCCTCCGCCGCTCCCACTGGAACCGCTGGGGCCCTTACCTTGCCGAGCGCGCCTGGTGTACCGTCCGCGAGGACTACAGCCCCGAGGGCGACGTCTGGGATTACTTCACCCACGAAATGGCCCGCTCCCGCGCCTATCGCTGGAATGAAGACGGCCTCGCCGGGATTTGCGATCGCCACCAGCGCATCTGTTTCGCCATTGCCCTGTGGAACGGCCGCGACCCCTTCCTCAAAGAGCGTCTCTTCGGCCTCACCGGCCCCGAGGGCAACCACGGCGAAGACGTCAAGGAGTGCTATTTCTACCTCGACAGCACCCCCACCCACTCCTACATGAAGTGCCTGTACAAATACCCTCAGGCCGAGTTCCCTTACGCCAAACTCCGCCTGGAGAACGGAAAGCGCACCCGGCTCGAACCCGAATACGAGCTCATCGACACCGGCATCTTCGCCGAAAACCGTTACTTCGACGTCTTCGTGGAGTATGCCAAAGCCACCCCGGAGGACATCCTGATCCGCATCGCGGTTTTCAACCGCGGGCCTGAGGCCGCCACCATCCACCTGCTCCCCACTGCATGGTTTCGCAATACCTGGTCCTGGCGCACCGTGCAGACGAAGCCCGAATTGCGGAAATCGGCCCTGGCCGGCGTCATCGAACTCGACGAGCCGCACTACGGCCGCCGCTGGCTCTACTGCAACGGCCTCGACGGCAACAATGCCCCGCCTTTGCTCTTCACCGAAAACGAAACCAATTGCCTCAGCCTGTGGGGCATTCCCAACGCCTGCATGTTCGTCAAAGACGGGATTGGCGAATACGTGGTGCGGGGCAGCCCGAATGCCGTAAATCCGGACGGCCGCGGCACCAAGGCGGCCGCCCACTACGTCCTCACCATTGCAGCCGGCAAGTCCGCCACCGTGGAACTGCGCCTGACCGATACGCCATCGAGCGACCCCTTCGGCGCGGCGTTCCAAAAGACCTTCATCCAGCGCATGGACGACGCCAACGATTTTTATGCCACCGTGACCCCGCGCGAGCTTTCGATTGATGGCCGGGCCGTCATGCGCCAAGCCTTCGCGGGGTTGCTTTGGTCCAAGCAGTACTATCATTACGTGGTTCGCGACTGGCTGGGCGGCGACCCGGCCTTTCCGGCTCCGCCCGCCATACGCAACCGGGGCCGCAATCACGACTGGCCGCACCTCTACAATTCCGACATCATTTCCATGCCGGATAAGTGGGAATACCCTTGGTATGCCGCGTGGGACCTGGCCTTCCACTGCCTGCCGCTGGCGCTGGTGGATTCGCAATTCGCCAAGGACCAACTGGTATTGATGCTGCGCGAGTGGTACATGCACTCCAACGGGCAACTCCCCGCCTACGAGTGGAATCTAGGCGATGTCAACCCGCCCGTGCATGCCTGGGCGGCGTTGCGCGTTTACAAGATCGATCGCAAACATTACGGCAAGTCCGACCGCCAGTTCCTGGAGCGCATCTTTCACAAACTGCTGCTGAACTTCACCTGGTGGGTGAACCGCAAAGACGCCGCCGGCAACAACGTTTTCCAGGGCGGCTTTCTGGGATTGGACAACATCGGCGTCTTCAACCGCAGCGAACCAATGCCCAACGGCCAGTATATCGAACAGGCCGATGGCACCGGCTGGATGGCCATGTACAGCCTCAACCTGCTGGCCATCGCCCTGGAACTGGCCCGCGAGGACCCGGCCTACGAAGACGTCGCCAGCAAATTCTGGGAGCATTTTCTTTTCATCGCCAAGGCCATCAACCGCCTGGGTGAAGACGGCGTCGGTATGTGGGATGAAGAGGACGGCTTTTTCTACGACGCGCTGCATATGCCCGATGGCGGGTACATTCCGCTCAAGGTGCGCTCGATGGTGGGCCTCATACCGCTGTTCGCCGTGGAGACTCTGGAGCCGCGGCTGATCGACCAGCTTCCCGGTTTCAAGCGACGCATGCAGTGGTTCATCGACCACCGGCCCGGCCTCACGCGCAACGTGGCCTCCATGGAGGTGGCCGGCAAAGGCGCGCGGCGGCTGCTTTCCATCGTGACCCCGAACCAGCTCCGCCGCATCCTGAAGCGGACGCTGGACGAAGACGAGTTTCTCTCGCCATTTGGCGTGCGCAGCCTATCCAGGGCGCATCGCGACCAGCCCTATATCCTGCGCAGCGACGGCACCGAGCATCGCGTGGATTACGAACCCGGCGAATCGCGCACCGGATTGTTCGGGGGCAATTCCAATTGGCGCGGCCCGGTCTGGTTTCCGCTGAACTATCTGTTGATCGAGTCGCTGCAGAAGTTCCACCACTACCTGGGCGACGAATACAAAGTGGAATGCCCTACCCGCTCCGGCACGATGATGACGCTGTGGGAAGTAGCCGGCGAGATTTCGCGCCGGCTCTCCCGTGTTTTCCTGAAGGACGAAACCGGCCGCCGCGCGGTGAACGGCGGCATCGGGTATTTCGAAAAAGACCCGCACTGGCGCGACCTGGTGCTGTTCCACGAATACTTCCACGGCGACACCGGGGCGGGACTGGGGGCGAGCCACCAGACGGGGTGGACGGGACTGGTGGCGAAGCTGTTGCAGCAGAGCGGGGAGTGAATGGGGCGCCGCGGTTGTAGTCGCAGCTACGGCTTCAAACTGATTCCCCGCGCCTCAATCGTCCGGGCCGTCGCTCTATCCAGATTCGCCAGCGCCTCTGCAAAGTCCGCATGCGCCCGCACCTCCCGGCCCCGCGCGGCGATCAAATCCGTCTGCCGCTGCAGTACCAGAAACACGCTCGATGTCCCCGCCTGAAACTGGCGCTGCTCGCTGGCATACTGCTCCTCCGCCGATCCCCGCGCCAGCGCCGAGGCCGCCAGGCGTGCCTGGGTGGAATCCACCGCCTGCAGCGAGTTGCGCACATCGGCCTCAATCGCCATCCCAATCTGGTTCTGCACCAGCCGCAACCGCCGGCCTTCGGCTGCCGAAACCGCGGCCATGGAATCCGCCGTCCGGTTACGAATTGGAAGCGAAACCTGCACCCCGACCTGCGCCGACGGAAAAGTTCCGGACACCAGGTTGCTGATCGATTGGCCGTAGCTGCCCACCAGCAGCACCGGCACTGCCCCGAAGCCCCCCGGCAGAAACGCCGCAAAAGGATTTGGCCCCGAAGGCGCCACCGGCCCGGCCAACCCTGCCGCCGTCAGGTTGGCAAACGCATCCACACGCGGTTTCGCCGCTTCGCGCGCCAGTCGCGTATCCAACCCGTTCACGTCGATCGCCAGTGCAGCCTCCGCCAGTTCAGGCCGCGATGCCAGCGCGCTTTTGACCGCCTCCTGCAGCGTAGGCGGCGTCACGTTGGTGTCCAGTTGCGTTTCCGGAATCAATGCCGCGCTCCACATCAGGTCGCTGCGGTCGGGCAGCATCAGCGCCTTCAGGTTGTTCTCCGCCTGCGTCAGCGCCTGCTGCGCCGCGAACAGGTTTTGCTGAAAGGTGGCCACCTGCGTCTGCGCCGCCACCACGTCAACCGGGGCCAGAATTCCCTGCTCCGCCTGCCGCTGGTTGCTTTCGTATTGCCGCTCCGCCAACTTCACGGCCTCCGTCTGCACCCCCAGGTTTTGCGACGCGTAGTCCAATTCCCAATAAGCCTGTACGGCCTGCGTCACCACTTCGATCACACGCTGCCGCATCTGTTCGCCCGAAAGCGCCTGATTCTTGCGCGCCACCAGCAGCCGGTGCCGGTTGTCGTCAAACCGCAGCCCGCGCCACAGTGGTTGCGTCAGGTTCAGCGTGACCGATGACGGATACTGCGGGTTCAGCGTGACAAACGTGCTGTCCGTCTGCTGGCGCGAATTCGTGAATGTGGCCGCATAGGTCCCGCCCCACGGCGAATTGCCGCTGATGCCGGGCGCCCCATTCCACTCCTGCTGCGTCAGCTTGCCGCTGGCCGAGCCGCCGATGATCGACGCCACCGGCGTGACCGCGCGCGTCCGGTACGCCTTCAGCCCGGCCACCGGATCGTAATAGCCCTGCGCGCCCCGGATCAGGTAGCCGGCCTCCTCCAACTGGATGCGCGAGATTTGCAGGTCGGGGTCGTTGGCCAGCACGCGCTCGATGGCTTCGGGCAGCCTGATGGTAGTCTGCGCCAGGATGCCGACGCGTGGCTTGATCTCGACTTCCTTCACCGGCTGCGACATCACTGCCGCGGGCTGCGCTTGCCCAAACAGCGAACCTCCTAGCGCGGCAACCGCCGCCGCCTTGCCGAAGCGCCCGCGAACCCGGCGCAGCAGCGCTCCCTGACGGTCCCGGCTCCGAATGAGCCAATCGCCCAAATCCTCAAACAGCGAGTAGAAAACCGGCACCGCCAGCAGCGTGAGCAGCAGGCACAGCGACTGGCCCCCCACTACCAACACGCCGATCGACCGGTTGGTCGCGGAGCCCGTCCCGTGCGAAATCACCAGCGGCGCCATGCCCGCCACCAACGCGATCGTGGTCATCAGAATCGGCCGCAGCCGGTCGCGGTTCGCCTGTATAATCGCGTCGTAACGGTTCATCCCCTGCTCGCGCAGACCGTTGGTGTGGTCGATCTGCAGAATGGCGTTCTTCTTGACGATGCCGAACAGCAGCAGCAGCCCGAGTCCGGAGAAAATGTTCACCGACTGGCCGGCAATTAGTAACGACAGAATGCCGAACGGAATGGCCAGCGGCAGCGTCATCAGAATCGTGATCGGGTGGATGAACGATTCGAACTGCGCCGCCAGCACGATATACATAAATATGAACGTCAGCGAAAAGGCCAGCACAAAATAATATCCGGTGCGGCCCAGTTCCTTCGAACCGCCGGTCAGCCCGGAGCGGTAATCCGCGTCCATCCCCAATTCCTTACTGAATTGCGCAATCTGCCCCAGGATCGCCGCCTGCGACCCGCCCGGCAGCGTGTTACCCGTCACCGTCACCTGCCGCTCGCGGCTGATGCGGTTGATGGAGGAAGGCCCCGTGCCCGGCACAATCCGCACCACCGTATCCAGGCCCACCGACCCCAGCCTCGGCGAAGGCACCGTCATCTTCGCCAGGCCATCGGCGCTCCCGCGGAACTGCTCCTGCGCCCGCACCACCACGTCGTATTGGTCCTCACCGGCGTTGAATGTGGACGCCACTTGCCCCGCCACCAGCGTGTTCAATGCGTTTTCGATATCCAGCACGCTCACCCCCAGATCGGCGGCGCGCGCCCGGTCGATTTCCAGGCGCACCTCCGGCTTGCCGCCGCGCAGCGTGCTGTCGGTATCGGTCAGAGTCGGGATGGTCCGCATCTTCGCCAGCAACTGGTCGGAATACTTCGCCAGTTTCTGCAGATCGGGGCCCTGGATGAAGTACTGGATTTCGGCGTTGCTCTGGTTGCCGCCAACGCTGCTGACCAATTCCACGCCCGTGTGAATTTCCGGCGGGTACTTCTTCGTCAGCTCGCGCGTGCGCTGCATCAACTGCTGCTGCGAAACCGTGCGCCGGTCGATATCCATCAGCTTCACGTAAATCGCCGCGTTGTTCACCGACCTGTCGGCGCCGCCGCCGGCCGTCATCAGCGTATGCGCCACGCCGGGCATCTGCCGGATGTCCTGCGCCATGCGGTCCGCCGTGTTGGCGGTGGTGGCCAGCGAACTGCCTTCGGGCGTGCGGATCAGCACGTTGAATTGCGACTGGTCGTCCGTGGGCAGGAAGTTTTTGCCCACCAACATGAACAGCGGCACAATCGACAGCATCACCAGCCCGCTGAACGCCAGCACACTCTTGCGGTGTGCCATGGACCACTTCAGCATGGTGGTGTAATGCGTATCCAGAAACTTGAAGATGAACGACTCTTTCGAACTGTGCTGCGAACTGTGCTGCCCCGCTTCCAGCTTCGCCGGCGGCTTGATGAACCGCGAGCACAGCATCGGCGTCAGCGTGAACGAAACCAGCAGCGACACCGCGATCGCGAACGACGACGTGAAGCCGAACGAGCTCATGAACCGGCCCACAATCCCGCCCATGAAACCCACCGGCAGAAACACCGCCAGCAGTGACAGGGTGGTGGCCATCACGGCCGGGCCGATTTCCTTGGTGCCCTGAATCGCCGCCTGGAACGGCGGCATGTTCTTTTCTTCGATGAACCGGTAGACGTTCTCCAGCACGATGATGGCGTCATCGATCACGATCCCCACCATCAAGGTCAGGGCCAGCATGGTGATCTGGTTCAGCGTGAAGCCCATCGCGGCCATCAGCGCAAACGTCGAGATGATGGAAGTCGGAATCGCCACCGCGGCGATCAGCGTGGTGCGGATGTTCGCCAGGAACAGGAAGATGATGATGGCCGCGAAAAAGCTGCCTTCAATCAGGTGTTTCTTGATGTTGTCGACCGCCGCCTTGATGAACACGGATTGGTCGCTGATCACCTGCGCCTTTACATCCCTGGGCAGCGTGGCCGAAATCTGCTGCAGCCGCAGGTTCACTTCATCGGCCGTCGCCACTGTGTTCTCGCCCGACTGCTTGGCCACCACCAGCGTCACCGACGGCACTCCGTCCAGGCGCGCCGCGGAGCGTGGTTCCTCGTAGCTGTCCTCGGCGTAACCGATGTCGCTCACCTTCACGATGTACCCGCCGCGGCTGGCCACCGTGATCTGGTTGAACTGGGGCGCATCGATCACACGGCCCGTCGTCCGTACCGTGAATTCCTTCGCGCCCGCGTTCAGGTTGCCGCCGGGCAGTTCCAGATTCTGCGCGCGCAGTGCGTTGAAAACGTCGGTAACGGTCAGGTTGTAAGAGCGCAGTTTGTCGGGGTCCACCAGCACGTGAATCTCCCGTTTGGCGCCGCCCAGAATGGTGATTTCGCCGACGCCCTTGGTGTTCTCCAGTTTCTGCTTGATTTCTTTATCGGCAATCAGGGTAACGTCGCGCAGCGAGCGCGGCGCCGAGACCGCGATCTGCAGGATCGGCGCCGCGTCGGGATCGAACTTCAGCACCACCGGTTGCTTGGCCGTCGGCGGCAGGTTGGGAACGATCAGGTTGACTTTGTTCTGAACCTCCTGCGCCGCCACATCGCCGTTCTTTGCCAGCAGAAAGGAGATGACGCACAGCGATTGGCCTTCCGACGATGTGGAGCGCACCTCATCCACCATGCTGATGGTATTGACCGTGTCTTCCACCTTCTTGGTGATTTCGGTTTCGATCTCCTCGGGCGACGCCCCGGGGTTGGAGATGGTCACCTGCACGGTCGGAATATCCACCTTCGGAAACAGGTCGACGCCCAATCCAAAGTAGGAAAAGATGCCGACCACTACTAACGACAGGATCAGCATCGTCGCGAAAACCGGCCGTCTGACACAGAGCTGTGCGAGTGCATGCATGGTTAGTTTACCCGCGCTCCGTCAAACAACTCGCTCTGATGGTTCGTCGCCACGCGTTTGGTTCCGTTGAGCCCGGAGACGATGCGCACCGCTCCCTCACGGTCACGGCTTTGAGAGTCGATCACCACTACGTGCAGGCGCGCCGTTCCGTTATCCACCGTGTAGACCTGGTATGAGTCCGTGGTCTTGTCGCGCACCACCGCGCCCTGCGGGACAAACACGCCGGTCTCGCCGCCCGGCAGCATCACCCGCGCCGTGGCGAACGTGCCCGGCCGCAGTTGCCCGGCGGGATTGTTGAAGCGGGCTTCGAGTATAAATATGCGCGAAGCCGGATCCACCGACGGATTGATCGCCGTCACTCTGCCCGTGAAATCGCGATCCGGATATGCCGAAACGCGCGCCACGACCGTCATGCCGAGCTTCACCTGCGCGCCCCTCTGCTCCGGGGTCTGCAATTCCAGCTTCAGCGTGCCGATCCGCACCAGTGTCGCGATCTTGTTGGTCAGCGCCACGTACTCTCCCGCCGCCGCCGGCCGCGCCGTAATATACCCGTCGAACGGCGCGTGAATGGTGGTATCGGCCAACGCCTTCTCCGCCTGTGCCAGTTGCGCTTGGGCCGACTGCAATCCAGCCTGCGAGTTCTCCACCATGTTCCAGCTCTGCCGCGCGGAGTTGAGCGCGGCTTCATACTGCTGCCGGGCCGCGTTAGCCTGGGCTTCGGCCGTTTCCTGCTGGGTATGCGCCTTCTCAAACGCGCTGCGGCTCACGTCTCCGGTGGCCACCAGGTTCTCATACCGCCGTGAATCGGCACCCGCCAGCCTGGCCTGCGCCTGGGCCGATTCGTAGTTGGCCCGCGCCGCCGCCACTTCGGGCAGGGCATTGGGGTCGTACGTAACTCCAGGGGACGTGACGCCCTCGCTTTTCAGACCGATCCGCGAGTGCGATTGGCGCAGCCCCGCGTTCGCCCCTTCCAGTTGTGCCCGCGCCTGATCCAGCCGGAGTTGCGCGTCGGCGTGATCGAGTTCGCAGACAATCTGGCCCTGCTTCACGAAATCGCCGACGTTGACCGGCGTCGCCGTCACGCGGCCGGCCACCAGCGGAGCGATGTCCGAGGTTTCGTCCGCGGCAAACGTGCCGGTCACTTCGAAGGCGGCCGGAACCGTGCGTGCAATGGCCGGCGCCGTCGTCACGGTGACGGTTTGAGGCACAGCCTGAGCCGCGGCGGTTACCGGGTTCTGGCTCGAGCACGCGGCCAGTAACAGGCAAAAAAGCGCCAATAAGATGATGGCGATAATGATGGCAATTCGGTTCATTTCCTCTTCCTTTTATGCACAGCTTCGACCTTCCTGGCCATCGGCGTCCGGCCCCCGTCTCTAATCCCACTGGCATCCGGCATCCGGCATCCGGCATCCGTTTCCAGTCCACCGGCCACCGGCCACCGGCCACCGGACACCGTCTCTTGTATTCCGCCCATCATGATCCCGGTGAAGGCGTCGGTGACCTGTTCCACCGAATGATCCGGACGAAAGCCGAACATCTCGGTCATCATGGCGTAATGGGTGGCCATTCCGGCGATGGCGGCCAGGATCAAGCCGGGGTTGTAATCCCGCAATGCGCCTTCACTCTGTCTGCGCGCGATGTACTGGCAGAGCAGCTCATAAACAGGGATTGCGAGTTGGCGGTGGTGGGCCAACCCGGCTTCGTTGCCTTCCAGCGCGGCGAAGAACAGCACTCGCTGGCCCCGGGCATCGCGCCGGTAGGATTCGATAATGGTGCTGGCGATCGCCCGGAACAACCCCATGTCATCCTTCCGGTCCATGCAGTCCTGCGATTTCGCCAGCCACTGCTGCATCTCCACGGACTCGTGCTTGTAATCGAGAACCGCCGTATACAGGGCCTGTTTATTGGGAAAATGCCGGAAAATGATGGCTTCCGTGACCCCGGCCGCAGCCGCGATTTGTTTGGTCGTGGTGCCTTCGAACCCCTTCCGCGAGAAGAAATCCAGCGCAATTTCGAGCAACTGCTGCCGCCGGTCGCTGGCTGGGAGCCTGAGGGTGGCGGGCCTGGGGTCGGACATGGGAACATTGTAAGTTAGCGCTTACTTACATGTCAAGATGTTTCGAGGCGAAGCCGGGAGAAGGTGGGACAGACCATCGTCTTTCGTGGTCTGTTGGGATGGGCGTTCCGCCCGCGAAACTTCATGAAAAACCACACCAGGCTCCGGGAGATTCCCGATGGGCGAGGTTTTTCGACCCTGTCGTGCCTCGCCAGACACTCGCCGGTGTAGTTGTGAACGCGGGCCTGGATGGGGAGGCGGTTCGCCGCTTCAACCAACTCCACGCGTGCGTGGTCATGCCCAATCGCGTCCACGCGGTCTCCAACGGCACATCGCAATGCCCACCATCATGCGATGGCTCAAAGAGAGAACCATGGCGAGGGTCAAGCGCGGGCCGGGTGACAGACGACACGAACCCGATTCGTTTGTCCCACTTTGGCCCGGCCAGAACGTAGAATCGAAACCTCGCGCAGGGCCATCTTGCGCCGGGCAACACGGCGTTATTCTGAATGCTGATGAGCAACCCACTCTTGTACCTTCACGATCAGCTCCAGCAGTGGCGCGCGGAAGGCACTTACCAACGCCTGCGTATTCTGGAATCGGAATCCGCCGCCCAGTCGCGCTTCGATGGCAAGCAGGTGATCAACCTGGCGTCCAACAACTATCTTGGGCTGACTACCCATCCCAAACTGCGCGAGGCGGCGCTCGATGCCATCCGGAAGTACGGCGTCGGTTCCGGAGCCGTGCGGACTATTTCCGGGACCATGAGCATCCACATCCAGCTTGAGGAGCGCATCGCGGCCTTCAAGAACGTGGAGGCGTGCGTGGTGTTCCAGTCGGGATTCGCGGCCAATGCCGGTACGGTCTCGGCCATCCTCACGCCGGAAGATCATATCGTCTCGGACGAGTTGAACCACGCCAGCATCATCGATGGCTGCCGGTTGTCGCGGGCCAGGATTCACGTCTTCCCGCACAAGGATGTGGCGGCGGCGGAAACGCTTTTGGCGGGACTGGATAGCGCGCCCGGTCGAAAACTCTTGATTACCGATGGTGTCTTCTCCATGGATGGCGATATCGGGCCGCTGCCGGGCCTGGCGGAGGCGGCCCGCAATCATGGCGCCATCATGATGGTAGATGACGCCCACGCCTCGGGTGTACTGGGCCGGGCCGGGCGCGGAACCATCGACCACTTTGGTTTGGAGGGCGGTGTCCACGTACAGGTGGGCACGCTGTCCAAAGCCATCGGTGTGCTGGGCGGCTATGTGTGCGGCAGCCGCGACCTGATTGAGTTCCTCTATCACCGGGCGCGCCCGTTCCTGTTTTCGACATCGCACCCTCCGGCCGTGGCAGCCGCCTGCCTGGCGGCGTTCGACGTGCTTGAGCAGGAACCGGAACGGATTGAGAAGCTATGGGCTAATACCAAATACTTCAAGCTGGGTTTGAGCCAGGCCGGCTTCAACACCGGGATCAGCGAGACGCCGATTACGCCCGTGATTGTGGGCGAGGCGGCGCTGGCATATCAACTCTCCCGCGAGTTGTTCGAGGAGGGCGTGCTGGCCACCGGAATCGGTTTCCCAACCGTGGCCAAGGGCAAGGCGCGGGTACGGACCATTGTGTCGGCGACGCACACCAGCCAGGAGCTGGATCAGGCGCTGGTGGCGTTCCGGAAGGTGGGAAAAAAGCTGGGGATATTGTAAGGGCGCCCGATGGCAATGTGTATATAATGTCAGCACCGTATGATTGAACTAATTGTGAACGGGCAAGCCCGTAAATTCGACGGGGACGGTGATGTGCCCCTCCTGTGGTACCTGCGCGACGAACTGGACCTCACGGGCGCGAAGTTTGGATGCGGCATGGGGTTGTGCGGCGCCTGCACCGTTCACCTGAACGGCGAAGCGATCCGAAGTTGCGTCACGCCCGTCAAGGCAGCAGTTGGAAAGAGAGTCACCACCATCGAAGGCCTTAGCGCCAACGGTACGCATCCGTGCCAGGTGGCTTGGGAGAAACACAACGTGGCCCAATGCGGATATTGCCAGAGCGGCCAAATCATGCAAGCCGCCGCTCTGCTTAAGAAAACCCCCAAGCCCACGGATACTCAGATCGACGGTGCGATGGATGGCAACATCTGCCGCTGCGGCACCTACACCCGGATTCGCGCCGCGATCAAGACCGCCGCGGGGGTGAAATAAACCATGAAGAACCTCTACGGCACCAGCTTCCCCGCTCCCGAAAATCAGAAGCAGGCTTTATCGCTTCCAGCAGCGGCGGCCATACTGGCCGCTCCGAAGACCGTGTCCGAAATCGCGCGCCTTACGCGCGAAGCGTACCAGAAACATCGCGGCGCCTGCGTGGATGTGGAACTACTCGCAGTGGATCGCCGGGCCTTCCTCGGCACCGTCTTCTCCGCCGGCGCTTTGGTGCTGGGCGCGAATCTCCTCACGGACCAGGCGACGGCCGCTACCGCCTGGCAGCCCAGCGTCTACCTGGGCTTTGAACCGGGCGGTCAGATTGTGATCACGGCCCACCGTTCCGAAATGGGCACCGGGAGCCGGACGTCGCTGCCGCTGGTTGTCGCCGAAGAGCTTGACGTCGATTGGAAGACGGTCCGGGTGGAACAGGCAATCGGCGATACCAGGTTCGGATCGCAAAATACCGACGGGTCCTGTTCCGTGCGCGACTTCGTTGAGGCGATGCGCCAGACGGGTGCCACGGCCCGGCTCATGCTGGAACGCGCGGCCGCACAGAAGTGGGGCGTGCCGGCGGGCGAAGTGTCCCTACGCATGGGCAAGGTCACTCACGCCGGCTCCAACCGGAGCGCCAGTCTGGGCGAACTCGTGTCCATCGCAGCCACTCTTCCCGTTCCCGCAAAAGCGGATCTTCGCTTCAAGAAGCCGGAGGACTACCGCTACGTCGGCAAGGAAGTTGCCGTTGTCGACCAGCACAACATTGTGACTGGCAAGGCGGTCTACGGGATGGATGCCAAACGGCCGGGAATGCTGTACGCCACGGTGGAACGCCCGCCAGTGTATGACTCGAAAGTCAAGACGTTCGACGACTCCGAAGCGCTGAAGGTGAAGGGTGTCCAGAAGACCGTACAGCTTCCGCCTTTCAAGCAGCCGCATTTGTTCCAGCAACTGGGAGGTGTTGCGGTAATAGCGGATTCAACCTATGCCGCCATGCAGGGCCGCAAGAAACTGAAAGTCGATTGGGACGTCAATCCCGATCACGCGAGTTTCAATTCCGACGGCTACAAACAAGAGCTATTTGCCAGCGTTCACAAGCCCGGCACCGTGGTGCGCAATCGCGGCGATTTCGATGCCGCTTTCGCGGGCGCCGCCAGAAAGCACGAGGCCGATTACTATGTGCCCATGCTGGCGCATGCTTCCATGGAGCCGCCGGTGGCGGTGGCCGAATGGCAGGACGGCAAGGTGGAGGCCTGGTGCCCGACGCAGAACCCTCAGGCCGTCCAGGATGCGGTGGCGGCGGCTCTCGGACTGGCACCGAAAGATGTGACCTGCCACGTTACGCTGCTCGGTGGCGGGTTCGGACGCAAGTCGAAGCCGGATTATGTCGTGGAGGCGGCGCTGCTTTCGAAAGCCGCGGGCAAACCGGTCAAGGTAGTCTGGACTCGTGAGGACGACATACGGTTCGACTACTACCACTCCGTAGCCGCCATGCATATGAAGGGCGGCATGGATTCTTCCGGCAAGATTCAAGCGTGGCTCTTCCGCAGCGCGTTCCCGCCGATTGCTTCGACGTTCGCCGCCGGGGCGGAATACGGGGCCGACTTTGAAACCGGTATGGGCCTGAACGAACTGCTGTTCGACGTACCCCATATTCGCGCGGAGAATTGCCCGGCGAAGAATCATGTGCGTCAAGGTTGGTTGCGCTCTGTCTGCCACATCTTCCATGCTTTCGGGGTGCACAGCTTCGTCGATGAACTCGCCCAGTTGAACCGTTCGAATTACGTGGAATACTTCTTGAAGACCATTGGCCCGGACCGCCAGGTGGACCTGACCAAGGACGGCGTGAAGCCTTGGAACAACGGACAATCGACGGAGATTTTCCCGTTCGACACCGGCCGCCTGCGCAGGGTCCTCGAGATGTGCGCCGAAAAATCAGGCTATGCGAAATTCCAGAACACCCAGAATCGCGCCATTGGCATCGCGGCTCACCGGAGTTTCGTGAGCTACGTCGCCACGGCGGTGGAAACCGCCATCGACGACCAGGGGAAGCTCACCATTCCCAACGTATGGACGGTTGCCGACGTTGGCCAGATTGTGATGCCCGACCGCGTCCGCGCGCAATTTGAAGGCGCGGCGGTTTTCGGCGCCTCGCTGGCTCTGATGGGCGAAATCACAGCCGATGCCGGCCGGATTACGCAGTCCAATTTTCACAATTACCCGGTTGCGCGAGGGAAAGAAGCGCCCAGGAAGATCGACGTAACCATAGTCGATTCGAAGGCCCCCCACGCCGGCGTTGGGGAACCCGGCACTCCCGTGATTGCCCCGGCGCTCACCGCAGCTATCTTCGCTGCCACGGGCAAGCGAATCCGCGATCTGCCGATCAAGCGAACGAAATTGGTCTAACAACGAAGACGAACGGGATCGCCGAGGGACACGGCGCAGGTATCACTTTGTCGCTTTGGCTCGGTACCCCAGTAGATCTGGCGCACAACTTCGAAGCACCGGCCTCCGGGTCCCGAACCAAGCGGCGACGCGCTCACAGTTGCGATGAGGATTACCTGTGCCTGGTTGGAGTTGCCGCCGGCACGCTTCCTGTTAATGAATCCTCCACCCGTTCACCGGCCCGCTGTGGAAGAACTTCTCGGGTGTCATGACACCGTCTTTCTTAAAGACCACGCCGTCTTTCATGACGAACCGGACATCGCGCAAGGCGTCAATATCTTCCATCGGGTTTCCGCGCACCGCGATCAGGTCGGCGGGCATCCCCACTTTGATGGGGCCGCGCTGGTCGTGGATGTCGCAGACCTGGTAGCCGTTGGTGGTCATGATTTTGAGAATCTCCGGCGACGGAATGCCGGCGGCCTTCCAGGTTTTCAGGAA
>Ga0210402_10002168_pt1 | contig 19358 bp, 12 predicted proteins | sample IncBWC7MmetaG_FD_161055 | JGI IMG/M metagenome (GOLD analysis project Ga0210402, IMG submission 161055) | Forest soil microbial communities from Barre Woods Harvard Forest LTER site, Petersham, Massachusetts, United States - Inc-BW-C-7-M | ecosystem: Environmental > Terrestrial > Soil >... | reverse complement strand
GAGCCGCTTGACGAACGAACGATCGTTCGCTATTGTATCCGATATGTCGAACGATCGTTCCTACCTGGCTGCCCTGCAGGATTACTACGCGACCCACCGCGCGTTGCCGTCGTATTCGTCCATCGGTGCGTTGCTGGGCCTGCGTTCGAAATCCTCGGTCGCGGCGCTGGTGGCGCGGCTCAAGCTTGCCGGCTTCGTCGAATCGACGCCCGATCGGCGGCTGGCGCCGACACGACGTTTCTTCCAGCGTCCATTAGCCGAAGCGCCGGTGCACGCAGGGCTGCCGAGCCCGGCCGATGACGGGCCCGCCGACGCGCTGACCCTCGACGATTACCTCATCGAGCATCCCTCGCGAACGGTGCTGGTGCGGGTCAAAGGCGATTCCATGATCGACGCCGGCGTGCTGGACGGCGATCTCGTCGTCGTCGAGAAGCGAGCGGGTGCGCGGCGCGGCGAAATCGTGATTGCGATCGTCGATAATCAGTTTACGCTCAAGCGCCTCGATCTCGAACGGGGGCGCTTCATCCTCCGTCCGGAGAACAAAGCGTATCCGATCATCCGGCCGGAAGGCACGCTGGAAATATTCGGGGTCATGGTAGGACTGGTACGCAAGATTGCCTGACAGGTAGTGCGAAGTCGATTGCCGACAGTGCTCACGGGTCGATAAGATAGCGTCGCGGCAGCCGATTCACGCTGCCCGACAGGCGTCCGCGAATGGTGCGGGCGAAACCCATGACCGACGCATCCGACGTCACGCGCGACCGCGACCGCAGAATCTTGCGCGGCCAACCCGACGATAGGCTGGTGCACTTCGCGCCGTCCGATTTCAGCGTCGGCGCGCGCGTGTTCGCGCCGATATACAAGTCGCTCGATCGATGACTCCCGCGCCGGTGCTGCCGCACGGACCCAAGCTGGCGTTGATTCTTTCAGGCGGAGGCGCTCGCGCCGCGTATCAAGTCGGCGTAGCCCGCGCCATAGCCGAAATGCTGCCGGACGGCAATGCAAGCCCGTTCCGGATCGTTTGCGGAACCTCGGCAGGAGCGATCAACGCCGCCGCGCTTGCTGCAGGCGCGCGCCATTTCGGCGATGCGTCGTCGATGCTGTGCAAGACTTGGGCGACGCTTAGCATCGGAGATATCTACCGCGCGGACGCGATGCACCTTGCCCAAACGGGATGGCGCTGGCTGCGCTCGCTGTTTCCCGGTGCCGACCGTCAGCGGTCGATTGCGCTGCTCGACAATGCGCCGCTGGCCACGCTTCTTGGACGAACCATTCATTTTCCGTCGATCGAACACAGCATCAACGCGGGCGCACTCGATGCGCTGACTATCACCGCATCGAGCTACCGCACGGGCAAGTCGGTAAGCTTTTGCATGGGGGGGCCCGGACTCGAGTTATGGGAACGATCGCAACGCGTCGGCGTGCGGGCCGCAATAGGAATCCCACACTTGCTCGCATCGAGCGCCATACCATTCGTGTTCCCGCCGACCAAGATCGGCAATGAGTTCTTCGGCGACGGTGCGATGAGCCAGATGGCGCCGACCGCGCCGGCACTTCATCTCGGCGCAGACCGCATTCTGGTCGTCGGCGCTGCTCGTACCAGTAAGCACGACCCGGAGACCCCGAACCCCCCATCGCTGGCACAGATCGGAAGCCAGGTGTTTTCCAGCGTCTTTACCGACGCGCTGGGTACCGACCTGGAAAAAGTCAGGCTGGTCAATATCGCCGTGCGTCAGATACCGCCGGACCGGCTCGCTTCGAGTCCGATGCCTTTGCGCGACATCATGCTCCTGGTGCTCACGCCGAGCGTTGCTCTGGAAACGCTCGCCGGCGCATTCAGGCATCGGCTCCCGCGCAGCCTGCGCGTGGCGCTCGGCGGTATCGGAGGAACCCGCTCCGGGGGAGAAGGCCTGTTGTCCTACCTGCTTTTCGACGCCGGCTTTTGCTCGGCGCTGATCGATCTTGGCTATCACGACGCGCAAAACAAACGAGACGAGCTGGCGACTTTTCTTTCGGTCTAGACACGCTCGACTTCGACCAACACGTCATAGAACGTCGCTGCGCGGCCCATATCGGTCAGGGCCTGGCCGGTCAGCATGTTGGCGTTGGTGCCATCCGGAGAGAGTTTTCGCCACCAGATCGATAGCGCCACCACTACGCCGGGCCGCGCCTTGTCGGTGATCCGCGCGGCGGCGATCATCGAGCCGCGATCGTTGAACACCCGCACTCGATCGCCAGCGACGATGCCACGCGACGCGGCGTCGGCAGGATGAATATCGAGCGATGGCGTCTTTTCCGCGTCGAGAAAAACGGGAAGGTTGGCGAAGGTGGAGTTCAGTGCGTTGCGCGCAGGCGGCGAGAGCATTGCGAGCGGATATTTTCGCGCCAGCGCCGGGTCGCTTGCCGCCGATTCTCGTGGCGGAATAAAAGTCGGCAACGGGTCGAGCCCCTGATTAGCCAGCGTCTGCGAATAAAACTCGCACTTCCCCGATGGCGTCGGGAAGTTTCCGCGCGCGAACGGCGCGAACGGGGAGGGCACGTTCAGGCGTTGCCAGCCCTTTTCCTTGAGCGTGTCCCAGGAAAGGCCTTGCCCACGAGGATGATCAGGCAGGAACGCGTTGCGCGCCATCTCTTCGTCGCTTTCGCGGAAGCACGGTTCGTCGAAGCCCATGCGCGCTGCGAGCAGACGGAATACTTCGGTATTGGGCTTGGCCTCGCCGAGGGGTGTAATCGCGGCGTTGTTGGCGAGCGCGTACAGGTGTCCGTAGGAGGAATGGATATCCACGTGCTCGAGCTGGGTCGTCGCCGGAAGCACGATGTCGGCATAGTCGGCGGTGTCGGTCAGAAAAACGTCGTGCACCACGCAGAAAAGATCCTCGCGCGCGAAGCCGGCGACAACCTTGGCCGATTCCGGCGCGACCGCGACCGGATTCGAGTTGTAGACAAATAATGCGCGTATCGGCGGATCGTTGGCGTCAAGCAATGCGTTGCCGATGGTCGACATGTTGATGGTACGCGGAGCGTTCCAGATCAGGTCGGGGCGCTCCAGCGCAGCACCGTTCACCGGATAGGTTCCGCTGGACGACAGCAATGCGCCGCCGGCCGGGTCGCGCCAGGCACCCACCAGCGCCGGCAGGCACGCCGCGGTGCGCACCGCCATTCCTCCGCCGGCGTGGCGTTGCATACCGTAGTTGAGCCGTATTGCCGCCGGACGGATTTTGCCGTAGTCGCGGGCAAGATCGATGATCTCTTCTGCCGCGAGCCCTGTGAGTTCCGCGACGCGTTGCGGCGCATAGTCGGCGACCCGCACCGCCAGTTGCTCGAATCCCAGCGTGTACCGATCGATATAGTCACGGTCGATCAGATTCTCGCCGATCAGGACATGCATCATGCCCAAGGCAAGCGCTGCGTCGGTGCCCGGCAGCAATGCGAGGTGCAGGTGACACTTCTCCGCAGTCTGACTGCGGTAGGGATCGATCGCGATCAGCCTGGCGCCGCGGCGCTTCGCTTCCTGGATCCGGCTCCACAGATGCAGATTGGATACGATCGGGTTCGAGCCCCAGATGAGTATCAGCCGCGCGTTCTCGAACTCCTCCATATCGATGCCGATGGCGGCGCCAACGGTCGCGACATAGCCCGCCTTGCCGGCGGTCGCACAGATCGTGCGATCGAGCAGCGATGCGCCCAGCCTGTGAAAAAAGCGCCGATCCATCGAGCCATATTGCAGCAGCCCCATGGTGCCGGCATAACTATAGGGGACGATCGCTTCCGGTCCGTCCGGCGACGCCGCAATCTCGGTAAAGTTCTTGACGATGGTATCGAGGGCCCCGTTCCAGCTGATGCGCCGAAACTTGCCTTCGCCCTTCTTGCCGACGCGTTGCAGCGGATACAGCACGCGAGCGTCGGAATAGGTGCGCTCGAGGTAGCGCGCGACCTTGGTGCATAGCACACCGTTGGTCGTCGGATGGTCGGGGTCGCCCTCGACCTTGATTGCGCGTCCATTTTCCACCGTGACGTGCAGGGCGCAGGTGTCGGGACAGTCATGCGGGCATGCGCCGCGCACGAGGGTACGGCCGGAAACGAAGGACAGGGGCTGATCGAGTGGCATGGGCGAGACGCTGTCTGTCTATTGTAAACCGTGCTCGTACAGCGCCGCGCGACAACCCGACGATTGAGGTATCGTTGTCGCCGTTTGCGCGATCCACAACACGCCGTTAAGGCGATTGGCAACGACATGCCACCTACCTTGCCCGCGATTGCTCTGCCATCCGGAAGCATGCCGGCGCTCGGGCTCGGTACCTGGATGATGGGCGAGCATCGTCGCGACCGGAAGAAGGAAGTCGCCGCCATTGCGCTCGGGCTCGATCTGGGCATGACCCTGATCGACACCGCCGAGATGTATGCCGACGGCGGCGCCGAGGAAGTGGTCGGCGAGGCGATTGCGGGGCGGCGCGAGCAGGTGTTCGTGGTCAGCAAGGTTTACCCGCATCATGCGAGCCGGCGCGGAGCCGTTGCGGCATGCAAGCGCAGCCTGAAGCGCCTCGGGACGGACCGCCTCGACCTTTACCTTCTGCACTGGCGCGGTGACATCCCGCTCGCGGAAACCGTCGACGCGTTCGAATCCCTGCGTCGCGATGGCTGGATTCGCGGGTGGGGGGTCTCCAACTTCGACCGCGCCGACATGGAGGAGCTCTTCGCACTGCCGGGTGGAGCGCGCTGTGCCGCGAATCAGGTGATGTATCACCTCGGTTGCCGCGGCGTCGAATGGGATCTGCTTCCGTTCTGCCGCAAGCACCAGGTTGCGGTGATGGCCTATTCCCCGGTCGGGCGCGGCCGGTTGTTACGCGATCGCAGTTTGCACGCTCTTGCGGGAGAGCTCGGGAGAAGTCCGGCCCAGATCGCATTGGCGTGGTTGCTCGATCAACCCGGCGTGAGCGCGATTCCCAAAGCCGCAAGCGACGCACATGTCCGCGACAACCGCGCCGCTGCCGATGTGCGCCTGCCCGCGTCGGTGCTGGAGCAGCTCGAGCGCGCGTTCCCGGCGCCATCCGGGCCAACTTCGCTCTCGATCCTGTAGCAGCCCAGGTGCCGCAATGCGGCACCCCTGTCTGCCTCCACGGCACCCTTGGTGTGATGCGGGGAGGGCATCTCGAGACGAAGCCTGTGGCACGCTCCGTCGGCCGAAAATCAGCGACTTACATGAACGCCACCGACAAGCGACGATCCATGGCATGGATGTTGCGTTTGATGGCTCACAGGCGAGTGCCCCACATATCAACGCAACCGAGGATCGTGCCATGGACGACTATACCCACTACGATTTCCTGGACCTGCCACCCGGCGCGTCCACGGCAAGAATCGAGGCTGCCTATCAAACGATCAAACGGCGTCTGAATGGCCACTCCGACGAGCAGATGATCCGCATGATTCACGAGGCGTACACGATACTGTCCGACGCAGAACAGAGGCAACTCTACGACGCGGAGCTGCAACGCGTTGCTGCAGCAGCCGACGCCGAGCTCAAGAACGCGCTCGACGGCCAGGCTTCGCGATCAGCAAGACGCGTCCAGGATGTTCCCATGACTCTCTTCACCGCGGTGAGCGCGTGGGCCGCATGAGCTCGTTGCGCCACAGGTTCGACGCCGCGCCGCGACTACGCTCTCGCGTCGAGCCGCTGCGCCGCGCTCCTTCGCGTGCGCGGCTGCGCCCCGGTGCCGCCATGCTGGCGCGCAACCGACGCAAGCTTCATCCCGTCCGCGTAGCGCTCGACCGCCATCGTCCGTTAGTCGTGAGCGGCTCGAGAGCATCGTCGCCGCCGATCTATATGTGACCGGCTGTAAGACGAGATGGCCCGATTCGACCATACGGCTTCGTCCATTCTGACGAACATGAGAATTTTCTACATGACACGATGAGACGCGGTTAACACTCAGTTGACAACTAGCGATTGAGGCGGCACGGCGGAACACAGGGGAATGCAACGTGGAAAAATGCGTAAACTGCCAGTTTTACGACCGGCGCAGCACCCGGCCCACCGACGGCCGGGCCGCGATGTGGGGACAATGCCGGCGGCACCCGGCTCACCTGAATCCCGTCAGCGCCAAGAATTACCTGGTCGAAGGGGTGTGGCCCATGGTGCGCGACGACGATTGGTGCGGTGAATGGAGCGCTCCCACGCACGCTTCGATGTCGCGCTCACAATTCGACCCGCACACCGACAAGGTTCCGACGACCGCCACTGCTGGAGCATCCGCCGCCGCGGACCGCTCGGGTTTTGTTGCCTCTGCGGTTGCTGAGGCAGCTGGCGACGACTAGCGCCCCGACTCGCGTCGCGGCCAAGTCCGCCGATTTCTTCAACTCCGATTGGGATTCATTTTCGTCGCGCCTGCCTGCGTCGGCGACGTCCAGCAAGCCTCAAGCGTTCAAGTTCGGCAACGGCTTAGCGCTCGGATACCATTGCGGGCGTGAATCGCGCAATCCTTGCTTCGCTCGCTGACGGTGCCGTTGCGGTCACTCCCAATCGGCGCCTTGCCCGCGCCCTGTCGCACGCATTCGACGCCGAACAATTAGCGTTTGGCCTGACCGCGTGGCCGACGCCTTCCATCCTGCCGTATCAAACGTGGCTCACAACGCTGTGGGAGCAAGTCGTTTCGGCCGGCGCGACAGACGACGAAACCTTGCTGCTGACGCCGCCGCAGACGGCATTACTGTGGGAGCAAATTGTCGACGCGGACACTCGCACGCTTCTCGACCCGCGCGGAGCCGCAGCGCTCGCCGTCGCAGCCTGGTCGCTGGTCCATGCCTGGGGCGCGGGTGGCGAAAGCTGGCGCGCTTGGCGTCGGGACGATCGCGAGGCGGACGACCCGTCGATGTTCGCCGCCTGGGCCGAGCGCTACAGCGCCGAATTGCGCCGTGCGGGCATGCTGGATGTAGCGCAATTGGCTGACGCTCTCACCGCGCTCGCGCCGTGCCTCGAGTCACTGAGCCGCTCCACGATTCTCGCCGGTTTTGTGGAGTTCACGCCGCAGCAGGAACGGCTGTTCGCCGCTTTGAGCAACGAAGGCGCGACACTGCGCCGGCTCGATACGCTGCCACCGGTCGAGGCGAGGGTACGACGCACGACTGCCGTCTCACCTCGAGCGGAGCTGATTGCCGCGCTGACGTGGGCCCGCGGTATGGTTGTCGATGCACCCGGCGCACGGGTCGGCATCGTGGTCGAGGATCTGGTGCGTCGGCGCGAGGAAGTCATTGCGCTGGCGGAGGACATCCTGTGCCCTTCGTCGATCCTGCCGGGGATGGACTCGTCCACGCGGCCGTTCGAGGTGTCGTTGGGCACATCGTTGGGGTCGATTCCGCTGATCGTGGCCGCGCTCGACTTGATCGAGCTCGCCGAATCGCGGCTGGCCGTGGGTACCGCGGCGGCGCTGTTGCGTTCTCCCTATTTGCCCGGAGCCGATCTGGCTTGGGCGGCGCGTGCAACCATCGAGCGCGATTGGCTCGAGGCGGGCCATCGCGACGTGACCTTGGCCGATGTCGTTGCCGCGCTCGATCGCCGGGAGCCGGGGCTGGCGGCGCGGTGGCGCGACGCCTCGTCCATGCCCAAGCACGAGCGCGCCACTTCGCCCCGCAATTGGGCGGATGCGTGGCGCCAATGGCTTGCGGCGGCAGGATGGCCCGGACCTCGCACGCTCGACAGTGCCGAGTATCAGGCGCGCGAGGCCTGGGAGCGATTGCTGTTGCAGTTTTCGTCGCTCGGCGCGGTGGCGACACGCATGAGCCGGTCCGCCGCGGTCGACATGTTCCGCGCGATGTCGCGCGAGACAGTGTTTCAACCGGAAGGGAGCGCGGCGCCGATCCAGATCCTCGGTGTGCTCGAAGCGAGCGGCATCGCCTTCGATGCGCTGTGGGTGGTCGGTCTGGCCGCGGATCGATGGCCGCCGGCGCCCGAGCCCAACCCGATGTTGCCGCTCGCCTGGCAGCGTGAGCGCCAGATTCCGCGCGCGAATGCATCGGGAGAGCTGGCGTTTGCCCGCGCGCTGACCGCCGGCTTCGCCGCGGCAGCCACCGAAGTTGTTTTTAGCTCGGCGTCGACCGTCGACGATCGCCCATCTTCGCCATCGGCATTGATCACAGCCTATCCTGAGGCACCGCTGCCCATGTCGCCGGCGACATGGCCGCGAATGATCGCGGTCAATCAGCGTCTCGAATCCATTGCTGACGATCGAGCGCCACCGCTCTCGCCGGGAAGCGTCGCGCCGGGCGGCTCACGCATCATCGCCGCACAAAGCGACTGCCCGTTTCAGGCGGTAGCGCGCCATCGACTCGACGCGAAGCCCTGGCCTGTTCCACTCGGCAGTCTGTCGGCACAGGAGCGCGGCACTCTGGTGCACTCGGCTATGGCCGCGTTCTGGACCGCCGCTCGCGACCATGCGACGCTCCTTGGCCTCGACGGCGCGGGTGAGACGCGACTCGTCGAAGCCGCCGTAGAAACTGCGCTCGCGCAGTTCCCAGCCATGCGCTGGCGCAGCTTGCCGACCCTTGTCCGCGCCGCGGAAGCGACGCGGCTCGCGCGACTTCTGCGTGCGTGGCTGCAGATCGAACGCTTGCGGCCGCCGTTCGCGGTCCACGGCGTCGAAGCAACAGCAACGATCGATCTTGCATCGTTGACGTTTCGGATCAGATCCGATCGCAGCGACGCACTCGCCGATGGCGGCATCGCGATTGTCGACTTCAAGACCGGTCGCGCCGAGCGGCCGGCACAATGGTTCGATCCGCGACCTCGCGCGATCCAGCTGGGGATGTACGTGCTCGCCGAACGCGATGCACGGCCCGACGTCGAAGTTCGCGCGGCTGCCTATGCGCAGTTGCGCCCCGACGCAGTCGCCGCGGTGGGCCTCGCGGCAGATGCGAACGCATGGCCGGCGCTGAGCCAGGTAACTGAGGTTTCCGCGTGCAAGCTCGACGACTGGCAGGCGCTCGAAGCGTGGTGGCGCTCGCAGCTCGGTGCCTTGGCGTCGGAAATTGCCGCCGGCAACGCCGTCGTCAGTCCGCGGCAGAAACCTCTGGCGTGCCGCACGTGCAGCCTGCAGCCGCTGTGCCGAATCCAGTCTCTGCGCAATCTTGTCGATCAAAGTCTCGACGATGAGTGAGCGACGCATGGTCTGCGACGACGCCGAGCGAGCGGCAGCACTTGATGTTTCACGTTCGTTCGTCGTTCAGGCACCGGCCGGCTCGGGCAAGACCGAGCTCCTGATTCAGCGCTACCTCGCTTTGCTCTCGCGCGTCGAGCGGCCGGAGGCGATCGTCGCCATGACGTTCACCCGCAAGGCCGCCGGAGAGATCCGTGAACGCGTCGTGACGGCATTGCGAAGTGCCGAATCTGAGCCCGCGCCGGCGGAAGCGCATGCGGCGCTGACCTGGCGCCTGGCGCGCAGCGCGCTGCAGCGCGACGCGGCGCTGGAATGGAATCTGATCGCCCACCCTGCTCGCCTGCAGGTGCAAACGATCGACGCCTTGTGCGCGTCGCTGATGCGCCGCGCGCCACTCACCTTGAAGGTTGGCACATTGCCGCGCTTCGTCGATCGCGGCATGCCGCTCTATGTCGATGCAGCGCGTTCGGAGCTCGACGCGGCAGGCGCCGACGATGTCGCGTGGCGGCACCTGCTCGATCACCTCGACAACGACGCGGATCGCCTGATCGAGCTCATCGCCGGGATGCTCGCAAAGCGAGATCAATGGCTGCATTTCGTCGTCGTCGATGACAAGGATGCCTTGCGAGTCGATCTGGAAAGGGCGCTCGTCGCCGAGATCGATCGTGAGCTGGGTGCGCTTGACGCTGCGTTCCCGCGTGACGTCGTCACGCCCCTGATGGAACTCGCGCGTCACGCCGGCGGCAACCTCCGGGCCGATCAGCCCGATCACCCGCTGGCGAGCTGGTCGGAGGAGGGCGCACTTCCGCCGCCAGGCGTCGATGGATTGCCTCAATGGTTGTCCATTGCCGAATGGCTGCTCACCAAGGAGGGCACGTTTCGCGAGAAGGTCGACAAGCGGCAGGGATTTCTCGCGCCGAGCTCCGCTCCCGCGTCGGAGCGCGGCAGCCGTCTCGATCAAAAGCAGGCGATGGGACAGTTGATTGCGCGCCTCGAACAGGTTCCCGGACTGGTCGCGGCGCTTCATTCGATGCGGGCGCTTCCGCCTCCGAGTTACGACGAAGCTTCGTGGTCTTTCATCGCTGCGCTGCTCGACGTGCTGCGGCATGCGGTGGCCCGGCTGCAACTCGTTTTTGCGCGGGAAAACGCCATCGATTACCCGGAATCGACGCTAATCGCGCTGCGCGCCTTGTCCTCGGAAGATGGGCCCTCCGAGCTGCTGCTCGCGCTCGACATGCGGATCGAGCATCTGCTGCTCGACGAGTTCCAGGATACGTCGCTCGCACAGCACCAACTGATCGAGCGGCTTACCGAGGGTTGGACGCCCGGCGACGGCCGCACCTTGTTTGTCGTCGGCGATCCGATGCAATCGATTTACCGCTTCCGCGAAGCCGATGTCGGCTTGTTTCTTGCTGCCCAGAGAAACCGGCGCATCGGTGGTGTCGCGCTCGAGCCGTTGACGCTGACACGAAACTTTCGCTCTCAGCAAGGCCTGGTCGAATGGGTCAATGCTACGTTTGCCAACGTGTTTCCTTCGCACGAAGATCCGACGCGTGGAACGGTCGCGTTCAAACCGTCGACGGCGACCCGACAACCGCAGGCCGATGCCGCGGTCACTCTCGATGTCTGCGCCGATGCCGTCCTGGAGGCGGCGGCGGTCGTATCGCGAATCCGTTGTGCGCTCGCAGGCACGGCTCAAACGATCGCGGTACTCGTTCGCAAGCGTTCCGATCTGGCCGAAATATTGCCGGCCCTGCGCGCCGGCGGTATCGCATTTAGCGCGGTCGAGCTCGATCACCTCTCGGAACGGCAGACCGTGCTCGATCTTTGTTCGCTGACGCATGCTCTGATTCAACCCGACGATCGCCTGGCGTGGCTCGCGACATTACGCGCGCCGTGGTGCGGATTAACGCTGCCCGACCTGTTCGCGGTTGCTGAAGCCTGCGGCAAGCGCCCGCTGAGCGAAGCTTTGTCAGGGGAGCTGGCAGCCGATGTTCTAAGTCGCTTATCCACAGACGGGAGAGGAAGGTTCACCCGTTTCGCGGCCATACTTGGGGCACGGCTCGACGAGCGCGGACGGCATCCGCTCGCCACCGCCGTGCGCGGCGCATGGCTCGCGCTGGGTGGTCCCGCGTGCGTCATCGATCCGATCGATCTCGAAGCTGCCGATCGATTTTTCGCATTGCTCGCCGATCACGAGGTAGGGGCCGATATTCCCGATTGGGCGATGTTCATGGAAGCGCTGGATGCGTTGCGCGCCGAAGGGGAAGTGGACCCGTCTACGAGAGTGCGGATCATGACGCTGCATCGGGCCAAGGGCCTTGAATTCGATGTGGTCATCATGCCCGGCCTTGCCCGGCCGCCGCCGCCCGAGGACCGTCAGCTCCTGCTATGGCGCCGGCGCAGCAACGCCTTGCTGCTGGCACCGATGAAATCCCGCTACGTCTCGCAGGGTGATGACGACCCGGTGTACTCGTATCTGCGCAGTCTCGCCGTTGCCGAAGAGGAAGCGGAGCTGGGCCGGCTGCTCTACGTTGGTTGCACGCGTGCCAAGGAGCAGCTGCATCTGACATCTACGCTCGAGCCGACGGACGAGCAGGGAACATCCAGACGGTGGAAGGATCCATCGATGCGAACAGCATTAGCTGCGCTGTGGCCGGCTCTTTCCGCTGTGGTACCCGACCCGGAATCCGAAATCGGAAAGAGCGCTGGTCGCGAGGAAGCGGGTGTTCCGCTGCGGCGCCTGCCTGCCCATTGGCAGCTCCCCCAGGCCCCGGATCCCATTCCCGGGGCGGGCGGCCCTGATTCAATGTCAGACCGCGACCCGGTGGAGTTCGATTGGGTACGAGAGACCGCCCGTCGCATCGGGACCGTCGCCCACCGCCTGCTACGGCAACTTGCGGAGGAAGGGATTGAGTCCTGGAACGCGCAACGAATCGCGAGCGAGCGCAAGCGCGTCACGCGCGAGCTCGCAGCGCTTGGATTGACCGGAAGCGAAGTCAGCGCGGCCGTGGACCAGGTGCTGTCGGCGATCGCAGCGACCATCGCCGACTCACGCGGACGCTGGTTGTTCGACCCTGGCCACGCCGAGGCCTGCAGCGAATATGCACTGACCGGCCTGCACAAGGAAAAATTTGTCCACCTCGTGCTCGACCGGACTTTCGTCGATCGCGAAGGCATACGCTGGATCGTGGATTTCAAGCTGTCGCGCCACGAAGGCGCTGACGCGGGAGCATTTCTGGATCGCGAGCAGGAGCGCTATCGCACGCAACTGGAAACCTATGCGCAAGTGATGCGCGAGATCGACCCTCGTCCGATTCGGGTGGGACTCTACTTCCCGCTGCTGCCCGGTTGGCGCGAATGGACTCCCGCATTGTAGGAACGCGCCTGCACGAGGAGCCATAAGCGCTGGACCGAGACCCGGGGCGCAGGGTAAAATTGAAGTTTTTCAAAGCCTTCCGGTTATTTCCCGGAACCAGCTCCCCGGGCATAGCAGCGTGCAGGTCATTCGCGGATTTCCCCAACCCAGCCACGATCGCATCGCGCTTACCATCGGCAACTTCGACGGCGTGCATCGCGGCCATCAAGCCATGCTCTCACGCTTGAGCGACGCCGCGGAGGATCTCGCGCTCCGGTCCGCAGTGCTGACCTTCGAGCCTCATCCGCGCGAGTTCTTCGCGCCCGAGTCCGCCCCGCCTCGACTGTCCACGCTGCGCGACAAGCTCGAGCGTTTTGCCTGTGACGGCGTGGCGCGCGTCCACGTGGCCAGGTTCGACTCAAGGCTCGCCAAGCTCTCGGCCGAGGAATTTATCGACCAGATACTGGTGCGCAAGCTCAGAGTGAGCTGGATTCTGGTCGGAGACGACTTTCGTTTCGGCCGCGACCGCGTCGGCGACTTGGCGCTGCTGCGGGAGAAAGCGGCGCATTACAGCGTCGAAGCCATGCCGACGGTCACCATCGACGGCGAACGTGCGTCGAGCAGCGCGGTGCGATCCGCGCTTGCGGCCGGAAATCTCGAGCACGCGGCAAAGCTGCTCGGCAGACCTTACGTCATGTCCGGTCACGTCGCGCACGGCGACAAGCTCGGCCGCAACCTGGGTTTTCCCACCGCCAACGTGGTGCTTCGCTACAAGCCGGCGCTGTCAGGAATCTTCGCTGTGCGCGTGCATGGCCTCGGCGACGAATCACGTGCCGGAGTCGCCAGCCTGGGCGTCCGTCCGACGATCAAACACGGCGCCGAGCCGCTGCTCGAGGTGTTCGTGTTCGATTTCGACGAAGCGATCTATGGGCGAAGGATTGCGGTCGAATTCCTGCACAAGCTTCGTGACGAGGAGCGCTATGCCGATCTCGATCAACTGACTCGGCAGATTCGCGCCGACGTTGCACAAGCCCGCGATTATTTTGCGATCACGAAGTAAACGAAAGCAACGATGGCTGACGCCAGCAAGAACGACTACAAATCGACGCTGAATCTCCCTGACACGCCTTTTCCGATGCGTGGCGACCTGGCCAAGCGCGAACCTGGCTGGGTCAAGGACTGGCAGCAACGCAAGGTCTACGAAGCGATTCGCGCGGCAAGCAAGGGACGCCCGCGCTTTGTGCTCCACGACGGACCACCGTACGCGAATGGCGACATCCACATCGGTCACGCCTTGAACAAGGTACTCAAGGACATTGTCGTGAAGAGCCGGCAGCTCGCCGGCTTCGACGCACCCTACGTCCCGGGCTGGGATTGCCATGGCATGCCGATCGAGGTACAGATCGAAAAGACCTATGGCAAGAATTTGCCTACTGCCGAAACACAACGCCTCTGCCGCGCCTACGCGAGCGAGCAGATCGTGCGCCAGAAGGCCGAGTTCCAGAGGCTCGGCGTGCTCGGCGACTGGGACCGTCCGTACACGACCATGTCGTACGGCAACGAAGCCGACGAGATTCGCGCCCTGGGTCAGCTGCTCGAGAAGGGCTACCTTTACCGCGGCCTCAAGCCGGTCAACTGGTGCTTTGACTGTCAGAGCGCCTTGGCCGAGGCGGAAGTCGAATACGAAGATCGGCAGGATATCGCCGTCGATGTCGGATTCGCCCTCGACGATTCCGACCGCCAGAAACTGGCGGCGGCGTTTCATCTGCCATCGCTGCCCGAGGGTCCCGTATACGCGGTGATCTGGACCACCACGCCCTGGACGATCCCGGCGAATCAGGCGTTGAATGTGCACCCTGACATCGATTACGCGCTGGTGCAAACGGACAAGGGGTCCCTGATCGTCGCCAACGAAATATTGATGCGGCCCGTAGATTTGCGCGGCGAGCTCGACCCGATCGACATCGATCCGGGGTTCTCTGACGGCCGCATTCTAGAGCTGACAAAAAAATACCAATTGCGACAATGGAAAGTCTTGGCGCTGACCAAGGGCAGGTCCCTTGAGCGCATTCTGTTCCGCCACCCGTTCTACGACCGCGCATCGCCCGTTAATCTCGGTGACTTTGTGACGTTGGAGCAGGGCACGGGCATTGTCCACAGCTCGCCGGCGTATGGTATCGACGACTTCAACACGTGCCGGCGTTACGGCATATCCGACGACGAAATGCTCAATCCGGTGCAAGGTGACGGGCGCTATGCCGAGAGCCTTCCATACTTCGGCGGGTTGAAGATCTGGGACGCGAACCCGAAGATCGTCGAGAAGCTGCGAGAGGTGGGAGCGCTGCTACACGCCGAGAAAATCACTCACAGCTACATGCATTGCTGGCGGCACGGAACGCCGATCATCTATCGAGCGACGACGCAATGGTTTGCCGGCATGGACGAGGTTCCGGGATTCGATGGCAGGCGACCCGCCGAACCGCTGCGCAGCACGGCGTTGCGAGGCATCGAAGCCACCGAGTTTTTTCCCTCGTGGGGCAAGGCCCGGCTGCACGGCATGATTGCCAATCGCCCCGACTGGACGCTGTCGCGCCAGCGCCAGTGGGGCGTGCCCCTGCCGTTCTTCGTCGACAAGGAAACGGAGCTTTTGCACCCGCACACGCCGGCCTTGCTGGAGCTGGCAGCGGCCAAAGTCCAGGCCGGTGGCATCGAAGCGTGGTTCGAGGCGACGCATGAGGATTTCGGCGTCGATGCCTCGAAGTATCGCAAGCTGACCGACACGCTCGACGTCTGGTTCGATTCGGGTTTGACCCATCAGACAGTCATGGGCGGACCGCAGGGGCGTGCGTTGCACCGCGGATCGCATCCGGACGCAACCGGGTTTCCGGCCGATCTCTACCTCGAGGGATCGGATCAGCATCGCGGCTGGTTCCATTCGTCGCTGCTGACCTCGTGCATGCTCAATGGCGTGGCTCCTTACAAGGCGCTTCTGACGCACGGCTTCGCGGTCGACGGGCAGGGCAAGAAAATGTCGAAGTCCAAGGGCAACGTAGTAGCGCCGCAAAAGGTGTGGAACGGGCTCGGTGCCGAGGTTCTTCGATTGTGGGTCGGCGCGACCGACTATTCCGGTGATCTTTCGATTTCCGACGAGATCCTCAAGCGTGTCGTCGAAGGCTATCGGCGCATCCGCAACACGCTGCGCTTCCTGCTCGCCAACACGGCCGATTTCGACGCGGAGCGAGACGCCGTGCCGGTGGCAGAATTGCTCGAGCTGGACCGCTATGAGCTGGGTGTTGCCAACGCCCGTTTCGAGGACATGCGCTCGAGCTACCGCAAGTACGAGTTCCATCAGGTCGTGCGGCAGTTGCAGCTCTATTGCTCCGAGGAGCTCGGTGGTTTTTATCTCGACGTATTGAAGGATCGCCTTTACACCGCGGCGAGCCATTCCGCAGCCCGGCGTTCTGCGCAGACCGTGCTCGCGCATATTCGCGATGAATTGCTGAAGCTGATGGCGCCGATTCTCTCGTTTACCGCGGAAGAAGCGTGGGAGGTCCTCTACCCGGATGATGCGACGATCTTTGTACACGTATGGAAGTCGGAGCACGGCCTCGAAGCGATTCCGGATCTGGACGCACTGACGGCGAAGTGGAGCCGCATCGTCGAGGTTCGAAACGTTGTCCTGAAGCGTCTGGAGGAAGCTCGCGAAAAAGGCGAAATTGGTTCCTCGCTCGCCGCCGAAATCACCATCGCGGCGCCGGCAGATGTCTACGAGGCGCTGGCGTCGCTCGGCGACGACCTGCGTTTCGTGATGATCACCTCGTCCGCCAAGGTGCTGCCCAGCGATGTGCTGGCGATCGAGGTAACGCCGAGCCCGAATGTGAAATGCGCGCGCTGCTGGCACTGGCGCTCCGATGTCGGCGCCGACGCGGCGCATCCGAACCTGTGCGCGAGGTGCGTGGCCAATTTGTTCGGCGACGGCGAGGTTCGGGTGTACGCGTGACCGGAGTCGGAACGCCATCGGTAACTTCCGGGCGCTGGTGGTTGTGGCTCGTCTTGAGCGCCGCCATCGTCGTCGTCGACCAAGCCACCAAGGCGCTGGTGCTTTCGACGCTGCAGCCCGGAGAGGAGCGAATGCTGACCGATTTCTTCAGCCTCGTGCTCGCGTTCAATTCCGGTGCGGCGTTCAGTTTTCTGGGCGACGCCAAGGGGTGGCCTCGATATCTTTTGGGTGTGATCGCGATCGGCGCGGCGTGCTTGATCGTGTGGCTGCTGCGCCGCGGCGGTGACAGGCTCTATTGCGCGGGATTGAGCCTGATCCTCGGTGGAGCACTTGGCAACCTTTGCGACCGAATTACCCTGGGCAAGGTAGTAGACTTCCTTTCGTTCCATCACTTTATTCCGTTTCGCCATCCGCTTATCGCCTGGCTCGATCCCTTTCCCGCCTTCAACATTGCCGACAGCGCGATCACCGTCGGCGCCGCGTTGCTGATCCTGGACGGATTTCGGCGAAGACCGGACCGGCCGGTCGCGGTAAGATAGGGTCCATGCAGGTCATTCTCGCCAATCCCCGCGGCTTTTGCGCCGGTGTCGACCGCGCCATAGCGATTGTGGAGCAGGCGCTGGCGCAATTCGGCGCGCCGATCTACGTTCGCCATGAAGTGGTCCACAACAAGTTCGTCGTCGACGATTTGAGGACGAAGGGCGCGATATTCGTCGATCAGCTCGCGGAAGTTCCTTCAGGCAGCACGGTTGTGTTCAGCGCGCACGGTGTGTCGCGAGCGGTGCGCGCCGAAGCCGAGTCGCGTCGACTCAGGGTTTTCGATGCCACGTGTCCGCTGGTGACCAAGGTCCACGTCGAAGTTGCGAAGATGCGTCAGCATGGCCGCGAGATCGTCATGATCGGGCACTCCGGTCATCCAGAGGTCGAAGGAACCATGGGCCAGTCCGACGGCGGCATATACCTGGTCGAGTCGATTGCCGATGTCCACGCGCTCGAGGTCCGTGATCCGGTAAATCTGTCCTATGTGACACAGACGACACTTTCCGTCGATGACGCCGCGTCGATCGTCGACGCGCTTAAACGGCGCTTTCCTGCGATCGTCGGCCCGAAAAAGGACGACATTTGCTATGCGACGCAGAATCGGCAGGACGCAGTCAAGTTCATGGCCCAACGCTGCGACCTGGTGATCGTCGTCGGCAGCCCCAACAGCTCGAATTCCAACCGCCTGCGCGAGGTTGCGGCGAACCGCGGGATCCAGACGTACATGATAGACCGGGCGGAGGAGTTGCAGACGGCGTGGATCGAGGGCAGGCGTCGCGTCGGCGTGACCGCCGGTGCTTCGGCGCCCGATGTTCTGGTGCGGCAGGTCGTCGAGCGGCTCAAAGCGCTTGGCGCAAGCGACGTTGCGGAGCTCGATGGCGTCGTCGAGACAACGGTATTCCCGATGCCGAAGGGTCTGGCCAGCCGCACGACGACGGAGTTACTGTGACGTGCCTGTGCGCCGCCATTTCAGTTTGGGTTTGGCCAGCCGCACATAAGCGAGGCCGGAAGCGATCGTCGCGAGCGACAGCACCGCCGCGGTGACGGAACATAGCGCGTGACGGCCGCTTTCGCTGAAGCCGCGCACGACACCTTCCGCGAAATACCACGGCAGCAGCAACAGCGCCCATTGCAATGCTCGCGTCCTGCTGCGCACCACACCGGGCCACAGGGCGACGAGCGGCAGCGCTTTGAGCGCCAGCCACGAGCCGCCAGGCTTCAGCGGCGCGAGCCAAAGCTCCCAGCAGATTTCCAGCAGCGCAAGCGTCGCGAGCAAAGCGGCCGTCGTGCGCCGCCAGCGGTCGAGCGCCGGCATCAACTGACCGCGACGAATTCGAAGAGCTCGAACCCAGGTCCCTGATCGACGAACTTGGTGAGCACCACCGTGCCGCCGGTCGTCCCGCGGCGCAGATTGATGGCTTGCTCGAGCTGAAACATGCCCCCTGGCAACAGCACCATCGGAGGCGAGCCTTCCTGTCCATCGTCGGGCAGAAGCACCACGTGCACAAAAGGAGCAGTGTCGGCATTTTCGCCCCGTGCGGCTGCGGCCTCCGGACTGTCGGTGAGAAGCTCGCAACCGAATTCCAGGCCGCTGCCACGCAGGGTGTTGCGGAACCAGCGCAGCATTGCCACCTGCAAAGTGTTTCGCCCTTCAACCCGCAATGCGATCAGGTCGCCGATGCGCAGCGGCGCGTTGGAGGAGTCGATCTGCCTCAGTGCGTAGCCGGCCGGCGTATGGTTGATCACCTGACACGAATGCATCGGTGGTAAACCGGCCGGTGCGTTGGCGACATTCGCGTGAGTCCCGCGACTGTACTGCCACACCGCCGGCAGGCCGGCGCACATCACGACTCGCGCCCGCGATGGCAGCCGGTTGAACTGTCGCGCCGGCGGGATGGCCCATTGCCGGAGTAGCCGCCGGAGCAGCGCGGTGTATTGCGCCACCGCAGCCGGATCGGCGCCGATACCTGTCGGCACGCTGCCGCCTGCGTCCAGCGCGCGCAATTGTTCCTGGATCTGGAACGCGAGGTCGAACGTCAACAGGAACAATTTGCTCCCGTCGATGTTGCCGCCCTTGTTGGCGGAGAAGGGCGGAAAGTCGTGCCCGACCGGGACGATGGCAACCGCCTTCGCTAGCCGATGCACCGGCGCGACGTCGGTGATCTTGGTCCAGTGCGAATATTCCTGCAGGTAGTCGATCACCTGCCCGAGCTGTCCCGGAAGGAAGCCGTACGGGTTGGCCAGCGCCAGCAGCAAGGACTGCACGTAGAGGCGCTCCGGCGTCGCATCCGAGTTATCGGTTGCAACTGCG
>Ga0210402_10002167_pt1 | contig 19362 bp, 13 predicted proteins | sample IncBWC7MmetaG_FD_161055 | JGI IMG/M metagenome (GOLD analysis project Ga0210402, IMG submission 161055) | Forest soil microbial communities from Barre Woods Harvard Forest LTER site, Petersham, Massachusetts, United States - Inc-BW-C-7-M | ecosystem: Environmental > Terrestrial > Soil >... | reverse complement strand
GCTATATCCTTCGGCGGTTGCGTTGGCAGCCAACGGCCCGAGCGGGCTTGCCGGTTGTCCTTCCGCCGACTTCCAGTACAGGCCATTCTGCTTGTCCGGGTCGCTGATGAACTTCGCCGCGAATTGTTTCGTCTTTTCGCCATCGTGAGGGTGAGAGAAGTATTCAGCCTCGGCGTCCACCACCGCGTTACAGACGTCGATAATTGCCAGTTCATTCCGGCCAATGCGGCGGTTCAGGACCTCATCCTTGCCCGCAGCCGTGTCGAAGAACCACTTTCCATCAGCATTCTTCTTCAGGGGAATCGGGAAGGGAAAATTATCAGGTCCGACGAGCAGGATCTGGGCGCCATCCGGCATGTTGCGCCAACGGTGCATTGCCCCATACCCGGCCACGAATGCGGCGCCGGCATTCTTGTCCTGCACGGGATCGCCGGAGAAGAGAACCGTTTTCGAATCCGGACCAAACATCGCCAGCAGCGCATTTTGATCACCTGATTTTGCGGCTGCGAGCAAGGCATTACTCGCTTCGTCGGGCGAGGCAAACACACTGATCGAGGGCTTCTCCGGTGTCGCGGATCGGTTGCACCCGGCAAGGGGAAGGATGAGCGCCAGAAGCAGGAACGGGGCGGTAAGCGTAATTCCGCGGGGTTTGAGCGACATCACTTCCTCCAAAACCTTGTCTGTAAGCTGGTTGGTACCGCCTGCTAAAGTTGAATTCGCTTAAGTCCGCGCCGTTGGCTTCACCTGCGACCGCCCCACCCGCCACCGCCGCCGCGGCTATACGAACCACGGGCGCTCTCCTGTCGGGATGCCCAACCACCACCACCTCCGCCGCCGAAGGCCGATGATCCGCTGCTGCGATCCTGCGATCCCCAGCCGTGAGATTCGGCGGAGTTGGCTCCTGAGTAGCTTGAGGTGTTATGGGGAGTGCCCTGGGTCTGGTTCCAGCCGCTCCCTGTGTTCTTGTAGACATTGCCGTTTGCCGCCGCGTACTTGTTGCCATTTGCAGTTTGTCCGACGGCACCGCTATTGCCGTACGCGCCTGTCGCGGCAGCACCCCTGCCGCCATTCGAAGTCTGTACGGTTCCCACGGAACCTTGCGCGGTGGTTTGATGCTGGGTGTAGGCGGTGTTGCCGTTCTTGGAGACGACCGAGCTTCCGTAGTTTCCATAGGCGTTGGAGGCTTGATGCGTGGCGGCATAAGCACCCGTGTTCGGGTTGTACGCCTGGCCGACGGCTTGCTTGCCATAGGCCGTCGAGGTTGACGCGCCGCGTGCATATGTCCCTGTAGAGGGGTTATAGCCAGCGGAGGCATGCGCGCTGCCGTAGGGTCCATATGCGGATGCAGTCGAACCATAGTAGCCGCCGTGCCACGCGCTGTTTCCGTAGTAGGCGCCACCTCCGTAGTAGACGGCGCCGCCGTGCCAGTTGCAGTTCCAGTAGCTGTAGCCCCAGCTATTGTTCATGGCGGCTCCAACTGCGATACCAACTCCGAATGCGAGCACTGCGGTCGTGACTACGGCTGCGGTGCTGTACCCCGGCGTCACATACGGAGTGCCATAGACAACTGTGGGGTTGTACTGCGGGACGTACACGACGTGCGGATTGGCAGGCTGAATCACGATCGTTTGCGGCGACTCTTGCACGACCGTGATCTGTGAGCCGGATTTCAGATTGCCGGCAGCCTTTGCCTGGGCACGCAATGTCTGAACCGCTGTCATCACATCGGCGGCCTGCGTGTGGTATGCCTCTCCCAGGGCAGAAGTCCAGCTGAGGTTCTCCGCCAGATTGTCGAGAACCGAAGGAAACTGCGTGAGCGCTTTCACGCTGGGATCCCACTGCTCCTTATCGACGGCCTGGTTTAGAGCTGTGCCCGTCAGATTCTTGTTCTGCTGCAGCCAGCCGACGGCGGCAGCGACCTGGTCGGGAAAGGTCGCGGCTCCCAGGATCTGGGCAACGAGAGCGTCCGGGTACAGTGCGATGGGCGCCACCAGTTTCTGCAGATCATCGGCAGAGAGGGGCGCGCCTTGTCCCGAATATCCGTTCGCCGCTGGTGCTGGTGCCGGTTCCTGACCCGCTGCAAAGGGCACAACGTTGATGACCAGCAGGAAGGATAGCGTCGCCGATAAGAGTTGTTTCAGGAAATTTCTGATCATTTTCTTCTCTCCATCCAGGAAAGGCATCGAGGTTCGCCTTTGTTCGCTAATTGAGAGGGGCCCGAAAGTACATGCCGCAGCGGAGCACCTAATCATAACCCGTTCCGATAGGCAGCACGCACCTGTCACAAGTGCCAGTCGCACCTTGGGACATATTTAAGAGCTTCGCTCAGGGTCCGTGGGTATCCTTGTGCGATGTGCGGCAAATGTATGCCCGCAGACTGGGCGCGGGCAAGAGAAAATCCGGACAGATACGGGTACACGTCTGTGCGTGGTTCTCAGAAGGCGAGCTTCTGTTACTGCGAGTGCGCGGTAACGGCTGGAGCTTTACGCCGGAGCTTATAAAAGAGAACCGCGATGATATTGCTGACAAGAACCGTACCGAGGATCTTTGCGGCATAGGCGCGCGCGTCGACCACGTCGACGAAAGGGTAAGTCGAGATCAGCAGGCTGAAAAGTGTGGCGCAGAAGCCGATCAAAGAGATCCACTTGAGCCACCACGGCAACACTCTGCGAAGGGATGCAACTCCGACGAGAGGAATGGCAAACATCGCCAGATAGGCCAGTTCGTAATGGGTGAGGCTGGCATTGGAGAGAACCTGAAAGGCTTCCTGGGCGTGTACGCCAATGTTCGCCAGCACGACGAGGAGAAAAACCAGGATCGAGGTGCAGAGGATGGAGTTCGCCGGCGTTCGCCAACTGGGATGAAGACGCGTGAACCAGGCTGGGACCAGATTGTCCCAGCCTGCGGCAAGAGGAAGGCGGGTGACTCCGGTAAAGATGTAACTGGCAGCTCCGATCAGGCGAAGCTGGAGGAGAAAAATTGCAGCGATGGCAAAGACGTTGCCGATGCCGGTACTGCCCAGCGCAATACGAAGCGTTTGCGGGATGGGAGCGATGAAGTCTATGTGACCGGGCTGGCTGAAGGCCACTACCGAGGCTGTTCCGAGGATGAACATGGCGCAGATGATGGGCGAGGAGATCCATACTGACTGTCCGATACTCCTGACGGCCTGCTTGCTTTCGCCGGCGAGGATGGCGACATACTCCAGCCCGCAGAGCGCTCCAAAGATCATCTGCCCAAAGAGCGCTAGTGAGCGCACGTTGCGGGGTGGGAGTTGAATCGCGAACGGCGTCCAGTGAATAGGGGTATGCCGTGAAAGCGCCCAAGCCGGAAGGACGATCAGCGCGGCGAAGACAGCCAGCATGGCAATGCCGCCGACATTGTGAATCCACTTGCTCAGCGCGAGGCCGCGCAGGGCGGCGATGGTGACGGCTGCAATGGTGACTGTGACGATTGCGCTCGACACGAGATGATTTTCCGGAAGCCACGCGGCGGAAGGGCCGATGAGATAGGAAAGCTCGGTGGGAATGGCATAAAGGATGGCAGCGGTAACCGCGATGCCGTAGACCCAGATGTTCCAGGCGGTGAGAAAACCGCCGAGATCGCCGAAGGCCTTGTGCGCCCATACATAGAGACCACCTTCGAGTGGCATTTCGCGATTGAGGCCGATGACGGAAGCGGCCATGGGTAGATAAAAGACCAGCATGGCGGCGACCCAGGTTATGGTCTGGGCGCGGCCAAGTCCGGCGGCGACTCCCACCCATGAGCTGCCGACGACGCAGAGAATCTGCGTGAGAACCAGATCGCGCAGGCCCAGCTGACGATGAAGGCGGTGTTCCGCAACGGCAGAAGAGGAGCTGATTTTCGCCACGCTCATCCGGATTTACTCGATCGGCCCAAAGCCATCGGGAGCTTTGCGATGCTTTGTCGCCTGCTCATAGGCGTAGGCAAGCTTGATCAGCATTGGCTCGCTGAAGGATCTTCCCAGAAGGGTGAGTCCGGCAGGCAGGGAGCCGTGGGTGAATCCCATGGGGACGGTGATTGCTGGAAATCCAGTTTGCGGTGACAGTATCTGGCTGTTATCGCCTGCCGGACTGGTCATATCTCCGATTTTTCTCGGAGGGTTGCTCCAGGTGGGATAGACGATCGCGTCAATATGGTCGTTTTCCATGGCTTTAAGTAACGCGTCGCGGAATGCGATTTTGGGCGGGTCGTGATAGACGTCTGGGCAAGGGGCGCGGCGGTCATCAGGGTCTTTCGGCGGCTTTACGGCTCCTTGAATCTCATCCTGAATATATGGAAGATAGAGGCCGGACGCTACGATCTCTGACAGGTTGTGATACGGGGCTTTCTTTCCGTGGATCGTTAAATAGCTATTCAGATCGGCTTGAAAATCGCCGCACCATAGGCCTTTCGTCAGCGCGTCATATTGCGGAAAATCGAATGGATCGACAATCTCGGCGCCCTGCGCCTTCATATCCGCGATGGCTTTTTCGGTGAGCGCTTTGATTTCAGGATCCGTTTTGGCGTCATCGATGTACTTGCGAAAAACGGCAATCCGCGCGTCTTTCAGGCCGTTGCGATCCAGAAACCCGGTGTAGTCATGCTTGACTTTTCCGTCTGAGAACTTTGTGACGGGGTCTTCGGGGTCGTATCCTGCCAGGACGCTGAGCATGGCGGCTGCATCGGCGACGGAGCGCGCCATCGGGCCACCGACATCATTTCCGCTAAACAGGGGAATGATTCCTGCCCGGCTCGTAAGACCGATGGTCGGGCGTATTCCCACTAGATCGTTGTGTGAAGACGGACCGCGGATCGAGTTTCCTGTATCTGTGCCTATGCCGACTTCGCCCAGATTGGCGGCGACCGCGGCGACTGTTCCTCCGCTGGAGCCTGCGGGCACGCGGTCGAGCGCGTAGGGATTGCGCGTGATGCCGGCGATGGAACTTTCTGTGACGTAGGGGCTGAAGGCCCACTCGGCCATATTCGATTTTGCCAGCAGGATCGCGCCGGCCTCGCGCAGACGCTTGACCATAAATGCGTCGTCATCGGGCACGAAACCTTTCATGGCCAGAGAGCCACCTGTAGTCTGCAAGCCTTTTGTGTCGTAGTTGTCCTTTACGATCACAACGATGCAGTGCAGCGGGCGCAACGTGTGCGTGCGCGGGAACTCGGCATCGAGACGATCGGCATCGCTGAGCGCGTCTGGATTCAGCGTAACAATTGAGTTCAGCCGCGTCGGCTGATCGTAAGCCTGGATGCGCGCGAGGTAGGTGGTCACCAATTGGCGGCAGGTGACCTTGTTTTCGCGAAGCGCTTCCTCGGTGGCGGCAATCGTCGTCTCATGCACATCGAAGACGGCACGCTGCTGCGTTCGCACCGGTGTCGATGCGCACAGCACGGCCAAAAGGAAAGCACTGAGGCTGACAAACAGTTTTCTGTTGATCTTCCAGAGGTAAGGCCTCCCACCTCGGTTGTCAATAGAAGAGAGAGCTGCAGATTCCAGATTTTGGCGTATGCTAGCTACAATTCCCCCTTTACATCGGCCCAGAATGCGGTTGCGCGCTAAGTCTGTCAAACGATGACCGGTCTGCCACGCACAGGAGCGAGTCTGCCTGCGCCGGGAGACTTTCTGCGCGATTACGAAGTCCTGGGACAGATCGGCTCCGGCGGCATGGGCGTGGTTCTGCAGGCGCGCGATCTCAAACTGAACCGTGTGGTCGCCCTCAAGTTCCTTCCGTCAACCCTTTACGGCGGCGAAGCGGATAAGCAGAGCCTGCTCAAAGAAGCACGCGCTATCTCGGCGCTGGACCATCCGAATATCTGCACCATCTACGGGCTTGAAGAGAGTGAAGACGGCCGTATCTTCATGGTGATGGCGTTTTACGATGGCGGCACGCTGGCCGGGAAGATTGCCAACGGCCCCGTCCCGGTTCGCGAAGCTGTCGAACTGGTTACTGGCGTCGCTTCGGGTTTGGCGGCCGCGCACGCACACAATGTTGTCCATCGCGACATCAAGCCGTCGAATATCCTGCTCACGCGGCAGAACGTGGTTAAGATTGTCGACTTTGGACTGTCGAAGGCCATCAGCAGCGATAGCGCGACGAAGAGTCTGACCATCTCCGGGACTGCCGCCTACATGGCGCCCGAGCAACTGCACGGTGAAGCCATCGATCAGCGGGTCGATATATGGGCCATCGGCGTGACCGCGGCCGAGATGCTGAGCGGCTACCATCCCTTCCGGCGCGACACGCTGCCAGCGGTCGCACACAGCATCTGCAATGATCCGCCGGAGATCTCTGGCGAGCTGCCGCTCAGTCTCCAGCGGATTGTTTACAAATGCCTCTCGAAGACACCCGGACTTCGCTATGCAAGCTGCGACGAATTGCTGCAGGACCTGGCGGCGCTGGACATGCGCGACTTTCCGGAGAAGGTCACAGTGGCTGGTGGAAGTGGTGCAGCTCCGGTCGCTGTAACGGCATCCAAGCTCTCGCGCAAGGGCTCGTCCGCGCAGAAAAAAGCGCTTGCCAGCAGCATCGCAGCTGCCTCGGGTCAGACGGCGCGGGAAGCTTCGCGCAAACGATGGCTCATTCCGGCTGCCGTTGTCCTTCTCTTGCTGCTCGCTGTCCTAATCTTTCCTTTGCCGCGCGAACATGTGCGCGGGCTGCTCTTCGGGCCAACGGAAAAACACATCGCCGTGCTGCCATTTGATAGTGCCACCACAGATTCGGCGATCGGTCCTTTGGCTGCCGGTCTGATGGAGAGCATGACGGCTGCGCTCTCAAATCTCGATATGAGCCAGCAGTCTTTGTGGGTCATCCCTGCCAGCGTTGTGCGCAGCGGCAATGTGAGCGATCCCGTCGCCGCATACAAGCAGCTTGGCGCAACGCTCGTCGTCAAAGGCAGACTGGAACGCACAGGCCAACACGTGGCCATTCATATCAACCTCATCAATGCGGAAACACTGCGACAGATTGGTGCGGTCACGGCATCGAATGAGAACGGCGATCTGGCGTCCGCAGAGCAGGATGCCGTCACGCAACTGGGCCGCTTGCTCAATGTCTCCGGAGCGCATGGCGCCGTGGCGCGCTCAGGCAGCAGCAATGTGCCTGCGGCCTACGATCTCTATCTTGAAGCGCTCAGTTATCTGCAGCGCTTCGATAAGCCGCAAAATCTGGACCTGGCTGTTGACCGCCTGCAGAATGCAATCGCGCAGGACCCCGAGTTTGCGCTCGCCTATGCGAAGCTGGGCGAGGCGTACCGGCTCAAGTACAAAGCCGACAAGGACTCGAAGTGGATTCAGGAGGCGCTCGCCAACTGCGAAAAAGCGCTGAAACTCAATCCGCAGTTGCCCAGCGCCTATGTCACCCTGGGATCGCTGCACACGCTTACCGGCAACAACGAGTTGGCGCTCAGCGAGTTTCAGAAAGCCGTCGCGCTCGACTACCGCAACCCCGACGCGATCATCGGCATGGCATGGTCGTATGAGCAGGCCGGGCATCTCGACGAGGCGGAGACGGAATACAAGCGCGCCGCGGCCCTCAATTCCAGTGACTGGTCGAATCGCAACGAGCTGGCGCTGTTTTACGACCGTCATGGGCGATACGCTGATGCAATCGAACAGGTAAAACAGGCGATTTCCTCAAGCCCGGATAATCCGATGCTGTATTTCAACCTGGGAGCCTTTTACCTCGACAGCGGCAATCCGTCGGCAAATCCGCTGGCAGAAAGCGCGCTGCACAAGTCGCTTGCACTGGGCGCTACGAACGGCGCATATGGCAATCTTGCCCTGCTTTATCTCTATGAGAAGCGCTATGGCGAAGCTGCGGCTGCTGCTGAAAAGGCGATTGCGCTGGACGATCAGGAAATTTTGTCATGGAGATATGCCGAGCTGGCTTATCGCTGGCTGGGAGAGAAGCAGAAGGCGGACGCGGCGCTCGACCGGATCGAAACGCTGGCTCTGGCGCAAGCGGCCATGAACCCGCGCAAGGCCGCGAGCCAGTCATGGCTGGGGCTGGTCTACGCCCAAAAAGGTCTGCGCGAACGTGCCATTCCGCACATCGAAGCCGCGCTTTCGCTTGCCCCGGCCGATTCGCAAGTGCTTGTAAACGCAGTGGAGGCCTATAATCAATTTCCGGATGAGACCAGTGCGGGGAATATCATCCGAAAAGCAAAACAGAACGGTGTATCACTTGCAGACTTGCAACTTGACCCAGATATGCAGTCGTTGCTGGCCAGGGAAAAGGCACGGTAGCTGCTGCGACAAACCGGCGTTTCTTTGAGGGGAAGACATGAGCAACCTAAACGAGCAGTTAAATGACGAGCAGAATGAGTCTCCGTTCAGCCAGTTGGAAAATGAGCATGATTTCGAAGCGAAGGCAAAATTTTTGAGCCATGCTATAACCGGCGGCAAAGGACCCGGCCTCGTCAGCGAAAACGAAAACGAGTAGCGCGCAGTCGTTCTGCTACACCTGACAGACGCGAAGCCTCCCCTGTTTTCCACAGCGCGCACAGCGCTCCGTTCCAATTGTGTCTGCACGCCACCCGCAAGAACACCCAGAGCCCAACTGCATGAAGCTGACGTGCACTCAATTAGGCTCCGAGGAATTCCTCGGTTACCCGCACCAACTCGGAGGGGTGCGTCCAGATGAGCGCGTGGTCAGCGCCATCGATGATGACGAGCCGAGAACCGGCAATGCCGTCGTGCAGCATCTTCGCGTGGTGGATCGGCACCGCATCATCGTTTGAGCCAGCGATGATGAGGGTCGGACATCTGAATTCGGCCAGGCGGAGCCTACTGTCAAACGCCAGCGCTTCCCTCAACGCAATCACCATCAACTTTTGATCCTGGCTCGCCATAATAGCGGCGAGCCAGTTGGCACGTTCCTTGCGGAGATGCTTAGCGCCAAGCGAGAAGACGATCTTCGCGATCCGCTTTATACCGAAAACTTGGACAAGCAGCGGAAAGAGGTGGCCTTCAATCTTCTCGCGGAGAGTCGCCATGTTGAAAGCGTAGGTGCATGCGAGCACAAGACGATCGGATCGCCGAGGGTAATCGAGGGCCAGTTGTTGCGCAATTGCGCCGCCATTCGAGTAGCCGAGCACCGTGGTAGTGCCGATGCCCAGATGGTCGAGGAGGCGCGACAGGTCAGATGCCAGCTGTGCAGCCGTATACGGTGGCGGAAGTCCCCGGCTCCGCCCGTGGCCGCGCAGGTCGGGAACGATCACACGATGCCGGGCGGAGAAATGCTCGATTACCGGTTCAAACATCTCGCCGGTGATCATCAATCCATGCACGAGCAGGAGAGGCGGCCCCGACCCGCGGTCGGTGAAGTAGAGGAGTTCTGACGACGCAAGAGTAGAGGTCATGGCAGCTTCCGTTCCCGCAACATCGTTTGCGACTCCGCAGATTGAATGCCTGCCGCAAGGATAGTTGTTAGTGCAATCCGATGTTGGCCACTCCATCTCAGATTCGACGATGGATCAGCTTCGAGGACCTCATCCTCCAGTCAGGTCTACGATAGTCCAAGGAGCAGGGCGCCGTGACCACACGTTCACCCAAGGTTCAAACTCAACTTGGCCGGACCGCAGTCCAGATCTTTGCGGCCAATGAGCGCATGAACCAGCTTCTTATCGAACATCTTGACGCTGCTGCCTGGAGAGCCAAACCGCCCGGCAACGTCCGCACGATTGCGGCGATCTTCACGCACATGCACAATGTCCGCTGCAAGTGGGTCAGGCTTACGGCTCCGCACCTGAAGGTTCCTCTGCAGCTCAACCGCACGCACTGTACGTCCCAGCAGGCGCGTGCGGGATTGGCCGAGAGCGCCGCTCGCTGCGCGGAGATGCTCGCTGAAGCGCTTGGCGACGGAGGCGGACGCGTCGAGAAGTTTCACAGAGACGGCTGGGCTCAACCCTGGCCGGTTGGCCCGGAAATGTTGTGTTACATGCTTTCTCACGAAGCCCACCATCGTGGGCAGGTAATGATGCTCGCGCATCAGCTCGGATTCCCGTTGGCGCAAGAGGTGATGTCCGGGATGTGGAATTGGGAAAAGCTTTGGAAAGAGGGCGGGTCGCCTGGCGGTCCCGGGTACGATTCTTAAGGAATCGCCTGCACGGTTATCGTGACATGCTCTAACAAGCGCCGAAGCGGCAATCGAAGTGCATGATGTCGCCAGCTTCACCGCCGAAATCAACTCCGCCCCAGGCCAGATTTTCCTGCGTTAACGCGACTACCACTTCCCGGGGCAGGGTGACGAAGCCGAGTTCCGGACGGCGATTTGCCGCAGGGTCCGGGTTGCCTCCGCTCATCGAGCCTGCAACTGCTCCGTTCCGGAAGGGCCGGTTTAGCTCGACATCCTTGTCGCCCTCTTTGACTGTTGGTGGTGCGTGGGAGATGTTGGCGACAGGCTGCCCTGCGAAGCTTTTGAGCTGGGCCTTGCTTCCGCCGAGAAGGCGGTAGTCATCCGCAATTCGCTGGCGAAATTTCGTGAGGTCGGCTGGTGTGGCGGCTGCCGGCAGACTCAGCTTTTTTGCGGGATCGGGATCTGTTTTGTGCTGGTCCACAAAGGCCTGCATCAGAGTCTGAAGGTCAGCGTCACTCTTCAGCAGCAATTCAAAATACTGAGTCATGGCATCGCTTTCGGCCTTGTACTTGTCGTAAAGTTGGCCGGTCGTGATCGACTCCGTCTTCCCTGTCTCCGGATTTCTCCATGTTCTAGCGTCGGGGCTGCTCTTTTCCGGTCGATCGATGGTCTTGATGGCGCTGGGGATGATCGACTTGGCGCCGAGCGACCAGTAAGCGATCCGGTTGTACACCGGCGTCAGCTGATTCTCGACATCTTCCTTGTGCGCATACGCCTCGTGCAGGACATAGGTTTGACCCTCGGTGTCGATGTCCACGGCTCGGGACTCGCTTGGGCTGTGCCTCGCATACGTCCCAATTCTTCGATCGAGCGTATAGGCAGCTGGATCTTTGCCGTTGATACACATGAGCCGCTTCGCTCTAGATACCGCTGCCAGGAGCTTGTCGTGCAGTTTCTTCGATGTCGCGCCGGGGATTGCCTGCCCAAAGAAGGTTGTGTCAAGGGGATACCCTTTGGGGCACTGGGTGTCGAATTGCTTCGCGCGATCATCGGGTGAAAGCGTTAGAAATGCCGGGTCCGTGCAGTTGATCGCGCAGGTCGCTGGGGCAGGAGGCGGCGGTGGCGTGGGCGGCGCAGGTTGCTTGGGCTTAGGATCCTTGTCTTCGGGAGCGCGCATGACCATGGCGGGGCTTGCGAACGCGCCCTGTTGCTGGATGACGTGTGTCAGTTCGTGAGCCACCAGCTGACGCGCGTCGGGGTCTTCGGATGAAAATTCGCGATTGCCGAAGACGATGTGACGGCCGACCGTATACGCCCTGGCTCTCAGCGCTTGAGCGGATGCGGCGGCCTTCTCTCCGGCGTGGATGCGAACCCCGCTGAAATCGTAGCCGAAGCGGGGCTCCATGAAGGCGCGAGTGGCAGAGTCGAGAGGCTGGCCGGGGGAGCTTAACACGTCGCTTACGGTGGGCGGCGCTGTGGCGGGTGCTGCATTCGCGGAGGATGCGGGCTTGCGTTGAAGGTGATGGTGCTCGTCGTCTTTGCACTTATCGCAGGCGCCGCCGCATGCACATGCTCTCTGGATTCGCGCATTGGCGCTTCCTTTTACAGGAACACTTGCGGAGGGCGCGGGCATGCTCACTACCTGGTCGGCTATGTGGTCTGCTTCCTGCTCATACTGATCGCCGGGCTGGTTGACCTTGAGCTTTGTCTGAATCGCGGGCGCTGCGGAGGGGCGGACTGAAATCCGTGCAAAGTTCCAATCCAGACTGGTCGAGCGCGCTTCGGGCGTGCGCTGATCGTCCTGCGAGGCTGGATTGCCGGTGGTTTTCGGTGACGCAGGCTTTCGGCGATCCAGAACACCGGTTGCAAGGTCAGGCTGAGCGGGATTCGTCGATCGGCGTTGCAGGGAGACGAAGGTTGCCATAGACACATGGGGGCCGAATCGCCACAACCGTTTCAGGAGAACTATTTGTCAATGCAGTGGCTCAAAGCGGCTGAGGCTTTTCATTCTATCAGTGGGGAGTGTCTGGCTACTGACCTTGGTGAATCCCAAGCCTGCAACGTTTCAGCTGAATGGCGGACCCGACAGCATCGGGGAGCAAGGCTGCTGCTCTGGACTATCATGGTCGTGCGACTTCTTTTATGGCCGACGATCCAGAGTGTGAAGAGCAACCCCAGAAGGCGGTGCTGGTAATTGCGTGTGCAGACTCGGTAATTACGAGTGCCGTGTCGGAAGTTCTGTCAACATGGAGGCAGGTGTGCGTGCGCGATAACAAGGACGCGCTTGCGCTACTGGAGCAGAGCTGCTTCGACCTGGTTATTACCGGCGAGACCAGCTCGGGCCGGGAAGATGTCGAGCTGCTGCGTAAGATCCGGCGGGTGCGGCCGCATACCCGGTTGATCATCGTTGCCGACGAGAGCACTCCGGCGGATGTGATTGCCGCGATACGGGAACGGGCTTTCAGCTATTTCACAAAGCCTGTTTCGAAGAGTGCGCTTGAGGAGATGCTCCAGATTGCGACGGAGAGTCCGGCGTGGGATGAAGGTATCGAGATGCTCTCGGGCACGGATTCGTGGATACGCCTTTCCGTGCGCTGCGATCTGGCGACGGCGAACCGGCTGCTGCAGTTCATCCACGAAGTGGTGGATCTGCCAGAGGAAGAAGCGGAGAAGGTCGGCATTGCGTTCCGGGAAATGCTGATGAATGCGATGGAGCATGGGGGAAAATTCGATCCCGAGCGGCGTGTCGAGATTGGCTACCTGCGCGCTCGCCAGATGGTGGCGGCCCGCATCAAAGACCCGGGCGAAGGCTTTTCTCCGAAGGAGAACCTTGACATGGCGGCGAACAATCCGCCTGACGATCCGCTGCGTCATGTGAAGCACCGCGAGGAGCACGGGATGCGCCCCGGCGGCTATGGTGTCTTACTGGCGAAGAACCTGGTCGATGAGGTGTTCTACACGGAAAAAGGCAATGAGGTGCTGCTGATCAAGTACATCAATGGGGATAAGGAGTCCAAGACATGAAGCGCGCGGGCGGCATGGGCGGCATCGCTCCTCCGAAGAATGTGGATGAATACATCGAGCGTGTGCCGGAGCCTGGACGCACAACGCTTAGCAAGATGCGCGCGACGATCCGGTCGGCGGCGCCGAAAGAAGCTACCGAGGCGATCAGCTACGGCATGCCGGCATTTGTGTACAAAGGAGCGCTGGTGTATTACGGAGCGTTCTCGGACCACTGCAGCTTCTTTCCTGGAAGTGCGCGTCTCGTCGAAGAGTACGAGGATGAGCTGAAAGGATTTTCGACGGCAAAGGGTACGATCCGCTTTCCGCTGAATAAGCCGTTGCCCTCAACGCTGGTGAAGAAGTTTGTGAAGATGCGGGTTGCGCAGAACGAATTGAAGAGCGAATCTAAGAAGCCGCGCTGAGCTTACAAGGTTGTACGCTGCGCCGAATTGTCTGACAACTGGCTTATCACGCTATCAATAACTAAGTAATTGATCGGTAATTGACCCGCCTAAGTGGTTCTTCTCTAGTAAGGCCTTCATTGAAACAACTGCGCTCCACCAGCCCGAATCTAACTGGGACTGTGACCATTTTGTTCCATCAACCCGGAACAATTCTGTTTCAGGAGCGTAAGTCCCAGTGAAAGATAAAGTTACAAGCATCCATCACGAGAACGAGTCGTGGCTCGCTGCCAATTCGAATGGTGGTAATGGTGGTAAGGAGACGCGCCTGCATACCGGGATTGAAGGCCTTGACGATATTTTGAACGGCGGCTTTCCGCGAGGCCACCTTTATCTCGTCGAGGGCGATCCTGGCACAGGAAAGACGACGCTGGCTCTCCAGTTTCTTCTCGAAGGCATACGCAATGGGGAGAAGGGGCTGTATGTGACGCTCTCCGAGTCCAAGGACGAGCTGGTGGGAGTGGCCCGGTCGCATGGCTGGTCTACGGAATCGCTGCTGATCTACGAGATGGTTCCTCCGGAGGACGAGATGGGTTCGGAGGCCCAATACACAGTCTTTCACCCGTCTGAGGTCGAGCTAGCCGACACCATCACGGCGATTCTGAAACAGGTGGATGCGCACCAACCGCAGCGGCTGGTCTTTGATTCTTTGTCTGAGCTGCGCATGCTCGCCCGCGATCCGCTGAAATACCGGCGTCAGATCCTGGCGCTTAAGCGGCATTTTTCGGGGCGCAATTGCACCGTGCTTCTGCTCGACGACCGTACCGCGGAAGGCAGCAGCGATCTGCAGCTGCAAAGCATTGCTCACGGGGTAATCAAGCTGCAAAGCCTGGAGCGGGATTACGGGATCAAGCGCCGCCGCGTTGAGGTCCATAAATTACGCGGCTCCGCATTTCGCGAAGGTTTTCACGACTACACCATTCAGACCGGGGGGCTTTCGATTTATCCCCGGCTGATTGCTGCGGAGCACAAACCAGGCTTCGAGAGAAGGCCTGTTCAAAGCGGGTTAAAGGAACTGGATGAGCTCTTCAGAGGAGGCATCGACTCCGGCACCAGCACGCTGCTGACAGGACCTGCGGGCTGCGGGAAGTCCACCATTGCATTTCGATACGCCGTGTCCGCGGCGCAACGTGGGGAAAAGGCGATTATCTTCACCTTTGATGAGTCGCTGGGTACGCTGATCGATCGCGCCCGCGGCCTGAATATGGACCCAACCGCTCTCATAGAGAAAGGATTGCTGGATATCCAGCAGATCGATCCAGCGGAATTAGCTCCAGGCGAGTTCGTCACCCGTATTCGGCGACTGGTGGATGAAGAGCACTTGCGTGTTGTGGTGATCGACAGCATGAATGGTTTTTTGAATGCCATGCCGAATGAGCGCTTCCTCGCGATGCAGCTTCACGAGTTGCTGTCTTACCTCGGGCAGCAGGGGATAGCTACCCTTCTCACACTCGCCCAGCACGGTTTTATCGGCGCCATGCAAACACCCGTTGACGTCAGCTATCTAGCGGACACTGTACTCCTGTTCCGGTATTTCGAATACGCGGGAGAAATCCGCCAGGCCTTATCGGTCATCAAAAAGCGCAGTGGTACTCATGAGAGGACAATTCGCGAGCTCATCATGTCAGACGGGAAAGTGCGCGTCGGGAAGCCTCTTGTCGAATTCAAAGGAGTACTTTCGGGAGTGCCGCGATTCATCGGTGAATATCTAAGCCAGGAGGAGAATTCTGTTCTCCCACGCAAATGACGGCTCAGGACGGGACGACCGCACGATCATCGTGGCCCCCACGGGCAAAGATGGGTCGCTCATCTCCGGCTTGCTTGAGCGAGTGGCCCTGCCTTGCCATATTGCGGACTCGATCAGCGAGTTGTGCGATGAAATCTGTGCCGGGGCGGGCGCAGCCATCATCGCTGAGGAGGCTTTCACTCGGGGTTCGGTGGATCAGTTTTCACGCGTACTGACAGAGCAGCCCTCGTGGTCCGATTTTCCGGTGATCCTGCTGACAGTTGGCGGCGGGGTGACGGCGGAAAGCGAACGCCTGCGCGAGTTGCGCCGTCCCATCGGCAATGTGCTTCTTCTTGAGCGTCCCATTCGTCCGGAGACGCTGGTCAGCACGCTGGAGATGGCTTTGCGAGGACGCCAGCGGCAATACCAGATGCGCGATCAGATCCAGCAGAACACGCGCGCGCAAGAGGCGCTTCGCCGTTCGGAAAAGCTTGCTGTCACCGGCCGGTTAGCAGCCAGCATCGCACACGAGATCAACAATCCGCTGGAGGCCGTCACTAATCTGCTCTATCTACTGCGTGGCAATCTGCCGGCGGATAAGATGCGTCAATATCTGGGCACCGCCGAGCAGGAACTTGCGCGCGTGGTGGAGATCACGAAGCAGACCTTGCGCTTTTACCGCGAGCCTAGCCAGCCCGTCGAGACGGAGTTGGCCAGTGTGCTGCATTCTGTATTGACGCTCTACCATTCCCGCCTCGCGGCTGCGGGAATTGAGGTGCAGGACGAAGTCAGGGTTCCTTCCGTGACGGTGCTCTCCAGTCCCGGAGAGTTGAGGCAGGTGATTGCGAACCTCATCGGCAATGCCATCGATGCAATGCGCCGTGGGGGCCGTCTGCGCGTACGCATTTCCTGCGAGAGAAGCCTGAGGACGGAGTCTCACTGTGTTCGCCTTACGATTGCGGACACCGGCTCCGGCATCCCCGCGCATATCCTGCCGACGATCTTTGAGCCCTTTGTAACTACGAAGGGAGAAACGGGAACAGGGCTCGGCCTGTGGGTCACAAAAGAGATCATCCAGAAGAACGGCTGGAGTATTCGCGTCCGCAGCAATCGAAATCCCTCTCGCAGCGGAACCACGTTCTCGATTCTTATTCCGATTCGCGTAGCGGAAGAAATTGACGAAGTTGAAAAGCTGACTGCCTAGACTACCTGCGCTACCCCTCGACGCCAGATCCATCCGTTCGCTGTTCGGTTCCGAACACAGCAATCTCAATTATGGACAGGGTTTGTTCATTTGCCTGGCTAACGCCTGCATTTTCAATGCTTCTGGCGTATTTGTCCTGGCGGGCAGAATGCAGATGAATGGGTGCGGATCTACGTTTCGCGTACAGGAGCCGATATGCTGGCGGATTTGAAATTTGCATGGAGGCAGTTGGTCAAGTCTCCGGGATTTACGCTGACGGCGGTGCTAACGCTGGCGCTGGGAATTGGCGCGACGACCTCCATCTTTACGCTGGTGCATGCTGTTTTGCTGAAGTCGCTACCGGTGACGAAGCCGGAGGAGCTGTATCGCGTTGGCGACAAGGTGCACTGCTGCATGTGGGGCGGGTATACGCAGTGGGAAGAGTTTTCGCTCTTTAATTACGAGCTTTATAAGCAGTTCCGGGACCACACGCCGGCCTTTGCTGACCTCGTTGCGTTTCAGGAAGGATCTTCGAGTGTTGGCGTACGACGCGCAGACAGCCAGCAGCCCGCGGAGGCGCGCATTGGGCAGTTTGTCTCCGGGAACTATTTCCGCACTTTTGGAATTAATGCCTGGGCAGGCCGGGTTTTGACCGAGAGCGACGATCGCGAAGGCGCGCCGCCGGTTGCGATGATGAGCTATCACGTATGGCAGTCAAAGTATGGCGGCGATCCGTCAGTAGTTGGCACAACCTTCCAGATCAACAGCAAGCCGTTCACAGTGGTTGGCATTGCTCCGCCCGGGTTTTTCGGCGCCGAACTGAGAAATTGGGGTGTCCCGGATTTCTGGATGCCGCTGGCCAGCGAGCCTTACCTTCAGGGAGCAAGTTCATTGCTCAAAGGGGCCAATCTCAACTGGCTGGATATCATCGGCAGGGTGCGCCCCGGCACGGATCCAAAGGCGCTGGAAGCGCAGCTGAAGCTGGAATTGCGCCAGTGGCAGACGAGCCATCTGGCAGACATGAGCTCGCTGGAAAAGGAATTTCTGCCGAAGCAAGCGCTGCACCTTACGTCCGGAGGCGCCGGCGTGACGTCAATGCGGCAGCAATATCATGACAGCCTGGTGCTGCTCATGATTGCGGCAGGGTGTGTGCTGCTGATTGCCTGCGCCAACCTTGCCAACCTGCTGCTGGCGCGCGGTATGGCAAACAGGCAGCAGACCTCTGTGAGGCTGGCTCTGGGCGCGTCGCGCATACGAATGGTGCAGAAGGCGCTGGTGGAGAGCATACTGCTGGGCATCCTGGGCGGGGCAGCGGGGCTGGTGATTGCGTATGCGGGAACGAGCATGATTCTGCGGCTCGTCGTCACCAACACGGCCGTCCATGTGCCGATCGAAGCGTCGCCGTCGCTGCCGGTGCTGATGTTTGCGCTGGGCGTGTCCCTGGTGACGGGAATCTGCTTCGGCATTGCGCCGGCATGGGTGAGCTCGCATGCCGAGCCGCTCGATGCCATGAGGGGCGCGAACCGTTCGGTAGCCGGCGCGACCTCGCTGCCGCAGAAAGCGCTGGTGGTGACGCAGGCGGCGCTTTCACTTGTGCTGGTGAGCGCGGCTGGGATGCTGACGTATAGCTTGCGCAATATGGCGCATCAGAACTTTGGCTTCGAGACGAAAGACCGTTATATCGCGTGGATCGATCCGCTACAGGCCGGCTACCAGGTGAACCACCCTGAGAATCTTTTTGAGCGCATACAAGAGAGGTTGCGGCGTATTCCCGGAGTGCGAAGCGTCGGAATTGTGCAGTGGGCGCCGATGAGCGGCGACAACTGGAACACTTCCATACGGGTCGAGGGCAAGCCCGAGCCGCACGAAGGCGATGACGCTACGTCGAATGATGTACGCGTCATGCCCGGATTCTTCGACACGATTGGAAGCCGGATGATCATGGGGCGGCCGATCACAGAAGAGGACACTGCTTCTACGCGGCAGGTCGCGGTCATCAACGAGGCATTCGCGAAGAAGTTCTTCAAAGGCGAGAACCCTCTGGGCAAGCACTTCGGCGAAGTCGAGATGAAGCACGCCGGGGATTTCGAGGTCGTCGGGGTTGCGGCAGATGTGCGCTACGTGCCGTGGAATATGGAGAAACCAATCGCGCCGATATTCTTCAGGCCGGAAACGCAGTTCATTCAGTGGGACACACCCTCGGGGATCAATGGTGAGACGCGCTCGCATTATCTGGGCAACATCGTGCTGTGGGCGTCGGGGAATCCTCCGGGGCTGGAGATGCAGGTGCGGCGCGCTCTGGCCGAGATCAACCCGAATCTGGCCGAACAGGACATGAAGAGCTATGACGAAGCGCTGAGTGTGGATTTTGCACAGCAGGGTCTGATTGCGAAGCTGACATCGCTCTTCGGCGGGCTGGCGCTGGTACTAGCTGCGATCGGACTGTATGGCGTGACTGCCTACACAGTCGAAAGGCGTACGAACGAGATCGGCATTCGCATGGCATTGGGGGCGGATCGTTTCTCCGTCGTGAAGATGGTGATGCGCGGCGCGTTTCTGCAGGTGGGCATCGGTTTGGCGATCGGCATTCCGGCGGCCGTCGCCGCAGGACATGCGATGCGCAGCCAGCTGTTTTACGTAAAGCCGTGGGACCCCCTGATTCTGAGCACGGCAACACTGCTTCTGGCGCTGGCCGCACTGCTCGCCGCTGTGGTGCCCTCACAGAAAGCGGCGAGCGTGGAGCCGATGGAGGCGTTGAGGAATGAATAAGGTTTCGACGCGAACGTTAATTGAGTTCTCTAATCCAGATATTCCGGTAGCTGAGGGGATCGCTCTTGTCTCCGTGTGCCTGCAGCTTGATCGGCGCGGGCGATAGCTAAAGTCCGGGCTCATGATTTCGTTTCA
>Ga0210402_10002164_pt1 | contig 19379 bp, 12 predicted proteins | sample IncBWC7MmetaG_FD_161055 | JGI IMG/M metagenome (GOLD analysis project Ga0210402, IMG submission 161055) | Forest soil microbial communities from Barre Woods Harvard Forest LTER site, Petersham, Massachusetts, United States - Inc-BW-C-7-M | ecosystem: Environmental > Terrestrial > Soil >... | reverse complement strand
AATAATGCATCGCTACAAAAAGCGACGGCTAGTTCTCGTAGATTCACTGTGCGTACCGCAAATAAAGCCAGTAACATTTTTGTAAAACAGGTAAGACGGGCCTTGTTCCAACCTAAAATTTCTTTTAACATAGCTTGTAACTCACTGCTTTGTTTCATATCCACCTCTTTTTTTGTTGAAAGTAGTATATGAAATCTATTGTAGCAGTGGGTTATTTTTATTTTTGTCCCCTACAGAGTGGACTCATCCCAGGGAAAACACATTAAAATTTATAACCAATTGATTTTTATATATTTTTTTAATTTTAAAGTAAATTGCAAATTCATCTAACTCTATGAATTTATTGGATTTTGAGGACCGTAGCCAGGCGTTCAACAATAGACCTCTTGCGAAACCCAGAAATTTAGTCAAGTTCGCGGCGAACGACTGGCGAGGACCGGAGTTTACTGCGGGTAAATGAGGACCGTAGCCAGGCGTTCAACAATGAAATTGACTAAATTACCACGTTTCAAAAGAGGTCTAATGAAATTGACTAAAGTACCACGTTTCGAAAGAGGTTTATTAAATAGCTAAATAGGGTTGAGTAAAATCCGCCGGTAGGCCAATGGCGCTTTAACTTCATCGGCGAATTCGATATATTCCCAAGCAGTGCTATTATCCAACAAGCGACGTAACAGCAAGTTGTTTAGTGCATGGCCGGATTTATAGCCACTAAAAGATCCGATAAGACTATGGCCGAGTAAATATAAATCACCTACTGCATCAAGGATTTTATGGCGGACGAATTCATCTTCGTAACGCAAACCGTCCTCATTTAACACTCTGTATTCATCCACGACAACTGCATTATCGAGGCTACCTCCCAAAGCCAAGCGTACTTCACGTAATTTTTCATAATCAGCCATAAAACCAAAGGTACGCGCTCGACTCACCTCTTTAACATAGGAAGTTTTTGAAAAATCGATACTGGCTTTTTGACTGCGATTTTGAAAAAGGGGATGATCAAAATCAATCTCAAACGAGATTTTGAATCCATCAAAGGGTTCAAAAGAAGCCCATTTATCTCCGTCTGTTACCTTGACCGATCGTTTAATACGGATAAAACGCTTAGGCGCGCTCTGCTCTTCTATGCCCGCTGACTGAATCAAAAAGATAAAGGGGCCGGCGCTGCCATCCATAATCGGAATTTCTGAAGCAGTAATATCTACATAGGCATTGTCAATACCTAAACCAGCCATCGCTGACATTAAATGTTCAATTGTTGCAACACGCACACCATTTTTCAACAAAGTTGTTTGTAAGGTTGTTTCACCGACATGCTCTGCTCGCGCTTGTACTTCAACAATGGGATTGAAGTCAATTCGGCGAAAGATAATCCCCGTATTAATAGGTGCTGGCCTCAATGTCAAAATAGCTGTCTCACCGCTATGTAAAGTAATTCCTGCTGCTTTGATGACATTCTTTAAAGTGCGTTGTTTTAAAGCGCGAGAAGTTTGTGTTACATTTAATTTTTTATGGCTAGACACGCTTAGGAAACCTCTTCTTGTTTACGCAAAAAAGCTGGAATATCGAGATATTCAATGTCTGTAACACTAGAAGTAATCACAGGTTTAGAGGATATTATGGGCCCTTGTTTACGTAAAACAGTAGGGTGTTCTAGTTGATGATAATCGAGAGAACCATCCGCTGCTCTGGTAAGACTAGCACCTGCTGGGTTTGCGTGCACAGTTCCGAGGCCCGTTGCCACAATCGTAACACGTAATTCATCGTTCATATTTGGATCAATAACCGTCCCAACTACCACCGTTGCCCCTTCGGAGGTAAAACTTTTTATGACTTCACCAACTTCTTCAAATTCCCCGATCGATAAATCAGGTCCTGCCGTAATATTAACTAATACGCCACGAGCACCCGTTAAATCAATATCTTCAAGCAAAGGGCTAGAAATTGCTGCCTCCGCTGCTAAACGTGCTCTACCCTCACCGGAGCTGATACCTGTTCCCATCATTGCCATACCCATCTCTGATAGCACAGTACGAGCATCTGCAAAATCCACATTAATTAAACCAGGTTGAGTAATCAATGTCGCAATTCCCTTCACGGCGCCGCATAATACATCATTAACAGCCTTGAATGCATCTAAAAGACTAACATTTTTACCTAATACACTAATTAATTTGTTATTAGGTACAGTAATTAATGAATCCACATATTGGCTTAGATGTTTTATTCCTTCCTCAGCCAAGTGCATGCGCTTTTTTCCTTCAAATGCGAAGGGCTTAGTGACCACGGCTACTGTTAAAATTCGTAATTGTTTGGCAATTTCTGCAAAAACCGGTGCAGCGCCTGTACCAGTGCCTCCACCCAGACCGACGGCGAGAAAAACTATGTCAGCCCCTTCTAAGGCCGCTCGAATACGCTCCCTGTCAGCTTCAGCTGATTGACGTCCTATATCTGGATTCGCTCCCGCCCCTAACCCCTTGGTAATTTGTTGCCCGAGTTGTAATAGATACTTAGCGGATGAATTATTCAGTGCTTGGATATCCGTATTAGCACAGACAAATTCAACATTCTCAATGTCTTGTGTAAGCATATGTTCGAGAGCATTTCCGCCGCCACCGCCTATGCCAAAGACTTTTATTATCGCATTTTGTGATGGGGTAGCGGCTAAATCATATTGCGCATTCATGATGTACTCCTCAAACTTTTCGGTTCGGTATAGTAGACTTCTTTTGAAACGTGGTAATTTATCAATTTCATTGTTGAACACCTGGCTACGGTCCTCATTTACTTGCAGTAAACTTCGGTCCTCGCCAGTCGTTCGCCGTGAACTTGACTAAATTTCTGAGTTTCGAAAGAAGTCTAGTGTGTGGACTAAAAATTTTCACGCAGCCAATTCTTCATACGCGCTAATTTCCCGCGCAATATTGCATGATTAGGTTTTCTTTGCTCACATTGCTGCTGATATCCGTACAATAGCAGGCCTGTACCTGTAGCATACATCCCGTTATTCATTACTTCGCTGTTTCCAATGACATATTGTGGATTGCCCAACCTAACAGGTAACTTAAAAACTTTCTCAGCCAACTCTACTGATCCACTGACATTGGAGGCTCCGCCTGTCAATACAATGCCTGCTGTAAGCAATTCTGCAAAACCACTACGACGCAATTCTGTTTTCACCAAATGAAAAAGTTCTTCGTAGCGTGGTCCAACTACCTCAGCTAAGGAACGTTTAGAAAGGGTTCTACCCGGTCGATCGCCTACCCCGCTGACATCCACGAATTCTGCTGGACCCGCTAATTCTGCCAAGGCGCAAGCATACTTTCTTTTAATCTGTTCGGCACTTTGTGTCGGTGTTCTTAATGCAACCGCAATATCATTGGTAACCTGATCGCCCGCAATAGGCACAACGGAAGTAAAGCGAATAGCGCCGTCAGTAAAAACAGCAATGTCGGTTGTTCCACCGCCGATGTCTATTAAACAGACGCCCAACTCTTTTTCATCCTCTGTTAATATTGATTGGCTTGAAGCTAATTGTTCTAAAATAATTTCCGAAACTTCTAATCCGCAACGTTGAATACATTTGACAATATTCTGTGCTGCACTCACGGCACCGGTTACCATATGTACTTTGGCTTCTAGCCGAACGCCAGACATCCCTATAGGCTCACGAATACCTTCTTGGCCGTCAATAATAAATTCTTGAGGTAATATATGTAATATTTTTTGATCCGCCGGAATTGCCACGGCTCTCGCCGCATCAATCACACGTTCAACATCGGCATGTGTGACTTCTTGATTTTGTATAGCTACAATTCCATGTGAATTTAAGCTACGAATGTGATTGCCTGCTATCCCTGTATATACGCTACGGACAGGACAGCAGGCCATAGCTTCAGCTTCTCCTACCGCTTGTTGAATGGAATCGACGGTCGCGTCAATATTAACAACGACACCTCGTTTCAAGCCTAACGATGGATAAACTCCTAAGCCAATAATTTCAATTCCATCTGGTTTTACTTCTCCCACTAAGGCGTTGACTTTAGTAGTACCGATATCTAAACCTACAATCAAATTTTTGGTCGGTTTTTTAGCCATATCACTTCACCTTGAATTAATAACTCTGTACCTTTGACTTTACTTGACAAACGGTTCCCAGACTTGATTTCGTCGTTGAGTGATTCTTTTCGAAAAGAGGTCTGTTTATTACTAAAATTAGCAATTTACGTGCTAAGAAATTCGCGTCTTAAATTTTACCGCTATACCGTAGGCATAACGCAGATCGACATAATCTATCATAGCCACTTTACTGGCAATAACATCCGGGTAAACTTCAACAAAACGTTTTAGTTGTAAATCAGGTTTTGTACGACTGAGATAAAGTGTTAGACCGTTACTTAAACGCAGGTGTAAAAGCTGTTGATCAACTAATTTTAATAATTTTATTTTTAGTGTTAAATTCGAAATTAATGGATACAGAGACTGATAAATTTGCAGTAAATATTTTTGCTGACCTATAGGACCAACGAAAAGAGGGAGATCAAGCGATATGGGATTTACCTGTCCCGCGCTAAAAATATTACCTTGCTGGTCAAGTAAATCGCTATTAGCCATCAATGCGATTGGTTTTTTTGTAGTAAAACTCACAGCCAAGGTATCTGGCCAGAAGCGTTTTATGCTTACCGAATTGATCCAAGGTTCCTGTAGCAGCCTTGCTTTTAATCGGCGGCTATCTAAACGTAAAAAACCTTTTTCTGTGAAAGGTAGGATAACTTGTTGCAGGCTATTCCGCGGGACGTGTACGAAGTCACCCACAATTTTGATGTGGGTAACTGGGAAAAAATTGGGATCGCCAAATTTTTGCCAGGCCAGTATCCCACTTAAGAGAACAAGTAGCGTTAAAGAAAATTTAAAAAACCAACTTCTAAAATCTTGCAGGAAATTCAAGTGCATCATGCTTGACAGGGTGGGCCTCTTTTCAGTCTCAGAGACGGGGTCATGCCTGGGATGAGCGGTTATCACCTTTTTAGGTGACAGTTGTTTGACAACAAAACCCAATTCAAGATGCCAGTTGGAATGCGATCTATCGTGCAGCCCCTGAAATTGTCGGTTTTCAATTACCTTCCCACCTTTTAGCATCGCTTAACCGTCTAGAATGCAGATCAAAGAGGGATAATAATCTATCTATAATATTTCTGCCAGTTTTGCTACTAATTCTGGCATTAGTATTCGACTACAACGCATTCTTCGCCAAAAAGTTGCTGGAGAATCGTTAGCAAATCGTCTGAAGGTGTTACTCGCCATAGATCACCTAAGGAAAGTTGTAATTGTACAGAGAGTTCAGGATGGAGATATTCAATCGTTGTAGGGCAGCGGCCTGAACAAAAATTACTCATGTTTTGTTTTAAATCCTCAATTTGACTAAAATTAACGAGTGGTTTAGCAAGTTTAATAAGCAAACGTTTGGCATAAGCTTCGCGCGCTTCTGCTATATCCAGAACCTTTTTAGCTAATATACGAATATTCCCTGTCAGCTCGTCCTGTTTGCTTTCTCCCTCGATAATTAATAATTTATCCTTACTTAATTTATCTCGATACGTCGTGTAAATATCGCTAAATAAGGTAACCTCTAAGCGACCACTCGCATCTTCCACGTTTAAAATTGCCATACGGTCGCCACGTTTTGTCCATAAAGATCGAATATCAAGCACCCAACCCGCTATCGTCAAAGAATGGCCTGCTTTAAACGCACATTCTTGCAAATTTGATGTCGTAAAATGGGCTAATTCTTGCGCATAATTTTCTAAAGGATGTCCACTTAAGTAAAAACCTAATACCTCTTTTTCAGCGTGTAGACGTTGTAGTTTTGGCCAATCTACTTGTTGTTCACTCTTTTTTTGTTCTGAAGCCATCGTAAGACCAAAAAAATCCTGTTGTCCAGAATCCAGTGCTGACAATGCTTGCTCCGCCGTTTGTAAAGCAATCTCCAAATCGTGTTTAAGCGTGGCGCGATTAAAACCAAAACTGTCTAAACTGCCGGAATAGATAAGCGCCTCTAAGCCGCGACGATTCAACTTAGGCGGATCAGCACGACAACAAAGATCAAATAAATTTTGGAAACGCTTTTTTTCACGTTTTTTAATCAACATGTCAATGGCAGAAGCTCCTAAGCCTTTGATAGCACCTAGTCCATAACGCAGCTCGCCTTTTTTACTAACCGTAAATTTATAGTCACTTGCATTGATATCAGGAGGTAAAACATTTAATTTCATTAGTCGACATTCTTCTAAAAACAAGACCACTTTTTCTGTATGCTCCATGTCAGACGATAGTACAGCTGCCATGAATTCTGCTGGATAATGCGCCTTGAGCCAAGCTGTTTGGTATGAAACTAGCGCGTAGGCGGCTGAGTGTGATCGATTGAAGCCATAATCGGCAAATTTTTCCATTAAATCAAAAATTTGATTGGCTAAATCGATGGAAACTCCTTTTTTTTCAGCACCGCGAGTAAAAATGATTCGTTGTTTTGCCATTTCTTCCGATTTCTTTTTACCCATGGCTCGCCGTAATAAATCCGCTGCGCCTAGCGTGTATCCCGCTAAAATCTGCGCAATCTGCATGACTTGTTCTTGATAAAGGATAATTCCATAAGTAGGACGTAGAATAGGTTCTAAAAAAGGATGAGGATATTCAACGGGAGCTTTGCCATGTTTACGGGCGATAAAGTCATCGACCATTCCTGATTGCAAAGGACCAGGACGAAACAAGGCGAGTAGCGCAATAATATCTTCAAAGTTGTCGGGCTGTAATCGTTTAACGAGATCACGTATTCCTCTTGATTCTAATTGGAACACGGCAGCTGTTTTACAGGCTTTTAATAAAGCGAAGGTTTTAGGATCGGCAAGAGGGATGGCGGAGATATCTAAGTGCGCTTTCTCTTCCGATTTTTTGGCGTTAATGGATTGCACCGTCCAGTCAATAATTGTTAAGGTACGCAGTCCAAGGAAATCGAACTTAACAAGGCCGACTTTTTCGATGTCGTCCTTGTCAAATTGGGTAATGCAATGCGATGCACCAACTTCACAGTAAAGTGGTGTGAAATCAGTGAGTTTAGAGGGGGCAATGACAACGCCTCCGGCATGTTTACCAACATTGCGTACCAGACCTTCTAGTTTTTTAGCTAAATCAATTAATACTTTTATATCATCTTCATTCTCATACCGTTGTTGCAGTTCTTCTTCTTGATGAATAGCTTTTTCCAGCGTAATACCTAATTCAAATGGGATTAATTTTGCGATTTTATCGACCATGCCATAAGGGTAAGCTAAAACGCGGCCTACATCTCTGACAACAGCGCGTGCAGCCATGCTACCGTAAGTAATGATCTGAGAAACAGATTCGCGACCATAGCGCTCGGTCACATAATCAATAACGCGATCACGTCCCTCTACGCAGAAATCAATATCAAAATCAGGCATAGAAACACGTTCAGGATTCAAAAAACGTTCAAACAGTAAACCGTATCGTAAAGGTTCCAAGTCTGTAATTTGCAAAGCATAAGCGACCAAGGAACCAGCTCCAGAACCTCTTCCTGGCCCTACGGGAATACCATTTTTTTTTGCCCAGTGGATAAAATCAGCTACGATCAGAAAATAACCGGCAAAGCCCATGTTATTAATGACTTCAAGTTCGGTGACCAGTCTGTCGAAATATAGCTTGTGTGAATAAGTGATTGGTTTGACAGACGGCGGAGCATCATTCATCTTGAGCTCAGCCAAATTTTTATCTTTTGAAAGCAGTCTGTTGTCTGATTGACAGGGATCGGGTGCTACCAGTGGGTGCGAATTAAGTTTTTCCAAACGTTTTTGTAGTCCGTTTTTAGCCTCGGCTACTAAGAAACTTTCTGGTGTCATGCCAGCAGGAATAGGGAAATTAGGTAAAAAAGCCTTATCCAAGACTAATTCTAAATTACAGCGTTTAGCAATTTCTAGTGAATTAATTAAGGCAGATGGAATGTCGGCAAATAAGGCAGTCATCTCTGCTGTGGAACGAAGAAATTGTTGGGTGCTATACACTTTAGGTCGTTTAGGATCATTTAAGACATATCCACTGTTGATACAAACTCGTGCCTCGTGAGCGTCAAAATCTTCTGCATAGAGAAAACGTACATCATTACTAGCGATGACAGGTACACAATATTCGGAAGCTAATTCGATAATTGCGGAAATATATTGTTCCTCTTGTGGTCGTCCTAAGCGTTGTAGCTCTAAATAAAAACGATTGGAGAAAAGTGATAACCAAGCATGTAGAAATTCTTTGGCTAAGAACAGCTTATTTTGCAGTAAAGCTTGTCCTATATCACCTTCCATGCCGCCTGATAAAGCAATTAGGCCTTCTGAGTAAATCGATAGCCAACTTCTTTGTAAAATCGGTTTAGTGGCTTGCTGCCCTTCTAGGTAAGCCTTTGAAATTAATTGGATCAAATTTTGATAGCCGCGTTGATTTTGGCACAACAAAATTAGTCGAAAGGGTTGCGCGGGGAATTGGATATTTTCTATCCAACATTCTATGCCGATAATAGGCTTAATACCTGCTTTTGTTGCTGCTTGGTAAAATTTAATCGCTGCAAATAGGTTTGATTGGTCAGTTATTGCAATGGCCGGCAATGCCAGTTCTACGGCTCTAGCAATTAATTCGTTAATCCGAAGCAAGCCATCGCTCAAAGAATACTCAGTATGAAGATGTAAGTGAATAAAAGGCGACGGCATAGAGACAGCCTATCAAATAGTGGAGAGTTGGTATTCTGCCATAGATTAGCTTAGATGAAATCCTATGGTACGATAGATTCTTCAACCAACAATAGACCTCTTGCGAAACTCAGAAATTTAGTCAATTTCATTGTTGAACGCCTGACTACGGTCCTCATTTACCCGTAGTAAACTCCGGTCCTCGCCAGTCGTTCGCCGCGAACTTGACTCCATTTCTAAGTTTCGCAAGAGGTCTAATGAAATTGACTAACACCACGTTTCGAAAGAAGTCTAATCTTATTAGGGCAACATTTTTATACCTATAGAATTTTTTTAAGTATTCCTAAAAGGAGTTGATTTTGTTTTTTTAAGCCAATAGAAATGCGTAAATGCCTAGACATCCCGTAATCATACAAGCGACGTACCTGTATCCCCTCGTTTAATAGTTGTTTATAAAGAGGGAAGCTTGCTTGTTGTAGATCAACACAGACAAAATTAGTGTAGGATGGTAAAACGGCAAGCGATAATTTTTTTAAGCCTTGTATGAGTTGCTCACGTCCTTGTTGATTCACGACGCGACTTAACTGTGCATGTCGGTGATCATAAAGCGCGGCCTGGGAGGCGGCTAAAGCGATGGTATTAACAGTAAAAGGTAAACAGTTATGTGTTAAATCGCGTACAATTTGAGGATGGCTGATCGTATAACCTAAACGTAATCCGGCTAAACCGTAGAATTTTGAAAAAGTTCGACTAATAATTAAATTAGGATAATTTGACAACAGTTGTATCGTGTTAGGATAATCAGACGTTTCAACATATTCAGCATACGCTTCATCGATAACAATAAGTTTATCTGCAGGTAATTGATATAATAAATAGCTTAGCTCGCGGTTATTGATATAGGTTCCGGTAGGATTATTTGGGTTTACAATAAAAATTATCTTTGTAGTCGTATTAAGAGCCGATAGAATTTCTGAAGCGCTTATGGATTGATAAGTGTTAGCGACGATTTGGAGTTGTGCGCCGGTGTTTTGGATAATTTTTGCGATTCCCGTGAAAGAATACTTTGGCAGTACAGCAGAGTTTTTCGCTGTTAAATAGGTTCTAGCTATCAACGCTAATAAATCTTCTGAGCCATTACCTAGCGTGATAGCATTTGGTAGTACGCCCAGATGCGATGCTAAGCTGGTTTTAAGGCTAGATCCTGCGCTGTCCGGATAGCGGTGGCATTCTAATAAAGCTTTTTTAGCAGCTGCTATCGCCAAAGGACTTGGCCCTAAAGGATTTTCATTTTTATCCAGCTTGATAGGCAGCACTATAGCACGCGGACACACAACCGAAAATTTGGCAGCGATTCAAAAGAGTTGACAAATATCAAATTATTCTGCAAAAACTCATATGGGTTAATAAATAACTCAACAACGATGTATGGATTAAAATACATAGTTTATAACATCAATTTATTTGAGTCACTACCGAAAATCTAAGTGCGAGGAGTATAAAGTGATTCAACCACACGGTCAGCATTACTGGCAACAAATCCGTTAAAATAATCTTTCCACAATACCGGTGTTGCATTGCTTGAGCATACGGGATAACGCCAAACAAATTCGATGAATCGATCAGACAAATCAACCGTTCCATCCGCTAAGTGAATTGATTTTGTAATGGCTGCCGTAGCACTTTGTTCAATACCCTGTTTTCTGCCACCCTTAATAAGACCTCCTTCTTTATTCAAAGGAATATTTAATTTATTGCTGACAAAGTGATTGAATGTTGTCAAGTCTGTAAATTTTTTCGATAAATGGATCGCCCAGCCGAAATGATTGATCTGACGTCCCATAACCAAAACCCAGGCTAATAATTCATTATGTCGACGTACTATTTCAAACTCTTTCACAGTAGGTAATGGCCAATCACGACCCTTAAGATAAGCAACAACCAACGCCACTAATTCCTGCACAGCCACGGCATCTCGTTCTAAAATCCGTTTCTGCAAACAATGCAATTGCTGTATAGCTAAAGGCTTTGCTAGTGCGGCATAAGTATCGATAATTTTTCTTACTTCGGGGTCTAACACCTCGCGATGAAAATCAGCTACCACTACTTGTGGTAATGCCTCTCCTGCTTTTTGTGTTGCAATTGATGTTACTGCTAACCATACAAATTTATTTTGCTTCTCTACTAAATAATCGCTGCCACGAATCTCGTAGCCTAACAGGGAAAATAAATAGCTAAGCGGTCCAATTCCGGTGTAGGGTCCTGGCAAATCAATGAGTGCGAAATGATCCCATAGCAATACTTCATGATATTGTGTCCATACAGCCCTTTGAATAGCGGATATTAGCGACAAATCAGTTGTATAATGATGCCATAGCTGGGTTACAATGAGCTGTCTTACTTGATGCAACATACTTTGAGTACTGATTTAAATCTCTCTGTGGGATAGGGTTAACTTCTTGGTTAACGCTACCGTCCTTAGGCGGTTAGTATAATTCACGATATACCGCAGGTGCCCCTGCCATTAAGTAGCAGAGGTATTTTACGGAATGGTTACCCCCGTATTCTCTACCATGTTCACCAGTTCACGTATAACAACAGAAAACATCATCAATTTTAATTCGTTGGTACTGCGCAGATCCGACAAAAAGCGTTTCCAACGTTTCACAAATGCAGAATTATCACTTTCCCATTGTTCTAAACAGGTTTTGCTATTTCCTTGGTCGGAAATTGTGCACTGTAAAATAATAACCGTTAAGCAACGTTGCTGAATATCGAGATCATCCAATAAAACGACTCTGCCGAGAGTATCCCACAAGGTTTCTATTGTTTGTTTCATAATTTGTGAACGTAGCCAAGTGAACTCAAATTTATCGTTTATCATAAAATAAAGCGCAGCCACATCGGACAAAGGCAAATTACTTTTTTGTGTTGCTGCGATAATATCTAACAGGGCGTATTCATGGTCGATGCTGGTTATACGTTTAGCTAGCACTTCGGAAATACCTGCATCCTGAAGTCCCTGCAGGTTCTTTTCCCATTGTTCTTTTTCCTCGCCCATCAGCAATTGAGGTAATTTTTCCCGCAATAGGGTAATCGGCGCGCTAAAACAACTGCTCATCCCTACAATATCGGCAAGCTGATTTTTATAATTGTAAATAAACCAACGCGTTGCACGCCGAATTAATTGGTTGGCTTGATACATAATGGCGTAACGGGTTTCCGAGATTACCGTGTCATCTAGGTGTTCAGTAAGGTTAAGCAGTTCTGAAAAACCAAATACTTGATGCGCAATCGCGTAGGCACGTGCAATAGAAACAATATCAGCGCCAATTTCTGTTTTCAAACGAAATACAAAGATGACCCCCATATCATTGATCATGGCGTTGCTAATTTTCGTCGCAATGATTTCACGTCGTAAACTATGGCGCTGCATAAATTGTGAAAAACGACCACGTAATGGCGTTGGAAAGGCAGACTCGAGTATTTTGGTTAAATAGTCTTCTTCTAAGCTATGCAGCTCTAATAACTCGGCCTTAACCCATATTTTGGTGTAAGCGAGTAGAACCGCGATCTCTGGACTCGTTAAGCCTTTACCGAGGGCTTTACGTTCCATCAATCCTTTTTCATCAGGTAAAAACTCCAAGCCTCTGTCTAATTTACCGTCACATTCTAATTCTTCAATATAACGACGATGTAATTCTAGTTCTTGTGGCGCATGTGCCGCTGCCAAGCTAATGGTGTGTGTTTGACAATAATTATCATGTAAAACAAGTTTAGCAATTTCATCGGTCATCTCCATGAGTAATTGATTACGCTGCGCTAAAGTCATATCACCGGCAGTAACGACCGCATTTAATAAAATTTTGCAATTGACTTCATGATCGGAACAGTCAACGCCAGCGGAGTTATCAATAAAATCGGTATAGATTAGTCCGCCGTTTTGTGCATATTCGATGCGTCCTAATTGCGTAAACCCGAGATTTCCGCCCTCAGTAACAATACGACAACGTAATTCGTTACCATTGATACGTAAACCATCATTAGTACGATCCCATACGTCAGCATTTCTTTCATTACTTGCCTTGACATAGGTGCCGATACCTCCATTCCATAATAGGTCAACTTTAGCTTTTAGAATGGTACGGATCAAACTATCTGGTGATATAAAATCCCTATTAATATCTAACAATTTTTTGACTTCGGGAGATAAAGCAATGGATTTTTGTGCGCGGCTGAAAACTCCACCCCCTTTGGAAATTAAACTCGGCGTATAATCCTGCCAAGTAGAACGAGGTAAATTAAATAAACGTTGACGTTCTGCAAAACTGTTTTCTGGACTAGGTGTAGGATCAAGGAAGATATGTATATGGTTAAATGCGGCTACTAGCTTGATATGTTGTGATAACAATAAGCCATTGCCAAAGACATCGCCTGACATATCACCAATACCTATGACGGTGAAGTCATCTTTATTTGGATTAAGACCTAGCGCTCTTGCATGACGTTCAACAGATTCCCAGGCGCCGCGTGCGGTAATTCCCATTTTCTTGTGGTCATAACCGACACTACCTCCAGAGGCAAAAGCATCACCTAACCAAAAGTTATATTCGGCAGCAATTGCATTTGCAATATCCGAAAAACCAGCTGTTCCCTTGTCTGCAGCAACCACCAAATAGGGATCTTCTTCATCGTAACGTACGACATCGTGAGGAGGTATTAAGACCCCATGCTGCAAATTATCGGTCAAATCCAATAAGCCTCGCATGAAGGTTTGGTAACAGATAATAACTTCATTCATGATCGCTTCACGGTCACCGCCTTCAGGGAGTTGTTTACAAACAAATCCACCTTTAGCGCCAGCAGGAACAATCACTGCATTTTTAACCTGCTGTGCTTTCATTAGTCCCAATACTTCAGTACGAAAATCTTCGCGCCGATCCGACCAGCGAATACCGCCGCGCGCTACTTTTGCTGCGCGTAAATGCACAGCTTCAACACGTGGCGAATAAACAAAGATTTCATACAGTGGTCGAGGTAACGGTAGATCGCTAATGCGCGCTGGATTCAATTTAAATGAAATCCAGTTTTTAGATTTTCCAGTAGCCTCTTTCTGAAAATAATTGGTTCGTAAAGTTGCTTGAATAACTTCAAATAAGTGACGTAAAATACGATCTTCATCCAAGCTTACTACGGCATCTAATACGATTTGTAGACTTTTTTCTAAACTTGCAACAGTATTTTCTGTCTCTCTTTGACGTTTTGGATCAAAATAATATTTAAATAATTGAATTAAGATTCTAGCAATACTCGCATTACGTGAAACCACATTTTCTACATAGGCTTGGCTAAACGGTACACTAATTTGGCGTAGATACTTAGTATAAGCTCTTAAGATAGAAACTTCTCGCCAAGTTAATTGGCCCGCCAATATCAAGCGATTAAAGCCATCATTTTCGACTTCACCAAACCATATTCTGTGGAAAGCCTCCTGAAAAATTTCTTTGATTTGAGTAACATTAATATCATCAATTTGTACCGGCTTTACTCCAAAATCATTAATCCAAATGCGCCGGCCATTATCTAAGGTGATTTCTTGCGGCCACTCATCTATAACATGCAAGCCCATATTTTCCAGAACGGGTAACACAGCAGACAAAATGATAGGGTTATCGGCTTGAAATAACTTAAAACGTAAAGAAACTGTTTTGTCATTATCCTTGGGGTGATACAGGTTCATGGCTAAGGGATGATCGGATGAAATTCTTTCTATATGCTCAATATCATGAACCGCGGTTGTTGCTGGAAAGGTATCTCTATAACCACTGGGGAAAGCATAGCTGTACTTCTGAATTAAAGGGCCGCTTTGTTCTTCGCCGTAATGAGCAATTAAAGCTTGTCGTAACTCTTCTTTCCAAGAACGAGCTACTTCAACAAGTCGTTCTTCTATTTTTTTGACATCGTAGCTTAATTCTTTTTTAGGATCAGTACGGATTAAAAAATGTATTCTAGCTAGGTTCGAATCTCCAAATAAAGTAGAGAAACCGATTTCTATTCCGGAAAATTCACGGACTAAAATTTTCTCCATCTCTTTCTGCAAATCAGTATTTAATTTCTCCTTAGGAAGATAAACCAAACAGGAAATAAACCGTCGATAAGTGTCTGGTCGTACAAATAAACGTACTGCCTGTTGTTCCTGAATATGCAAGATACCTAAAGCCAATTGTGTCAATTCATTAGCACTCGCTTGAAATAAATCATCCCGCGGCAAGCTAGATAAGATATCCAATAATTCTTTACCTGCGTGCCCTTTTAAAGGGAGACGAGAATTTTTTAAAACCAACTGGATCTTGCGTCTTATTAAGGGGATATGTCGTGGGTCGCCATGATAAACCGTGGAAGTATAAAGACCAATAAAACGACATTCACCAATTAATTTTCCTTTATCAAAACGTTTGACGCCAATATAGTCGGCATAAACGGGACGGTGCACGCTTGCTTTTGTACTGGTTTTAGAAATAACCAGTACTTGTGGTGAAAAAGCCAAGCGCCGTGCTTCAGGAGGTAATTCTGTTAGCAATTTTTCTTCTTTACTCTTGCTTTCGTCCCGGAGCACTCCCAACCCCGATGATTTAATCATGCGTAATGCTCTATGGTCTTTACTTAACTCATAATCACGAGAACCCAAAAAGGTATAATGGTTGTTCAGCAGCCATCGCAGAAAGTCCTTAGATTCAGCGATATCTTCTGGATCGTAAGGCGGTGAGTTTTGTTCTAGTTCCTGCAGGCAATCCTGCATTCTAGCGCACATCTCCGGCCAATCCGTCACCACTAAATCGACTTGTTCTAATACCTTTTGCAGTTTCCTAGCGAGGCTTTTAAGGACATCATGATCCGATATTTTACCAATTTCCATATAAATTAATGCTTCAACTTGTCTATCTGACGAAGCTGCTTCAGTGGATAAAACTTGGACAATTTCTCCTTGTGGGTTACGTCGTACTTTTACATCTCCCACGTGATTACTGAAAAAGATAGTAAAATTCTGGCGATTAATCTCCATGCGGGTTGAATCCACCAAGAACGGTTTATCGTCTGCAATCAATTGCAGTACTGTAAAATTGGTTTCCCAGGCACCTTCTTTAATGCTAGGGTTGAAAACATGAATCTTGGTTTGACCTGGTAAACGCTGATAGGCTAAATTCCAGAGAGAGATCACGGATGCTGCCAGATTTTCTATCGAGTGACTCTTAAGTGCTTCCAAATTAGCATGCGCGTAGTATTGCTCTATAAAAGCAGCAAGAAGAGGAATGTGTTCGGAGGTTACTTTTTGCTTGGCAATATTTGAAATTTTTTCAAGAATACATTGATAGCTACGGTCGTTAAGATTATTCATACAAAAATAAAATAAACAGAATTAGGCTCATATACGGCTGTGGCGGGTTATATCCCTAACTCCTCTGAATTTTCGTGAAAAAATGCTGCCCAAGACGCCATGCAAAACCTTATTTTTCACGTAGATTCAGTTTTTACACTCCTGTTGAGACCGATAGACACACTATGAGGGGTAAATGTAGACTGGGTGTATTGTAATACGCTCCCTGTGAAAAACCAATATTGAGAGATCTTTTTTATGTCTGTTTCGAATACTGATCCGGTGGAAATCGATAAATTCTCCACAATGGCTGAAGACTGGTGGGATGCCGCAGGCCCTTGCAAGCCTTTGCATGATATTAATCCAATACGCTTAACGTTTATACAGAAATGCGTTCCTGTCCTGCGGGAACAATTGGTAATTGATATTGGTTGTGGAGGTGGGCTACTAAGCGAAGCGTTGGCGCAGGCGGGAGCACTGGTTACTGGAATTGATAAAGGTGATGCATTGATCAAGGTTGCAAGTCAACATGCTAAGCAAAACGCACTAAACATTAGTTATTTTAGTGAAGAAGCAGAAACCTTGGCTAAAAGACAAAGCAGCTACTTTGATGTTGCCTGCTGTATGGAGCTACTCGAACATGTGCCCGACCCCGCGTCTTTGATCACGGCTTGTAGTGATCTTATTAAGCCTAGTGGCTGGGTATTTTTTTCTACAATCAATCGCAATCTTTACGCTTATCTGGTAACTGTAATCGGTGCTGAATATTTACTGAAGCTTTTGCCGAAGGGGACCCATCAGTACGAAAAGTTTATCCGGCCTTCAGAGCTGGCGGCTGCTGCGCGCAAAGCAGGCTTGAATTTACAAAAACTGCAAGGCATACGCTATAATCCTTTCACTCGCGCTGTTATCTTTACAAATACCGTGCAGACCAATTATATTGCCGCTTTCCAAAAACAATCTTAGCTTATGTTGCCTTTGACGCCTTTTGCGCCAAAAATTACTGCTGTATTATTCGATTTGGATGGAACATTACTGGATACAGCGCCCGATTTATCAGGAACTTTGAATGCTCTTTTATCAGCCGAGCATTTGCAACCTTTACCACTGGCAGAAATTCGTCCAAGCCTTTCTGAAGGTATTGCAGGATTACTAAAGCTAGGATTTAACATCACAGACGAAAATTCTGTATTTTCCAGTTTGCGACAGCGATTTCTTAAGCATTACAGCCAGCATATTTGTGATCATACGCAATTATTTCCTGGAATAGATAAGCTTATTCATTATCTGCAAAAAAATAATTTGTTATGGGGTATTGTTACTAGTAAATCAACTGTATTAACCACGCAGCTAATCAAGTATTTTCCCTTGTTGGAACAGGCGCAGTGTATTATCGGCGGTGATACCCTAGCCTACAGCAAGCCCCATCCTCAACCTCTGCTTCATGCCTGTGAATGCCTTGGGTGTATTCCAGAAAACTGTGTTTATATTGGTGATTCACAACGGGATATCGATGCAGCCAGGTCAGCGGGTATGCGTAGCTTGATTGCTTTATATGGTTACATACCTAGTAAAAAAACGGCCGAATCTTGGAAAGCGAACGCCATAGTCCACACGCCTTTCGATATCATTGACTGGTTACGGTATATAAATTCAGTAGGGGTGTCCTCAAAGTAAATAACTGCTTTGTCCAAATTCGCGTTGAGTGAGTCGTTAGTTTATTTTAAAGTAATTTTTTAGTCCTTCCGATAGTAGAGTCGCTTCCTTGGCAATACCGTCGCTAGTAATTGGGGCAAAGCTAAAAAATAAACAACCTCTACGTTTAGAGAAAACATCAGCACAGAAAATAGCATCTAGCTTTTGGTAATGATCCTTTAATCCATCTCTATCATAGAGACTGCTGTTTGAAAGATCTGTAATAGACTCTCTTATTTTTTTAAAACGCTAAGCCCATTTTCCTCAATCTGAATTTTTTCTTTCGTTATTTTTTTGAAAATAAAATTGATCAGCTTTTCACGAAGGTTAAGCGGAGTTTCACCGCGTAGTCTTTGTATATGTTCAAACACTTGTTTTTCGATAGAGTCAATTTTTGTAGTATAAAATCCAATTCTATTTGTTTCAATAGCCATTTTATATTGATCAAACAAAATGTTTAAATTATTTATATTTTCTATATTTAAAATTAATAATTCATTATTATCGAATTGTGAAATTTTTGAGTTCAATTTTGATGAAAGCTCTTCAAAGTCGCTAAAATCCAGGTTCAAATTTTCTTCTATCTTTAGAAAACAATTTTTAATACGGTGGATTTCTTTTTGTCTTTTTTCAAGACACTCCTTAGATTTTGATATGCAATTTTCTAAGTCTGTATTCATTAGACCTCTTTCGAAACGTGGTAATTTAGTCAATTTCATTGTTGAACGCCTGGCTACGGTCCTCATTTACCCGCAGTAAACTCCGGTCCTCGCCAGTCGTTCGCCGCGAACTTGACTAAATTTCTGAGTTTCGAAAGAGGTCTATTGCTATCAAAAATTGGCTATATTCATTTTTCAAGTTTTCGTAATCCTTTTCAGCAATAGAATCTATATTTTTTATAATTAATTATTCCGTTAAAACGGATAATTTTTTTCTATTTCATCTATATTCGAAATAACCGCGTCAGAAAGATTTTTTTTATTTCCAGTAAACTATTTTTAAATGATTGTAATTGATTATAATATTCACGAATAAAATTCCTTCTTTCCAGAAGGATTTCGTTTAATTAGCTTAACCGGAGAGCTGGTTACAAGGTTTACAAAATTGTCTTTTTTATTAGTAAAATACCCTATTTCACTTATAATAGGTTTTTTGTTGGTAATTAAACAAAAAATTGGATGGGTTACGTTACTAAAAACAGCGTCATTATTAAAAAACAGCGTCATTTTTGTAATAATTTTTCCATGTTCGTCATGCGCCATCAATACAGCGTGATAATTTTTTATATCTGGAATAATCTTAATATAAATGTATTTTTTACTATTGTCACAAGAAAATATAAAATCATTTAAACTTAATTTTTTTTCAGAGTTTGGCATGATCAGGTCCCCATAAATAAAATTTCTAGTATCCTGTCATTTTTTTTATTTTAACAGGAGTTTCGCGTTTAGAAAAAATGTTTTAGAGTAAGGAAAGAAGTTATACGAAGGGAAAGAGAAATGCGGGAATATAAATGTACAAAAGACCTATGCAAAGCGTTTTTCCAAGCGAGTAGCGTA
>Ga0210402_10002163_pt1 | contig 19382 bp, 14 predicted proteins | sample IncBWC7MmetaG_FD_161055 | JGI IMG/M metagenome (GOLD analysis project Ga0210402, IMG submission 161055) | Forest soil microbial communities from Barre Woods Harvard Forest LTER site, Petersham, Massachusetts, United States - Inc-BW-C-7-M | ecosystem: Environmental > Terrestrial > Soil >... | reverse complement strand
CTGAGAGCGCGGTCTCGACGTGTTGCTTGCGCTGCGCCTTCGAGAGCTTGGTCAAGAGCAGCGGAAGCTCCACGTTCTGGAACGCGGTCAGCACGGGAATCAAGTTGTACATTTGAAAGATAAAACCGACGTGGCGCGCGCGCCATTGGGTCAACTTGCTGGACGACATATGGGTGATTTCGTCGCCGTCCACGGAGATATGCCCAGAAGTGGGAACGTCAAGCCCACCGAGCAGATTCAACAAGGTGGTCTTGCCGGAACCGCTTGGGCCCATGAACGCGACGAAATCGCCCTTATCCACGTCGAGGTTCAGGCCTTGCAGCACTTGAATGTTCTCGCTGCCGCGGCGATAGGTCTTATTCACGCCACGCACTTGAATCAAGGCTGAGGAACTGCCGGTGTTGTCCACGCGAATCATGCTTCACTCCTCGGTTTCGCAGGGCTTGCGCTGGCAAGTCCCGCCTTGGATTTCATTGATTGACTTTTACCGTGTCGCCATCCTTCAAATTCTCCGGGCCATGCGCGATCAGCGAGTCGCCGGAATTCACGCCGGCCATAATCTCCACGTCGGAGCCGCGTTCGTTGCCGAGCTTCACGCCGCGCCGTTCGATTTTTGTGTCGCGCAACAGGAAAACATAAGAGTTCGCGCCATCCGTCCGCACGGCCGTTTTGGGGATCACGGAAATTGGCTTTGGAGTGTTGTCTTTCTCCGCGCCTTTTTTCTTGGCGTCGTCTTCGCCCAAGAACGCGACTTTCACGCCCATGTCCGGCAAAATGCGCGGATCGAGTTTGTCGAACGAAATGCGAACCTTGACCGTTGCCTTCTGACGATCGGCGGTGGGGATCACCGTGCGCACGTGCGACGGAATCTGCCAATCGGGATAGGCATCCAGCGTTGAAGTCACGCGTTGGCCCGACTGCACGCGCGCGATGTAGGCTTCGTTGACGTCCACTTCTACTTCATTGGAGTTCATGTCCACGATGGTGGCGATGCCGGTGCGCGTGAAGCCGCCGCCCGCGGAAATCGGCGACACCATTTCGCCCACCTGTGCGTCCTTGGACACGATAATTCCGGAAAAAGGCGCCAGAATCGTGCAGTTATTCACTGCTTGCTGCGCTTCCTGGATGCGGGCTTCGGAGGCTGCGACTTGCTGTTTCGCCAATGCGATTTTCGCGCGCAGACTGTCGGCCGCCGTTTGCGCGTTGTCCAATTGATCTTGACTCTGTACGTTCGCTGCTTTCAATTCTGTCGCGCGGTGCAGCTGGATTTCCGCGTATCGCAGTTGCACCTCAAAATCCTGAATCGCAGCGCGAGAGGAGTTGCGGTCGGCAACTGCGGAGTCCAGCGCGCGTTTGGCGTCTGAATCATCCAGGGTGGTGAGCAGTTGGCCTTCCTTCACTTTATCTCCTTCATCGAAATAGACGCCGGTCACCCGGCCGGTGATTTTCGCCGCTACCGTTGCCCGCCGCCGTGGGGTCACGTACCCGCTGGCATTGAGTAGAGTTTGCTGCGCCGGGTCGCCTACCGGACGGGCCACGGCTACCTCAACAACCGGAGCGCGATTCTTGAGCGCAAACACTCCGCCCGCCACGAGGACCAGCACCCCCAACGTCGCGGCGAAGTAGCCCCAAAACTTGCCGGCGCCTGCGCGGGTGCGCGCGGTGTCATGTATTTTCAGCGATGCTAGGTCCGCGGCCGGCATGGGTAGAGAGATGCTCCTCTTCGATGAATGTCACGTCGAGCAGGTAAACGTCAGTTTTCAGATTCGGGTAGAGTCCGGGGGGAAACCCGTTGCTCGTGCGTCTCCCCATAACTATACGCGAAAGCTGGGTCATTTATATCAACGGAAAAATGGCGAGTCAGGGGTGAATCGGCGAACGGAGGGATGCTACCGGCAAGTGCCCCTGCGTGGCGGAGAATGCGGTTGGCTAGCGGTGAAATCCGGCCGATTGAACTAATTCGACCCAGGAAACAAGAACTGGTAAGCTGCGCGGGCTTGGGAGGCATTCGAATGAAGCGGAAAACCTTGCTCGTGTTCGGATTAATGTTTGGTTGTTTTGCGCTGACGCTTGGAGCGCAGGAAAAGAAGCAGACTCCACCGAAGCGGGTGGCCATTCGCGCAGGGCACTTGATTGACGGCAAGGGCGACAAGCCGGTGGACAATGCGGTCATCCTGATCGAAGACGACAAAATTGTCTCCGTTACGCCAGGTGGCGCAGCTCCCGCCGGCGTTGAGTTGATCGACCTCTCAAGAGCCACCGTCCTGCCCGGCTTCGTTGACGTGCATACCCACGTGCTGCTCAATGGCGACATCACTGCGGAAGACTACGACGCTCAATTGCTCAAGGAGTCCATTCCGTACCGCGCGATTCTCGGCGCTCGCAACGCGCGAATCGCCCTGGAGAACGGCTTCACCACCATTCGCGATCTAGAAACTGAAGGCGCCATGTATGCCGATGTGGACGTGAAAAAAGCCATCAAGAACGGCGAAGTTCCCGGCCCGCGCATGCAAGTAGCAACTCGTGCTATGACTCCAACCGGCATGTATCCGCTGCTTGGTTATTCGTGGGAACTCGCGTTGCCGACCGGCGTTCAATACGTGGACGGGGTCGAAGGCGCGCGCAAAGCGGTGCGGGAACAGATCATGTACGGCGCGGACTGGATCAAGTATTACTCCGACCGCGGCTATCACTTCGAGTCCGACGGTGTGTTGCACAGCATGGTGAACTTCACCGACGAAGAGGCCAAAGCGATTGTTGACGAAGCGCACCGCCTTAACCGAAAAGTGGCCGCCCATGCGATCGGCAGCGACGGCATCGCTGCGGCACTGCGAGCTGGCGTGGATACCATCGAACACGGCGATGGCCTTACCGGGGCTCTGATGGACGAAATGGTCAAGAAGGGAACAGTCTGGGTTCCGACTGTGATGGTTGGCGCGTACGTTGCGCCGGGCCGCGGCGGCAACTGGGTGAAGATGGTGGATCTTGAGAAAATTGCGTTTCAGAAAGCGCTGAAACATCACGTAAAGATTGCTTTGGGAACCGACGCCGGTGGTTCGGATTGGCGCGAACTCAACGAAGCTCGCGAATTTCAGTATTACGCCGACTATGGAATGACGCCTATGGAGGCGATACAGACCGGCACCATTCGCGGCGCGGAAGTCCTCGGTTGGGGCGACAAGCTCGGAACCATCGAGCCCGGAAAGTGGGCGGACATCGTGGCTGCCTCCGGCGACCCGCTAAAAGACATCAAGGAATTGCAACACGTGAAGTTCGTAATGAAGGGCGGCGTGGTCTATAAGAACGAGATCACACCTCGCTGAAAATTATAGTTCAGTGCCTACGATGAACTGAACCTACTTCGACTGCGGTGGCAGAAAATCCCGCGGATCAAATGAGAATCCCTCACGCGTAGCCTGCGAATGTTGCTCTACGGCTCCAACCGCTGCCACCAGGCACGAGTAGAAGAATGCGCGCAGGCCTTGCCGGAACTGTTCGGTGATCTGTTCGGTCGAGCGAGCGACCTCTGATTCGATATTCTTGCGCCGCGCATCGCACGCCGCGCGATGTTCTGCATCGAGTGCGCTTAGCGCAGAAGTAAGTCGCTGTGCGGTATCCGCGGTGGTTACCGTCGCATGAATCTCGGACTGCCGCCGGAACTCAGTGAGCGCTTCGCTGGCCTCGGTCTGCACTGTGGCGCGCGCTTCCGCCACCGTAGACTCCAACTGAGCGGTCGCTTCGCGAGTGAGCGACTGGGCTTCTTCCAACAAGGTTGTCAGCTGGCGGTGCGAAGCCTGCGCCACTCCGCGGTTAAACTCTTCCAAAGCCGAGGCCAGTGACTCCGCCATTAAATTCGAAATTCCTTGCTGGGTTTCGCGTAACGCCCGTTCGCTCGCCTCTCGCGCATCGCCAAGGTTTTTCTGTGCCGCGCCGGCCTGGCGATCGATGCGTTGCACGATTTCTTCCGCACGGATACGGTAGCCCTCAAGCTGTGCGTCCCAGCGGGTACGCACTTCATCCAGCCGATCCTCTAATCGTGCCAGCACTTCTTCACGCGACGTATGCACAATTGCGCTGCGCTGCTGGACTACTGAGTTCGAGATTTGTCTTACCGAGGCTTCTCGCGCAGCATCAATCGAGTTCACCGCGGTGTGCAGCGCTGGCGCCAGGTGTTTTGACACTGCAGTTAGGATTGCCGCTTCGGCGGCTTTTTCAATTCTTGGTTGCAACGCGGCCAACAGCCGCTCAGGCGTTATGCTGACGCGATTCGGACGAGCGTGCGCGTACGCCGCAGAATTCTCGGTCGTAGTCGTTCGCATCACCTGAGGCGCTTTGGTGACAGAAGGGGAAAGGCCAGCCAGCGCCTCGGTAAGATGCATCTGGTTACTGGTTGTCGCCTCGCCGTTCGGGGCGTTTGCGATTTGAGCTGCGTTAGCACTCGCGCCATTCGGTGGTGGCGGCATGTCCTCTACTGTCGGCGCCCTACCCGGACCCGTCGCCGCGGCGGTTTGCTCTTTCGACGGCGGCAATTCCGCGGCAAGACGTTCTGCAGCGGTCAGCCAGTCCGCTGGTGGCGCGGGAACCTGCCACACGTTCGCCGGCTTTTCCAGCTCCACTCCCACGTGATACAAATCGCGCGGATTGCGCGGAACCTGGACCGATCGCACCTGCGCACGAACAGTTGTCACAATCTCGCTCAGCGGCGCTTCGCCGATCTGCAAGGTAATCCAGGTGCCCACACGGCAGTCGTGGCGCGAAGGATACCTACAGCCATGAAGATTCAGGCTGACCGCGGAAGTCCGCTCCAGAAATTGTTGACCGATTCCGTCGTGTCCAGTAATCAGCAGCGGCACCGGCCGCTCAATGCGCGTGCTGCGCCGGCCTTCGGGTCCGACAAAGCCAAAAGTGGTGTCTGCGCTGGGAATGGTGCTCACGCGCGGTCTCCGCGAAAAAGGAGAGATAAAATCAAACATCGGCATTTTGCACCAGGCACAATAGATCGATCACGGCCGAGAATGGGCTGACCTCCTCGCGCAAACGAATGACCAGATTCCCAAAGATGGATGGATTCTAACTGAATTGCGGATTCTTTTTCCAATATTCCGCTTTGCGATCGGAATTGCCAGGTTTTGCGGTCCTAGAACTGCTACGACGGCTCGATTACCGCCAGTCCTTTGATTCGTTCGAAGTGGCGCCTATTGAACGTCGCGACCTGGCTCCCTCGCTCGAGTGCCGTCGCTCCCACAATCAGATCGTAAAATCCGATCATCTTGCCCGAAGTCTCAAGTTCAGCCCAGAGTTGGGCGTGTTCATAGGCCGTTTGTTCTGAATAGCCGATTACCGGCAACGACTCCAAGAGCGCACGCAAGTAACGCTGCCTCGTAGCCTTCCGCTTTCCAGTGGCACGTTCCACTCCATGCCAGAGTTCGGCAACTGTAATGGCCGCAATCTCAAACTGATCGTCCGAGCGAGATTTGAGCCACCGTCGGAGGTCGAACGTGCCCTTCTCTCCCCGGATTACGACATCGGCGTCGAGCATTATCGCCATTTGTTGGTTGGGGATTTCAGTTTATCGCGGGCGGCTCGCAGTTCGCGGTTCCACGCTCTCGCTTCGTTCTCCGGCAATTCGACGCTCGCCAGAGCGTCGGCCAAATCGCGGCCGAAGCAGACTTTCTCGTTTGCCGGCAGCAATCGCGCAACCGTATGGCCGTTCTTCAACAACTCAAACGCGACGTTTTGATAACGCGCGCGGTTCACGCAATCCGCGAAGTTCCGCGAAGCTTCGGTTACGGTAATAGCCGTCCTCTTCATAATCTAATTTTCAGAATATCAGATTCCATGGCATCGCATCTAGTAAAAACACTGTCCCGGGTTTGTGGCGGGTGCTCCTGGCCCTCAGCCTACTTGAAGCGCACCTTGACCGTGCTGGTATCACCGCCTACTCCGGCCTCGCCATTTGGAGTGCGGCGGCTCGTGCCGCTTTACGTTCCAGTTTCTACGATCTAGTAAAATACCGCTCCGCCATCCACATTGACGGCCTGACCCGTAATGGCGCTGGCTTTTTCAGAGCATAGGAACAATGCCGCCTCTGCAATTTCATTAGCCGTCTGCCCGCGCCTTTGCAGAATTCCTTCCAGAAATCCCGCAAGCTGCTGATCCTTATTAATGTTGAGCCTGCGCGCCAGTTCCGCGCCTAAGTCTTTGCTCATTTCAGTTTCCGTCACGGGTCCCGGGCAAATCGCATTCACTCGCACTCCCTTGCGCGCTGCTTCCGCCGCGTTATAGCGAGTGAGTCCCAGCAACCCCGCTTTCGCCGCTGCATACGCTGAGCCCCACGTGTACGCGGCTTTTGCCGAAATGCTCGAAATATTAAGAATTACACCGTACTTCCGGGCGTACATCCCGGGCAAAACCAATTGGCTTAGCAAAAACGCCGCGCGCAGGTGAACCGCCACCACCCGATCAAACTCCGCCATCGGATACTCTTCCACAGGAACCACCGGTCCGTAGTGACCGCCGTTGTTCACCAGAATATCCACGCGGCCAAAGGAAGCAACCGCTCGTTCGACAGCTGCCCGGCAATCCGCTTCATTTGCCAGATCGCCCGCAAAATAAGCCGCAGGTCCGCCCGACTGAATAATCTCTGCCGCCGTCGCTGACAATTCTTTTTCGGTCCGCGCCGTCAAGAACACCGAGGCGCCTTCCTTCGCAAAAAGCTGCGCCATCGCCCGGCCAATCCCGCGGCCTGATCCGGTAATCAACGCTACTTGGTTCTTCAGCAGCATGATTTCTCCTGTAACGAACTCTCTCTACCGCTACTTGCTTCACGCCTAACAGTCCAAAATCGACGGATCTAATCGGCCGCAAAGATCTCTTCGAAATCGTGAATTTCCGGGTGGACTGATATTCTCGGCCGGTGAATTCCTGGCCGCAATGACAACGCGGTCTTCATTCCCGCCGCGCGTGCCGCGTCGAGCTCCGCCACAACATCGGAAAGAAACAGAAACTGCTTCGCGGCAATGCCCAGCGATTCGGCGATGATCCGGTAACTGATTTCATCGCGCTTTGGGCCGGTGGTGGTGTCGAAGTGGCCGTCCAGAAACGTCGCCAGATTGCCAGCGGTCGAGTGTTCGAACAACAGCTGCTGCGCCAATATGCTGCCCGAAGAAAAAATTGCCAGCAGCCGGCCCTGCGATTTCCAGCGAGCGAATGCCGGCGCCACGTCGGGGTACACTTCGCCTTTCAATTCGTCTCGTAGAAATCCATCTTCCCAGATTCTTCCCTGCAATGTTTTCAGCGGCGTGATTTTGCTGTCCCGGGCAATCAGCCATTGAACATATTTCGTCGCGGACGCCAGCCGCTCTTCATCCGTTTCATCCAGCCACGCCGGCGCGCCAGCCGACCGATCTTCAATGTTTGCCACGCCGAGTTGTCCGACCAGATCCTCGACCTCGGGTTCGCTAAAATGCTGCCACAGAAAATCTTCGGTGCGCTCGCTAGCAAATCGAAAGAGTTTCTTATGAACGAAGTCGATCGGAGTGGTGGTGCCCTCGATGTCGAGGAGGATAGCTCGAATTTCAGCGGAATCGAATGGAAGCGCCAAGGTCAGCCCCCGGCTCAGCTGATGGTTTTGCGCGGTGCAATATACGATGGCCCGAAACACACCGGATCGTACCCGCGATCCGCGCCGCTTTGCGTGTAGTGCGGTGTCCAGCCCGATGTATCCTGAAACAAGCGAATCGCGCGGATCCGCCGCTCCTGGCACAGATCAAACCAGTGCCACGTCCCGCGCGGCACGCGCAACAGATCGCCCGCTTCCACCGTGATTGAGATGACGTTTCCTTCGCGCGGATGAATGTGGAACAGTCCACGCCCCTCAATTATGAATCGCACTTCATCTTCATCATGCCAGTGCTCGGAATTGAAGCGATTCAGCATGGCATCGAGCCCCGGCGTTGTTGGCATCACATCGATCACATCCGCCGTTACGTAACCGCCATCAGCTTTCAGGCGCTCAATTTCAGGAGCATAGGCGGCCAGAACTTCATCAGCCGAAGCGCCTTCCGCGATCTGATGCGCCGGCTCCCATCGCTCGTACGTAATTCCTATTCCCGAGAGATACTCCCGGATCGCCGAATCTTCCGTAATCGTCCGGCTCTCACTTGGTATGTGAACGGTAGCCATCGGAATCCTTCAATCAATTCAGGCAGCGGGTGCTGCTCCGCCAAACTCGCGCCGTCCCACTACTTCCAGTAGAAACTCGAAAATCTCCACGTGCCGGCGCGCTTGCGCCACATCTGTACCCCAAGTATATAACCCGTGGCCGCTCAGAAGGAATCCATGGGCGGCACTCTCGCGCTGCAGTTGCGATTTGACCTTCTCCGCTAACCCAACGATATCCTGCGCATTCTCAAAAATCGGAATCCATTCCCGGTGTTCGTGGGTCTTCACGCCCTCCAGTCCCTTCAGCATTTCATACCCGCCGATGGCCAGGCCATCCTTCTCCGCATATCGTTCCGAGAGCAAAGTGCTCCATACCGAATGCGTATGTAAAATGCATCCCGCATCCTTCAAGCCCGCCACCGTCAAGTGCAAAAAAGTTTCTGCGGAGGGTATTCCGTTTCCCGCCAACACTTTGCCGTTCTCATCTATTTCGAGAAAGTCGTGTTCCGTCAGCGCCGATTTGTCCAGCCCCGAAGAGGTGATCAGCAGCCGTAGCGGTTCATGCTGTAAGACTGCGCTGTAGTTTCCGCTGGTGCCGAGTGCCCAGCCTCGCGCGTGAAATTCGCGCCCGATTTTCGCCAGGCTCGACGCCACCGAGTGCGCATTCACCTTCGAAGACGTTCCCGCTTTCGTTATATTCTTTTTTCGGCTGACCATTTTTGTGTTCGCAAACGAGTATGCCACGGCCCGCAGCGCGCGAATAGCAGCGCTCTGACCGAACCAGCGAAATCCGCTGCGCGCTTTTATTAGCCTGGGTTATGATAGAGTTTTACAAATAACCACCTTAGGAAGCATGGGAGCAAGATGCCGACGGAATCAAAAGGTAAGGTACTGCTAAGGGTCAGGCCGCGTGGTTTTTGCGCGGGCGTGGTCCGCGCTGTAGATATTGTCGAACTCGCGCTGGAAGCCTACGGCGCGCCCGTTTACGTGCACCACGAAATCGTTCATAACACCTACGTTGTCGAACAACTTCGCCGCCGCGGCGCCATTTTCGTGGAATCCATTGACGAAGTCCCCCACGGTGCGGTGCTGGTTTTCAGCGCTCACGGTGTTCCTCCCGGAGTTCGCGACGAAGCCAAAGCCCGCTCGCTCAAGGTGATCGACGCCACCTGCCCACTGGTCACCAAAGTTCACTTTGAAGCTCTGAAATTCGCCCGCGAGGACCGCACCATCATCCTCATCGGCCACAAAGACCATCAGGAAATTATCGGCACATCCGGCGAAGCCCCGGACCGCACCATCGTCGTGGATTCCGTGGCCGCCGTCGACAAGCTCGAAGTCAGCAATCCTGACAAACTCGCTTTCCTGACCCAAACCACTCTCAGCCTCTACGATACCCAGGAAATCGTCGCCCGCCTTCGCCAGAAATTTCCCAAGATTGTCGGACCGAAGAGCGACGACATCTGCTACGCCACGCAAAATCGCCAGGAAGCGGTCGAACAAGTCGCGCAGGACGTTGACCTGATTCTGGTGGTCGGCTCGCAGAACAGTTCCAATTCCAATCGCCTGGTCGAAGTTGCCCAGCGTCGCGGCGTCAAAGCCGAATTGATTGATTCCGCTTCGGACATCAATCCCGCGTGGCTGGAAGGCGTCAACAGTGTTGGCTTGACCGCCGGCGCTTCGGCGCCGGAAGTTCTGGTCGAGCAAGTCAGCCAGCGGCTTGCGGAACACGGTTACACTGATCAGCGCGATCTGGACCTGATTCGCGAAGATGTACGCTTCACGCTTCCGCCGGAGCTTGCAACCATTGCGCCGGCGCCGCGGCGTTAAGTAAATTTAACCAAGTTGTTGGGCACCTTGTTGTCTTGCCAGTGGTAGGGGCGGCACGCGGTCGTTTTGAACGCAGGGTTTGTAAGTACGAACCCTGCAACCCGAGCGCGGGCCGGATTTTCAGAAACTTCAGGAGACGACCTTGGCGGTCAAAATCGTCCGTCAGCCGAAGAAAATTGCCTTGATTGGCGCGTGTTCCAGCGCTGCGGCATTCTTGGCTGGTACTGAAAAGGCTCCGGCCGCTCTGCGCGCCGCGGGTCTGGTCGAAAAACTCAAGAACGCCGGCTTCGAAGTCACGGACTATGGCGATTGCCCGACCCGCCTGTTTGCCGACGACGAAGAACATCGCCGTGCCCGCAACCTCCCGGCAATCGTCGCCGGTCTGAACGACCTGAAACTCCACGCCGAAGTTGCCATCAAGAGCGGCGCTCTGGTCCTGGTGCTCGGCGGCGATTGCGCCCAAGTCATAGGATTGCTCACCGGCGCCCGCCGCTACTATAAGCACATCAATCTGCTCTGGATGGACCGCGACGCCGATATCAACACCCCCGCTTCCACGCCTTCCGGGCGAATCGACGGAATGGTCGTTGCCAGTATTATTGGCCGCGGCGCTCCGGAACTTGTCCGGTTCTGGGGCGAAACTCCGCTGGTCCGCGAACCTGATGTTCTTCTCTATGGTTTGGAGCGGGTCGATCCGCCCGAACAGGAATTCCTTTCCAAGTCTCCGCTGCGCTACGTTTACGCCGCGGACATTCAGAAAAAAGGCGCTGCCGTAAGTTCCCGCGACGCCCTAGCTCATCTTCACTCCGATTCCCGCGAATTTGTTCTGCATCTCGATACGGACATCATCGCTCAGGAAGAATTTCCGGCGGTCAACGTTCCCGGTAGCGGCGGATTGAACTTCGAGGATGTCCGCCAATCTCTGCGCGAAGCCCTCAGCCAGCAAACCCTGTTGGGGCTCGACGTCGCTCAGTACAATCCTGACCGCGATCCCGACGGCTCCGGCGCCCAAAAACTAGTCGATCTTCTGGTTGACGCGCTGTCCGCCAGGCTCGCGGCCCTGGCGCCTCCTGCGGAAACACCTGCCGCAAGCGAGGCTCAACCAGTCCCCGACGAAACCAACTCTTAGTCAAAGTGCTTTTGAATTCTTTCTTCATGTAGCAGCGGCTTTGTGCCGCTGCTCTGAGCACTTCCCTTGCGATCGGCCACGCCGAACGCAACCGCACACTTCTTACTTGCCCTGCAGCTCTTTCTTCTTCACGTAGCGCATCAACCCCAGCCACGAAAGCCGCAGTCCTCCATTAAAAATATAGTGGTCCGCCGCATCCGCAGGCAGCGTCGACTTAATCTCCGAAGCAATCGAATCCACAAATGCTTTTTCCGCCTCGGTCGTTTCCATGCCGCTCGCCATCAATTTCCGGGTCAGCGCCGACCACTCCGCAAGCCGCTCCTTGTACAGCCGAATATGCTCGCTTGGGTTTTCGATAAATCCAAAATGCGTCAGGAACAGCCGCTCCGGCCCCCACGACGCAATCGTGTCCAGCGATTGATTCCAGATTTCCACGTCGATATCCGGCGGAGGCGTTGCCGGCAGCAGAAACGCATCTCCTTCCACCCGAATTCCGGCGGTGTCTCCTACCAATGCAGTCCGCGATGCGCGGTCCCAATAGGTGACGTGATGGGAAGCATGTCCCGGCGTGTAAAATACCTCCAATTCCAGTTCGCCGATTCGAATCTGCTCTCCACCGTCCAATGGCACCATACTTTCCTTCGGCACCGGCAAACATTCGCCATACAAAGTCTTCAAATCTCCACCATATAACCGGCCGGCGCTCGCCAACAGTTTCGACGGATCAATCATGTGCATCGCGCCAAATTCGTGCACGTACACTTTCAGACTAGGATTTTCGCGCAGCAGCGCTCCCGTGGCCCCCGCATGATCCAGATGAATGTGCGTTAGCAAAAGGGAATCGAGCGATTGAATGCTTTGCCCGCGCCCATGCAATCCGGCGCGAAGCGTCTCCAGCGTGGATTGCGGTCCCGGATCCACCACTGCACTTTTTCCACCGGACTCAACCAGCAACGCCGCAATCGAGCGCGGCCTTCCAGTCCAGTGCAGATCAATCGTCGCGAAAGTAGTCATGATGCCAGCAGTTTAGCAAGTTCTGGCCTTGGCTCGCTGCGTCCGCTGCGCTCCGCCGGATTCTAGGATTTGCTTGCGGAATCTTGGTCGCTTGGCATAGGCTATTCGGCACCGCGCTTGTTCTTTTTTCGCGATGTCCCGACCTTTGCTTTGCCTGGGCTGGGATGGGGGAATTGCCAGCTTCGCTTCTGCTCGCGGAAAAGGACGATGTCTTATCAGGGCGGTTTTCCGCGGCACGCCGATTTTCGGCAGGGACACAGCGGAATTCAGCAGGAATTGTCATAACGCAGTTGGGGAGGATTGATATGCGTACGTGGTATGCAGCAGCAGCCGTCGGAGCGTTCTTGGCGCTCCCGCTCTTCGCGCAACAGAAAGATGAAAGTGCGGCCAAGCCCGAAACGGCAACCGCTGCTCCGGCTACAGCGGCCCTGGACGCTCCCGCAGCACCGGCCAGCCTGGCTCCTTCAACGCGCGGCGTCTTCGCTCTTCCGGCCGTTCCCAAAGCCACACCGTTTCCCGGCCCGCAATCGGCCAAAAAAGACAGTGACGCCCCAGGCCGTCTCGTCCCGAAATATGAAGTGAACATCGGTTACAGCTATATTAATCTTCGTCCCGGCGATCCTTTCAGCAATTTCAATAATCAAGGCGTCACCGGCGGCTTCGCCTACAACGCCAACAGCGTTCTCGGCCTTGTCGCCGAACTCGGCACCTATCACTTCAAGCGCGACGTAAACGGAACGTCGGTCAAAGGCGGGCCATCTACTTATCTCTTTGGTCCCCGCCTGAACCTCCGCAGGTTCGACCACTTCGTGCCTTTCGCCGAATTTCTGTTTGGCGGTGCCTATGGCGGCAGCACCGTCACCGGCAGCGATTCACAAAACGCTTTCGCCCTGGCCGCTGGCGGCGGCGTCGACGTCGTGCTGAACAAGAACGTCGCCTGGCGCTTCGCGCAAATCGACTATCTGATGACCAATTGGAGCGGCCCGAGTCTCGGGCCCAGCGCCCGCCAAAACAACCTGCGCCTCGGTTCTGGTTTGGTTGTCCGTTGGGGCTTCCCCAACCCTCCTCCTCCACCCAACCACCCTCCGGTTGCCGCCTGCTCGGCTAATCCGACCTCCGTCTATGCCGGTTCGAGCGACCCCGTCGCGGTCCACGTCAACGCCAGCGACCCCGATAACGATCCTCTGACTTACTCTTATACCGCGACCGGCGGCACCGTCGAAGGCAATGGCCCCGACGTACGCTTCAACACTTCTGGTCTCGCTGAAGGCGCCTACACCGTAAACGTAAAGGTGGACGACGGCAAAGGCGGCACCGCTTCCTGCGCCACCGACATCACTGTTGCCAAGCGTCCGAACCGGCCTCCGACAATTTCCTGCGCGACCGATCGCAGCCCGATTATGCCGGGTGAGCGCACCGGCATCACCTCCACCGCCAGCGATCCCGACGGCGATCCGTTGACTTACAGCTACTCCGCCACTGGCGGCCAGGTCACCGGCGACGGCCCCAAAGCCCAGTTTGATTCGACCGGCCTGGCTCCCGGCAGCTATACCGTGAAGTGCTCGGTCAGCGATGGCCGCGGCGGCACCGCTGACGCCTCTACTAACGTTGACGTTCAGCAGCCTCCTCCTCCTCCTCAACCCGCCAAAGCCGGCGATTGTGGCTACAACAAGGAAGGCGCTTCGCGATTCGACAATGCCTGCAAGCGCGTGGGTGACGACGTCGCTCTCCGCCTTAAGAACGATCCCACCGCCAAGTTGGTTATCGTCGGCTACGCGGACGGCAGAGAACCCAAGGCTGCCAAGCTTGCGCAAACTCGCGCCGACCTCGCCAAGAAATACATTGTCGAGAAGGGCGTGGATGCTTCGCGCATCTCCACCCGCACCGGCGAAGCCTCCAAGGAAAAAGGCCAGGAGAAAGCCAACCGCCGCGTTGACTTCGTCGTAGTGCCGGAGGGCGCAACCTACTAACGTTCGACAAGCTCATCTGCGGGCTCGGCGGAAAGTCTCCGCCGGGCCCGTTTTCCTTTTTGGTCCGGTTTTTATTGGCGTTCATCGGAAATTGCAAATTGGAACTGGCTTCCCGATTTGGCACTCCCTCCCCTTTCCCGACTGAATTTACCTCTCAATAAAATTTCAAATTGAAACATTTCTGTAGTAGTGTTATAGATAATTGTGGTCAATATGACCGTTTCGCTAAATTTTCGCTTTTGGAACACCGCGTGCTCCCTCCCATTGCGGGTCACCCATGACACAACTGAACCTGTCCGATGAATCGCTCTCACGCCGTCCCAATATCACGATGAGCTTGCTCATCGTCGACGATGAAGAAACCACCCGTGAACTCTGCGCCACCGTCGCGATGCAAGCCGGCTTGCGCGCCACTGGCGTGCCTTCGGCGGAACTCGCTCTCGAAGTTCTCGAGCAGAACCCGGTGGACATCCTCCTCGTTGACCTCAAGCTCCCTGGCATGAGTGGCCTGGAATTGCTCAAGCGCACCTCCGAACTCTACCCGCAGCTCTCGGTCCTGGTGCTCACTCAATACGGCACCATCGATTCGGCCATCGAAGCCACCCGCATCGGCGCGCGCGACTACGTCACCAAGCCTTTCCGCATTGAGGAACTGCGCACCCGCCTCGACCGCGCCATCCAAGCCGTTGACCTCCAGCAGGAAAATCGTTTGCTGCGCCAGCAGCTTAACGCCCATGTTGCGTTTGGCAGCTTCGTCGGCGCCTCGGAGAAAATGCGCCGCGTCTACCGCATGATTGAAAAGGTCGGCCCGCGAAATTATTCCGTCTTGATTTTGGGAGAGAGCGGCACCGGCAAGGAATTGGTCGCGCGCGCGGTGCATTCTTCCAGCCCTCGCAAGAATCAGCCGTTCGTTCCGGTGGACTGCTCTGCGATTACGCCCACCCTGATCGAGTCCGAATTATTCGGCTACGTCAAAGGCGCGTTCACCGGCGCCGTGCAGTCCAAGCAGGGACTGCTCGAAGCCGCCAACGGTGGAACTCTGTTCCTCGATGAAATTGGCGAAATGCCGCTGGAGATGCAAGCTAAGTTGCTGCGCGTTTTGCAGGAACGTGAGGTGAAGCCGGTGGGCGCCACCGAGCGCCGGCACATCGACGTTCGAGTAGTCGCCGCTACCCACCGCGATCTGGAAGGCGCCATCAAAACCGGTTCGTTTCGCCAGGACCTCTACTTCCGTCTGAACGTGGTGCAAATCAAAGTGCCGCCGTTGCGCGAGCGCAAGACCGATATTCCGTTCCTAGTCACCGCCTTTCTGGAAAAATATGGTTCCCCGGATGATCCACCGGTGGACATTTCCGAAGAAGCGATGCGCACGCTCATGGCTTATGACTGGCCCGGCAACGTTCGCGAACTGGAGAACGCCATCACCCGGTCTTTGGCCTATAGCACCGGCAAGCTGATCCACGTTGCCGATTTGCCCTCGAATCTGCACCATCCTCCGGTCGAAAAGCGTCAGCAAAAAGACGAAATCATCCCGCTGGAAGAGCTGGAACGCCGCGCCATCATCCGCACCCTGCGCGAAACCAACGGAGACAAAGTCGCGGCCTCACGCATTCTCGGTATCGGCAAGACCACCCTGTACCGCAAGCTGAAGCAATACGACGTCGCCCTGCACGAATCATAGGCCGCCTTTTTTCGCGCGCTACCTCCATCCACAAATCTTCCGATTTGGAACCATCCGCATCGGCCATTCTCGACTTGAACTTCCCTCCGTCTTACCGCCTCTTTGCTCTTCTCCCAACTCATTGATTCCTAAGGGAATCTCCTTTTGCGGTTGGTGCTGTGACTGCTTTCTCCCGCTTCGGATCTCCGCGGCACCTGTTCCTTTCCGCGTGGTTCCGGGAGAGCCGACGGCGAAATGGGCCTTTGGAAAAAGCCGCAGACGAATTCCGACGCGCACCGCGCACCGCGCGGAATCGCCCGTGCCGGCCTGGCTGGCGCTTCGCTCGAGGATCTTTGTCAGGAATCGTACTTGGCAGTTGAGCGCGCTTTGCGCTCTCGCGCGGACCGCTTCGGCGTCTGGTTCGCTCCACACAATTCCCTCACCTCCGCTCACGATTCCGATCCATTTCACGGCCGGTATTGGGACCTTGGCGGCAAGAACGTTTCTACCGAATGGATTCCGGTTGCCTCGCAAGTTCCCGTTCCTAAGGCGCTGGCACTTGGCGGCACGCCGGTCATTGAGCAACTCGATGCGTCGCGATCTCAGTTTATCAGCGGTCCCACAGCCGGGATGTCTCGCGCGCTTTGGGTTCCCGTTCTGGCGGATTCCCAGTTGTGCGCAGCGCTTTTCGTGGCCTCCCGCAATGCGACAGCACAATTTCCGCAGGAGGATATCGAACGCGCGGCCGCCGAGCTGTCTTTGGTGCTCGGATATCGCGCCGCCGCCGCCACCATGCAATCTCAAGCTTCTGACCTTGCTGCGGCCCGCAAGATTCTGCCGAAGATCCGCTCCGCCCAACCGCTTGAATTCATTCTGCGGGAAATCACCAATGAGTCTTTTCGTATTGTCAGTAAACGCAAACACCCTGGCCAGTTCGCGCTGCTCGGAGTTTTGCCCGCGCTGAACGCTGCTCTCGCCCCCGCCGATTTGCCCGTCGAATTTAATTGGTCCGCTGGCGACAGTCTTGCCATTCGTTCGGCAATGTCCGGTTCCACTTCAGAAATCTGGCGCCAGGCTCTGCACACCAGGTCCGTGGTCGGTCGCGAATCTCAGCACTCCGGCATTCCCGGCCAGGCGATCCGAACTGTTGCCCTTCCGCTGCTCGTTGCCAATGAGTCCGTTGGCGTCCTGGTTGTCGGAATGCCCTCCAGCTCCGCCTCATTCGCGGCGCTGCTGCGTTTGGAATTATTGGCCAGCCTCGCCGCTTCAGCTCTCGCGCTCTCCGCTCAGAAACCCTCGAACGGTCCCGGGGATATCGTCAGGTTTTTCCTGCAGAATTCGTCCGAACCGATTTTTCTGCTGAGCGCTGACCTCAAAATCATTTCGCTGAGCCCTTCCGCTGCTGCTGTCCTAACTCACCAGCAGCCTCCGTCCGGGCCGAAGGACTCTGCGTCCACCGGCGCCACTGCCGCTGCGCCCGCTCCGCTTTCCCGTCTCTTCCGCCCCGCCGATTGGCTCCGCGTCTCCGACTGGCTGCAGCGCGTTACCGAGCCCGGTCGTTCTGGCGAATCCAACACCATTTCCGCGGAACTCCATTCCGGTCACAGCGCGCAATTACGTGCTCTTCCGTTCGCTCCCGCCGGCCTGCTTCTGCTGGTGCAGCAAGCTCTCTCCATCCGCCAATCGCCTGGCGCCCGCGATGCCCTCGAATTGCGAAACCTTATCGAGTGGATTGATCAGGGTGTGCTGCTTTTTGATGAACACCAATCATTGCGCGCCGCCAATCAACGTTTCTCCCAGCTCTTCGGATTGTCGCCGGCGGAGTTGCGCGGCGCCGCTGGCTTGCGCGATCTGGTCGAGCTCCTCGCTCCCCGCGTCTCCGATCCCGCTCGCTTCGCCGAAAATTGGTGGGACGTCACTCGCGGCATCGAAGCTGCCGTACCGGAAGAAGTGCGAGTGCTTCAATCCGCTCCGCGTGTCATCGAACGCGTCTCCCGTCCGCTTCGAGACGCTTCCGGACTCCTCCTCGGCCGCATCGAAATCTACAGTGATCTCACCCCGCAACAGCTGTCCCGCGCCAAACTCCAAAAAATGGAGCGGCTCGCAGCCCTCGGTCAGAACGTCAGCGGCGTCGCCCACGAACTCAGTAATCCGCTCACCACCATTCTCGGCTATGCCGAGCGTCTCCTGCGTAATGCCGGCGACAGTGGCCGCCACGGCGAGGTCCAGCGCATCTTTTCCGAAGCCGAACGCGCCGTTTCCATCCTTCGCCAGCTCCTCGCTTCCGCCCGCGAATCTCCCGCTCCCCGCCATCCCGTGGATCTCAATCCGGTCATCCTTCGCACCGTCGAGCTGGACCGTTTCCAGCTCGCTTCTGAAAAAATTCACCTGCAGCTCGATCTTGCCCCGTCGCTGCCTCCGGTGCTGGCCGACTCAGGTCAACTCCAGCAAATCCTGATGAACCTCATTTCCAATTCCCGGCACGCCTTGCTCGAATTAAAACGTCCCGGCGCCATTTTCGTGCGCACCTCCTTGAACCAATCTTCCCGCGTTATGATCGAAGTCTCGGACACCGGACCGGGCATCCCGGAAGCGCATCGCCATCACATTTTCGATCCGTTCTTTACTACCAAGCCCGCAGGCATCGGCACCGGCCTCGGTCTCTCCATCGTCATGGGCCTGGTCCGACAGAATGACGGAAATATCAGAATGCACACCCTGCCGGGGAAGGGCGCGACTTTTCTGATCGATTTTCCCGCCGTTAAAGCCGATGTACCGCTTCACGTCCATGAATTGCCGGCCACACCGCCCGCCCCTGCGTCGTTGGCCTCCAGCGGACCCGTGTTGGTCGTCGAAGACGAGCCGACTGTAGCTCAACTGATCGCGGACATGCTCGCCGATCTCGGTCTTGTCGCCGACGTTCTTCACGATGCGCGCCGCGCGCTGATCTCCGCACTCAACCGCGAATACATTTTGATCATTTGCGATATGAAGATGCCGGATCTGGACGGCCAGCATTTCTATCGCGCTCTCGCCGAAGCCGGCAGCCCCCTCACTCCCAAGTTTCTCTTCGTCACCGGAGATGTCCTCGGCCTCTCTACGCAGGAATTTCTCCGCAAACACCGCCTGCCCTATATCGCCAAGCCGTTTCGCCTGGACGAGTTTTCCGAAAAGCTCGCCGCCGTTCTGAATGCGGCTCCCGCCCCGCCGGCGGTTCTTGCCGCCGATTTCAGCCCCAAGAATCTTCTAAGTCATGGATAAACGCATGCATACGCTCGATCCCACCGTTCTTCTGATCAGTCATGACGCTGCCATCTGTTCCGCGGTGCGCGCTGTGCTGGAAAACAGCGCGCCATCTTGCCACTTTGCTTCGGTCACCAGCTTTGCCGCCGCACGGCACACCGTCGAGCATCTTTCGCCTGACGTCATCGTTCTGCAGGAATCTTCGCTTCGTCCCTCCAACACTGAAAACGGCGTTCGGCCGTCGGCTCTGGTGCCCTCGGCTCTGGTGGACGTGGTCGCGGCGCTCGCCGGATTTGCTCCGGTGGTGATTCTCGGCAAGGAGGAGCTGCCCGAAAGTCTTGCCGCGCTGATTGCCGCCGGCACCGCCGACTTT
>Ga0210402_10002161_pt1 | contig 19385 bp, 20 predicted proteins | sample IncBWC7MmetaG_FD_161055 | JGI IMG/M metagenome (GOLD analysis project Ga0210402, IMG submission 161055) | Forest soil microbial communities from Barre Woods Harvard Forest LTER site, Petersham, Massachusetts, United States - Inc-BW-C-7-M | ecosystem: Environmental > Terrestrial > Soil >... | reverse complement strand
TGGTTTTTGCCGCCTGGATTATCGGCGGCCTGATTAATCTCTTTGGCGCATTCTGCTATGCCGAACTGGGCGCCGCGTTCCCTCGCGCCGGCGGCGCCTACGTTTACCTCACCCGCGGTCTCGGTCCGCTGTTCGGATTTCTCTTCGGCTGGATGACCTCGCTTCTGGACCGCCCGGTCGCCATGGCCACGCTCGCGGCGGGTTTTCTGCGATTCGTGGGATTCCTTTTTCCGGTAGTGACCACGCCGCTGTTCACGCTGCACTTCGTTCATTACGACTTTGTTTTCACGGTCGCGCAGCCGTTGGCGGCGCTGGTGGTCATCGCGGTAACCGCGCTGAATTATTTGAGCGTGCGCATGGGCGGCGCGATCCAGGTATTTCTGACTTCCCTGAAGATTGCCACCATCTTGCTCATCGTCGTGGCCGGAATCTCTTTCGGCAAGCACGGCGCCATTGAAGCCTCGCCGGTCGCGGCTCCCATCGGTTTGGCAACCATCAGTGCGCTGCTGTACGCGCTGGTTCCGGCCATGTGGGCGTACAACGGATTCGCCGATCTTGGCGCCCTCGGCGAAGAAATCAAGCAACCGCAAAGAAATATTCCGCGCGCGCTCATCCTCGGCTTGATCACCATCGTCAGTTTGTATCTGATGGCGAACGTAATTTATTTTCACAGCCTGCCGTTCGCCTCGATCATGCGTTCGCAGCATGTCGCTTCGGATGTGGTGCAATCCTTCCTGGGTTCGCGTGGCGCCAACTGGTTGACTGTCGCCATGGCCGTCTCCGCGCTCGGGGCGCTGCACGTTGTGGTGATGACCGGCGCGCGCGTTCCCTTTGCCATGGCCCGCGACGGCGTATTCTTTGCCTTCGCCAGAAAACTTCATCCGACGTTTTGCACCCCCAGCGGCGCCCTGCTATTTCTCGGCGCAGGGGCTGCGCTACTCGCGCTCAGCGGAACTTACGAAGAACTCTATTCGCTGTTTGTCTTTGCGGTGTGGATTTTCTTCGCGCTCACTGCGGTCGCCTTGCTGCGCTTGCGGAAAATCGAACCGGAACTGGCCCGGCCCTTCCGCACCTGGGGCTACCCGTGGACCGTTCTCATTTTTTTGCTGGCCGCGGTGGCGCTCACGGCGAATTTGTGGATGATTCGCCCGGTGCGCTCGTCACTCGGCCTGCTCGTAATTTTGTCCGGCGTGCCTTTTTATTATCGCTGGCGCAAGACCGCGCGCACTCACTCCGCAGACGAAGTACAAATATAAGCCGCCGGGTTTGCCTCGATCGAATCGTGCTCACACCCGTCGCAACCCATTCACAATGCGCAGATGCATTGCAGAAAGCCCCGGCAACAGTCCGCTGACGATTCCAACCACCACCGCCGCGATCAATCCGTACAAAACGACATGCGGTGAGACCAACAAGTTTGGGATCATTCCGCCAAGCGCCTTTACCAGAAACGGCATGGCAAATGACGCCATAATCAGCCCGAGCACTCCACCAATAAGAGCAATCACCAGCGACTCCGCCAAAACCAGAAACAGCAGCAAGTGATCCGAAAAGCCCACGGCCTTGAACACCGCAAGTTCCGAAGTGCGCTCGCGAACCGAAATCGCCATGGTGTTTCCAGTGACCAGCAGCAGCGTAAACAAGACCACCGTCCCGATCGAGCGAATCAGAAATTGAATATTGGCGAACTGCTTGACCCGGCCAGCGATGAAGGTCGACTCGCTGGCAGTTCTGGTCTCGTGCGGAGAGTTCTTGAATTCCGTATCAATCGCGTCCGAAACGCGAACAGCATTATCGGGGCTATCGATGCGCAAGAAATAAAAGCCGACCTGTCCTTTGTTGAACTGCGGAACTTTTTCTTCGAAGTAATCCCACTGGAACCAGAACTGGTTGGCAACATCCTGCGGGCGTTTGCAGTGGTAAATCCCAACGATATTGAATTCCCAGGTGCCGACGCCAAATACGGTGGACTTGAGCGGGACGCGATCGCCGATTTTCCAATGGAAACGCTCGGCGGTATGCACACCGACAATCGCCCCCTGGCGATCCTTCAAGAATGCGTCCCACTGATCGTCCGGAATAACGTAATCCGAAAAAACATGCCGCTGGTTATCGGTGTCCACGGCAAACTGCGGAAAGGTGTTTCGCTCATCCTGATAGATCCCGGCAAACCAGTTCATGTGCGTGACATATCTAACGCCCGGGATCCGCCGAATTCTGTCTCCATAAGAAAGTGGTAGCGGGTTGAGTAACGAGACGCGGTTGGTGACGATCAGCCGGTCCGCAACGATCGACGCGCCACCGGCGTTGAATACGTCGCGTACGATCGCCAAAAACGCAAACAGGAAAAGCGCCGTAGCAAACGAGCCGATGGTCAGCAGCAGGCGGGTCTTTTTTCGCAGCAGATTGGCCGAGATGATATATCCGAATTTCATCACCAACCCCGCTCCTCGGAGACGAGCTTACGCTGCTGAGGACTTCTGCGCTGGCACAGGAGAACTTCTGCAACAAGTCCGGCCGGTTCACTCACGGTTAAAAGAATTCTATTCCATTTGTGACCGTGGCGTTCGATTACGTGAATCCCGCAACGCGAGTTTTGCAAAAAAAGAGTGCCCGGAACTGGCCGGGCACTCGTACAAACCTGGACGCGTCTGCTGACTACTTGTCGTACTTCAGGCAAGTCTCCAGCTGGTGGATTGCTTCGTCAGTGGCCTTTAACGCGTCTACTCTATGACCGCCGAAATCGTGTGCGGCGTGTTCCATGTGTTCCTTGGCATGACGCAACGACGCAATCGCGTCGCGGATCTCCGGATGTCCCTCGGGAGCCGCAGCCGCATTTGTGGGATTGGGCGTAGCAGCCGGAACGGCCGTCGCGCTGGTAGCCGCGGTATTTGGCGCAGCCGGCACCGACGCGCTAAACGCCATCGCCAAGATCAACGCCGTCAAAACCACCAATCCTAGAGCTCTTACTTTCATTGAGTACTCCTCCTCGTCCGGCTTTTGGCCCGGACCGCCTTGATTTCCCGCTGTCTCTCTCCGCGCGCTTTCCGTCATGGAGTTGCCAACCCGAGCTGGCAGGAGGTGAATGACCGCGGGCGCCGGATGCTAACCTTCCGGCGGTGCTTTCCCTTGATAAATCATCCGATCGCTGATTGAACAGGAATTTGTTTCTCAGCGCGTTCAAAGAGAGAACACCCGTCTTTGCAGGGCCGCAAGCTTCTCGGTCGCGGCATTATGGTAGCCTCCTTGCGTTACAGCTATTACGCCCACATCATTGTCCTTAGCGGGATGCTTCCGGAGAACTTGGCGATGAGCTACGTTGAATCGAATTTAGTCCCTGGCGAACAAGTGATTTACGAAACTCGGCTGCATTGGATCGTGATGCTGCCGCACCTTGTTATCGGAATCTTGCTGCTCGACTTGCCTGGCGCCGTGCTGCTCGTCTATTCCTTCAGCCAGAATGGTGTCGAGCACACCACGCTGCGCATCATGCAGGCTGGAGCGGCGGCATTACTGATTGCCGGAGCCGTCACTATCCTCGTAGGCGCGCTGCGCCGCAACGCCACAGAAATGGCGGTGACTAACCGCCGCGTGGTCATCAAGACCGGCCTCGCCGCCCGCAAAACCATCGAAATGCTGCTCAATAAAGTCGAGAGCATTGAAGTCAGCGAGTCCACTTTCGGCAGGATGCTGGGCTACGGAACGGTGGTGATGATCGGCACCGGCGGGACTTCTGAGCCGTTTGCCAAAGTTGCGCACCCCCTGAATTTTCGCAGCCAGGTGCAGCAACAGATCGAAAAGCTGAAGTGAAATCGTTGGGCTAGGAGTGCCCGGCAGAATCCATGCATAAATCTTTTCGAACTACGCTTCGATTATCTTTGCCACTCATGTGGCTGGCTTGCTCTTGTCCAGATCCTGCTCTTGCGCAAGATCAGGATCCATCGGTTCTTCGCGTCGCCGTCAACTTGGTGATGATCGATGCCACGGTAAAAACCAAGGCCGGTCAGATCATGGGCGACCTGAAAAAAGAGGACTTCGAATTGCGCGAAGATGGCGTCCCGCAAAATGTGCAGATCTTCAGCCGTGACGAACTTCCCCTCAACGTCGCTTTGGTTTTGGATTTAAGCGACTCGATTGGTCCGTTCCTCGGACCATTGCGCGATGCCGCCAACACCGCGCTCTCTTCCCTCAAGCCTGAAGATGAGGTGGCCCTCTTCACCTTTTCGACCGAAGCCGAATTGCGCGTTCCCTTCACCACCGACAAAAAGCAAATCGCCGGCCAAATCAACGCTTTCAAAGTTGGCGGCGCAACCAACATTAACGATGGCATCTTCGTCCCCGCTAAATATCTGCTCACCGCCCCGAACAAGGGCCGCCGCGTCATCATTCTCATCAGCGATGACGTCGCCACCTACTCCGGCGGCCAGGGCACTCGCGACATCGTCACCGAATTAATCGCTTCCGATGCCGTCCTCTACAACCTGAAAATCCCCGGATACAATCCGCCCGGCACCATGCTGCACGCGGCCATGGAAAAAGGCTTGGTTGATATTCGCAAAGTGATGGAGCAAACCGGCGGCGAAGTTTTCGACGTGAAAGACGTGGCGCAACTCGACGCCGTGTTTCGCGCCCTCATCGAGCGCATCAAGACCCGCTACACCATCGGCTACTACACCAAAGCCAGTGCCGCTGAAGGCAAAGCCCACAAATTGGATTTGCGCCTCGCGTCATCTTTTGGGAAAAAAGGCCACGATTACCAGATGCTCTCCAAGAGCGGCTTCTACGTTCATTAAACAGTGAGCGAGCATTCGAAACAGTGAGCGAGCATTCGCCAGCGCATTTGGCAAGTAACCAATACGCGTATAATGGCGGGAGCCGCTCGATGGTTGCTTACCACCCTCCTTCGGCAATTCTGCATCAAATACCCGTATGGCTACGACCACACCAAATCCGAGTATTGCTGCCCGCGAAATTTTGACCGCATGGGGACGGATCTTGACCGGCAGAGTTCCCATGCTGTCGATTGAGATTACTCGCGAGTGTCCTCTCAGCTGTCCGGGGTGCTATGCCTACGGCGACTCGCACCTCGGCGGAGAAGTCACGCTCCGCCAACTGAACGATCTGCGCGGTGACGCGCTGGTCAACGGGGTGCTGCAATTGGTCCGCAAGCACAAGCCTATGCACGTTTCCCTGGTGGGCGGCGAACCGATGGTCCGCCACCGTGAACTTTCCAGCATTCTTCCTGCTCTTAGTGAGTTGGGAGTATTCACTCTCGTAGTGACTAGCGCGGTCATCCCGATCCCGCACGAATGGATGAAAATTCCTCGACTGCGCGTTGCGGTGTCGGTGGACGGATTGCCGGAGCATCACGACATCCGGCGGAAACCGGCAACCTACGAACGAATCCTCAAAAATATTGATGGCCGCGAGGTCAACATCCACTGGACCATTACGCGCCCGGTGCTGGCTCGCCCCGACTACCTCGAAGAATATGTCTCTTTCTGGAGCGCGCGGCCGGAAGTCAACCGCATCTGGGTGAGCGTTTACACTCCTCAGATTGGCGAACAAGTTCCGGAAATGTTGACGCGCGAGGATCGCGTCCTGCTCGCGCAAAAATTGCCTTCCCTGCACCAGCGATTTCCCAAACTCCTGACCAATGAAGGCATCGCCCGCGCCATCGTCAATGCTCCGTCCAATCCGGAGGATTGTCTTTTCTCCAAAATGTCTGTGAACTATTCGGCAGATTTTAAGAGCCGCGTCGAGCCTTGCGTCTTTGGCGGCACTCCTGATTGTTCGCAGTGCGGATGCGCCATCTCCAGCGGCTTGCATTGGATCAAATCAATTAAGCTGGCGGGGCCGCTGAAGATCGATCATTTCGTCAGAGGTTCCATCGCGATCGGCTTGTTGGCCAACCGCTTGCGTCAAAGTTCTACTCACCTTCCCCGCTGGCGGTCCGGCGGACCAAAACCGCTGGACGATCTGGTGCAAATTCAGCCCTGAGCTCTGTGGCGCCCTGCGTTTTGCCGCTAATTCTGGCGTCGCCTTACCACGACTCGCTCGCCCATTCGCTCATAGACATGGCCTGCAAGTTTTTGTAGCATCGCCGTCGTGAGGAAATCGAAATCCACTAAACGTAGTTCGTCGGCGAAAAAGGGCGGCGCGACAAAAACCGTTGACCAATACCTGGCGGTCGTTCCTCAGCCCGCGCGTACCACTCTGAATAAAATCCGCGCCACAATTCGCGCCGCTGCTCCACCCGAAACAATCGAAATCATCAGCTATGGAATCCCTGCGTTCCGATACAAGGGCGTGCTGGTGTGGTACGCCGCCTTTGCGAAGCATTGCAGTTTCTTCCCCACCGCCGCCATCATTGAAAAATTCAAGAGCGAACTGAGCGGCTACATCGTCTCCAAAGGCACCATCCAATTTCCCACTGACAAGCCTCTTCCGGTCGCACTGGTCAAGAAAATGGTGAGAGCCCGAGTGGCGCAGATCAAGAACAAGTAGGTGGGCTGAGCGGAATTCGAGCCGTTCGGTCGTGCGTTACCGCGAATTCCAAAGAACCTGCAATGCACGTTCCGCCAGCGGTTGCCTCAAACCCTCGACATCCGCCGCATGACGCTCCTGAAACTCTTCCAGCCAGCGAAACCAGTCGTTACTGCCAACCATCGGCCGCTGCATCGCCGGAATCAGTGCGTATTCCTTGATCAACCAGCGATCTAAATTGCTGTCGTGCAACCCAGCGGAAGCAGAGCGGCTCTCCGGCGCCGGCGCTTCATTCAACTTCGGCCCTCGCTTGGAAACATCTCGGTGCGGCGCGGCTTGTCCCGCCGCTGCAAATAACGCCCAGCACTTCTGGCATCGCCTCTCATGCAGGTGTCTCACAAAAGTCTTGAGATCGGCGTTGCGAAACTCCAGGCAGGATTCCAGCCTGCTAAAGCTGTCGCCGTTTCCCTTTGTTCCACTCACGTTGTTCCACTTATCTCGTTCCATTCATGTCGTTCCATTCATCTCAAAACGTTCTCATTCTTGCTTTTACCGGCCGCGCCGCCCGTCATTCAGGTGCTTTCTCAGGCGATGTGCAATCAGGTTGCTGCACGCGGCGTCGGTAACCGCCTCTTCGATTTCCGCGCTCGATAGATATTTGAGGGTTGGCTTCAGCTCGACCTTGGCATCAAACGCCAGCTTGGACGCTGAGCGCGTGAGCTGCTCCTCGGCATCCGCGTTCATGCTGTTCGTCGTCCAGAGCCGGACCAGCAACTGCTCCTGGCCTTTTTCCGGACGGTGCCGCCACCGTCGAAGAAAGTTCATGACGAAAATTTGCCTTTTGATTGACGCCAAGCCAGGCAGGGTGCGGCTCGCGTGAACTCCAGAATTAATCCTTGCAGTAGCGGCGTCAACTGTACCAAAGGGCGGGTTTTGCAAACTGGCCGTAAGAACAGGTACAAAAAAAACGGCCAAGTCTGCCGAGCTCTTGACTTACCAATCCCAGCTCTTCAATGATCAACTATCGTGTCGGATACTCTCAGCCAACAACTCGCTGAAATCGTTCTCCCCGACGCCGACGGCCACCAAATCCGGCTTGGTTCATTGTGGGCGAAGAATCCGGCGGTCGTGGTTTTTCTTCGCCACTATGGCTGAATCTTCTGCCGCGAGCACGTCGCGCAGTTGCGCGAACACCAGCAAGCTTTCGTCGATAAAGGCGCTTCCCTCGCCGCCATCAGCCTCGGCGACCGCAACTACGCTCGCATTTTCCGCGAAGAAACCGCCATCAGCTTCCCGCTGCTCATTGACGAGCAGCGCCAAGCCTACGCCATCGCCAATCTCGGCGTAGCCAATCTACTGCACGTTCTTCGCGGCGATAATTTCAAGAGCCGCAAACGTGCTCGCGCCGCCGGTCATCAGCAGCACCGGTTCGGACACAATCCCTTTCAACTCGGCGGCAGCTTCATCTTCGGCCAGGGCAATACAGATCTCTTTGCCCACCTCAGCAAAACCTTCGGCGATAACGCAACTCCCGCTACGCTACTCGCCGCACTTGACCGCCGCTGACGTTTTGCGCTGGCTCAGCCCAATCGCACCGCTTGAAAATATTTCGCCGCTGGCGACCACACCAGGAAATAGCCGATCACCGCGAACAGCACCAAATGCGCCAAAGTTTGCGATGCCGAGTTAAACGCGCTCAGCACGACATGCACCGCCAGCCACGCCAGCAGCAGCCAGCGCGCCCAATTGCACCCCCACAGCAAAAAAATCCCGCCGATAATCGCGATGATCCCAACCGCCGCAATCGGCACGGTCCACCGATCGAGCGGTCCACTCCAAAGGTGGAACACCGAGCTGACCACGCCGATAACGATGAACAAAAAACCTATAAATGTCACTTCAAACGGACGTTTCATGGAGTTAATTCAATCTCCGCGACGCTGCCTTGGCAACAAGTTATACTTCCATCCGTGCAACCCGAACAAGAAGTGATCAACCGCTGGACCGGTTCCGCTCCCTACTGGGAGAAGCATCGCGAAATCATTCGGCAGATGTTTACGCCCGTAACCGATGCATTGGTCGCAGACGCGCAAATTCACAGCGGCCACGCCGTTCTCGATATTGCGACTGGCCCGGGAGAACCCGCGCTCAGCGTCGCCGCCGTGGTCGGACCGCAAGGCAAAGTCGTGGGCATCGACCCGATTCCCGGCATGGTCGAAGCCGCCCAGCGCGCCGCAACTCGCCTCGACCTAAAAAATGTGGATTTTCAAGTTGCCTTTGCCGACCAGCTGCCCTTCCCCACCGACACCTTCGACGCCGTGATCAGCCGCTTCGGCGCGATGTTTTTTCCCGCGCCGGTCAACGCGCTGCGCGAAATCCTGCGCGTTCTCAAGCCCGGCAAAAAACTTGCTCTCGCCGCCTGGCACTTCGCCGATAGAAATCCTTTCCACACTTCCCTTTCCCGCGTCATCGACCTCTACGTCGAGTCGCCTCCGCTGGAGCCCGACGCGCTCGATGCATTCCGCTTTGCCACTCCCGGTAAGCTATTGAAAATACTCCGCGCCGCCGGCGTAGAAAATCCATCCGAGCGCGTGCTGCACTTCAAAATCAATGCGGCCATCTCGCTCGAAGACTTCTGGACCCTTCGTCAGGAAATGTCGGACAAGCTTCGCGAAAAAATCAAAACGCTTTCGGCAGATACGCTCGCTGCAGTGAAGCGCCAAACCCTCGAATCGCTTCGCGAATACTCCACAGAAAACGGCATGAGTTTCCCAGCCGAGGTTCTGATCGTCAGCGGAACCAAAGTTCAAGCTACGTAGCCGCAGGTCCACAGCGAGTTTCGCCCCATCGAATCTGCGCCATTAGCAACGAACGGTATTACCCCAATCGTACTAAGCGTTGCTATCTCCCGCACTTTTGTTCTATGCTGCGGCTTCGGGGCGATAGTCGGCGTCGTTTCTTGCCCGCTTGTCGCATTTTCCGAGCGTCTGATTGACACCTACTCCACAAGCACAGCGAGTCGAAGACCGTCAGCCAAAGACGAAGCAATTCGCAGCTAACGTGGTGTCCGCGCTGCTCTGCGGTCTGCTGTTCGTCGCAAACGCAGCGGCCAGCACGCCACAATCCGATCCCGCGAAGCCGGTAGTCGTGCAGCCAGGTGCTCCCGGTGCGCCAAGCAAAACCCTGCCATCATCAACAAAGGGCACTCTCCCTCCGAAATCGCCCGCCGACGTCGAATTCATGCAGGGCATGATCATGCACCACCAGCAAGCCATCGAGATGACCGCGCTGATTAACTCGCACACCGAAAACAAAGATCTGCGATCGCTCGGAGCCCGCATCAGCAGTTCGCAGTCCGATGAAATCAAATTTATGAAGCGTTGGCTCGTGGTTCGCGGCGAACCCATTTCCATGTCCATGCCCGGAATGCCGGAAATGGACACGCACGGCCATCCGATGTCCCTAATGCCCGGCATGCTTTCCCCGGAGCAGATGGAAGCGCTGCGCAAAGCCAGAGGCCCCGAGTTCGACCGCCTGTTTTTAACCGGCATGATTCAGCATCATGGCGGCGCGCTGACCATGGTGAAGGATTTGTTCGACACCGCCGGCGCTGGCCAGGATGCCGAAATGTTTGACTTCGCCACCGATGCCGATAACACCCAACGCGCGGAAATCAAGATTATGCAGGGAATGCTCGAGAAAAAACCGTCAGAGGAGAAACGATGAACCGAGTGGCAAGGATATTTTTTCAAGTCGCAATGGCCGCAATATTTTTATTTTGTGGTGTGAACGGAATTCATGCGCAGACGCCCGCCGCGACTCCGCCCAAACAAGATGCTCCCAAACAGGACGCAGCCAAGCCGGATGCCGCAAAGCAGGATGGCGAGGATGATAGGAATCCGTTTGCTCCTCAACCCGCTCCCGCGCTGCCGCCTGGCATGACCGGTTCCGACGCCAACGATCCGCGCACCAAGTTGACGCCCGGCCTCTATGACGCCGGTGAAGCCTCGCTGGGCATCAAGCACATCATGCTGGTTAAGAAACCCGACGCGTTTCAACTCGGCTCCGCCGACGCGGATGATCCCAAGGTGCAGAAGACCATCAGTCAACTCGGCATGAGCGGTGGCGCATCCAAAATGTCCAAGCCGCTTCAGTTGGTCATCGCGCAACTCGCGTTCGCCAACTCCGACCTGGCATTTCAGGGCAATCACCTGTTCCAGGGAAATTTTTATGGCATGAATATCTACGACATCTCGAATCCCGCCAACACCACGCTGCTGACTTCGATGGTCTGTCCGGGCGGGCAAGGCGACGTCTCGGTTTACAAAAATTTGATGTTCATGTCGGTCGAGATGACCAACGGGCGCATCGACTGCGGCGTGCAAGGTTTCCCGCCGGAGCCGCCAAAGGAACCAGGCCACGAAAAGGAACGCCGCCTGCCCGCTGCGCAAAAAGATCGTTTCCGCGGCGTCCGCATCTTCGATATTTCCGACATCAAAAACCCCAAGCAAGTCGCAGCCGTGCAGACCTGCCGCGGCTCCCACACCCACACTCTGGTGCTTGATCCCAACGACAAAGACAATGTTTATATCTACGTCTCCGGCACATCGTTTGTCCGCCAGACCCAAGAACTCCCCGGATGCTCCGGCGAAAAGCCCGACAAGGATCCCAACACCGCTCTGTTTCGCATTGACGTGATCAAAGTTCCCGTTGCCGCCCCGCAAGACGCCAAAGTTGTCTCCAGCCCTCGCCTCTTCATCGACGGCCGCACCGGCGCGCTCAACGGCCTCAGCAATGGCGGCACCCACGGCAAAGGTGGCGACAAGCCTGAAGACACCGACCAGTGCCACGACATCACGGTCTATTCGGGAATCCGCCTGGCAGCCGGCGCGTGCTCCGGTAACGGAATTCTGATCGACATCAAGGATCCGGTCCATCCCAAGCGCGTGGATGCCGTCAACGATCCCAACTACTCCTACTGGCACTCCGCTTCGTTCTCCAACGATGGCAGCAAGGTCGTTTTTACCGACGAGTGGGGCGGCGGCCTCGGCGCGCGTTGCCGTCAGAACGATCCCAACAAGTGGGGCGCGGATGCCATCTTCAATTTGAAGGACAACAAGCTCAGCATGGCCAGCTATTACAAAATGCCCGCCGCGCAAGGCGACACCAAAAATTGCGTCGCCCACAACGGCTCACTGGTTCCCGTCCCCGGCCGCGATATCGAAGTGCAAGGCTGGTATCAGGGCGGCGTTTCTGTTGTGGACTTCACCGACGCTGCGCATCCCTTCGAAATCGCGTACTTCGACCGCGGCGCGATCGATCCCCAAATATTGGTACTTGGCGGCGAATGGTCGGCTTATTGGTACAACGGCACGATCTACGGTTCGGAGATTGCCCGCGGCTTGGACATCTTTGAACTCACTCCAACCAAATTCCTTACCCAAAACGAAATCGACGCCGCAAAAGCTGTTCACGTCAACGAACTGAACGTGCAGAACCAGCAAAAACTCGAATGGCCAGCACAATTAGTCGTTGCCAAGGCGTACGTAGACCAGTTAGAGCGCTCGCAAGCTCTCCCCGCAAACCGCATCGCCGATCTGCGCAAAGCCATCCAAGCCGCGGAGACTTCGCACATGAACAAAAGCAAGCTCGCCAAGTTAAAAAGCATGGCGTCATCCATCGAAAAAGCCGCCGCCGCGGCAGCTCCAACCGACTCGGCACGCCTGCACGCGCTGGCCGAAATCCTCAAGCACCCGTCCGCATAATTGCAACCCGAGAAGGCACGGCTTCCGCCGTGCCTTCTCTCTTCTTGTGCCGTTGCCCACTCGCCGTCTTTCTCTTGCCCTCTCTGGTTCCCGTAGCGGCCGCCTTCTGAGGTGGGCGATTTTGACTTTGTCCTTGTAGTGGCAGGTCTTCAGACCCGTTCTTTGCTACTTGGCAGCTGGCAGAACCAACTGGAATATTCCCCGCCACCCTCTTTTCACGCCCGCAATTCGTACCCCTCATACCCACCGCGCCCACTAGTCATATAATCGTCCGGGGCTAACACACATGCCAAAGACAGTTCGGTTTTACCAAGTCGGCGGGCCTGAAGTTTTGCAGATCGAAGAGCAGTCAACAAAGGAACCAGGTCGCGGCGAAGTGCGCCTCAAAGTGCACGCCGTCGGCTTGAACCGCGCTGAATCCATGTTCATGCGTGGCCACTATGCCGAAGCTCCCAAGCTCCCCGCTGGCCTCGGATACGAAACGGCGGGTGTAGTGGAAGCCGTTGGCCCCGATGTCGACAAAAACTGGATCGGTAAACACGTAGCGACCATTCCAACCTTCTCCATGAACGATTACGCCATGCTGGGCGAAGAGGCGATCGCTCCGGCTGCGGCGCTCGGTGAATATCCCGCAAAACTGTCATCGGTCGAAGGCGCTGCGGTGTGGATACAGTACGTGACGGTGTATGGGGCGTTGATTGCCGCTGCAAATCTGGCCAAGCGCGATTTTGTGGTGATCTCAGCCGCCTCCAGCAGCGTAGGAATTGCCGCGATACAAATCACCAAGTCGGAAGGCGCTATTTCCATTGCGACTACCCGCAAAAGCAACAAGAAAGCTGAGTTGCTGTCTCTCGGCGCGGACCACGTCATCGTCACCGAGGAAGAAGACTTCGTTGCTCGCGTAAATGAAATCACCGCCGGCAAAGGCGCGCGCGTGATCTTCGATCCGGTTGCCGGTCCTTTCCTGGAAAAGCTGGCCGAAGCCGCGGCGCTTGGCGGGTTTATCATCGAGTACGGTCTGCTTTCGATGCAAGCCACTCCATTCCCCATTACTGAAGCCATCGTTAAGGGCCTCACCATTCGCGGCTTTATGTTGATGGAAATCACCCTCAATCCGCAGAAGCTGCAAATCGCGAAGAAATATATCTACGACCGTTTGGCGGATGGCCGTTTCCGGCCAAAGGTCGCAAAGGTATTTCCCTTCGCGCAGACCGTCGAGGCATATCAATATCTCGAATCAAACGCCCAGGTTGGCAAAGTCGTAATTTCCGTACCTTAATCCACTCTCGCTGAATCACCATCGCGACTGTTGGCTGATTTGCGTCCGGCCGTTGTTTTCTCTGCCGCTCAGGAAAGATACTTGAAAGACGGCACTTCCACGCGTGATGTTCTCTAGCAGGCGCGATTCGGCTCTTCGCAGCAGAAATTCTCAGTCATCATAAATACGGAGGATCACTTCTTGGCAAAGTCGTTCAGAACGTTAACGCTACAGTTCCTGATCTTGCTGATCGCATTCGGCGGACAACGCACCCAGGCTCAAGACGCCAGCAAACTGAAAATTGGTTTTTCCATCGAAGCCACAAAAGGTGAGCGTTGGCAAATCGACCTCGAGTCCTTCGAAGCGCGCGCCAAACAGCTAGGCGCTGAGGTCATCTCCAGCGACGCCAAGGGCGACGACGATCTGCAACTCCGCCAGGTGCAAGACATGATCAAATCCGGCATCAAAGTTTTGGTCCTGCTTCCGCACGATACCGCCAAAGCCGCCCGCATGGTTGACGCCGCGAAAGCCGCCAATATAAAAGTCATCAGCTACGATCGCCTGGTGCAAGACAGCGACGTTGACCTCTACATCAGCTTTGATCGGCTCGAAATCGGCAGGATGCAAGCGGGCTACCTTGTAGCTCACGCCCCCAAAGGCAACTACGTGCTGATCGCGGGTTCTCCAAACGACGAAGGCGCCAAAACTCTGCACGACGCCCAAATGAAAGTCCTCCAGCCGTACATCGATCGCGGCGACATTCACGTGATCGCCGACAGCTATACGAAAGATTGGCTCCCTTCCGAAGCCTACCTTTCCACGCTCAAAGCCATTGACTCATCCCACGGCGACATCGCCGCGGTTCTCTCTTCCAATGACGGCATGGCCGCTGGCGCCATTCAAGCCCTCCGCGAACACAATCTCGCCAGCAAAGTTCTCGTTTCCGGACAAGATGCCGATTTGGCGGCCATCATTTGCATCGCCCAAGGCACCCAGGCGATGACCGTGTACAAGCCCATCACCAACGAAGCCGCAACCGCCGCCGAGCAGGCCGTCCACCTCGCGAAAAATGAGAAGACCGACGCCGCTGGAACCATAAGCAACGGCAAGCGAATGGTGCCCGCCATCCTGCTAAAACCAGTCCTCGTCATCAACAACAACATCAAATCCACCGTGGTCAAAGACGGCTTTCAATCCCTGCAAAGCATCAATCGCGGATTGCCCAAAGACCAGCAGATCAATTAAGCCACATCGTCATCTCAAAAGTTCGCTTCAGAGCTCTCCTCGCCCTCAAACGGCGTATTCAACAACTCGCGCGCCGCGGCCGCATCTTCCTCGCGCACAAATATCTTGAATCCCGCGCCCGACCACGCCAGGTGCTCTCGCATTCCTCCCGCCGTATCCGCCTCGCTCATCCCCCGAATCCCGGCAGCTTCCAACTCGCATATCGCCAGCTCCGCCTCCACCCGGCTTCCGCACACCCTTACCACAACCAGCTTCACATCATCCATGGCCGTATCATACGCCCACTCCGCTTCACCCGATTTTCGTTTTCCGTATTTCGATTTTCGTACTACGATTGTCCCGTTATGCCTGTTCGATCCTCAGCCGTCCCGCCCACCGATTCGAGGCGCCGCCATGTCTCACTTCACCAGACGTGAATTCCTCAAAACCGGACTCGCCACCGGCGCCCTCGCCGCCACCGGAACTCTCCCGCTCGCCGCCGCGCGCCGGTCCGCTACCGACTGGGTCACGCTGGGAAAATCCGGCGTCAAGGTCACCCGTCTCGCCTTTGGCACCGGCAGTTTCAGTGGCCGGGTTCAGCGCGACTTGGGACAAGACGGCCTCACCCGCCTAGTTCGCTACGCCTACGACCGCGGCATTCGCTTCTTCGAGACCGCCGAATCCTACAGCGAAATGCACCGCATGCTCGGCGTAGCGCTCAAAGGCATTCCGCGCGACAGCTACCGCATCATGTCCAAAGTGACCACCCGTCAGGGTGTCGATCCGCAAGAAAAGCTCGACGAACTCCGCAGGCTCGCCAACACCGACTACTTCGACATCATGCTCCTGCACTTCCAACACACCGCCACCTGGCCCGCCGACTCCAGCCGCTGGCAGGACGGCATCCTCGAAGCTCAGTCCAAAAAAGCCATCGTCAGTCACGGCGCATCCGTTCACGGCCTTCCCGCGTTGCGTCAGGTCCCCACCAACAAGTGGCTGGATCTCGCCATGATCCGTGTCAATCACAAAGGCACCAGCATGGATGCCGAGGATTACGCTACCGCCGGCCTGGGCAACGTCCCTGAAGTCGTCACCCACATCCACGAAGCCCGCAACGCCGGACTCGGCATCATCAGCATGAAGCTCTGCGGGGAAGGCACCTTCAATCGCGAAGACCGCCAAGCCGCTATGCGCTTCGCCTTCAAAAACGCCGGCGTCGATTCTGTCACCGTCGGATACAAAAACACCGCCGAAATCGACGAAGCCATCGAAAATCTAAATTTAGCACTCGCCTAGTGTTCCGCCTGCAAAGCGATCCTGATCGCCTGTTCGACAGGCGAATGCGCCCTATCTGTCCGACCGTCCGTGAGGTTGAGCACACAAGGCTCATTCGGCAAAAGCGGCGGTTGCGCCAGAAAGCGCGGCCGCGTGCCACGGTGCGGCTGAGCCGCATGCACCAGAAACGGATGGCACAAGTAGACCGTGCCCGCATCTCCCGTTGACAGCACTTCACGCCGCCCTTCGGTTTCAGCAAAAGCTTCCTGAGCGACCAACTCTCGCAACGAGAATCCATACTCCCCCGCGGGCGCTAGAATCCGTGCGATATCGAGATGCGAACCGGCGCGAATGCGTGTCGGCGCGTCAGCTTCGCCAACATCCGAGAAAAGAAAAAGCATCAGCAGGGCTCTTCCCTTTGAAGACACGTTGATGCGCCAGTTCAGAAAATCAGTGGTGTCGCCGGAATCAGGCGGAAAACTGCTATCAACGTGCCAACCGGCGTCTCCTGGATCGCTCGACGAAGGAAACCGAACCGGAAACGTCCCGAGATCCGCTCGATGCTGCCAGCGTCCTGGACCAGCAAGTTGATCGAATGCTCGGTGCAACACTGCCGTGTTAGCGGCTCGGGCGAACGGCTCCTGTCCGTACATGCCAAGGCGAATCACCGGCTTCGTCCAGGTCGTCGGGTCGTGCTCGTCGCAACCCAACTCGCCCCAAAGGATTGCACGCCCCTGGTCCGCCAATTCACGAGGGAAAGCCCCCGGAATCTTGACGAAGCCGTCATGGATAAATTGCCTGATCTGCGCGTCACTCAGCGCCGGCGGCGCGCCAGAATCCGGCGTTAGGCGATGTGCGAGAAATCGTTCGTCCACGGCTAGAACTCAATCCAAGTATAGGGTACGAAGTCCCGCCGAGATCGACGAAGCCATCAAAAAACCAAAATCTCGCACTAGCCTAGTTGCCCGGCGTTAAGCCGCCGCAATTTAGTTCCGCGCGCTAAAAATAAAGATGCGCCACATTTGCAAATTCTGTGGCGCATCCGTGCCGTGATGAAATTGCTTAGCTATGTCCGTTATGCGGGAACGACTCTTGACCGTCCCTTCGACCAAAATGCCAACCCGCCTACCAGACTCAGCCCCACCATCAGCGAAATCAGCGCGCTTGGCTCCGGCGTCGTAGTTGTTGTCGCCGGCACTTCCGTCCCGGTCTCGAAATTCCCCAGTCCGCTCGGCGTGCTCCGCACAAACGTCAGCGCGCCATCGGTCAAGTTAATCGAGTACATGTTGGTCCCGGAAAAGCCGTACAGCCCACCATCCCCGGCCACCAGCCCTTGCAGTTGCGCGCCATCTGAGCCCAGAAACGTTCCCGCTCCGGTGGTTGTGTTGATCTGATAAAAATTTCCGTTAGACGTGCCGTAAAGATTGCCGTTCGGTGCGAAATCAATGTCCCACGATCCGGCCACCGTAAATCCTAGCGGCCCCACCAACGTCGCCGTACCTGTGCCAGGAGCAATCGTGAACAGGTTGTTCGAGTGGTCGAAGTAATAAATCGCGCCCCCTCCTTGCAACGAAGTGATAGCGCCTTGACCGCTGGTAGCACCCGAAATATTGCCAATTGAGTTCAGCGCGCCCGTGGATGTGTTCACCGAGTAAAACCCAACTGAGGAGGTACCGTTGTCGTTGGCATACACGGTCCCCGAGTTGACGCCCAATCCGTAGACCACATGGGAATTGGTTCCCAGCAGCGTGAACCCACCCGTCGTGGTGTTGTACACGATAATGCTGCCATTGCTCGTCGAGACGTAGTCCTCATCGGCAAAAGCAGGCACCGCCGCTAAGACCGCAAATGCAACCATCAAGATCAGGCGTTTCATGGGAACTCCCTTTCGACTATCTCTTTTCGCGCTTCCAGGCTCAGCTCTCGGGCAATCAAGCACACCAAGCACAGGACAATACTCAAATACCGCAGAGTCCGCTGCACTTCTCCGCCCTAAACCCGTCAAATATCGTGATTTAGCTCAGCCACCCACATGATGTCCCGTGATGTCCCGAACTGTCCTCTTATACCCACCTCTTCTCGCACTCTGAATCCAGAAAAGCGCCTCTTTTTCGGCCTCAAGTCCTACCCGGCAACCCGCTGCACGGAACTCGTTTGCACACTTACGACCATCCAAGTCCCGTCCATTACAAATTCACCAGCTCACTAGGACCACCAAAAGCTCCGCCGCTGGGCCTGATCTTCGCTCAGACCAGTCCTCTCGCATCCATCCGTAAAGCTCATTTTGGGAATCTACGACTAGAAGTTGTCTCGCAAATGCGGAATGGGAGGGCACGGCTTCAGCCGTGCCGAAATGTGCGCCGAAGATCAGGGGTTTTAGCCCCTGAGGTGCCATTCACCGTCTCTGGCATTTATAAGATAGCTTCTAGCCGTTCAACGCAGCAATCGCGTCAACAACCGCTGTAGCAGCACCCGGTCCTTCGGACCGAGCTTTGTGAATTGCAGTCCCATCCCCTTACCCGGCTCGATGTTTCGAACGATCCCCTCCGCCATCACTTCCCCGCCTGGAACTTCAAACGCCACCTTCAACTTCGTCCCAATCGGCGGCGGACTCGCCTCACAAATGAAAATCCCTCCCATACCAAGTGTCCCCACTCGGGAAACCTGGTGCACGTCTCCGCCATACCACGCCACCCACATTCCTTTCGGCAACGCAATCCGCGGGTGCCGTCGTCCATCAAGCAAACCCTTCTCATTGGCCTTTCCTGACCCGTTTGCAGAATCGCTGTTTTTGCTGGGCATAGGGGTCTCTAAACCGCATTTTATCGTGACTCCCGGTGTCCTCCTCTAGTACTTCCGAACTAGTTAACAAAACAGGGCCCTTTGCCGGCCCGCTTCCACATCTCCGGTACTCCGTCTATAAAATATTTCTGGAGACAAATTCGGATGTATGATCGCTGGCAGTCTGGAGGGCAAGATGAAACTCCCCCTCTCATTTCTCGCGGTTGCGTTCCTGTGGTTCTCACCAACGTTGCAAGCCGATTCTCCAGCTAAAGTTGGCTCTCCCGCGCCGCCTCTGGCCCTGAAGGACGTGTTGCAGGCACCTGCGCAAACCCACGGGTCCTGGGAAGAATTGCGCGGGAAGGCGGTAGTCATCGAGTTCTGGGCCACTTGGTGTGGCGGGTGTGTGGACAACATTCCGCACATTAATGAGCTGGCGGAAAAGTTCGCCTCTCGCCCCTTGCAATTTATTTCTATTACCGACGAAATAGATACTCAACTCGTGAAACAGTTCCTGGAGCGCCACCCGATCCGTGGATGGGTAGCTTTCGATGCGGACGAACGCACGTTTAAGAGCTACGGAGTTGGAGGTCGCC